>Ga0209382_10004471_pt1 | contig 18683 bp, 31 predicted proteins | sample SoiMetdeltSBSDD5_FD_187599 | JGI IMG/M metagenome (GOLD analysis project Ga0209382, IMG submission 187599) | Bulk soil microbial communities from a Populus tree surrounding site in Tennessee, USA - Soil MetaG P. deltoides SBSDD5 (SPAdes) (version 2) | ecosystem: Environmental > Terrestrial >...
CGATCGCGATGGAGGAGAAGCTTCGCTTCGCCATCCGCGAAGGCGGCCGCACCGTCGGCGCCGGCGTCGTCACCAGCATCATCGAGTAGGGGCGCGGGAGCGCCCGGTCAAATCGGGCGCTCCTTGCGTTTGGAACAGCGGCGGCAGCGGGTGTCATGCAGAGCCAGAACATAAGAATCCGCCTCAAGGCGTTTGACCATCGCGTGCTCGATGCGTCCACGCGCGAAATCGTCAATACGGCGAAGCGCACGGGCGCCGAGGTGCGCGGGCCGATCCCGCTGCCGACGCGCATCGAGCGCTTCACGGTGAACCGCTCGCCGCACATCGACAAGAAGAGCCGCGAGCAGTTCGAGATGCGCACGCACAAGCGCCTGCTCGACATTGTCGATCCCACGCCGCAGACGGTCGATGCGCTCATGAAGCTCGACCTGGCGGCCGGTGTTGACGTCGAGATCAAGTTGTAAGCAGGAAAGGAAGACGCAAGCCATGCGCTCCGGGGTGATCGCGCAGAAAGTGGGCATGACCCGCGTCTTCACGCCGGCCGGCGAGCATATCCCGGTCACGGTGCTGAAGCTCGCCAACGTGCAGGTCGTGGCCCAGCGCACTGAGGAGAAGAACGGCTATACCGCCGTGCAACTCGGCGCCGGTACAAGGAAGCCGAGCAAGATGCCGCGGGCGGAGCGCGAGAATTTCGCGCGCGCCAAGGTGGAGCCGAAGCGGAAGGTGGCCGAGTTCCGCGTGAGCCCGGACAACCTGATCGAGGTGGGCGCGGAGATCACCGCCGACCATTTCGTGAGGGGCCAGTTCGTGGACATCACCGGTACCAGCCAGGGCAAGGGCTTCCAGGGCGCCATGAAGCGCTGGAACTTCGCCGGCCTGCGCGCCACCCACGGCGTCTCGGTGGTGCACCGCAGCCACGGCTCCACCGGTCAGCGCCAGGACCCCGGCAAGGTCTTCAAGGGCAAGAAGATGGCCGGCCACATGGGCGCCGAGCAGGTGACGACGCAGAACCTGGAGGTCGTCGAGACCGACAAGGACAAGGGGCTGGTCCTGGTGCGCGGCGCCGTGCCCGGCGTCAAGGGCAACTGGGTGCTGGTGCGCGACGCGGTCAAGCGTGTGCTGCCCGACGGTGCACCCAAGCCCGGCGCCTTCCGCAAGGCGGAGACCGCCGAGACCGCAGCCGCCGGCGAAGGGGAGTCGAAGTGATGAGAGCGCAGGTCAAGACGCTCGAGGCCGGCAGCGCCGGCGAGGTCGAGCTGAACGACGCCATCTTCGGCCTGGAGCCGCGCAGCGACCTGATCCACCGCATGGTGCGCTGGCAGACCTTGAAGCGCATGGCCGGCACGCATCACGTGCAGGACAGGTCCGAGGTGACGACGACGGGCAAGAAGATGTACCGCCAGAAGGGTACCGGCGGCGCCCGCCACGGCGACAAGGCGGTGCCGCAGTTCCGGGGCGGCGGCAAGGCGTTCGGGCCGAAGCCCCGCAGCCACGCCATCGATCTGCCCAAGAAGGTGCGGGCGCTGGCTCTGCGCCACGCGCTCTCGGCCAAGGTCAAGGCCGGCGAGGTGCTGGTGCTCGACAAGGCCTCCTCGGCCGACGGCAAGACCAAGGGGCTCAAGCAGGCCTTCGAGAAGCTCGAGCTCAGCAACGCGCTGATCATCGACGGCGCCGAGCTCGAGGTGGGCTTCGCAAGGGCCGCGCGCAATATCCCTAACATCGACGTGCTGCCGGTGCAGGGCATCAACGTCTACGACATCCTGCGCCGCAAACGGCTGGTGCTGACCAGGGCGGCGCTGGAAGCGCTGGAGGCGCGCTTCAAATGAGCAAGGCCAAGAAGAGGAAGGACCCGCACGACCTGATCGTCGCGCCGGCCATCACCGAGAAGTCCACCCTGGTGTCGGAATACAACCAGGTGGTCTTCAAGGTGGCCAAGGATGCGAGCAAACCGGAGATCAAGGCGGCCGTCGAGCAGCTGTTCGGCGTCAAGGTCAAGGCCGTGAACACCCAGGTGCGCAAGGGCAAGCTGAAGGCGTTCCGACGCATTGTCGCGCGCCAGAGCGACACCAAGCGCGCCATCGTGACCCTTGAAGAGGGCCACACGATCGACGTGACGACGGGGCTGTAGAGAGGCGTCCCATGGCACTGAGAACATATCGTCCGACCAGTCCCGGCCTGCGCCAGCTCGTGCTGGTGGACCGCAGCGGCCTGTACAAGGGCGCGCCCGTCAAGATGCTCACCGAGGGCAAGTCGAAGACGGGCGGGCGCAACAGCTTCGGTCGCATCACCACGCGCCACATCGGCGGCGGGCACAAGCAGACCTACCGGAAGGTCGACTTCCGGCGCACCAAGCATGACGTGCCGGCCAAGGTGGAGCGGCTGGAGTACGATCCGAACCGCACGGCGTTCATCGCGCTGATCAAGTACACGGACGGCACGCTCGCCTACATCCTGGCGCCGCAGCGCCTCGCCGTGGGCGACAACGTGGTGTCCGGCATCAAGGCTGACGTGAAGCCCGGCAATGCCATGCAGCTCGCCTCGCTCCCCGTGGGCACGTTCGTGCACTGCATCGAGCTGAAGGCCGGCGGCGGCGGCAAGCTCGCGCGCTCCGCCGGCACCTACGCGCAGCTCGTGGGCCGCGACGCCGGCTGGGCGATCCTGCGCTTGAACTCGGGCGAGACGCGGCGCGTGCGCGCGGAGTGCATGGCGACCGTGGGTGCGGTGTCCAACGCCGACCACATGAACGAGTCGATCGGCAAGGCCGGGCGCACGCGCTGGAAGGGCACAAGGCCCACCGTGCGCTCGATCACCATGAACCCGGTTGACCATCCGAACGGTGGTCGCACCAACGGCGGCAAGCACTGGGCGACCCCGTGGGGCAAGCCCACCAAGGGCGCCAAGACGCGCAAGAACAAGGCGACGGACCGGTTCATCGTTCGTCCGCGCAGCAAGGCGAAGTAAGAGAGGGCCAGGATGGCACGGTCGGTTTGGAAAGGCCCGTTCGTCGACGGCTACCTTCTCAAGAAGGCGGAGAAGGTGCGCTCGGGCGGCCGCAACGAGGTGATCAAGATCTGGAGCCGGCGCTCGACGATCCTGCCGCAGTTCGTGGGCCTCACCTTCGGCGTGTACAATGGGCTGAAGTTCGTGCCCGTGAACGTCACCGAGGACATGATCGGCCACAAGTTCGGCGAGTTCTCGCCAACGCGGACGTTCCATTCCCACAGCGGCGACAAGAAGGCGACGAAGGGCAGATGAGGCGCTTCGGGTCCCTGAGCGGGCCGGGATGGCGCGAGGCGGCGTGAGCAGGCGGAAGAGATGGGCAAGCCAAAGAGAGAGCGGAAGCTCGCCGACGACGAGGCGCAGGCGGTGGTGCGGAACCTGAGGGTCTCGCCGCAGAAGCTCAACCTCGTGGCGCAGATGATCCGCGGCAAGAAGGTGGACGTGGCGCTGGCGGACCTGGAGTTCTCGCGCAAGCGCATCGCCAAGGACGTGCGCAAGTGCGTGATGTCGGCGGTGGCCAACGCCGAGAACAATCACAGCCTCGACGTGAACGACCTGGTGGTGGCGCAGGCGCACGTGGGCAAGAACCTCGTCATGCGCCGCTTCCACGCCCGCGGGCGCGGCAAGATGAGCCCCATCGAGAAGCCGTTCTCGCAGCTCACCGTGGTGGTCAAGGAAGTGCGGGCGGCGCCCGAGGAAGCTGCGGAGGAGACCGCGTAATGGGTCACAAGGTCAATCCGATCGGGCTGCGCGTCGGCATCAACCGCACCTGGGACAGCCGCTGGTACGCCAGCCGCGGCGAATACGGCAGGCTGCTGCACGAGGATATGGCGATCCGCGAGCACATCCTGAAGCAGCGTCGCGCCGGCGGCATTTCCAAGGTGGTGATCGAGCGCCCGCACAAGAAGTGCCGGGTGACGGTGCACACCGCCCGTCCCGGCGTGCTGATCGGCAAAAAGGGCGCCGACATCGAGAAGATGCGCTCCGAACTCGCCAAGCTGACCTCCTCGGAGGTGCACCTCAACATCGTCGAGGTGCGCAAGCCCGAGATCGACGCCACCCTGGTGGCCGAGACCATCGCCCAGCAGCTGGAGCGCCGCGTCGCCTTCCGGCGCGCCATGAAGCGCTCCGTGCAGTCGGCGCTGCGGCTGGGCGCGCTCGGCATCCGCATCAACTGCTCGGGGAGGCTGGGCGGCGCGGAGATCGCCCGCATGGAGTGGTACCGCGAAGGCCGCGTGCCGCTGCACACGCTGCGCGCCGACATCGACTTCGGCTACGGCCTGGCCAGGACGGCCTACGGCATCATCGGCGTGAAGGTGTGGATCTTCAAAGGCGAGATCATGGACCACGATCCGATGGCGGCCGAGAAGCGGGCCCTGGAGGCGCAGGAGAGTGGCGGTGGCGGCCGGCGCCGCGAGCGAGGCGACCGTGACGGCGGGTGGAGCGGCGACCGCGAGCGCGCTCCGGAAGCGGCCAAGGGATAGGGACAGACGGCCATGCTGCAGCCATCACGCACCAAGTACCGCAAGGCGCACAAGGGGCGCATCCACGGCAATGCCAAGGGCGGGACGACGCTCAATTTCGGCGCGTTCGGCCTCAAGGCGATGGAGCCGGAGCGGGTCACCGCGCGCCAGATCGAGGCGGCGCGGCGCGCCATTACGCGTGGCATGAAGCGCGCGGGGCGCGTGTGGATCCGCGTATTCCCCGACGTGCCAGTCACGAAGAAGCCGGCGGAGGTGCGCATGGGCTCCGGCAAGGGCTCGCCCGAGCTGTGGGTGGCCCGCGTCAAGCCTGGCCGCATCATGTTCGAGCTGGACGGGGTGTCGGAGGCGACCGCCCGCGAGGCGCTGACGCTGGGCGCGGCCAAGCTGCCCATCAAGACGCGCATCGTGCAGCGGCAGATCTAGGACAGGTTCAGGGGTAGCACAGATGAAACCGCAAGAGGTTCGGGCGATGACTCCCGACCAACAGAGCGAGCAGCTGGCCAGCCTCAAGAAGGAGCAGTTCAACCTGCGCTTCCAGCGGGCGACGGGGCAGCTTGAGAACACCGCGCGGGTGCGCGCGGTGCGCCGCGATATCGCTCGCATCAAGACGCTGCAGGCGCAGCGACGCGCCGCCGGCGAAAAAAAGGCTTGAGGGTAAGAGCATGCCGAAGCGCGTGATGCAGGGTGTGGTGGTCTCCGACAAGAACGCCAAGACCGTAGTGGTCAAGGTGGAGCGGCGCTACACGCACCCCCTTCTGAAGAAGACGGTGCGGCGCTCCAAGAAGTTCCACGCCCACGACGAGGCCGACAGCCACAAGGTCGGCGACGTTGTGTGGATCGAGGAGAGCAGGCCTATCTCCAAGAACAAGCGTTGGGTCGTGGTGGAACGAAAGGCGTGAAAGGGGCGAATGGCCAATCGCGAATGGTGGAAGCCCCATTCGCCACTCACCATTCGCCATTCGCGCTCCGATGAGGAACCGGCAATGATACAGATGGAGAGCAACCTCGACGTTGCCGACAACTCGGGCGCCCGGCGCCTGCAGTGCATCAAGGTGCTCGGCGGCTCGAAGCGGCGCTACGCCACCATCGGCGACACCATCGTCGTCACGGTGAAGGAAGCGATCCCGCGCGGGCGCGTGAAGAAGGGCGAGGTGATGAAGGCCGTCGTGGTGCGCACGGCCAAGGGCGTGCGCCGGCCGGACGGCTCGCTGATCCGCTTCGACCGCAACGCCGCGGTGCTCATCAACGCACAGGGCGAGCCGATCGGCACGCGCATCTTCGGGCCGGTGACGCGCGAGCTGCGCGCCCGCAACCACATGAAGATCGTGAGCCTCGCCCCGGAGGTGCTGTAGATGCAGAAGATCAGAAAGGGTGACCGCGTGGTCGTGCTCAGCGGCCGCGACAGGGGCAAGAAGGGCGAGGTGTTCAAGGTCATGCCCAAGGATGGGCAGGCCTTGGTGCGCGGCGTCAACGTGGTGCGGCGGCACCAGCGCCAGACACCCCAGCAGGAGGGCGGCATCGTCTCCAAGGAGGCGCCGATCCACCTGTCGAACCTGGCGCTGGAGGACCCCAAGGACGGCAAGCCGACGCGGGTCGGGTTCACCACGCTGCCCGACGGACGCAAGGTCCGGGTGGCCAAGCGGTCCGGCGAGCATATTCCGGAGGCTAAAGCGTAGCCATGGCGGACGAAGATAAGAAGACCAAGGGCGGTAAGCCCGAGAAGTCGGCCGGCGGTGGCAAGCCGTCGGGTGCGGCCCCGGCCAAGGGCGGCAAGGGTGCCGCTGCGGGCAAGGGTGCGCGCGGCAAGGATGACCGTCGCGCCGGCAGGGGCGACAAGCAGGCCGCGCCGCCGTCGCCGCGTTCGGCCGACTACAAGCCGCGCATGAAATCGCACTACGAGAGCGTGGTGCGCGACGCCCTGAAGAAGGAGTTCGGCTACGGGAACGTGATGCAGATCCCGCGGCTGGAGAAGGTTGTCATCAACATGGGCGTGGGCAAGGCCGTCGACGACCGCAAGAAGGTGGATACGGCGGCCAAGGACCTGAGCATGATCGCAGGCCAGCGGGCTGTTATCACCCGGGCGCGCAAGTCGATCGCCACCTACAAGCTGCGCGAGAACAACCCGATCGGCTGCAAGGTGACGCTGCGCGGCGACCGCATGTACGAGTTCCTCGATCGCCTGGTCACCATCGCGCTGCCGCGCGTAAAGGACTTCCGGGGTCTCAGCACGAAGAGCTTCGACGGGCGCGGCAACTTCGCCATGGGGCTCAAGGAGCACATTGTGTTCCCGGAGATCAACTATGACGACGTGGACGAGGTGCGCGGCATGGACGTGATCGTGTGCACCACCGCCCAATCCGACGACGAAGCACGCGCGCTGCTGCGCGGTTTCAATTTTCCCTTCCGCCAGGCCTGAGCGCCCGGCACAGGAGGACTGTATGGCTAAGAAGAGCTCGGTCAACAAGAACAACCGCCGCAGGGAGCTGGCGGCGCGCTACGCTGCCAAGCGCAAGCGGCTGAAGGACCTGGCCGGCGACTTGAACAAGCCGAGCGAGGAGCGCTTCGCCGCCCGCCTCAAGCTGGCCGAGATGCCCCGCAACTCGGCGCCGTCGCGCATTCGCAACCGGTGCGAGCTCACCGGCCGGGCGCGCGGCTACTACCGCAAGCTGAAGGTGTGCCGCAACATGCTGCGCGAGCTGGCGAGCCAGGGGCTGATCCCCGGCATGACCAAGTCGAGCTGGTAAGGGAGGCGAGCGATGAACGACCCGATCGGCGATTTGCTCACCCGCATCCGCAACGCGCAGATGCGCCGGCGCCCCAAGGTGTCGGCACCGGCATCCAACCTGCGCGCCCGTGTGCTGGACGTGCTGACGGCGGAAGGCTATATCCGCGGCTACGCGCGCATCGACCACAAGAACGGCCTGTCGGAGCTGGAGATCGAGCTCAAGTACTCGAACGGCCAGCCGGCGATCCGGGAGATCAAGCGCATCTCCAAGCCGGGCCGGCGCGTGTATTCGGCGGTGCGGGATCTGAGGACCGTCGCCAACGGTCTCGGCGTCGCCATCCTCTCCACGCCCAAGGGCGTGATGTCGGACACCCGCGCCCGCGAGGAGAACGTGGGCGGCGAGGTTCTTTGCAGCGTGTTCTGAGGCGGGGGACAGGGGTCAGACCCCTTTCGCCGATCTTGGAAGAAGAATGTCATCGTTGGAGGAAAGGGGTCTGACCCCTTCTAGGCGGATCGATCATGTCGCGGATAGGGAAGAAACCGGTTGAGGTTCCGGCGGGCGTGACCGCCACCGTCGCCGGCCAGAAGGTGACGGTGAAGGGACCGAAGGGCGAGCTTTCCTTCACCTGTCCTGACCTGATCAAGGTCGCCAAGAGCGGCGAGGGCATCGAGGTGGGCCTGGCCGAGGACAGCAAGCAGGCGCGCGCCATGTGGGGCATGGCTCGCACCCAGATCGTCAACTTGGTCGACGGCGTGACCAAGGGCTACACGCAGACGCTGGAGATCCACGGCGTCGGCTTCCGCGCCGCCATGAAGGGCAAGGACATCCAGCTGCAGGTGGGCTACAGCCACGACGTGATCCACAAGGTGCCGGCAGGCCTCGACGTGAAGGTGGGCGGCGCCAAGCAGGAGCTGGTTACCGTGTCGGGCATCGACAAGCAGAAAGTGGGGCAGTTCGCCGCCGAGCTGCGCGCGTCGCGCCCGCCAGAGCCCTACCAGGGCAAGGGCGTGCGCTACCAGGGCGAATACATCTTCCGCAAGGAAGGCAAGAAGAAGTGAGGAGCGCACCATGCTGCGCAAGCTGAACCAGACCGATCGGCGCAAGCGGCGCGTCCGCGCCGACATCAAGCGCGATGCGAGTGGGAAGCCGCGGCTGTCGGTGCACCGCTCGTCGAAGCACATCTACGCCCAGCTCATCGACGATGCGCAGGGCCGTACGGTGGCAGCTGCCTCCACGCTCGAGAAGGACGTGAAAGGCAAGCTCAAGACCGGTGCCGACAAGGCGGCCGCCGCCGAGGTCGGCAAGCTGCTGGCGCAGCGGGCCACGGGGGCCGGCGTCAGCGAGGTCGTGTTCGACCGGGGGGCCTACAAGTATCACGGCCGCGTCAAGGCGCTGGCCGACGGTGCGCGCGAAGGCGGACTGAAGTTCTAGCAAAGGAACAAGAGACGTGGCTCGTCCCCAAAGAGACAGGTCGCGCGACCGCGAGGAGCGCGACAGCGAGTTCAAAGACAAGCTGGTGCACATCAACCGCGTGGCCAAGGTGGTCAAGGGCGGCAAGCGCTTCGGCTTCGCCGCGCTGGTGGTGGTCGGCGACCAGAAGGGCCGGGTCGGCTATGGCCACGGCAAGGCGCGCGAGGTGCCGGAGGCGATACGCAAGGCCACCGAGGAGGCGCGCCGCAGCCTGATGCGCGTGCCCCTGCGCGAGGGCCGCACGCTGCACCACGATTCGGTGGGTCACCACGGTGCCGGCCGGGTGGTGCTGCGCTCGGCGCCGCCGGGCACGGGCGTGATCGCCGGCGGTCCAACCCGCGCAGTGTGCGAGATGCTGGGCGTGCAGGACGTGGTGGCCAAGTCGCTGGGCTCCACCAACCCCTACAACATGGTGCGCGCTACGTTCGAGGCACTGAAGCTGCAGGAGAACCCGCGCGCGGTTGCGGCCCGGCGCGGCAAGAAGCCGAGCGAGATCATCGCCCGTCGGCGCGACGGCGCCGCCGAGGCCGATGCCGCCGAGACGACCGCAGGGTGAGCGTGATGGCACAGGGCAAGAAGGGCAAGGCCGGCGCATCAGCGGGCAAGACCGTCACGATCGAGCAGATCGCGAGCCCCAACCGCCGCCCGGCGGTCCAGGAGCAGACGCTGATCGGCCTCGGCCTCAACAAGCTGCACCGCCGGCGCACGCTGCAGGACACCCCAGCCGTGCGTGGCATGATCGACAAGGTGGCCCACCTCGTGCGGGTGGTGGACGACAAGGCCTAAAGACAGGTTTCAGGTTTCGGGGATCAGGTTTCAGCGCACATCGCCGTAGATCCCTGAGACCTGACCCCTGATACCTGAAACCTGAAAACAAGGCACGAAGCCCAGGAGCGCACGCGTCATGCGGCTGAATGAGCTGAAAGACAACCCAGGATCGCGCAAGCTCCGCGTGCGCATCGGCCGCGGTATCGGCTCCGGCGTCGGCAAGACCGGCGGACGCGGCGGCAAGGGCCAGACCGCGCGGTCGGGCGTCCGCATCGGCGGCTTCGAAGGCGGTCAGATGCCGTTGCATCGGCGCCTGCCCAAGCGCGGCTTCAACAAGCGCAACCGCAAGGAGTGGAACGAGGTGAGCCCCGCCCGCCTGCAGGCGGCGGTGGAAGCCGGCCGGCTCGATGTCGCCGCCCCCGTGGACGTGGCCGCGCTCGTCAACGCCGGCGTGGTGCGCCGGCCGCTGGACGGCGTTCGACTGCTCGGCGGCGGCGAGCTGAAGGCCGCACTGAAGCTCACCGTCAACTACGCCACGCCGTCGGCCCGGGAGGTCGTGGAGAAGGCGGGCGGCTCGGTGACCGTGATCGAGAAGAAGGTGCTGGCCGCCGACGAGGCCAAGCGGGCGAAGACCGCAAAGAAGAAGGCTGCGCTTGCCAAGCCGAAGGGTGCGGCGAGCGAGGAGTAAAAGGGCAGGAACGGCCCCGGAAAGGGGTGTCAAGCCGCTTCAACACGGCGCTTGCGCGCCCGCGGCCGGAGCCCCATGTTTGAGTGGGCCTATCTGCGGTTGAGGCGGCCCGGAGACGGCCCGCCAGGGTCGACAGGGCGCGGGACTGCCGCTGCAGCCCGGCGCCCAAGGAGGTTTGCCAATGGCTTCGGCCGCCGAACAACTTGCCGCCAATCTCAACTTCGGCGCCTTCGCCAAGGCCGAGGAGCTGAAGAAGCGCATCTGGTTCACGCTGGCAGCGCTGCTGGTCTACCGGCTTGGCACCTTCATTCCGATTCCGGGTATCAACCCAGTCGCCTTTGCCGCCGCCTTCCAGAGCCAGTCCGGCGGCATCCTGGGCCTGGCCAACCTGTTCGCGGGCGGCGCCATCGAGCGCATGGCCATCTTCGCCCTGAACATCATGCCCTACATTTCGGCCTCCATCATCATGCAGCTGATGCAGAGCGTGGTGCCCTCCCTGGAGACGCTGAAGAAAGAGGGCGAGGCGGGCCGCAAGCAGCTCAACCAGTATACCCGCTATCTCACCGTGGTTCTGGCCACCTTCCAGGCGCTCGGCATCGCCGTCGGGCTGCAGTCGTCGCAGGGTGGCCCATCGGGGGCGATCGTGCTCGATCCCGGCCCGTTCTTCATCATCACCACGGTGGCGTCGCTGGTCGGCGGCACCATGTTCCTGATGTGGCTCGGCGAGCAGATCACGGCGCGCGGCGTGGGCAACGGCACCTCGCTCATCATCATGGCGGGCATCGTGGCGGGCCTGCCAGCGGCGATCGTGCAGACGCTGGAGTTGGCACGCCAGGGCGTTCTGTCCTGGGGCATCATCCTTGTGCTCGTGCTCATGATGCTGGGCGTGGTGGCGGCGATCGTGTTCATCGAGCGCGCCCAGCGGCGCCTCCTGGTGCAGTATCCCAAGCGCCAGATGGGCAACCGCATGTTCCAGGGCGACGCTTCGCACCTGCCGCTCAAGCTCAACGCCTCCGGTGTGATCCCGCCCATCTTCGCCTCGTCCCTGCTGATGCTGCCGGGCGCGGTGGCAGGCTTCTCCCAGGGCGGACCTGAGTGGCTGAGCGGTATCGTGGCCGCGCTCGGGCAGCGCCAGCCCATGTGGTATGTCACCTACGTGGCGCTGATCGTGTTCTTCGCGTTCTTCTACACCTCGATCGTGCTCAACCCGCAGGAGACGGCCGACAACCTGCGCAAGTACGGCGGCTTCCTGCCGGGCATCAGGCCGGGCGCCAAGACCGCGGAATACATTGACTACGTGCTCACCCGCATCACGGTGGTCGGTGCCATCTACCTGGCCGCCGTCTGCGTCCTGCCGGAGCTGCTGCAGTCGTATGCGCGGGTCAGCTTCTACTTCGGGGGCACCTCCCTGCTGATTGCCGTCAGCGTGACCATGGACACGGTGGCGCAGATCCAGAGCCACCTGCTCGCGCACCAGTACGAAGGCCTCATCAAGAAGGCGAAGCTGCGGGGTGCGACGAGGCGGATATGATCATCATACTGCTGGGGCCGCCGGGGGCGGGCAAGGGAACCCAGGCCAAGGAGCTGGCGGCTCGCAGAGGCCTCGTGCAGCTCGCCACGGGCGACATGCTGCGGGCAGCCGTGGCTGTCGGCACCGAGATCGGCGTCAAGGCCAAGTCGATCATGGAGAGCGGCGGGCTGGTGCCGGACGAGATCGTCATCGGCATCGTCGCCGAGCGCCTCGAGCAGCCCGACTGCCGGAACGGCGTGATCCTGGACGGCTTCCCGCGCACGCTGCCCCAGGCCTCGGCGCTCGACGCCGTGCTGAAGAAGAAGCGCCGCACACTCGGCGCCGTCATCGAGCTCAAGGTGAACGACAAGGCGCTGGTGGAGCGCATCTCCGGTCGCTTCAGCTGCGCCAGGTGCGGCGAGGGCTACCATGACACTTTCAAGCTGCCGAAGGTGAGCGGCGTGTGCGACGTGTGCCAGGGCACCGAGTTCATCCGGCGCAAGGACGACGCGCCCGAGACGGTGCGCGACCGGCTGCTGGTCTACTACCGCGATACCTCGCCACTGCTCGGCTACTACTACTGTAAGGGCAACTTGCGAATGGTGGACGGCATGGCCCCGATCGACGAGGTGTCCGGGGCGATCGCCGGCATCCTGGACAGCATCGAAGGCAAGGCATGACGAGTGAGACGGCGGGCGTTGCCGGGGAACCGCAGCTTTTCCCCAGGTTGACGCGAGATGGCCGGTCGTATAGAAAACGCTTGACTTTCGGCACAGCACCACGATTGGGTCTGGCGCAATACGCGCCGGAGCCGATCGGCGCGTGCATTTCGAATCGTTGCGGGCAGCGGCGGCGGGCGGCTCGCGACCGAGACTTCAGCGCCATGGCTAGGAGATAGGGTGTGGCTCGCATCGCAGGCGTCAATATACCGACCCAGAAGCGCGTCGTTATCGCGTTGCAGTACATTCACGGCATCGGCCCCAGGGTTGCCCGCGACATCTGCACCAAGGTTGGAATCCCCGACGAGCGCCGGGTGAACCAGCTCACCGACGCCGAGGTGCTGCAGATCCGCGAGACTGTGGACCGCGACCACGTGGTGGAAGGCGACCTGCGCCGCAACGTGGCGATGAACATCAAGCGCCTGATGGATCTTGGCTGCTATCGCGGCCTGCGCCACCGCCGTGGGCTGCCGGTCAGAGGACAGCGCACGCATACCAACGCGCGCACCCGCAAGGGCAAGGCGAGGCCGATCGCCGGGAAGAAGAAGGCCTGATGCGGGTCGGTACCGCTGGCGCGATTGAGAGCATGGCCGGCCGCCTGCGGGGCGGTCGGATACCCAAATCCCTGGAGTTGAGCTGAGATGGCCAAAGAGCAGCAACAAGCCGGCCGCGCCAAGCCGCGCCGGCGCGAGCGCAAGAACATCACCTCGGGCATCGCGCATGTCAGTGCCAGCTTCAACAACACAATGATCACCATCACCGACGCCCAGGGCAACACCATCGCCTGGTCGTCGTCGGGCTCGATGGGCTTCAAGGGCTCGCGCAAGTCCACTCCCTACGCGGCGCAGATGGCCGCCGAGGACGCGGGCAAGAAGGCCATGGAGCACGGCATGAAGGTGCTGGAGGTCGAGGTCATGGGCCCCGGCTCCGGCCGGGAGTCGGCCCTGCGGGCGCTCCAGAGCGTCGGCTTCCAGATCACGCAGATCAGGGATGTGACGGCCATCCCGCACAACGGCTGCCGTCCGCGTAAGCGCCGCCGGGTCTGACGAGCGGCTCCGCGACTTCGGTTCCAGGCAAGGGCGGAGGAGCGGCGCCGGCGTTGTCCGGACGGCGCCCCCTCCCCACAAGACATGAGGCCAACCGTGGCAAACGTACTGCACAAGAACTGGCAAGATCTGATCCGGCCGAGCAAGCTTGGCGTGGAGCCCGGCCGTCAGAAGGACAGGATCGCAACCATCGTTGCCGAGCCCCTGGAGCGCGGTTTCGGCATGACGCTTGGCAATGCGCTGAGGCGCGTGCTGCTCTCCTCCCTGCAAGGCGCCGCCATCACTACGGTGCACATCGACGGCGTGCTGCACGAGTTCTCCTCGATCCCCGGCGTGCGCGAGGATGTCACCAACATCATCCTCAACATCAAGGAGATCGCGCTCCGGGTGCACTCGGAAGGCACCAAGCGCATGGTGCTCAAGAAGGAGGGGCCCGGGCAGGTGAAGGCCTCCGACATCGAGGCCGGCTCGGACATCGAGATCCTGAACCCCGAGCACGTCATCTGCACCCTCGACCAGGGCGCTGCCATCCGCATGGAGTTCACAGCCGCCATGGGCAAGGGCTATGTGCCCTCCGAGCGCAACCGCCCCGACGATGCCCCCATCGGCCTGATCCCGGTGGACAGCCTCTACAGCCCGGTGAAGAAGGTCTCCTACAAGGTCGAGAACACCCGCGAGGGCCAGATCCTCGATTACGACAAGCTTACCATGACGGTGGAGACCGACGGCTCGGTGACGGCCGAGGACGCGGTGGCCCTGGCTGCCCGCATCCTGCAGGACCAGCTCGCCGTGTTCGTCAACTTCGAGGAGCCGACCAAGGCGGTCGAAACGGTCGAGACCTCGCCGCTGCCGTTCAACGCCGCGCTGCTCAAGAAAGTGGACGAGCTGGAGCTGTCGGTGCGCTCCGCCAACTGTCTGAAGAACGACAACATCGTCTACATCGGCGACCTGATCCAGAAGAGCGAGGCGGAGATGCTGCGCACGCCCAACTTCGGGCGCAAGTCGCTGAACGAGATCAAGGAGGTGCTGGCCAGCATGGGCCTGCACCTGCAGATGGAGGTGCCGAACTGGCCGCCCGAGAACATCGAGGACCTGGCCAAGCGGTACGAGGATCAGTACTGAGTTGGGGTCAGACCCTGCGGGTCTGACCCCAGGGCAATAGTCAGTAGGCAATAGGCAGTAGTTGGTCTCGACCTTCCACAGCACGCCTACCTACTACTGGCTACTGCCCATTGCCTACTGCCTCGCTGTTGGACCCGCAGGGTCTGACAGTGGCAAACCAACGCGAGGCCATAGAACCTCGCCGCCGATAACGAAAGGGTAGACAGATGCAACACCGCAGACTGGGGCGGCGCTTCAGCCGCGATCCCGGCCATCGCCAGGCCATGTTCTCCAACTTGGCGGCCTCGCTGGTCCGCCACGAGCAGATCGTCACCACGCTTGCAAAGGCCAAGGATTTGAAGCGCGTGATGGACAAGTACATCACGCTGGCCAAGCGCGGGGACCTGAACTCGCGCCGCCTCGCCGCCTCGCGCATGCGCGACGAAGCCATGGTCAAGAAGCTCTTCGACGTGCTGGCTCCCCGCTACAAGGACCGCACCGGCGGTTACACCCGCGTTATCAAGGCCGGTTACCGCCACGGCGACTCCGCGCCCGTTGCCGTCATCGAGCTCGTCGACCGCGACGAGTCGGTGAAGGGCAAGGAGGACAAGGAGCGCGCCGAGGCGATGAAGGAGCAGCAGGCCAGCGCCTGAGGCTCGAAACGGGGTCAGACCCCTCGCGACCAAGATCTGCGCTTCCGCATGACGGTCTTCGCGAGGGGTCTGACCCCGTGATGTCATCCAAACTGCGCCGACGGCGTGGAGCGCGAGATCGCCAGCTCCTCCTCGTTCATCTCGGCCGGCACGTTGCCGAACAGCGGCGTCGAGAGATAGCGCTCGCCGGTATCGGGCAGCATGGCCAGTATCGTGCTGCCCTTGGGCGCCTCCGCGGCCATCTTGAGCGCCCCGGCGAAGGTTCCGCCGGACGAGATGCCGACGAAGATGCCCTCCTTGGCGGCCAGCTCCTGGCTCATGCGGATCGCCTCCGCGCCCGGCACGGGCACGAGGCGGTGGATGAGCTTCATGGCCACCGCATCGCTGGTGATCTTCGGAATGAAATCGGGTGTCCAGCCCTGCATGGGATGCGGCTTGAAGGCCGGATGCGCCGCCGCCGGCGACCCGTCCGGATGCCGGGCCTGCTCGACGCCGCTGGCGATGAGCTGCGCGTCCTCCGGCTCGCACACGATGATCTGGGTGTCCGGCCTCTCCTTGGCCAGCACGCGCGCCACGCCCTTGAGCGTGCCGCCCGTGCCGTAGCCCGTCACCCAGTAGTCGAGCCGCTCGCCCTGGAAGTCCTCGATGATCTCGCGCGCCGTCGTGCGCGAGTGGAAATCCGGGTTGGCCTCGTTCTCGAACTGACGCGTCAGGAACCAGCCGTGCGTCTTGGCCAGCTCGACGGCCTTCACCACCATGCCGAAGCCGCGCTGCGCCTGCGGCGTCAGCACCACCTTGGCGCCCAGGAAGCGCATCAGCTTGCGGCGCTCGACACTGAACTGCTCCGCCATGGTCACGACCAGCGGATAGCCCTTCTGCGCGCACACCATGGCGAGGCCGATGCCGGTGTTGCCGCTGGTGGCCTCCACGACGGTTTGGCCCGGCTTCAGCTCGCCCGCCTTTTCCGCCGCCTCGATCACCCCTAGCGCCAGGCGGTCCTTCACCGAGCCCAGTGGGTTGAACGCCTCCACCTTGACGTACAGGTTCACGCCCGGCGGCGCGAGCCGGTTGATCTTGACGACCGGGGTATTGCCCACCGTGCCCAGGATGCTGTCGAAGCGTGCCACGCGGTCCTCCATCCTCTTGTGCGGTGCGGGCCAAACTGGCTGTCGGGCAGGCGCGTGTCAAAGCCTTTGCAGGCTCCCGAGTCTGCGCCGGTGGAAACCATGAAAACCCGGATGGCCGCTCGATGCCCTTGCGGCCACCCTTGCAGGCATGAACTCGGAACCACGTCCCGCGAATGGGCTCTGCACCGGCACGGCGCGCGGCCGGCTCAGGGCAGCCGTGCCGATGGCGGCCACGCTTGCCTGTCTGTGCGCTCCCGCCAGCCTGGCCCAGCAGCCGGAGGCGCCCGCGGCCATCGTCGCCGCACAGCTCCGGTCCCAGGGCTACGCCTGCGCCGATCCCGTCTCCGCCACGCGCGACGTGCAGGCCTCCAGACCGAACGAGACAGTGTGGGTCCTGAATTGCCGGAACGCGACCTACCGCGTGCTGCTGGTGCCGGACATGGCCGCACAAGTCACCCAGCTCAAGTGAGCCGGGGAGACGGAGCCGCCGTGCAGCCGATGTTGTGTCCGCATTCACCGGGGCGGACCTGACAGGCTGAACGGCGGTCTCTGTTCGTATTCGGAGCCGTCTTGCGACCGGCATCGGACCGACATCTGGGCAATGCGCATGGGCAATCGCGAGATCATAAGCAGTGAACGAACCGATTGCCCGTTGCCGACTTTCCAGCGCCAAATGATCTCGTGCGCGGACCGCTTCGGCACGCGGGAAGGGCCGTTTCGGGCTGGATCGAGGGTTGCAACACGCCGATTTCATGCATATTTCGGCAAAAACAGGCTGGTTTTGCGCGTTCTACCTATGCTAGGCGCTGACTCATCGTTCCCAGAGGGAGACTGCCAATGGCCGCTAACTCGACGACAAAAGCCGCGAAGGTGGAGACCGTCACCTTGCGCCAGCTTGCCGAAACCCTGTCGAACAACCACGACCTGCCCAAGAAACAGGTGATGGGCATGCTCGAGGACATGGTCGGCACCATCACCAAGCACTTGAAGAAGGGTGTGCGCATCCGCATCGGCGGCCTCGGCATCCTGCAGGTGCGCAAGCGCCCGGCGCGCATGGGCCGTAACCCGGCCACCGGCGAGGCCATCAAGATCAAGGCCAGCAAGAAGGTCGCCTTCCGCCCCGCCAAGGAGCTGAAGGAGGCGGTCTGACCGGCCGCCACAGGTTGGTTCCAGCGGCCGCGGCCGCATCTTCGGCCGGCGCACGCCTCGTTTGTCACGCGGCAGGCTGTGCCCGGCGATCCTTCGGGGTCAGGTGGTGAGTGGTGAGTGAGTGGATGAGGATGTAATGCCCATCGCGCTCTATCCACGATGAGAAGCAGCATCCGTTGCTTTTGCTCCACTTCTACTATCCCGCCGCGGATATCGGCGTCTTCAGCTTTCTTCGAGGGGAAGCAGCGCGTGTTGTTTGCACGACCGCGAATCGTACCGCATTGCCCACTCACCACTCACCACTCACCACTCACCATCTCACCTCTCACCCGCCGCGAACGCCTGGAGGTCGCGCCGCGAGCCGCGGAAGGCGTTGAGGTCGACCGGGCCGTCGATGCCGGCGCGCCTCCCGCAGTTGTGGTACTGCCAGATCAGCCACCGGCCGCGCCGGAACCTGGGCGGCAGCGCGATGCTGCGTGTCCAGAAGGTATCGCTCTCGAAACGGCCGTGCAGGTAGGCCGAATCGAACTCGGAGGTGACGTAGAGGATCGGGCGCCGCCCGTAGTGCTCCTGGAGCATGACCAGGAATGTTGCGATCTCCTCGACCAGATCGGCGAGCGGGGGACCGGATCGGCATGGTCCCATGTGCTCCAGGTCGACAGCGGGCGGCAGCGCGCCCGGCTCGCGCGGCACAGCGGCCATGAAGTTCCTGGCCTGTTCGGCGCCTGCGCGGCACTGCGTGAAGAAGTGATAGGCGCCGCGCAGCAGCCCGGCCTGCCTCGCGCCGTCCCAGCTCGCCTGGAAGCGCTGGTCGCGGAAATCGCCGCCCTCGGTGGCCTTGATGTAAGCGAACGCGACGTCCGTGCGGGCGAGCATGGGCCAGTCGATGTGTCCCTGGTGATGGGAGACATCGACGCCGATCACGTCGTACCACAGCCGCGCCGTCTCGACATGCGGGTATGCGAGAAGGCCGCCCCCGACGCCAGCACCGGCCGCCAGCGCGCCCAGCCCGAGCACAATGGCTCGACGGCGATCGATGGCGCCTGCTTGGGATGTGCTCATGGCCCCGTGCCCCTGTGCGGATAGACGTGAGATGGTGAGGTGGTGAGGTGGTGAGTTTGGGGCGTGCATGTGATGCGGGAGGTTGCCGTCGCCGACGACAGATAGAGGCTGCGGCCATCCCAGGCACGTTGCCGAATCTCACCACTCACCAACTCACCCGTTACCGCCCCGAGGAGATGT
>Ga0209382_10004473_pt1 | contig 18678 bp, 18 predicted proteins | sample SoiMetdeltSBSDD5_FD_187599 | JGI IMG/M metagenome (GOLD analysis project Ga0209382, IMG submission 187599) | Bulk soil microbial communities from a Populus tree surrounding site in Tennessee, USA - Soil MetaG P. deltoides SBSDD5 (SPAdes) (version 2) | ecosystem: Environmental > Terrestrial >...
TTCCCATCCGCTTCGTTATAGCCCTCGGTGTGACAGTCGTGGCAACCGCCCGTGATTGATACCTGCAACCCTCGTTCGACCGATACTTCACCTTGAGCGAAAGCTGCAATTGGAATCGTGAGACCGGCTAATAAGGAAAATAGGCCCGTGACGCGCATCGTTCCCTCTCATGGTTTTCCGCTAAATATATAGGAGCCGTTGGCGGATCGCGACAAACGCTGCCGAATTTCAAATCGAGACAAGTGCACAGTTATTGGGATTTACGCTAATAAGCGTCCCTTCCCCTAGGGCGCACCTGTCAACAGCGGAGACGCAACTCCACTTAGAGCAGATGTCGAGAGCCGCTATTTCCCTTGCTAACCCGACCTTGCTTTGCGACTCCGTTGGTGTGGACGCTTTGCGAACGTATCCGGTCAGCACTGACTCCAAATGAACCTAGGACACGCTGAGTGATGTTGTCTGCGATCACATCATCTCCGTCATACTCTGCGAAAACACGTCGGGCAATTTCATCGTGTAGTGCGTCGGGGTCTGACGGACCATTATAGTCTGCGTGACCGTTGGCCCGCAATTCCATCCAGATAAGATCGAATACCCGTTGGAGGGTGTGCAGTTGTTCCGGGGTGCACGATCCCGCGAATTTTTGCATCGCAAGTACTCCCAAACCAGGCGGGAGCTTTGCGCTACTCTCAGCCGTCAAACCAGGCGAGAGCTTTGCGCTACTCTCAGCCGTCAGCAGCCTGAGGCTATTCGCTGACGATGCTTTAGAGTGTGTCAAATTCTGTCGAATAGCTAGAATGTGTACGATTCCGTTTTTCCGACGGGGCGCTGGAAGGCTGGATATCCCGCCAAATATCCCGCCAAAACCGGTGCGTTTAAGAGATTGAAACTAAGGAATATTCAAGTATTTCGCTGGTTTACTTCTGGACGATTTTCTAATCCTCCCGCCCCAGCCATTCCCCGATCATCCACAGTCCACCCACAGGTTTCCCACAAGCTTTTCAACAGGCTGCAGCGCGCTGTTGATCCTGCAGGAACAGCGGGTCGGTGCCGCTTAGCCACATGCGCTTTGCTGGACATTCATTCGTCCTTGTCGTAGACCCGCCGCCCCCAAGAGAACTGTGGCATGACATCCCATGGTGCAAGTTCATCGTAGCGCGAACGTCGTCGCCGCCAGCCCAGCCGCTTCCGACACATCCGCTCGCCGTTCCCGATTCATTGTTCTCACTCTGGGCAGCATCGGCGTCGTTTATGGCGACATCGGCACAAGCCCACTCTATGCCTTCCGGGAAGCCACCGTGGCGGCAGCCCATGGGGGTCCCGTTACCCAAGAGGCTGTTCTTGGCGTCCTGTCGCTGATTATCTGGGCACTGATCATCGTCGTCACGATCAAATATGTTTTTCTCCTGCTCAATGCCGACAACAAAGGCGAGGGTGGCACCCTCTCGCTCATGGCGCTGCTGCGCCGCGCCCTCCATTCGAGCGGCGGCCTGGTGCTGGCCCTTGGCTTGATCGGCACCGCTCTGTTTTTCGGCGATGCGCTCATCACCCCGGCCATTTCCGTTTTGTCGGCGGTCGAAGGCCTGAAGCTTGCAACTCCGGCCATCGACCCCTTCATCGAGCCGCTCGCCGTCGCCATCATCATCGCACTCTTCCTGGTACAGAAGCGCGGCACCGCCGCCGTGGCAGCCTTTTTTGGACCCGTTACACTCGTCTGGTTTCTCACCATCGCCGTTGTCGGCATCGTCCACATCGTGAAGCAGCCGCTTGTGCTTACCGCCTTCAATCCGGTCCAATGCGTGAGCTTCATGTTCACCCACGGTTGGATCGCCTTCATCACCCTGGGTGCGGTCTTCCTTGCCGTCACCGGTGCGGAGGCGCTCTATGCCGATCTCGGCCATTTCGGAAAGCGGCCCATTCGGACGGCTTGGCTGTTCATCGTTTTTCCCTGCCTCGTCCTCAACTATCTAGGCCAAGGCGCCCTTGTCCTCCTCGATCCGGCCGCGATCGAAAACCCTTTCTATCGCTCCGTGCCGGCTTGGGGCCTCCTGCCCATGATCGGCCTCGCCACCGCCGCCACCGTGATCGCCAGCCAGGCCGTGATCACCGGCGCCTACTCTCTGACTCAGCAGGCGATACAGCTGGGACTCCTGCCGCGGCTTGAAGTTCAGCACACATCGGAAGCCCAGTCCGGCCAGATCTATATGCCGCAGGTCAATCTTTTGCTCCTCATCGGCGTGCTGTTTCTGGTAGTGCTGTTCAATACCTCGAGCGCCCTCGCCACGGCCTATGGCATCGCCGTCACCGGCACGATGATCATGACTTCGCTTCTGGCTATGATCCTCTTGCGGCGCGTGTGGCGTTGGTCCTGGTGGCTGACGGCCTCCGTCATGTTGCCGCTCCTCCTCGTCGATGCTGTTTTTCTCGTGGCGAACCTGATCAAGGTCGTCTCCGGCGGATGGGTGCCGATCCTGATCGGCGCCATGCTTGTGATCGTCATGCTCACCTGGATCAGAGGTGTCGGCCTCCTGTTGGCCAAGACGCGCCGTTTGGAAATGCCTCTGAAGGGCCTCCTCTCCTCCCTGGAGAAGAAGCCGCCGCCCTTGACCAAGGGCACGGCCGTATTCCTCACCGCCGACCCGGAGCACTGCCCGACGGCACTTCTGCACAGTCTCAAGCATTACAAGGTCCTTCACGAGCGCAATATCATTCTGAGCGTCAAATTCATCGACGAGCCTCACGTGCCGCCCGACCGGCGCGTGAAGATGGAAAAGCTGTCGCCTCTCTTCTCGAGGGTCGTCCTCACCTTCGGCTTCATGGACACGCCGAACGTGCCCAGATGCCTGGGCCATCTCGATGTCGCATCCACGTCCTTCTTCCTGTCGCGGCGCTCTTTGCAGCCCTCCCCCAAGGGCGGCATGCCCATGTGGCAGGACAAGCTCTTCATTTTCCTCGCCCGCAACGCAAGCGATGCGACCGCCTATTTTCAGATCCCGACCGATCGGACCGTCGAGATCGGAACGAGGATCACCATCTGAGGAGGAGCCCATGCGACGCTTAGCGGTCATCTTGCTACTGCTGCCCATTGTTGCTCCCGCTCGCGCCGAGGAGCGGGCGTTTCATAGCGCCACCGCAGAAAGCGTTCTTGCCTCTTGTAATGACAAGGCGGACTGGCACCAGGGATTTTGCCGGGGCTTCATCGAGGCGATTGCTGTTCGGCTGGCAGATACGAGTAAATCTTGTGCCTATTGGCTGTTGAATATCGACTCTCTGGTGTCGGAAGCCAGGGACGCGCTGACCGGAGCGGAAAAGACTGCGCCTGCTTGGCACGTGGTGGAATTGCGGCTGGACCTGAAACATCTGCCGCCTTGCAAGTAAACGGAGCCGAGTTCCCATAGCCGCTCGGTACGTCTCTTCCCCCGCCATTGGAAACGACCCTATGAAGTATCAGACGGCATTAGGCGCAAGGCTCTCATCGCGCGGGTCGTGTCTATAGGTGGCCGCCCGTCTATCAAGAGATGCAGATAAGCGGTAGGTTGACGCGAGAGATATCCTTCCTATAGTATGTGTTCGCGTTTTGTTCTACCGATGAGGGGCCATGTCGAACACAACTCAGATTGAATGGACCGACGCAACGTGGAATCCCGTTACCGGATGCACGAAGGTGACTCGCGGCTGTGACTTCTGTTATGCCGAACGATTTTCAGAACGGTTCCGCGATGTGCCGGGACACCCATTCAGAACTGGCTTCGATTTAACGCTCCGTCCAGATCGTCTCACTCAGCCGCTCCGCTGGCGCGAGCCTCGGCGAATCTTCGTCAACTCAATGAGCGACCTCTTTCACAAAGAAATACCCAAGCCGTTCATCGACGCGGTATTCGACACAATGGAGACAGCGAATTGGCATACATATCAAATCTTGACCAAGCGCAGTTCGCTGATGGTCCGTTACCTTCGCGCTCGGTACAACTCGCGAATAGCTCCCGGCCATATTTGGCTTGGTGTTTCGGTCGAAGACGCAAAGAACACGGTAAGGCTAAAACACCTTCGCGCCGCGCAGGCTCATGTAAAGTTTGTTTCCTTTGAACCTCTTCTAGGACCAGTAGGGAAAGTCGATCTATCCGGCATTGATTGGGCCATTGTCGGCGGCGAAAGCGGACCGCGAGCGAGGCCTATGGCGGAAGAATGGGCCATCGAAATTCGGGACCAGTGTTGGGCGTTCAATGTTGCGTTCTTTTTCAAACAGTGGGGCGGGGTCCGGCCAAAATCCGGCGGACGACTTCTTCGCGGGCGGGAATGGAATGAGTATCCGCGCACCAAAATGCATCCGAGAAAGGCAATCGTAGAATAGCAGGGGACAAAGTTGATCGACCCGTATTCTGGTCGTGAGCAAACCAAGGCCAAGCACTTCATCCTTAGGCGTTACCTTCAAGCGCTCGCGTTCAAAGTTTTGAATTATTACGATATTACTTACGTTGATGGTTTCTCCGGGCCTTGGGAGACTAAGACCGAGGATTTTAGCGACACTTCTTTCATGATCGCCATAACCGTACTGCAAGATGCGCAAGCAAGGATTCTGGAAACTCAGAGAAAACATCGCTGGGTTCGGTGCTTTTTCTCAGAGCAGAATGTGCAGGCATTCAGTCGCCTGCAACTAGCGGTCAAGCAATACCATAAGCCGGAACGTAGGTTCGAGATACGGACCTATTGCGGTAAGTTCGAGGACGCTGTCGATGAAAATTCAAGACTTTGTGGGGGCGTCTTTCGCTCTGGTGTTTATCGATCCCAAGGGTTGGAAAGGCTATCCTTTACCCAAAATCAAACCACTATTCATGCGACGCAAATGCGAAGTCTTAATCAACTTTATGTATGAGTTCATCAATCGCTTTGCTCATAGTCCCGACCAAAAACAATTGACTCCATGGCACCCTTTCTCGGAGGACCGGACTGGCCGAAGCGCTTGGACCCAGACCTGCCTCGCGGTCTGGCAGTTGAAAAGTTGTTTCGTGAAACGCTCAAGGACACAGGAGACTTCGAGTCCGTCGTTTCCACAAAAATTGACAGAGCGACGACAGAACGACCTCATTTCTTTATCGTTTATGGAACCAAAAGTCCCAACGGGTTGAAAGCATTTCGCGAAATTGAGTATCGAGCACTTCGCGAACACGAAAAGAATCGAGCCAAGGCAAAAGAGAAGAACCGTGAGCAGAAGACTGGCATGGGAGACCTGTTCACAGACCATGAAGCAGAACTAAGAGAAGCGACGATTAGTGAAATTGTCGAGGAGCAAAAGTCATTGGCGAAGACTGATTTGATGGTGCGCCTAGGTCAACGTTCAATGCCTTTCTCTACAGTCGTTGTTTTATTGTTGCAGGCATACATGCTTCGCGAAACAAACGTCAAAGACATTTGTCGCGAACTTGCCAAGTCCGGTACGATTGAAAACACCTGGGGAGGGGGCAATCGCAAGCCTCAAGATGAGGATATGATCAGGCTAAAGGCACACTAGAAAGGCTCCTCCCGCCCCAGCCATCGCGAAGCCCACTCGACGCCGCACGAGCCCGTCTCAGGGCCAGCAGAACAGCTCCTCCTCATCCCCTCCGAGGATGCGGAAGCCATTGGCTTGTTCCGGCCAGTCCGGCGTGTCGAGCATGGCGCGCATGCTGGCTTTGACCTCTTCGATGGAATCGGCAGCATGTTCGAGCCGGTCTATGATCGTGGGCGGTTTTCCCGCCTCGAACCTCAAGATTTCCACCGCCCAGATCATGCCTTGGGCACTATAGCATCTTCCCGGGAAAGGAGATTGTTTTGAGGAAACGACACGCTATGCCGCCCGCCGCGCTGCGGCCATGAGCCGTCCGATCTTGCGCAGATCGAGGACGAACGCGTCGAAGGCTTGCTTGCGTGCTTCAGGATCGGGTGCCCTGAGGAGTGAGGAGGGGTGCACCGTCACGAAGGTGGGAATATCGAAGACCGAGGTGAAGGTGCGGCCGCGATTCTGCAGCACCGGCAGGGCTTTGCCCGCCAGAGCGCGCACGGCTGTTGAGCCCAGCGCCACGATGAGCGTCGGCTTCACGAGTTCCACCTCTCTTTTGAGCCAGGGGAAGCACGCCTCGATCTCGCCCGTGTTCGGCTTCTTGTGAAGCCGCCGCTTGCCACGCGGCTCCCATTTGAAATGCTTCACCGCATTGGTGACATAGGTTTCGGCCCGGTCGAGCCCGGCCTTCTCGATGGCCCTGTCGAACATGAGACCGGCAGGCCCGACGAAAGGCTCGCCCACAAGATCTTCCTTGTCCCCCGGCTGTTCGCCGACGAACATGAGTGGAGCGGGGGCCGGCCCCGCGCCGAACACCGTCTGCGTGCCCGTTCTCCATAGGGGACAGGCCCGGCATCGCAGGGCTTCGAGCCTCACCGCCTCCAGTGCTTTCTCGTTCGCGCTCGGCATGCCTATTTACAATTTTCCAGTGCCGTCGTAGTTCCGCAAATCGCGGTCCTAACCATAGTTTGTCCCTTCTTCCCGCTTATCCCCGATTGACATGGACTCGAACGTCAACCCCATCCTTGTTCAGGCCTATCGCGGCGATGCCGTCGAAAGCCGCCATCGCGGCGCCTATGCCGTAATCGGCCCGGGCGGCAAGCTCATCGCCGCGCAAGGCGATATCGACACGCCCGTCTTTCCACGCTCCGCCATCAAGGTCTTTCAGGCCCTGCCGCTGGTCGAAAGCGGTGCCGCCGATGCGCTCGGGCTGAGCGATGAGGAACTGGCGCTCGTCTGTTCCTCCCACAGCGGCGAGGAAGCCCATGTCCGCCTCGCCGGCGCCATTCTCGCCAAGGCGGGATTGAGTGAGGACAGCCTCGAATGCGGCGCCCATTCTCCCCAGGATGGTAAAGCGCTCCGCATGCTGATCAAAATGGGCGAGGAGCCTCGCGCCATCCACAACAACTGCTCCGGCAAGCATGCCGGCATGCTCGCCCTTGCCGTTAAGCTGGGCGAGGCGACGACAGGCTATATCGACATCGATCATCCCGCCCAGAGACGAATAGCCCGTGTGCTCGATGAACTCTGCGGCATCGATACAAGCGCGCTCCCGGTTGCGATCGATGGCTGTTCCGTGCCCACCTGGGCCATACCCTTGCGCAACCTTGCCCTGGGATTTCAGCGCCTCGTCTCGGGCGAGACTTTGACCGATGCGCGCGCCGGCGCCGCTCACCGCCTCATCGCTGCCGTGCGCGCCCATCCCTATATGGTCGCAGGCAGCAGGCGTTTCTGCACGCGACTCATGGAGGCCGTACCTCGCGCCTTCGTCAAGACCGGCGCCGAAGGCGTCTTCTGCGGCGCCGTCCCCCACGCGCGTCTCGGCATTGCTCTCAAATGCGACGACGGCGCCACTCGCGCCTCCGAGACGGCCATGGCCGCCGTGCTTGCAAGCCTCGATGTCTGGACCGGGGAGGAGCACGAGCGCCTCTCGGCCCTGGCCGAGGTGCCGCTCAAGAACTGGCGCAAATTCGAGGTAGGCCACATCAGGGCGACTCTGCCCTGAAAGCCGGCCTATTGTGCCGCGCGCTGCGCGAAGCCGAGTTTCCGGCTGAGCTCTTCCAGAATGACGATGGCCGCCTGGGTGATGGGCGTGCCCGGCGGGAACACGGCGCTCACGCCCAAGCTTTGTAAGACCGCCAGATCGTCCTTGGGGATCACGCCCCCGACCACGATCATGATCTCTTCCCCCCGGCCCTTGGTGAGGCACTGCTTGAGTGTCGGGACATGGACGCGGTGTCCCGCGGTGAGCGAGGAGACGCCGATCACATGCACCTTTTCCCTCAATGCGCGCTCTGCCACTTCCTCGGGGCTGGCGAAAAGCTCTCCGATGGCCACTTCGAAGCCGAAATCCCGGAAGGCCGAGGCGATGACCTTCTGCCCGCGGTCGTGGCCGTCCTGGCCGATTTTGGCGACGAGGATCTTAGGTGCCCGCCCCTCGGCCTCTTCGAAGGCCTTTACCATCTGCTTCACCCGTTCGATGTCGCCAGCCCTGCTTGCGAGGGCCTCCGCATAGACGCCCGCGACCGCTGTGGGACTTGCCGCATGCCGGCCGAAGACGCGTTCGAGTGCCTCCGAAATCTCGCCGACCGTCGCCTTGGCCCTTGCCGCATCGACCGCTGCTTCGAGAAGATTGCGCTGCCCCGTGCCGGCGGCTTGGCTCAAACCCGCGAGCGCCTGATCGCATTGCGCCTGGTTGCGAATGGACTTGAGCCTCTTGAGTTTTTCGAGCTGGCGCGCGAGCACGGCGGAATTGTCGACCTTCAGGATTTCGATCGGCATCTCGTCCGCCGTCCGGTACCGGTTCACCCCGACGACGATCTGCTCGCCTGAATCGATTCGCGCCTGCGTGCGGGCGGCGGCTTCCTCGATCCTGCGCTTCGGCAGTCCGTCCTGGATGGCCTTGGCCATGCCGCCCAAGGCCTCCACCTCCTCGATATGAGCTAAGGCCCTGGCGGCGAGATCATGTGTGAGCCGCTCGACGAAAAAGCTTCCACCCCAGGGATCGATGACCTTGCAGGCGCCGGCTTCGAGCTGCAGGAAGAGCTGCGTATTGCGCGCGATGCGAGCCGAGAAATCGGTCGGCAGCGCCAGGGCCTCGTCGAGCGCATTTGTGTGGAGCGACTGCGTCTGCCCCTGTGTCGCCGCCATCGCCTCGATGCAGGTCCGCGTGACGTTGTTGAAGACATCTTGCGCCGCGAGCGACCAGCCCGAGGTCTGGCAATGCGCCCTGAGTGACAGCGAGCGCTCGTCCTTGGGCGCAAATTGGCCCATGAGCTTCGCCCACAGGAGCCGCGCCGCCCTGAGCTTCGCCACTTCCATGAAGAAGTTCATGCCCACGCCCCAGAAGAACGACAGCCGCGGCGCGAAGTCGTCGATGCCGAGCCCGGCGGAGAGTCCCGCCCGCGCATATTCGAGCCCATCGGCCAGCGTATAGGCCAGCTCGAGATCGGCCGTCGCTCCCGCCTCCTGCATGTGATAGCCGGAGATCGAGATCGAATTGAATTTCGGCATCCTCAGGCTCGTATAGGCGAAGATGTCGGACACGATGCGCATGGAGGGTTCGGGCGGATAGATGTAGGTGTTGCGCACCATGAATTCTTTGAGGATGTCGTTCTGGATCGTGCCCGCGAGTTTTTTGGGTGGGACACCTTGTTCCTCGGCGGCGACGATATAGAGCGCCATGATCGGCAGCACGGCGCCGTTCATGGTCATCGACACCGTCATCTGATCGAGCGGAATGCCTTCGAAGAGCGTGCGCATGTCGAGGATGGAATCGATCGCCACCCCCGCCATGCCGACATCGCCCCTAACGCGCGGATGGTCTGAATCATAGCCCCGATGCGTCGGCAGATCGAAGGCGATCGACAATCCCTTCTGCCCCTGCGCCAGATTGCGCCGGTAGAAGGCGTTCGAATCCTCGGCCGTGGAAAACCCCGCATATTGTCGGATCGTCCAGGGCTGGGTCACGTACATGCTGGGGTAGGGGCCGCGCAGGAAAGGTGCTATCCCCGGATAGCTGCGCAGATGATCGAGGCTGCCCGTGTCCCTGGCGCCATAGCGCGGCTTGACTTCGATGCCTTCCGGCGTCTGCCACGCGCTTCCTCGGGCTGCGGGCGCTCGCGGCGGGGTCTCGAATGGGAGCTTGGTGAAATCGGGGATCTTCAAGTCGCCGCATCCGCTTCGAAGGGTTCTGAATCGCGCATCGGGTGAAGCGCCAGGCCGCCCGCCAAGGCTGCGAAGATTTCTCGATCCACGGGCAGAATGGAAGCGGCCGTACTTTCAGTCTGGCGATAGGCCGTGACGCCGATGATCGTTCTCTTGCCCGCCTTGATGTCGCTTGCGCGTGCCTCTCTTGCGCGGATCGCGGTTTCGCGGATGAAACCCCTGTCGAGAGCGGCTCGAATGCCGCTCAGGCCCTCGATCTCCTGCAGGAATGACCAAGCCTTCTCGGCGAGCGCCGTCGTGAGGTGATCGACATAGCCTGATCCCGCCGCCGCATCCTCGACCCGATGGAGATTCGATTCGTGAATGAGAATGCTTTGCACATTTCGCGCCATCCGCCGCGCGAATTGGTCGGGCAGGCCGAGCGCCAGCGAGAAGGGCAGGGCGCAAATGCTGTCCGCGCCGCCAAGGCCGGCAGCGAAGACGGCAGCGACGTTGCGCAGGAGATTTCCTTGAGGTTCCTGCCGCGTCATCATCCGGAAGGAGCTTTCGGCGTGGAGCTTGAGCGGCGCTTCTGGCAATCCGCAGGAGGAGGCGGTCTGTCGCCACAGAAGCCGCGCCGCGCGGAATTTGGCGAGGCTCACGAACATGTCGGCATCGCTGGCGAGCGTTATGCCGATGGCTTGCGCGGCCTTGGTGTCGTCGAGACGCCCCTCGAGGAGCCTCAGATATTCAACCGCGGTTGCGATGGTCGCGCCGAGCTCTTGCGCCGGGCTCATGCCGCCGTCGTGATAGACGCGCCCGTCTGCCTCGACGAATGGCCCGGTGAACTCCCGCGCCAGCGCCTTGGCCACATCGCCGACCCGCCGCGCCTCTTCTCCCCATCCCTGCTTAGACCTGCCTTCGCTGGCGAGGGCGCCGAGCGGATTCATGCCGAATGACACCGCCATGCGCTCCGGATTGAGGCTCCTCGCCGCGATGACTTCGGCCAGCGCCTCGGCGGCCTCGGCCCCGCGCGCACCGGCCTCGAGCCTCAGCGTCAGTCCGTGCAGGGGCAGATCCTTGAGCGCGAGGCCGATGCTTCTTGCATCGGCGGACTTGAGGCCGAAGCCCCGAGCCGAGGGAGCGCCCGCGAAGACGAGAGCGAGCCCGTTGGCACCGGTCAGGACGTCGTCTTGCGCGAGAGCGTTGGCCGCGAGCGGTTCGGGATGATCCATGCGCTGAATGACGCTAGGGGCTTCCCCACCGCTGCGCATTTCGATGGCTTCGCCGAGTGCTGGCTCATGGAGCGGTCCGATATCGATACCGTCTTCCGTCGTGGATTTGAGCGCCTCCAGCGTGCGGCCCTTGAGGCTTTCGAGCACGCGTCGCTCCCAGTCCCTGCGCGAGGCTGCGGGAAATTCGGCGAAGTTGAATGTCTCGCTCATGGCCTAAAGATAGCCGGACAATCCCGGGATGGAGCCTGCCGCTTCCTTGACGAGCTTGTCCCCGGCTTTCTCCTTCGCATAGCTCAAAATTTCAAAGCCAAGCACCTTGATCTGCCCCATGCTCAAGCCCTTGGCCTGCAGCTTCGAAATCGCGACGAGCGGTCCTCCCATGAGCCCTCCGCCGAGCTTTCCCAGCAATCCGCCGCCGCCCGTGCCGCCATGGCGCGAGACGAGATCCTCAGCCCCCGGCAGCTTGGCGAACAGGGCCTCGACCTTCTTCTCGTTTCCCTGTGTCTTGATGAGCGACAGCACGATGCCCAGAGCCTCTTCGGCTTTGTTGTCCGAAAGCCCGGTCGTCTGTGTCAGCCGCGCGATCAAATCCTGCATCTCGTCACTTTCTTGTGCTCATCATTTATAGCAGATTGCTGAAGCCTCGGTGCCGGTCAAGTTCCCTTGCGGCAGATTATCAGGAAAGCGCTCATCACATGGCTGAAGACACGATTTTCATCGGCAAGAGTGGCAAGGAGGAGGTGCTCTATCTCCCCATGGCCAATCGCCACGGGCTCATCACCGGCGCCACCGGCACAGGCAAAACCGTGTCTCTCCAGATTCTCGCCGAAGGCTTCTCCTCGCGGGGCGTTCCCGTCTTCGCCGCCGATGTCAAAGGTGATCTGTCGGGTATCGCCCTCAAGGGCGAACCCAAGGATTTTCTCCTCGAACGCGCCCGCAAGATCGGCTGGAACGACTACGGCTTCGAGAGCTTTCCCGTGATCTTCTGGGATCTTTTCGCCAAGCAGGGCCACCCCGTGCGCACGACCATGACGGAGATGGGCCCCGTTCTCCTCTCCCGCCTCATGGGTCTGAGCGAAGCGCAGGAAGGTGCTCTCAACATCGCCTTCAAGCTGGCCGACGAGGAGGGTCTCGCCATCCTCGATCTCAAGGATTTGCGAGCGCTGCTTTCCAATCTGGCGGAACGCGGCAAGGACATCCGCACCGACTACGGCAATGTCGCCGCCGCCACCGTCGGCACCATACAGCGCCGCCTCGTCGTGCTGGAAGAGCAGGGAGCGGAGGGCTTCTTCGGCGAGCCGGCCCTCAAGATCGAGGATTTCATGCGCACGACGCGCGATGGGCGGGGCTACATCAACATTCTCGCCGCCGATAGGCTCATGAGCTCGCCGCAGCTCTATGCCACTTTCCTCCTCTGGCTCCTCTCCGAGCTCTTCGAGGACCTCCCGGAAGTCGGCGATGCCGCGAAGCCGAAGCTCGTCTTCTTCTTCGACGAAGCCCATCTGCTGTTTGCCGATGCGCCTCCTGGTCTCCTGCAGAAGATCGAGCAGGTGGTGAAGCTCGTGCGCTCGAAGGGCGTCGGCGTCTATTTCGTCACCCAGAATCCGATCGACATTCCGAATTCGGTCTTGGCCCAGCTCGGCAATCGAATTCAGCATGCCCTTCGCGCCTATACGCCGCGCGAGCAGAAGGCGGTCGAGACGGCGGCCGAAACCTTCCGCCCCAATCCGGCTTTCGATACGAAAAAGACCATCACCGAGCTTGGCGTCGGTGAGGCGCTTGTTTCGGTGCTCGATCTCAAGGGCGTGCCGACCATGGTCGAGCGAACGCTGATTAGGCCCCCCATGAGCCGGCTTGGGCCTGTCGCGGAGGAGGAACGCCTGAAGCTCCTGAAGGAGAGTCCCCTCTACGGTCTTTATGACCAGGCGGTCGACCGCGACTCGGCCTATGAGCTCCTGGCCAACAGGGCCGAGACGGCGGCAGAGCGGCGTGAAAATTCGCGCACCGAGCGAAAAGCGCCGCCTGATGCCCCGCGCGAGCGGCCGCCTTCGGCACAGCGATCAACGCGCGATACCGCGACCGAGCGCTTCGTCAAGAACATGGCGGGCAGCGTCGGCCGCGAGGTCGGCAACATGATCGTGCGCCAGGTCTTCCGCGGCATCCTGGGCAGCCTGTCGCGGCGGTGAGTTGCCTGACCTCATTTTGAGTGGATGTTTGTTGGGGAGTCATGAAATTCGTCATGGCCGGGCCAAGACCCGGCCATCTCTTCTCACGAACGGCAGATCACCGGGTCAAGCCCGGTGATGACGCACTACAGGGGTCTTCACCTCGTCATGCGCGTCCCCGGACTTGACCCGCACATCTCGTCATCGTCATTCCGGCGCTCTCACTCATCGTCATTCCGGCGAAAGCCGGAATCCAGCTTTAGCATTCCTATTGCGTCATGCGCGGGCTCGACCCGCGCATCTGCCGCTTGAAGAAGATGGCCGGGTCTGCGCCCGGCCATGACGAGAAGTTGCGCTTTCGTCGGGGAGACGAGTGAGAGCTCGCGACGGGAGATGTCAAATAATCTCATCCTCGTCATAAAGCGGCGTGTCGAGCTCGGGCCACGCCGCCTTCTCCTGCGGCTGTTGCGCCTTGGCGATGTGGAACAGCGCATCGCCGCGGTTGACCACCGGCAGATGCGACTGACCGATGATGATTCCGGGCTCCTGCGCGATCACCGGCCACTCGAGAAGGCCTAGCGGGTCGGAGATCACCCCGATCGTCTCCCGTGTCGACACCCAGTTTCCGATGCGCCGTCGGTTGCGGAAAATGCCGCCCTCGGGCGCCCTGAGCCATTGGCTCGCATGCGAGATCGTCGGTGCCTTCTCCGCCGGCGCAACGGCGGGCTTGGCCAGCATGCCGATCCTGTGCATGACCCTGAGGCATCCCTCCACACCTGCCTCGATCGCCGGCTCGTCGAAGCGCAGGGCCTCTCCGCCTTCATAGAGAAGCACCTTCACCCCGCGGGCCAGCGCGCACTGGCGCAGCGTTCGCTCCCTGAGCCTCGCCACCAGCACGACGGACGCGCCGAACGCCTCCGCCATGGCCAGGAGATCGTCATCCCCCGGGCTGATGCGGATTTGCGGCAGGTTGATCCGGTGCAGCGCCGCCGAATGAATGTCGATGCCGTATTTGCAGCGCAGCACCACCTCCCGCATCAGGAGATCTGCCAGAATGCTGGCCAGCGACCCATGATCCGAACCGGGGAAGGAGCGGTTGAGATCGCGCCGGTCGGGCATGTAGCGTGAATGCGAGATGAGCCCATAGCCATTGACGATGGGCACGGCGAGCAGCGTGCCGTGAAGATCATCGAGCGCTTCATGGGTGACAAGGCGGCGCACGACCTCCACTCCCATGACCTCGTCTCCGTGCACAGCCCCCGAGATGAACATGGCGGGTCCCGGCGCCTTGCCGTGGATGACCTGCACCGGCAGCGACATGGGCGTGTGATTGGAGAGTACGCTCACATGCAGCTCGACCGATCGCCGCGTGCCGGGCTCGATGTTCTCCGTGCCGATGCGGAACAGCGCGCGCTGATCCATCATCCCTTGCCCTTCGTCCTCGTATGGCCGGGCTTGGCGTTCTTTTCGAGGAACTCGATGATCTGGCTTGCCACGTCGACCTTCGTCGACTGCTCGATGCCTTCAAGCCCCGGCGAGGAATTGACCTCCATGACGACGGGTCCCTCGTCCGCCCGCAAGAGATCGACGCCGCAGACGTTGAGACCCATGGATTTCGCCGCCAGGATCGCCGTCTTGCGCTCCTCCGGCGAGATTTTCACGCTTTCCGCATGTCCGCCGCGATGCAGATTGGAGCGGAAGTCGCCCGCTGCCCCCGTCCTCTGCATGGCGGCGATGGCCTTGCCGCCGACCACGAACACCCGGATGTCGCGCCCGCTCGCCTCCTTCACATATTCCTGCACAAGAATGGCGATCTCCGCGCCGTGGAAGGCCTCGATCACCGATCTTGCCGATTTGTGCGTCTCGCCCAGGACAACGCCGATGCCTTGCGTGCCTTCGAGCAGCTTGATGACCACCGGCGCCCCGCCGACGATCTTGATGATCTCGTCCGTTCGCCCCGCATCATGGGTGAAGGCGGTGACGGGAAGCCCGATGCCGTCGCGCGCCAGAAGCTGCAGCGACCTGAGCTTGTCGCGCGACCTCCCGATCGCCACCGATTCGTTCAAGGGAAAGACGCCCATCATCTCGAATTGGCGCAGCACGGCGAGCCCGTAGAAGGTGTGCGAGGCAGCGATGCGAGGGATCACCGCCTCGAACCCGGTGACGAGTTCCCCCTGATAACGCAATTCCGGCCGCCGCGAGGTGATGTTCATGTAGCATTTGAGATAGTCGAGCGGCACGATCTCATGCCCCCTGGCCACCCCCGCCTCGATGATGCGCTTGTGCGAATAGAGCTTCGCATTGCGGGTGAGGAGCGCGATCTTCACGAAACGCCTCCGATCTCCCGGCTCAGCACGAAGGAGCGTCCCGGATGCACGAGGAACCGTCCCTTGATCGTTGCGCGTCCGAGCAGCATGGGTACGCCCATGTCCGTGCGGTTGGTGAGCGTGATTTGCGCCAGCCACACCTGACCGCCGAGGCTCAGGTCGGTTTCGACGACCCGGCGCAATTCCTTGGCCCCTCCTGGATTCTTGACGAACCGCTCCGCATGGAGCCTGAGATCGCAGGTCTTCACCCGCCGGCTGTCGGCATCGACCGGAACATCGAAGCGGATCCGATGATGCCCATCCTTCTCGTAGATTTGGATGTTCTCCGCGTGCAGAGCTGCCGACCTCGCACCTGTGTCGAGCTTGGCGACGAGCGGCCCGATGCCGAGCTGGGGCAGGGCGACATATTCCCGCCAGCCCGCGATCGCGCGGCCCTTTGCCACTGTGCGGCGCGTCGTCCTTGAGGCTTTCCTGCTCTTGAGGGCCATGGCGGTTTGGGGCTTGCTTTTTGGGCCGTTCATAGCCGCTTTGGGGCCTCGCTTCATCAACTATCGAGCAGAACGGTTTCCTGGATCTCGATGCCGAAGCCCGACAGACCGACGAAATGGCGGCTGCGGCTGGCGATGAGCCGGATCGAGTGGATGTTGAGATCGCGCAGGATCTGCGCCCCCACGCCCACATCCCGCCAGGCCTCTGCGCGTGCCGCCGAACTGTCGAGCTTGTCCTTCTCCTCGCTCTTAAGCCCTGCCGCCGGCACCCCGGCAGTACCCTCGCGCAGATAGACGAGCACGCCGCGGCCCTGCTTCTTGAACTCGGCATAGACCGCACTGAGCGTCGCCCGCGCGCCGAACACGTCGTCGACGAGATTTTCCCGATGCAGTCGCACCGGCACGGCGGGGCCGCTGATGTCCCCGTAGATCACGGCGAGGTGCTGCACGCTGTCGTAGGGCGTCCGATAGGCGATGCCGCGCGCCTTGCCGATCGGCGTCGTGACCTCGAATGCTGCCTGCTGCTCGACCAGCCTTTCCCGCGACTGCCGATAGGCGATGAGATCGGCAACCGAGATGATCTTGAACCCATGCCGGCGCGCGAAGCCGATCACTTCCTCGCCGCGCATCACCTGGCCTTCATCGTTCATGATCTCGGCGATCACGCCCACGGGTGGCTCAGCTGCCAGCCGCGCCAAATCGACTGCCGCCTCCGTATGGCCCGAGCGCATCAGCACCCCGCCGCTCTTGGCGACGAGCGGGAACACATGTCCCGGCCGCACGAAATCCTCCGCCTGCACATTGCCGTTGGCGAGCGCCCTCACCGTATTGCAGCGCTCTTCCGCCGAGATGCCGGTGGTGAGGGAGAGCCGGTAATCGACCGACACGGTGAAAGCGGTGCCGAGCGGGGCATCGTTCACCGCCACCATGGGATCGAGCTTGAGGCGGCGCGCGGTCTCGGGGGTCAGCGGCGCGCAGACGATGCCGCTCGTGTGGCGGATCATGAAGGCCATCTGCTCGGGCGTTATCTTGCTCGCGGCGGCGATCAGATCGCCCTCGTTTTCCCGGTCGTCGTCGTCGACCACCACCACCATCTCGCCCCTGCCGATCGCCGCAATCGCCGCCTCGACACTGTCGAGACCTTCGGGCGAGGGCGCCTCCTCGGCGAAGTCTTCCGGTCGCACCTTGTTCTTGGTCAGCGTCTGGATGCGGGTGGCGAGATCGAAGGAGGGCTTCGCCCCAGCCAGCACCTGCGAGATGCGCCCCTGGGTGACGCCCAGCGCCCGCGCCAGCTCGCTCTGGCTAAGCCCTGAGCCCTCAAGCCATTTTTCGAGTTTCATGCCCGGTTATTAGCAGCGCTAATAAGCCGGGGCAAGGTCCCTCTGATCGTCATTCCGGCGAAAGCCGGAATCCAGCTTCCCTTTTGCAAGCGCCTCAAGCTGGACCCCGACTTTCGTCGGGGTGACGAGTGACTGGGCGTGCGGCGAAAATCTACAACCGTCATGGCCGGGCTTGACCCGGCCATCTCCTCGCAAACGGCAGATGCGCGGACCAAGTCCGCGCATGACGAAATCGGTGCCTACCTGCCCTTCGAACGCATCTCCTCGACATGCTCCCAGTTCACGAGATTGTCGAAGAACGCCTCGAGATATTTCTGCCGCGCGTTGCGATAGTCGATGTAATAGGAATGCTCCCACACATCGCAGCCGAGGATCGGGCGCGCGCCGTGCATGAGCGGGTTTTCCCCATTGGGCGTCTTGGCGATAGCGAGCTTGCCGTTCTGCACCGTGATCCAGCACCAGCCCGAGCCGAACTGCGTCATGCCGGCCTGCACGAAATCGTTGCGCAGCTTGTCATAGCCGCCAAGATCGCTGTCGACCGCCTTCTGCAGCGAAGCCGGAAGTTTCTTGCCGCCGCCGCCCTTCTTCATCCATTGCCAGAAGTGGACATGGTTGTAGTGCTGGCCGACGTTGTTGATGAGCCCCTGGTTCTTCTTCTCAAAGGCCGTCTTGCAGATCTCCTCGACGCTTTTGCCTTCGAGTCCTGAATCTTTCAGGAGATTGTTGCCGTTCGTCACATAGGCCTGGTGATGCTTGTCGTGGTGAAACTCAAGCGTCTCGCGCGACATATGGGGTTCGAGCGCATCATAGGGATAGGGCAGAGGGGGAAGTTCTAAAGCCATGGTTTCCTCCATACTCGACTGGACCGGTCTTCTAGTCTCTGGCTTGACCCATAGCAAGCAAGCGGAGCCCGCCTCAGCCGATGCGCTTTTCCATGAACACGCTGTTGGGATCATCCCTCGGATAATCGCCGAAGGCGCCGCACGGAACGAAGCCGCATGCCTTGAAGAGGCCGAGCGCCTCGGGCTGCTTGATTCCGGTTTCAAGTCTGAGGAGCCTGAGGCCGATGCCGCGCGCCTCCTCCTCGAGCCGCTTCAGTAGGACATGGCCGAGCTTCCGCCCCCGCGCTTCCGGCCTCACATAGACGCGCTTCACCTCGCCATAGTCCTGATGCAGCCATAACGCGCCGCAGCCGAGCGCCTGGCCCGCCTCGCGGACGACGAAGAAGAGGATATCGGGGCTGGCCAGCGTCTCGAGGTCGAGCAGATGATTGCTTTCCGCCGGATAGAGACTCTCGAACATGGAATCGAGCGCACGCACCAGGCTTGTGACATCGGCCTGGCGTGGATCCTCCCGCGCGACCCTAAAGCCCTCCATCAGGAGAACGCCTGTATCCCCGTCTGCGCCCGCCCCAGGATCAGCGCATGCACGTCATGCGTGC
>Ga0209382_10004474_pt1 | contig 18678 bp, 20 predicted proteins | sample SoiMetdeltSBSDD5_FD_187599 | JGI IMG/M metagenome (GOLD analysis project Ga0209382, IMG submission 187599) | Bulk soil microbial communities from a Populus tree surrounding site in Tennessee, USA - Soil MetaG P. deltoides SBSDD5 (SPAdes) (version 2) | ecosystem: Environmental > Terrestrial >...
TCGCGGCACAGCGCCGCGTACCGCTCGAACGCCGGTCGGCAGTCGACCGGACCGCGCCACGTCGCGCATCGCACGGCGCCGAGCATCAGCGGGTCCTCGACGCGCTCGACGAAGCGGCCGACCGCAGGGTCGTAGAGAACCGGCCGCCCGCGCGCTTGGTCCCACGCCACGTGGTGCGCGGCGGAACCGGCCGCATCGAGGTCGGCGGCGGTCAGGAAGCGGCCGGTGTCGTCGCGCACCAGCAGCGCGCCGTTGGACCAGTCGCGGATGAACTCGCGGTCGTACCAGCCCTCCGCGAGCATGACGCTGGCCAGGCCGAGCGCGAGCGCGCCGTCGGTGCCCGGCCGCACCCGCAGCCACTGGTCGGCGCGGCTGGCGGGGCCGGCGCGCCGCGGATCCACCACGACGAGCGCGGCGCCGCGCGCCTTCGTCTCCACGACCGCGGTGGCCTGGGCCAGGTAGGTGTTCGCCGGGTTGTGGCCCCAGAGCAGCAGGCAGCCGGTGCGCTCGAAGTCCGGGGTGCCGATGTCGGTGCCGAAGGTGTACGCGGTGACGAAGTCGCGGTGCCACGCGCACACTTCCTCGCCCCAGACCAGGTTGGGACTCCCGAACATCCGGATCAGGCGGTTGATCCACGGGAAGCCATCGGACACCGCGGTGCCGGCCGGTGTCGTGACCGCGAACGCGACGCCCTCGGGCCCGTGGCGCTCGGCCACCTCCCGCATGCGCCCGGCCGTCCAGTCGAGCGCCTCGTCCCAGCCGATCCGCACCCAGCCCGCGTCGGGGTCACCCTTCGGCCGCGTGCGCCGCATGGGATGCAGCAGCCGATCGGGCGCGTACACCAGCTCCGGCGCCGCGCGGCCTTTCACGCACAGGCTGGCGCCGGTCGGATGCGCGGGGTCGGGCTCCACCGCGACCAGCCGGCCGTCCTCCACGACGGAGACGCAGCCGCACCGCGAGCGACACAGCGCGCAGAACCCGGGGATGCGCTCGATCACGGGCGGATTATACGCGGGCGTCCGCCGGCGGCAGCCAGCGCAGGTCCTGGAAGCGGCGGAACCACTTGCGGAACATGTCCTCGGTGTCCATGCAGTCGTGGAAGCCCGCCTGGCGGGCCTTGATGGTACTCACGAGCGTGGTCGGCGGCGGTCGCTCCGCCCCGTAGGCGAGCTGACCGTCGGCGTAGACGAACCCCTGTCCCACGAAGTCGGCCAGCCGCTCGGGTGACCGCAGCGCGTACTTGCGGACGATCGCCCGCCACTCGGGCTCGCGCGGCGGGAGCTCGGTCGCGAGCGACATCGGCTGCTCGGGCCCGACCTCCATGCCGAGCGTCTCGGCGATGGCCGGCCACACGTGCCGCCAGTCGAAGACGTCGCCGTTGTTGATGTTGAAGGTCTCGTTGGCGCAGGCCGGCGTGGTGGCCGCCCACTCGCACGCGCGGGCCAGCAGATCGGCGTCGACGGCCTCGCGCACCCAGGGCGGCCCGCCGGGAAACGACAGCGGGCGTCCCTCCTCGCGCAGGAGCGCCGCGTAGACGCCGAGGGCCGGGATCAGGTTCATGTGGCTGCCGAGCGACTCGCCGAAGATCACCTGCGGGCGCAGGATGGTCCAGTGCCAGCGCTGTTCGGCCTGCCGCGCGCGGAGATAGTCTTCCTGCAGCCAGTAGAAGTTCTCGTGTCGATGGCGCGGTGCGCGCTCCCGCGCCGGGATCGCGATCGCCCCGAGGTGCGCGCCGTAGGCCTTGGTGCCCTGCAGCAGCGTGACGTGCTCGAGGCCGGCGGCGGCGCCCCGCAGCGGCTCGAAGAGGTTCTCGAGCATGCGGAGATTCGTCTCCATCTGGTCGCGCTCGCGCCAGCCGGCGAAGAGCCCCGGCTTCTCGTAGAGCGCGGCGTAGACCACGTGGGTCACGTGGCCGAGCCGCTCGAAGGCCGCGGCCGAGGCCGCGCGGTCGGTGAGGTCGACGGAGATCAGCTCGACGCCGTCCAGCCCCTCGGGCAGCCGGCGGGAGACCGCCACCACGCGCCAGCCCGCTCGGCGGGCGAAGTGCCGGGCGGCCGCGAAGCCGACCAGACCGGAGGCCCCGGCGACCAGGACGGTGCGCGTCGCCATCGGCGCGCGGCTACGACAGCCGGATGTCGAGCCAGCCGCTCGGGGTGACCGTGGCCTGCTCACCCTCGCCGAGCAGCACCGTCGTCGTCGCCGACTCGAACACGGCCGGGCCCTTCACCTCGTGGCCGGCCGGGAGCCCGTCGAGCCGGTAGACGGGCACCTCCGTCCAGCCGCCGAGCCACACGCGCCGCCGGGTCGGCGCCACCAGCGCGCGCCCCGTCGCCACCGCCTCGTCGGCCGGGAGCACCGGCAGCCGGCCGACGACGGCCACGCGCGCGTTGACGATGACGACCTCCTGCCCCGGCGCGCTGTACGCGTAGAGCTCCTCGTGGCGACGGTGGAAGCGCGCGGCGACCTCGTCGAGCAGGTCGGCACGGCCGAGGTCGACGCCGTCGAGCGGCACGGTGATCTCGAAGATCTGCTCGCCGTACCGCATGTCGAGCGAGCGGCGCACGTCCACGGTGCCGTCGAAGCGGCCCAGGCGGCGCAGGCCGTCGACCTCGAGCGCGCCGAACAGCTTGCGCAGGCGCGCGGGTGTAAGCCGCCCGACCTCGCTCACGTGCGAGCGCACCATCTCGTAGCGCAGGTCGGTGGCCAGCATCCCCCACGCCGACAGGACCGCGGCCACGCTCGGCACGATCACGCGGCGGATCTCGAGCAGCCGCGCGACCTCGGTCACGTGCAGGCCGGCGGCGCCGCCGAAGGCCACGAGCGTGAAGCCGCGGGGGTCGACGCCGCGCCGCACGGAGACGAGCTTGATGCCCTCGGCCATGTTCGTGTTGACGACCTGCGTGATGCCCTCGGCGGCGGTGAGGGCGTCGGTGCCGAGCGCCGAGGCGACCGTCTCCACCGCGCGGCGAGCGGCCCCGGTGTCGAGCGCGATGCGTCCGCCCAGGAAGTTGCCGGGGTCGAGCAGGCCGCGCACGAGATTGGCGTCGGTCACGGTCGGCGCGGTGCCGCCGCGGCCGTAGCAGGCCGGGCCGGGATCGGCGCCCGCGCTCTCGGGGCCGACGTGCAGGATGCGGCCGGCGTCCACCCACGCGATGGAGCCGCCGCCCGCGCCGAGCGTGTGGATGTCGAGCGAGGGCAGCGCGACGCGCGCCATGCCCACCGTCTTCTCGCCGGTGAGGGTCGGCTCGCCGCCCTGGAGCAGCGCGATGTCGGTGCTGGTCCCGCCCATGTCGAACGTCACGAGGTCGCCGCGGCCGGTGAGCTGGGCCACGTGCCGCCCGGCCGCGATCCCGCCCGCCGGCCCCGATAGCACCGCGCCGGCGGCCAGGCGCGCCGACTCCTTGATGGGCGCCACGCCGCCGTGCGACTGCATGATGAGGACGTCCTTCGGGTAGCCCTGCGCGCGCAGCCGGGCGGCGAGGTTGGCGAGGTAGGTCGCCAGGGCCGGGCCGACGTAGGCGTTCACCACCGTCGTCCAGACGCGCTCGTATTCCTTGATCTGCGGCAGCACCTGCGACGACAGCGACACGTAGAGCCCCGGCCGCGCCCGGGCGACGACGCGGCCCGTCTCCTGCTCGTGCCGTGGGTTGCGGTAGGCGTGCAGGTAGCAGACGGCGACCGCCTCCACCCCGGCGCGGTCGAGGGTGGCCAGGGCGCGGGCCAGCGAGCGACGGTCGAGCGCGGTGCGCACGACGCCGTCGAAGGCGACGCGCTCGCGCACGCCCAGGCGCAGCGCGCGCGGCACCAGCGGCACCGGCGGCGGCACGCGCAGGTTGTAGCGGTCGTCCTTGAGGCCCTCGCGCATCTCGATGACATCGCGGTGTCCCTCGGTGGTGAGGAGACCGACGCGCGCGCCCTTGCGCTCGAGCAGCGCGTTGGTGGCCACGGTGGTCCCGTGCACGATGCGCTCGGTCCGGGCGAGGAGCCCGCCGAGGTCGGTGCCGAGCTCGGCGGCCAGTAGCCGCAGCCCCTCGATCAGCCCCTCGGAGGGATCCCGGGGCGTGGAGGCGGCCTTGGCCACCGCCACGCGGCCGCCGTCATCGACGGCGACGAGATCAGTGAACGTGCCGCCGACGTCGATCCCGATCCGGTACATCGCTCAGTAGAGCCGCTGGCGGTAGCCGTCCTGGAGCACGCGGTCGAGCTCCTCGACGGTCGTCCCGGGCGGACGCGTGTGGTCGAACAGCATCCGGGCCGGCGAGGCCAGGCCGTCGAGGCTGGGCCAGCGCTCCGGCTCCCAGAGCCCCGAGCGCTTGAACGCCTTGGCGCAGTGGATGAAGGCCTGCTCGACCTCCACGCCGATTCCGAGCGTGGGCACCTTGCCGCGTACCTCGCACCGCGCGAGCAGGTCGTCGTCGCGCACGATCCAGCCGCGGCCGTTCACGCGCAGCGTCTCCTCGACGCCGGGGATCAGGAAGATCAGGCCCAGGTGCGGGTTCTGCAGCAGGTTCCGCATCCCATCCAGGCGCTTGTTACCGGGGCGGTCGGGGATCAGCAAGCGGCGCTCGTCGAGCACGAGAACGAAGCCGGCCGTATCGCCCTTGGGGGAGACGTCGCATCGGCCGGCGGCGTCGGCCGTGGCCACGAGCACGAACGGCGCGCGCGCGATGAAGTTGCGGCAGTGGACGTCGAGCGTGCGCTGCTCCTTGGCGATCGCCAGCGGGCTCGGGTCGCCGCCGATCACGGTGCGCAGCTCGTCCTCGTTCGTCACCACGGTCCGAAACGCGGTCATGGATGGCCTCCGGGCCGGCTCTGCCGGCTGAGCGCAGTGTAATTCGTCGGCACGGCCCATGCACTCGACTCCGTCAGGGAGAGCATTACACCCGAGGAGAACGGTCAAATGGAACGAGAATTCGAATCCGGCTGGCGTCCCTGGCCGGTGTGGAGTGCGGTATGGGTCGGGGCGCTCAGCGCCCTGGCGCTCGGCCTCATCATCGGCCTGATCGGCTATGCGATCGGCGCCCACCAGCTCACGGCCCCGCGCACGACGACCTTCCGCAACGTCCGCCTGATCACCACGCTGTTCAACGTCGTCGGCGTCTTCTTCGCCTTCGTCGTCGGCGGTTGGGTCGCGGCCCGCATCGTCGGCACCCATCGCGCCGAGCCCGCGATCCTGCACGGCGTCATCGCCTGGCTCGTCACGGTGCCCATGATGCTACTGCTCGGCGTCGCCGGCGCCACCGCCATGTGGGGCGGCTGGTACGGCGGGCTGATCGCTTCCCCGGCGTGGATGGCCACGCCACCGACCACCCCGGAGATCGCTGCCGCCGTCCGGAACGGAGCGCTCGCCGCGGTCGCGGCGCTGCTGCTCGGTCTGGTCGGCAGCGTGCTCGGCGGCTGGATGGCGTCGGGAGAACCCATGATGCTCGGCTATTACCGCCGGCGCGACCGGGACGCGTTCGAGCGTCCGCGACGCGCCGCTTGAGGAGACGACGATGGTCTACATCCTGATGTGGCTGCTGGGTGTGCCGCTCGGCTTGATCCTGCTACTGTTCCTGCTCGGGATCGGCCGGTAGCTACCCGCGAGGCTGGATGATCATGTAGGTCGCGCGGCCGACGGCCACCAGGGTGCCGGTGGCGTCGGTCACGCGGGTCTCGCCGAAGGCGATCGTGCGGCCGCGACGGAGGATCTTACCCTCGGCGAAGACGACGTCGCCGCGGGCGGCGCCGACGTAGCTGACGTTGACGTCAAGCGTGGCCTGGTCGACGCCGCCGGCGGCCGCCGCGCCGTAGGTCCCCAGGGCGCCGCCGACCGCGGCGTCGACGAGCGTGGCGAGCACGCCGCCGTGGACGGGGGCGTTGGCCGCGTTGCGGAGGTCGTCGCGGACCGGGACGCGCAGCTTCACCCACCCCTCACCGGCGGCCTCGACCTCGATACCCAGGTACTGCCAGAAGCGATTCGCGCGAGCGCGCTCGCGGACGCTGGCCAGCAGGTCGTCAGCCACGCCGCGAGGCCTTCGTGACCACCCCGTTGGCGCGGTCGCGCGCCCGTGCCGCCTTCGACCGCCGCGTGGGCGGGCCGTAGCCGCCGCCGCCCGACGACTCGATCAGGAACACGTCGCGCGGCCGTACCGGGATGCCGACCTCCTTCGTCTTGAGCTCGCGGGCCGCGCCGCGCGAGAGCAGCCGGTAACGGTGGGGCAGCCCGTCGCGCCCGCCCACCAGCCCGTACGGCGCGTGGCGCACGCCGTCGCCGGCCGTGTTGGCGACCGCCGGCTCCGCGATGTCGACGCGCAGCCGGAGGACGGCGCCCACGCCGCCGCGGTGCTCGCCGTCGCCGCCGGAGTCGGCGCGGAACTCGTGGTGCTCGAACGTCAGCGGGAAGCGCGCCTCGGCCACCTCGACGCTGCCGAACTTGATGCCGCCGGCCGCCTGCCCTTCGCCGGCGGTCTCCCAGCCGTCGCCCGCGATCGTGGCGCCACCCCCCGGCCGGGCGTGGAACATGTGCCAGATGAACGGCCGCTTCGTCCGGGGGTTCACGCCCTTGATGGCGATGCGGAAGCGACGGCCCCAGCCGGCGATGGCGCGCGCCGGCGCGGCCGGCGTCAGCGCCTTGATGATCGATTCGGCGATGTCCTGCGCGCAGTGGTTCGTCGACAGGGTCACCGGCGCCGGCGGGTTCGGGTTCACGATCGTCCCCGGCTTCGCGATCACCTTCACCGGCCGGAAGGTCCCCGAGTTCTTCGGCGTGCGCGGGTCGATGAGGTAGGCGAACGCCATGTGCACGGCCGACATCGTGTTCGGGAAGGCCGAGTTCACGAAGCCCGTCACCTGGGGCGCGGAGTCGCTCAGGTCGATGACGAGGCCGTCGCCCTTCTTGGTGATCGTCGCGCGGATCGGGATGTCGCGGGCGCCGTGGCCGTCGTCGTCTAGGATCGTCTCGCCGCGGTACACGCCGTCCTTCCACGTCCGCACGCACGCCCGCGCCTGGCGCTCGGCGCCGTCGAGGATCTCGTCGACGGCGTCGATGACCGTCTTGGCCCCGTACGACTCCACCAGCGACAGGAGCCGGCGCTCGCCGACGCGCGCGGAGCCGATCATCGCGCGCAGGTCACCCATGAAGTCGTGGGGGTGGCGGACGTTGGTCGTGATCATCTGGAGCACGTCGTCGCGCAGCACGCCGGCGTCGTAGAGCTTGAGCGGCGTGATCCGGATCCCCTCCTGCCAGATCTCGGTCGCGCCCGGGTTGTAGGCGCCGTGGGTGGAGCCGCCGATGTCGCTCTGGTGCGCGCGGTTGACCGACCAGAACGCCACCGCGCCCTCCACGAAGACCGGCACGAAGGCCGTGAGGTCCGGCAGGTGGTTGTTGCCGTGGTAGGGGTCGTTGAGCAGGAAGACGTCGCCGGGCCGCACGCGACCGGCGAAGGCGTCGCGCACGGCGGCGACGGCCCACGGCACCGCCCCCACGTGGATCGGCACGTGCTCGGCCTGCGCCACCAGCCGCGCCTGGTCGTCGCAGATCGCGGTGGAGAAGTCGCGGCTGGAGTTCAGAATCTGCGAGTACGCGGTGCGCAGCATCGCCTCGCCCATCTCCTGGACGATGGCCTCGAAGCGGTGGGTCAGGACCGACACGGTGATGGGATCGATCATGGCGTCCTCAGACGAGCCGGCTCTGGATGTGGATCTCGGAAGTCAGGGTTCGGTGGACCGGGCATCGGTGCGCGATCTCGAGCAGCCGAGCCCGCTGGTCGCCGTCGAGCGCGCCGGTGAGCACGATGTCGCTCTCGATGCGATCGAGCATGCCCTCCTTCGTCTCGCACTCGTCGCAGTCGGCGGCGTGGATCTTGGAGTGCCGGAGCCGCACCTCGACGCGCTCGAGCGGCCACTGCTTCTTTCGCGCGTACAGCGCGAGGGTCATCGAGGTTCAAGCGCCGAGGGCGATCAAGAGGTAATCGTACGGCGTGGGGCCGGTCTCGGTGCCCCCGGCGGCCTTGGGCTCGTCGGCCGTCAGGTGATGCCGCTGGTCGACGACGATCTCTTGCGCGAACCCCGACGCCGCGCCCCGCACCACCACGATCGCCATCCCACCGCCTCCTGCGCCCGGTCTTGCCTCGGATGGTCGCAGGATGCCGGCGGCGGGTCAACGACGATGGGTCACCCGGTGGGGGCCACCAGGCAGATCCGGACCTTGCCCTCCCGGGCCAGCTGCGACACGAGCGAGGTCGCGCCGTCCTCGGAGATGCCGAGCTGCTGGCCGAGCTCGGCCGGGGACATCGGCCCGTGCTCGCTCAGGCACCGCAGCGTGTCGGCGTCCACGTCGCCCCACCAGTCCTCGGGCTCGTGCATGGCGGTCTCCTCCAAGCACCTTCCCTGCCACCCGCGAGCGCAATCACGACGGCCACTTACCGTACGGGCCCCGCGGGCGTCATGCCCGGCCCCTGGGCAAGCGCCGGGCAGGTGTCGCTTTCGGTGGCAGCCCAGCCGCATTTCACAACACCACGGAACCGGTGTTTGATAGGGCGATGGAGGACACCGCCTTCGACACGGTTGTGACCACGCACCACGGGGAGATCTTCCGCTACCTGCGCCGGCTCTCGTGGCGGCTCGGGGAGGCCGACGACCTCTCGCAGGAGACGTTTCTGCGCGCCTACCGCGCCTGGGCCGGCCTCGCGCCGGACGCCAACGTGCGCGCGTGGCTGTTCACCATCGCGACCAACGTCTACCGCAACCACGTGCGGTCGGAGCGGCGCCGGTACGCCGCCCACGCCACGGTGCGGACGACCCGGCGCGAGCTGGAGCTGGACGGACCCGAGGAAGAGGCCATGGCGGGCGAGATGAAGACGTTGACGGAAGCGGCCATCCGCCGCCTGCCGCTCAAGCAGCGGCTGGCCTTCACGCTGCGCAAGCTGCACGAGCTCGACTACGAGGCGATCGGGCAGAGCATCGAGTGCTCGCCGGAGAGTGCGCGCGCCCACGTGTTCCAGGCGCTGCGCAAGATCCGCACGACGCTCAATGGCCACGTCCAGCCCCTGAGGGAGTCCACGCGATGACCAGCAAGCCCCGGGTGTGTGTCGCGATCGAGCCGGATCTCGTCGCCGCGGCGACGGGCGAGGCGGAGGCCCCCGCGGCCGAGCGGGTGGAGACCCACGTGGCCAGCTGCCCGAGCTGCCGTGACGACTTCGCGCGATACCGCGCCATCGACAGCGCGGTCGGCGCCCTGCGAGCCACGGCGCCCCCGCCCGGAGACGCCGACACCGCGCGCGAGCGGCTGATCGCCCGCCTGGCCGACCTGCGGCCGCGCATCCTGGGCTACCGCGTGTTCCCCTCGTCGCTCGGACCGATCCTGATCGCCCGCTCCGAGCACGGCGTCGCGCTCGTCGAGTACCTGCCGCGCGAGGGGGTATCGGCCTCGCGTCTGTTCCGGATGGCCGGCGTCGAGGCGCGGGAGGACCGCGGTGACCTGGAGCGCCTGGAGCGGGAGCTGCTCGAGTACCTCGACGGCCGTCGCCGGCAGCTGAATTGGCCCCTCGACTTCCGCGGCGCCCGCAGTGAGTTCGAGCGGGCCGTGCTGGAGGCGACGGCGGCGGTGCCGTACGGGGCGGTCTCGTCGTACACGGGCATCGCGGGCGAGATCGGCAAGCCGTCCGCGGTCCGCGCGGTGGCCCAGGCGCTCCGGCACAATCCGCTGCCGATCGTGGTGCCGTGCCACCGCATCGTCGGCGCCAGCGGCGACCTGATCGGCTACGCTGGCGATCGCCTCTCGCTCAAGGAGCAGCTGCTGGGACTCGAGGGCGTGCCGACGCAGCCGTCGCACGCCTCGAAGATCGCCCGGCGCGCGCTCTACCACTACGAGCCTAACCCGTCGCGGGAGTACTGCCTGCCGACGTGCGGCGACATCGCGCGGCGGCCGATCGGCCTGCTGTTCAGCCGTCGCGAGCAGGCCGAGGCGCGGGGGCTCGTCCCCTGCACCACCTGCCACCCGGAGCTGCATCCGCTCCCCGAATAGATCCTCGGTCGCCTTTCACACGCGCGCCTCCCCGGTGTCGTAGAGGACAAAGGAGGCGCTCCGATGGCTACGATGTTGGCCGTGTCGATCTTCGCCGCCCTGTTCGCCGCCGTGGCCGCGCTCCTGCTGCTCGCCGAGCGACGGCAGGCGCGGCGCCAGCACGAGGTCTCGCGCCAGATCGCGCTCACCGATGCGCTGCACGCCCGCCTGGGCGCCGTGGTGGCGCCGGTGGTGCGCCGGCGACATCGCGCGTGGCAGGTGGCGGTCGCGGTGCCGTTCGAGCGGCCCGAGGTCGTGACGGCGCTGCTCGCGACCACCGACGAGGTCCTCGGACGGGTGCGCTACGAGGTCGTGCTGAGCCGGCAGACGCCGGCGGTCTCGAACGCGCGTGTCGCGCGACGCGCGGCGCTCGGGCGGGAGTCGTTGTCGTGGACATGAACGCCTACGTCATTGAAGTGCTCTCGCGTCACCAGCTCGAGGAGCTTCGCGCCGGCGCCGAGCGGCACAGCCAGCTGCGGGAGGTCGCCCCGTCGCGGCCGCTGCGGGTCACGCTGGGCCTGGCCTTGATCCGCCTCGGCACCTGGACGCTCGGCCCGTCGCACCGTCGGTTGGCGCGCTCGTTCTGAGGCGCGGGAGGGGCTCGCGCGGGCCCCTCCCGTCTCCCCCTTTGCCCGGCGCCGCGCGTCGGGTATCTTGCTAGCGCTCATGGACCTGCCCCGGACGGCGAGCGTGGTCGTGATCGGCGGTGGCGTGGTGGGCTGCAGCATCGCCTATCACCTCGCCCGGCGCGGTCAGCGCGACGTCATCGTCCTCGAGCGCGAGGCGGTCGGCGCCGGCACCACCAGCAAGGCGGCCGGGGGCATCCGCTCGCAGTTCCCCACCGAGACCGAGATCCGCTTCTCGCTGGAGGCCATCGGCGTCTTCGAGCGCTTCCAGGAGGAGTTCGGCGTCGACATCGGGTACCGGCGCATCGGCTACCTCTTCCTGATCTCCGACCCGGACGACCTCGCCGGCTACCGCGAGCGCATGGCCCTGCAGCGGCGGCTCGGAGTCGACGTGCGCGAGATCTCGCCGGCCGACGCGAAGGCCATCGTCCCCGCGCTCCACGTCGACGACCTGATCGCGGCCGTGTGGGGGCCGACCGACGGCATGGCCGGTCCCGCCGAGGTCACCAACGGGTTCGCGCGGCGGGCGCGCGAGCTGGGAGTGCGCATCGTGGAGGGCGTCGACGTGAGCGCGATCACCGTCGAGCGCGGACACGCGCGCGGCGTGACGACCTCCGCGGGCGCGGTCACGGCACCGGTCGTGATCAACGCGGCCGGACCGGCGGCGGCCCTGGTGGGGCGCCTGGCCGGCGTGACGATCCCGGTCCTGCCCCGCCGCCGCCACATCTTCTTCACCGAGCCGTTCCCCGAGATCCCCGGACCGGTGCCGCTCACCACCGACCGCGCCAGCGGCTTCTACTTCCGCAAGGAGATGGAGCAGCTGCTGCTCTCGCCGGGCGACGTCGAGGACATCGGCGAGGACTTCACGGTGCCGGTGGACCGGGCGCGCATCGACGAGACCGTCGAGAAGGCGCTGCACCGCATCCCGATCGTCGAGAAGGCCCGGATTGCGGGCGGCTGGGCGGGCCTGCGTCCGCTCACGCCCGACGACCACGCGATCATCGGCTGGGCCCCCGGCGTCGAAGGCTTCTTCCTCGCCGTCGGCTTCGGCGGCCACGGCTTCCAGCACTCGCCCGCTACCGGCCGCTACGTCGCCGAGTGGCTGCTCGACGGTCGGCCCTCGCTCGACCTGTCCCTGTTCGACCCCGGCCGCTTCGCCGCCGGCCGCGCCACCCACCACGACCGCGGTCCCGACGCCGAGTGAGCGCGCGCGCGAGCCCGCCGCTGACGATCGGCGACGTCCGGCTGATCGTCGCGGACATCCCGGTCAGCCGGCCGCACCACATGTCGTTCACGACGCTCACCGCGGTGAACTTCGTCTTCGTCCGCATCGAGACGCGCGACGGCCTCGTCGGCTGGGGCGAGGCCGCCTGCCTGGGCGGGCCGACGTGGAGCGAGGAATCCGCCGAGTCGATCGCCGCCACGCTCGAGCACTACGTCGTCCCGTGGCTGGTGGGCCGCGACGCCGCGGGGCTCGAGGCACTGCGACTGGAGATGGCCCGGCGCGTCCAGGGCAACCCGTTCGCGCGCGCCGCCGTGGAGATGGCGCTGTGGGATCTCAACGGCCGCGCGCTCGGCGTGCCGGTGCACCGGCTGCTCGGCGGTCGCGTGCGCGACCGGGTGCCGCTGTCGTGGTCGCTGGCGGTGGCGAGCGGCGACGCCGAGGTGGCCGAGGCGCGCGAGAGGGTGAGCCTCGGCCACCGGATCTTCAAGATCAAGACCGCGGCGCACCCGGTGGCCGAGGACGTGGCCCGCGTGCGGGCGATCCGCGAGGCGGTCGGCCCCGACGTGCAGCTGCGCGTGGACGCCAACCAGGGCTGGGACCGGCCGACGGCCCTGCGCGCGATCCGGGCGATGGAGCCCTACGACCTCGACTTCGTCGAGCAGCCCGTGCCGCGCTGGGACCTCGACGGGCTCGCCGAGATCGCGCGCAGCGTGAGCGTGCCGATCATGGCCGACGAGGCGTGCGCCTCGCCGCAGGACGCGCTCGCCCTCGCCCGCCGCGGCGGGGTGTCGATCCTGGCGCTCAAGCTCACCAAGGCGGCGGGGCTGGCCAACACGATGGCCGTCGCCCGCATCGCCGAGGCGGCCGGCCTCGGCTGCTACGTCGGCTGTATGATCGAGACCTCGCTGGGCACCGCTGCATATCTACAAGTCGCGCTGGCCGCGTCGCCGGTGACCTGGGGCTGCGAGCTGTTCGGTCCGCTGCTCCTGCGGGGCGACGTGGTGCGGGAGCCGGTGCGCTACGCAGACGGGTGCATTCTCGCCCTGGACGGTCCGGGGCTTGGCGTCGACGTCGACGAGACCGCGCTCGAGGAGTGGACTCGCAAGCGATAAGGAGATCACCATGCGACGTTTCTCCGTGGTCGTGCTCGCGGTGGCGCTGGCCGTCGCCGCCGCGCTGCCGGGCGAGGCCCAGCAGCGCAACATCACGTGGACGGCCGGTCAGGTCGGCGGCGGCTGGTACGCCCAGGCCGGCGGCTTCAGCGAGCTCATCAAGGCCAAGGACCCCTCGTTCAACATCAAGGTCATCCCCGGCGCCGGCATCCAGAACATGACGAAGCTGCAGATGGCCGAGACCGAGATCGCCTGGGGCCTGCCGCCGTTCATCGTCGCGTCTTACCAGGGCCAGGACCCGTACAAGGACAAGCACGCCGACATGCGGCTGGTCATGAACGGCCTCGGCTTCGTGCACATCCAGTGGTGCGTCCCGGCCGAGTACCCGTACAAGTCCATCCGCGAGATCTTCGAGGCCAAGAAGGCGATCACGATCGGGACCACCCCGCCCGGCGGCTCCGACGAGTGGGTGATGCGGAAGGTCTTCGAGTTCTACAAGACGACCTACAGCGACGTGCGGAGCCGGGGCGGCAAGGTCGTGCTGGTCTCCTACACCGACCTGGCCAACCAGTACCGCGACCGCAACATGGACATCCTCTTCGCCAACCTGGCGGTGCCGGGCGCGGCCATCCAGGAGGCGTCGCTCGGCCGCAAGATGCGGATCCTGCCCATGGACGACGACCTCATCAAGTTCATGGAGGGCGTGGGGCTCTCGCGCGGCGTCATCCCCAAGGGCTCCTACAAGGACGTCGTCAACAACGACCAGGACATCCCGACGATCGCGATGGCCAACACGATCGTGGCCAACGCGAAGGTGCCGAACGACGTCGTGCACGACTTCGTGAAGGTGCTGCTGGGCAACCTCGACGCCGTCCGCAAGGTGCACCCGGCCTTCAAGGACTTCGATCCCAAGGACGCCGTCAAGCTGGCCAACGTGCCCCTGCATCCCGGCGCCGAGCGCGCCTACCGGGAGGCGGGCCTGCTGAAGTAGTCGGCGGCCGTGCGGAAGCTCGACGGCGCGCTCGGGTGGGCGGTCGGCGGCTGGGCGGCCGCCGCCGCCCTCTTCCACATCTGGACGGCGTACGCCGGGGTGTGGGAGCCGCGCGAGATGCGCGCCATGCACCTGCTCTTCCTGCTGCCGCTCGCCTTCCTGTTCTTCCCCGCCAGCGAGAAGACGCCCAGCCAGCGCGTCACCTGGCTCGACTGGGCGTGGGCGGCCGCCTCGCTCGCCACCTGCGCCTGGGTGTTCGTCAACGCCCATGAGCTCACCGAGCGCTGGGAGGGCGTGCACCCGGTCACGCTGACCCAGGTGATCGTCGGCACCGTGCTGGTGGCGGCGGTGCTGGAGGCCTCGCGCCGCTCGGTGGGCTTCTGGTTCTTCGTCACCACGCTGCTGTTCATGGCCTACCTGGTGCTGGCGCCGTGGCTGCCGGGCTTCCTGCGCTCGCCGCGCGCGTACTCCTACCCTCGCCTCATCGAGATGTTCTTCCTGTACGCCGACGAGGGCGTGCTGGGCTCGCTCACCGGCATCTCGTCGAACATCCTGATGATCTTCATCCTGTTCGCGTCGTTCATGCTGCACTCCGGCGTCGGCCAGTTCTTCATGGACATCTCGATCGCGCTGGCCGGACGCTTCCGGGGCGGACCGGCCAAGGTCGCCGTCGTCTCCTCGGGGCTCTACGGCACCGTGAGCGGCTCCTCGGTGGCCGACTGCTACGCGACCGGGACCTTCACGATCCCGCTCATGAAGCGGATCGGGTACCGGCCGGAGATCGCGGGAGCCATCGAGGCCTGCGCGTCGTGCGGGGGGCCGCTGATGCCGCCGATCATGGGCGCCGGCGCCTTCATCATGTCGGAGCTGACCGGCATTCCCTACAGCACGATCATCGTCGCCGCGGCGCTGCCGGCCGTCCTCTACTACGCCGGCATCATGGCCACCGTGCACTGGGAGGCGCTCAAGCACGGCATCGGCACCATGCACGCCGACCTGCCGTCGATGGGGTCGCTGCTGCGGCGCTCGCTGCTGTTCACGCCGTTCTTCACGATCGTCTACTTCCTGCACGCCGGCTACTCGCCGTCCAAGGCCGCGCTCTACAGCCTGTTCACGGCGGTGATCGTGTCGTGGTTCGCCGGCGACTCGCCGATGACGCCGCGGAAGATCTTCGACACCATGGGCGAGGCCATGCGCTCGGGGGTCATCATCGCCAGCGTCCTCGCCGCCTCCGGGCTCATCGTGGCGTCGATGAGCCGGACCGGGTTCGCGCTGGCCTTCTCGAGCGCGATCATCAACCTGTCGGGCGGCTACGTCATCGTCGCGCTCTTCATGGTCTTCGTCGTGATCTCGGTGCTGGGGACGGGGATCCCGACCACGCCGGCGTACATCCTGGCGGTGACCGTCGGCGGCGCGGCCCTCACGAACCTCGGCATCGACCTGCTGGCCGCGCACCTGTTCGTCTTCTATTACGCCGTGCTCGCCGACGTGACGCCGCCGGTGGCCGTCACCGCCGTCGCCGGGGCGCAGCTCGCCGGCGCCAACCCCATGACCACCGGCTGGCACGCCACCCGGATCGGCATCGGCGGATTCCTGGCGCCGTTCCTGTTCGCTTTCCAGCCGCCGCTGCTCATGAAGGGCGACTGGACGTCGATCGTCGTCGCCTTCGTCTCGGCGCTGATCGCGGTCACCGGACTGTCGGCCGCGGTCGCGGGCCACATGTTCACGCCGCTGTCGTGGCCGCGGCGGTCGGTGCTGATCGCCGTGTCGCTGGCGGCGATCGGGCCCTCTCTCGCCGTGTCGGTCGCGTGCAGCGCGGTGCTGGTGGGCTACATGCTCTGGGATGCGCGGCGCGGCCGGCGGGCGGCGGCGCCCGTGCTGCACGTCACCGAGCGGCCCGTCGTCGCCGCCGGCGACACGCCGCCGCAGCCGCCGATGTCCGTCTGACCGGCGCGACGACTACTCGCGCACGAGGACGGCGCGGAGGCGGACCGGAAAGCTGCCGTCGGCGACGAAGCTGGCCGCCCACGGCCGGAACCCCGGCGCGACGATCTGGACGGCGTGCGGCCCATAGGACACCGGCAGCGCCCGCGCCACGAGCTGGCCGGCCGAGCCGAGGCGCCGGCCATCGAGGTACACCTCGGCGTCGGGCGGCATGGCGTCCACGATGAGGAAGGTCGAGTCGCCGCGCCAGCGATCGGCGCGGTAGGCCTCGCCGGCGGCCCCGAAGAGCAGCGCGGCGCCGCCGAACGCGCCCGCCGCAGCCGCCGCTCCGCTCCCGGAGAAGCTCCCGCTGACCGACAGACCGGCCCGCCCGCCGGCGGCGGCTTGCCCGGCCGTCAGGAGCGTCCCGAGCACCGTGGCGGCGACCAGCGCGCGGCGCAGCATCGCGGCTACTCCGTCGCCAGCGCGCGGCGACGGTCGTGGTGGTACGTCGCGAGGCTCTCGTTGGCGGCGATGATGGCGCCGAGCGAGGCGGCGACGCGCTCGACATCGCGTCCCGCGACGACGACGTAGAGCTCGTCGTCGCCGAGGTCGGTGTAGACGCGGTTGCCGATGCACGCGGTGCTGGCGATGGCGCCGCCGGCCAGCGCGGCGGGCAGCGCCATGCAGGTCGGCCGGCCGAGCAGGCCCGGCTGCGTCGTCACGCCGGCGTGGCCCGCTGCCTCCATCAGCAGCATCAGGCGGCCCGGCCGCCCCGCCACCAGCACGACGTCGGGATCGACGGGCGTGTCGCCGAGCGGCGCGTACACGACGGCGCCCGGCGGGCGGGGCAGCCGTGGGATACCCGGCACTTCCTCCATGCGCACGTAGCCGAGGCCGGCCATGAAGGTGAGCGTCTGCTCGAGCTCGGGCGCGCGCGACGGCGGCAGCGCGATGGCGTGGGTGTGACTGCCGATCGGGCAGTTGTAGTGATCGCCCGGGGCCGTGTGAAAGGTGCGGCCCGCCGCCGCCAGTCGCCAGAAGCTGCAGCCGGACGGCACCACGCCCGAGAAGGCCGGCACCCCGGCCGGCGCGGCGTCGCGGAACGCCACCGCCACCGGCCGGCGGCTGAGCTGCAGCGCCCGCGTGATCGTCTGCTCCGTCTCGCTCCACCTCGCCATGACCTGATCGCTCCTTGCGTGGAATCGTGACGCGGGCCCATGGTACACGCCTCGTCGCGCGCCGTCCCACGCGCAAGGCGTCGGCTCGCACGTGGCACCGGTATGATGGCGGCATGGGCCGTCCGGCGTGTGCGCTCCTCGGGCTGGTACTGCTGGTGCTGGCCGCGGGAGGGACGATGCGCGACGCGGGCGCCCAGGCGGCTCCGACCCTCGTCGCGACGCCCGCGCCGGCCCACGTCGTCGTCGAGCTCCGCGGTGCGGTCGAGCGCGCGCGCCAGCAGTTCGAGGCGCGCGATCAGGCTGGGATCCTCGCCGCCGTGTCCGAGCAGTACCGGAGCGGTGGGATCACCAAGGCCGGCCTGCGGGATCAACTGCAGGCCGTGTTCGCGCTGTATCCGCAGCTGCGCGCGCGGGTCGCGGTCGACCGCGTCGACCTCGTCAACGGTGGAACCTGGGTCTACACGACGGGCGAGGTCACGGGCCGGCTGCCGGTCGTGGGCTGGGTCACGGTCCTGACGTGGCAGAGCGAGCCCGAGGTCGCCCGGCGCGAGACGGCCGGCTGGCGCTTGTACGGGTTCCAGAACTAGCGGGAGGGGCCGCCCGCCCTTGACAGGGTGCGGGGGGTGACCTACCTTTCGCCTCAGTTTCGCGGATGCGTCCTACGTCCGACACGGAGGCCATCATGAGCAGCCGTCGAGAGTTCCTGACCGCCTCGCTCGCCGCGACCGGCCCGCCCTCGCTCCGCGCTGGGCCACCGCCGCGCCCAAGTCGATGACCGTCGTCCGCGAGAGCTCGTTCATCAAGCCCTTCGACGACTACTTCGCCAAGACGCTGGCTGCCGAATACGAGAAGCAGACCGGGATCAAGATCGTCTACGAGGCGACGAGCGTCGGCGGCATGCTCACCCGTCTGACCACCATCGCGGAGACGAAGTCGGGCCCCGAGATCGCGATGACCGGGCTCAACCACGCGCACCTCTTCGACAACAGTCTGGTCGACGTGAGCGACGTCGCCGGCGGCATCGGCAAGCAGCTCGGCGGCTGGCACGAGAACGTCCTCGACGTGGTCGTCGTGAACAAGAAGTGGAAGGCTCTGCCCTGGGGCAACATCGGGCAGCTCGAGGTGTACCGCACGGACTGGTTCAAGGAGGTCGGCGTCACCAAGTTCCCCGAGACGTGGGAAGACTTGCTGTCCGCCGGCCGCCTGCTGAAGAAGAAAGGCCACCCGTTCGGGTTCGAGCTCGGCCACGGCTTCGGCGACAACCACGGCTGGCTCTATCCGCTGTTCTGGTCCTACGGAGGCCGCGAGGTCGAGCGTGACGGCAAGACGGTCGTCATCGACTCGGCGGAGACGGCGCGGGCCGTCGACTTCTGCCGCAAGTTCTACCAGGAGACGATGCTCGAGGACGTCCTCGGCTGGACCGACGTCAACAACAACAAGGCGTACTTCGGCGAGCAGATCTCCTGCACCAACAACGCGTCGTCCATTCTCGTCGTCGGCAAGAAGGACTTCCCGGACATCGCCAAGGTCACCGACCACGCGCTCAACCCGGCAGGGCCCAAGGGGCGCTTCCAC
>Ga0209382_10004475_pt1 | contig 18674 bp, 14 predicted proteins | sample SoiMetdeltSBSDD5_FD_187599 | JGI IMG/M metagenome (GOLD analysis project Ga0209382, IMG submission 187599) | Bulk soil microbial communities from a Populus tree surrounding site in Tennessee, USA - Soil MetaG P. deltoides SBSDD5 (SPAdes) (version 2) | ecosystem: Environmental > Terrestrial >...
GGCAGCAGCTGATTTTGGATTTGAGGGACGTGACGCTCGTCAACCAGGATGCCGTCAAATTTCTCCGCCGCTGCGAGGCCGATGGCATCAAGCTCGAAAATTGCCCTCTCCATGTCCGAAGGTGGATCGATCAATTAAAAGATCGACTCAGGCGACGAGGAGTGTGACGAAAGGCTTTTTGTTTGTGGGGCGCCCCGAACCTGTTAGTCGCGCTAAGACGTGACAGACACTCCAAGACTTTGACGACGAATCGTGGCTGTTCGCGGAGCGCCAGCACTATTCTTGAGAGGAGAAAATCTTGTCAAAGGAGGAACCGGCTATGCAAGGATCGACCACAGACCGCATATCGACGGGTTCTGTCGCGATACATCCGCTCGATCCCGAAGACGCAGCGATCACCGCCGCCATGCGCGCCATGGTCAGCTCCAGCAAGGGCGCGCGACCAGGAATCGAAGCCCGCGGACAGTTCGACGCTCTCATGGAGAGCGTATTGCCACGCGGCGACGTGACATTCGAAGCAGACACCCTCGGCGGCGTACCGGGACTTTGGGTACATCCGGCGGATTGGCGGTCAGGCGAGGCGATCATCCACCTGCATGGTGGTTGGTTTAACTTTGGCTCCGCCAAAGCATACCGCCATCTTGTCGGGCATATTGCAGCGAGAGCGGGAGCGAGGGCGTTTATCCCGGACTATCGGCTTGCTCCCGAACATCCATTTCCGGCTGCCACGGGCGACGTGCTGGCATGTTACCAAGGACTCGCCGAGAGGGACGTTCACCGGATTGCTCTTACGGGAGACTCCGCCGGAGGCGATCTGGCGCTCGTACTCGCGTCGCGCGTTACCGGCGAAGCCGCCTCCATCAACGCGACTCTTGTCGGAGTTGCCGTGTTGTCGCCGGTTACCGACCTAACTCTTTCGGGCGCGACCTACGAGACGCGCGCGGATGCCGATCCCCTTTTTACTCGCCCGCAGGTCGCGGAACTCGTGCATTCGTACTTAGGGAGCGCCGACGCGAGACATCCACTGGCTTCGCCCCTTCACGGTCGACACTCCGGCATGCCTTCCACCCGCATTCACGTCGGCGACGACGAAGTGCTGTTGGACGACTCGCTCCAATATGTTGAGCGTGCAGTTGCCGCAGGCGTCGATGCCCGAGCTGATGTCTGGATGGGGATGCCACATGGGTTTCCCGGAAGCATCGGAAGATTGAAGGCGGCAGCACAGGCGCTAGATGCCATCGGCGCTTTCCTCGCCGAGAGGCTACAGGCGCACGCGAGCCCGTAAAGCCCGTAGTTGAGATCACGGCGAAGGTCGCCGGAAACTCAATACTCGTCGGCGGCGGCGCTTGCCCCGCAAACGCGGTCAAAACAAGCCCAAGTGTGGGAAAGAGGCAAGTCGCGCCGCGTGCTTACTTTGCGCTGTTATCCCAACGAACAATTTGTTCGTTAGAGAAGTATTGGAGGTTGACATGAAAATCGGTGTTAGTGGCGCCAGCGGCCATTTGGGCAGAGCCGTCGTTTCGGAACTGCTGCAGCGTCCCGACGGGCACGAGGTAGTGGCTATCACGCGCACGCCCGAAACCGTCTCTGGACCGGCTCAGGGACGATTCGGGGACTACGACCGGCCCGAAAGCCTTGCAGAGGCCTATGCGGGTCTCGATCACCTGCTCATCATCCCAACCGTCGATCCGGTACCCGGAAAGCGCGGGGCGCAGAATGTCGCTGCCATCGACGCGGCCGTGAGGGCGGGCGTCAAGCATGTCGTCTTCATGTCGGCCGCGGGCGCGCGGCAGGAGGAGGAGCCGGCGCTCGGCGCCCCCTACTGGCAGGGCGAGCAGCGTCTCATCGCCACGGCGCCTGCCTGGACCATCCTGCGTATGAACTTCTATGCCGAATCCTTCGTGCAGCAAGCGCAGGCGTCGCTGGGCCAGGGCGTGCTGACCGGGCTGGCCGAGAACCGGGTTGCTTTCGTTGCGCGCGGTGACGTGGCGGCCGCCGCAGCCGGAATCCTGATCGGCGACGGCCATGCAGGCGCGATCTACAACGCTACCGGCCCCGAGCGCCTGTCGGGCGCCGAACGCGCGGCGCTGATCGCCGAAATCACTGGCCGGCCGCTCGCGTTCCTTGTCATCACGGAAGAGCAACTGCGCGCCGGACTGACGCAGGCGGGTCTGCCGGCGGGGGGTGTCAACGCTGTCATCAGCATCCAGCGGAGCTTCGCGGCGGGCGCCTTCGACATTCTGACCGGCGACGTCGAGCGCCTTGGCGGCCGGCCGCCCAAGCCTCTCCGCGACGTGCTTGTTGGGGCGCTGAAATGAGCGCTCGCGCCGCGATGACGTCGCGGCGGAGTGAAGAGAAATTCCTAGAACTGAGGAGACGATCATGACGGAACCCGTTATCAGCGTGGTTGGAGGTACCGGCGCTCAGGGCGGCGGCGTGGTGGACGCGCTACTCGCAGCCCGCAAATTCAAGGTCAGGGTGGCAAGTCGCAACCCGTCCAGCGATGCAGCAAAGGCGCTGACAGCGCGCGGTGTCCAGGTCGTGAAGGCCGACCTGCTCGAGCCATCGAGCCTGAAGGCCCTCTACGACGGAGCCCGCGGCGCTTTCGTGGTGACCAATTTCGGGGATCCCGCTCAGCGCGGGCGCGAGGAGGAGATCGGCGCCGGTTCAGTGAACGCCGCCCGCTCCGCTGGGGTGAAGCATCTGATCTGGTCCACGCTGCCCGACGTGGAGAAGATAAGCGGCGGGCGCTTGAAGGTGGAGCACTTCACCATGAAGGCGCACGTGGATGCCGTGGTCCGGTCCGCCGGCTTCGAGCGCCACACGTTTGTCGAGGCGCCGTTCTACTTCCAGAATTTTCTGAACGCGCTCGGACCGCAACCCCTGCCGGACGGTCGTCGCGGTTGGGCGGTCCCGATGGATCCGGCAGCGCGCGTGATCCACGCCGGGGACATCACCGATCTCGGCCGAACCGTGGCGGCCGCGTTCGGCGCCGGAGCCGAGCTGGCGAACGGTAGCTACCTCGCCGTGTGCGGCGGCACGTACTCGTGGGACGACTTCGTGGCGACGCTCAATGCGCTCGGACACGACCTCCGGGTCGTGAGGGTCGCGCCGGAAGTCTTTGACGGCTTCTTCCCCGGCGCCAAGGAGTTGCGCGAGATGTTCCAGTACTTCGAGGCGCATACCTATTTCGGTCCGGACGCGCGGACCGCCATCACCGCAGCGAATGCCCTCGTTCCCGGCGGCTTCACCGCCTTTTCCGAGTGGGCGCGCAAGAACATGAAGCCGGGCGGCTGAGCCGGGCCGCGAGCGGCTATCTCATTCATCAGTTCCTTTCTGACAACGCAAATTTGAGAACCGACCAGCACAGCGGGTCTATTGAAAGAAAAATTCGTTTTGCCGATGAAGTGTACCCGCAATTGCGCAGGCAACTGCAAACCATAGGAACGTTTCTCTTAATGGTGCTACTATTCATCGGCAACAAACATCGAATCGCCGGGATCAGTCGGCATAAAGATCGCTCAAGAGCAACAGCAGGAATTTGATGGAGTTTGGAACTGACAAAGTACTAGTTGTCGAAGCTGACGCCAACTCTCGTGAGCACGTCGCGAAGATTCTGACCGACGCTGGATACCAGGTCTCCGCAGAGTTCGCAGTCACTTTGAAGATGGTGCTGGCGTCCATGCCAGATGTGATCGTCCTCGGCGCGAGTCCTCCACAGCTCGACTGTTGTGACTTGCTGGCGGACGTAAAACGATCGGAGCAAGCGCGTCACATCCGGGTGATCATGCTGGCCGACGGCGGGTCCGCCGAAAGAATCCGCGGGCTCGACCTGGGCGCCGACGATGTGCTCTCCCTGCCCTTCGACGATCGCGAATTGCTGGCTCGAGTGCGCACTCAGCTTCGCGAGAAGCGCCCGGAGGATGAGTTGCGCGAGAGCGTGCGGAATAGCAGAAATTCGCGCCGAGAGGCTCGGCGCGTTCTCCGTGCGCTCAATCGAGGCAGACGCACGCTACGTCTTGGCGTCGCGCTGCTGATCGTTGTCGCTGCGCTCGCCACCGGAGGTCTTGGCTTCCTGTATTGGCGTTCGCAACGACAAAACGTTCGCGTGTATACGGCGCTTGCGAAGTTGCAGACCGGCATCGCCGGCGAACGCGAACTGCTGGAGCTCGCACGCAAGGCAAGAGCCCAGGCGGAGCAGAGCGCGACCGATTCCACCGAAGCGCAGCGCCAGGACCTGAAACGACAGAGCAAGGAACTGCGCGACAAATTGGCTGGCGCCGACCCGTCACAAGTGGCTGAACTCGAACGCCAACTTCGCGCGTCCAATGAACGCCTGCAGAAGCTTGAAACCGAACGCACGGTTGCGCAAGACGTAATCCGCTCATACTCGGCGAGTGTGTGTCTATTGCACGTTGTGGTTGGCTTTCGCGACAAGGGTTCAGGGCTGATCCTTCGCTACACGACGATGACTGCCAACGGCTCGCCACTCGCGGACGCAAACGGGAAGACCCAGGCGCAACTCGGTGGAATAGGTCCCGAGGTACACATGGACGCCTTCGGAACTGGATTTCTTGTCTCTGCCGACGGCCGCATCGTCACGAACCATCACGTTGTGGAGCCCTGGTGGAAGAACGACGACATCGCGGAACTGCTAAAACAAGCCGTCGATCTGGAACCGACAGTGGTCGAGATGACTGCGTATTTTCCCGGAATCTCCCATGGCGTTCCCGTGGCCTCGCAAAAGATTTCTCCCGAGGCCGATCTCGCGGTCGTTGCTGGCAACATTTCCGGACTGAAGCTCAAGCTGCTGGCAATAGATGACAGTCCAAAAGCTGCCGTAAGCGGACAGCCAGTTGTGCTGATCGGGTATCCCACGGGCGTGGATGCGATCCTCGCGCGAACCAGCGAAGATGCTATGCGCTCTATCGCCGCCAATACCAAGGGAGACCCAAAGAGCCTGATGACCGAGTTGGCGCATCGCAACCTGATCCGGCCCGTAAACACGCAAGGGCACATCGGTGACGTTCTTGCCGACAAGATCATCTACGACGCACAGACCACCTCCGGCGGATCGGGCGGTCCGCTATTCAACGCCGAAGGCAAAGTGATCGCTGTGAACGTAGCCGTGCTTCGCGATTTCGGAGGTTCGAACTTCGCGATCCCGGTTCGGTACGCGAAGCGATTGCTTCCCCGCTAGCGCGAAACGAAATTCCCGGCTGGAACCTTTAGATTCCGTCACTTCTGAAGGACGTCAGCACAAGACGAATGCCGTCATTCTCAGGGTCACTCCTGACGCGCCGCCGTTGGACGAGTGGCTCACCGTTTTAGCCGTTTATGCCGAGCGGCGGGATGACGCGCGGCTCTTCGCTTCATTTGCCGCAGGGGTTTTGGAGTATCACTTGCGTGATCCCGTATTCCTGCGACTGATGTTCTATTCGGCGCTGGAGCATCACACGCCGGCACGCCATTTTAGGGAGAGGCAGATCAAGCCGGCCCACGAGTTCCTCCGTCAGTACATCGTCAAGCGGCAGCAGGAAGGCGCTTTTCGGGCCTGTGATCCGGATGTGACGGTCAGGGCTTTTGCGGGGATGTTGATGTATCACCTGTTGGTCACAAAGCTGTTCGAGACGGACACCTGTCAGGCGCCGGGTGAATCGGTGGTCGAGAACTTCACCAGATTATTGCTGGACAGCTTGCGTCACGGCGCGCCGTAAAAACGAGCATGGAGACTGAAATGAAATTATTGTCGAAACGAAAGTTGGTGATTGGAGCGGCCATTGGCCTGGCCGGCCTTGCCCTGTTGGTCGCCGTTCTTAGTTCAAAGTCCAGGCCCCCGGCCCAGGCGGTACCAGCGCCCGAGGTCGAGGTGGCGCAGGTCGAGCAGAAGGATGTCCCGATTTACAGCGAATGGATCGGCACGCTCGACGGCATGGTCAACGCAGTGATGACGGCTCAGGTCTCAGGCTATCTGCTCAGACAGGTCTACCGGGAAGGCTCTTTCATCAGGAAAGGCGAGTTGTTGTTTGAGATCGATCCGAGGCCGCTTCAGGCGGCGCTCAATCAGTCCAAAGGAGAGCTAGCAAAAGCTCAGGCGCAGCTCACACAGGCCGATGGGCAACTCCTGCAGGCGCAGGCGCAACTGGCGCAGTCCGAAGCGAATCAGGGGAAGGCCCAGCTCGATGTGGATCGGTACACACCGCTCGCCAGGGAGAAGGCGATCACCGACCAGGAACTTGATAATGCCGTCCAGGTCAATCTCGCCGCAAAGGCCCAGGTCAAGGCTTCGAGCGCCGGGGTTGAGACGGCGAAAGCCGCAATCGTGGCGGCCAAAGCTGCGGTCGCGGCGGCTGAGGCTGCGGTGGAGACTGCCGAGCTCAACCTGGGTTTCACTAAAGTCACTTCTTTGATAGATGGGATCGCTGGCATCGCTCAGGCCCAGGTCGGCAACCTGGTCAGCCCGACCAGCGGACCTCTCACCACAGTTTCGACGGTGGACCCGATCAAGGTCTATTTCACCCCCACCGAGCGGGAGTATCTCAACTTTACCAGAACTAACCCGACTCAAAGCCAACGAGACGCGGCGAGCAGTAGGCTTGAACTGGAGTTGGTCCTTGTTGATGGGACAACTTATCCCCAGAAAGGGCGGTTCTTCGTCGCGGACCGGCAAATCGATCAGAGGACGGGCGCGATCAGGATTGCCGGGACCTTCCCGAACCCGGGGAATATTCTTCGCCCCGGCCAGTATGGCAGAGTCCGGGCGGTGACCAGCCTGAGAGAAGGCGCGCTGCTCGTGCCGCAGCGAGCCGTCGCCGAATTGCAGGGCGGCTACCGGGTAGCCGTTGTGGGCGACGCCAACAAGGTGAGCATTCGAGCCGTCAAAGTCGGCAATCGCATCGGCTCAATGTGGATTATAGAGGAAGGGCTGAATCCGGGCGAAAGAGTCGTCGCCGAAGGCACACAAAAAGTCAGACCGGATGTGGTCGTCAACCCGAAGCCGTTTGTCGCGCCTTCGCCAACGCCAGCGAAATAGGAGGGGAATTTACCCATGATTTCCAACTTTTTCATTAATCGGCCGATCGTCGCGATGGTCATCGCCATTTTAACTGTCGTCGTCGGTTTCATAGCGATGCGCAGTCTGCCGTTGGCCCAGTTTCCCGAAATCGTGCCACCGCAGATCATCGCTTCCACGACCTACACCGGCGCGGACGCCATCACCATCGAGCAATCGGTCGCCACTCCGATCGAACAGCAGATGAACGGCGTGGACAAAATGCTCTATCTGCAGTCGACCAACGCCAACGACGGGACGATGCAGTTGACAGTAACCTTCGGCATCGAGACCGACGTCAATACCGATCAGGTGAACGTCCAGAACCGTATCGCGCAGGCGCAACCGAACCTTCCCACCGACGTTAACCAGTTCGGGATCAGCCTGCGCAAGTCCACGGGAATTCCAATGCTCGTGATTTCGATAGTCTCACCGAACAAGACTTACGATTCGCTGTTCCTCGCAAATTACGCCAATATCAACATCAACGACGCGCTCTACAGAGTCCCCGGCGTTGGGGAGGTACGTCTGTTTGGGGCTTCGGATTACGCGATGCGGATCTGGGTCAAGCCGGACGTGCTGTCCAAACTCGGTCTCGCGGTTCCCGACCTCGCCAGGGCGGTCCAGCAGCAAAGCGCTGTCAACCCATCTGGCCGGGTCGGCGCTGAGCCCGTGCCGGTGAAAATGGAGAAGACCTACACCGTCCGCGCGCAGGGGCGGCTCCAGACGCCGGAAGAGTTTGGCCAGATCGTCGTCCGATCCAACCCCGACGGCTCAGTCGTGCGCTTGAAGGATGTCGCCAGGATCGAACTCGGAGCCCTCAACTATCAGCAGACGTCGCGCGCTAATGGCCAGCCCGCCGCCATCATCGCGGTCTTTCAGGTTCCGGGCTCAAACGCGCTGGAGGTTGCCGATGGAGTAAAAAAGATGATCGCGGAACTGAAGGGGCGGTTTCCATCCGACCTCGATTACGTGGTCTCGCTCGACACCACGTTGCCGGTCAGCGAAGGCATCCGCGAGATCGTCCAAACCCTGATCGAGGCCATGATCCTCGTCATCATTGTCGTCTTCCTCTTCCTGCAGAACTGGCGGGCCACCCTCATCCCAGCGATTGCCGTGCCGGTGTCGCTCATCGGTACCTTTGCCGTCTTTCCCTTGTTGGGTTTCTCGATCAACACCTTGTCGCTCTTCGGTCTGGTGCTCGCTATCGGTCTTGTCGTTGACGACGCGATTGTGGTCGTAGAGGCGGTCGAGCATCACATCGAGGAGGGACTGTCGCCGCGCGAGGCCACGATCCGGGCGATGAAGGAGGTTTCGGGGCCGGTGATTGGCATTGCGCTGATCCTCTCTTCGGTCTTCGTGCCGGTTGCGTTTATGGGCGGCATCCAGGGACGGCTGAACAATCAGTTCGCAGTGACGATTGCGATCTCCGTTCTCATCTCGGCATTTAACGCGCTGACCCTCTCGCCCGCGCTCTCCGCGCTCCTGCTCAGGCCGCGGAAGCACTCGAAAGGCATTCTCGTCCGCTTCTACGGCGGCTTCAACCGGGTCTTTACGAAGGCGACGCACGGGTACGTCAACTGGAGCCACGCGCTGATCCGCAAGGTGATTGTGGGAATGTTGATTCTCGCCGGCTTCGCCGTAGCGGATGGCCTCATCGGCAGACGGCTTCCTACTGGCTTTCTACCTGAAGAAGACTACGGCTACACATTCCTGAACGTCCAGCTTCCTCCGGCAGCTTCACTGTCGAGGACCGATGATGTGTTGAGAAAGATCGAGGGTATTCTCGGCAAGACCGAGGGAGTGCAGTATTACAACACGATTGGCGGCTTCAGTCTGCTGACTCGCACTTCAGCCACTTACCAGGGCTTTTTCTTCGTCGGGCTCAAGCCCTGGGGCGAGCGCGCCGAGGAGCGGCTTGGAGCGCGAGCGATTGTTGATAGCCTGAATCGCGCTCTCGCGTCCCAGGCGCCGGAGGCGATTGCATTCGCTTTCATGCCACCTTCGATTCCCGGACTCGGCAATGCGGGTGGGTTTTCGTTCTGGCTGCAAGATCGCAGCGGCGGGTCGGTCGAATTCCTCGACCAGAACCTGCAGAATTTCCTGGCTGCGTGCCGCCGGCGTCCGGAGTTGGCCGGAGTCGCTTCACAGTTCTCCGCCGACGTCCCGCAAATCTACGCCGATGTGGATCGCGACAAAGTATTGAAGCAAGGAGTCGCTGTAGCGGACGTGTATCAAACGCTGCAAGCCTATCTGGGCGGCCTCTATCTGAACCAGTTCAACCGCTTCGGCCGGCAGTGGCGCGTCTTCCTGCAGGCGGAAGGGGAAGAGCGCCGGAGCGATCAGGACATCGGAAATTACTTTGTGCGGAACAATAACGGAGACATGGTTCCGCTTTCCGCGTTGGTCACCACGCGCAACATCAGTGGCCCGGAATACACCAACCGGTTCAATCTCTACCGCGCCGCCCAGGTCATCGGAGGCGCCGCGCCCGGTTACAGTTCCGGTCAGGCCATGGCCGCGCTCGAAGCGGTGGCGAAAGAAGTTCTTCCGCCCGAGATGGGCTACGACTGGGCTGATCTCTCTTATCAGGAGAGGCAGGCTTCGGGGGCCGCGATGACGTCGTTTGCCCTGTCGCTGGTATTCGTATTCCTGATCCTGGCGGCGCTCTATGAGAGTTGGTCGCTGCCATTCTCGGTGCTGCTGACGGTACCGATTGCGGTCTTCGGCGCCTTCGCCGGCCTCTTGCTGCGCGGCTACGACCTGAACGTGTATGCCCAGATCGGTCTGATCGTACTGATCGGCCTTGCCGCAAAGAACGCGATCCTGATCGTCGAATTCGCCAAGATCGAGTTGGAGAAGGGGCGCAGCCTCGTGGACGCGGCATTGGAAGGAGCGCGAGTGCGTCTGCGCCCAATCCTGATGACCTCGTTCGCGTTCATTGGGGGTTGCGTGCCGTTGTGGATCGCGTCGGGTTCGGGCGCGGCGGGGCGACGGATCCTCGGAACCGTCGTGATCGTCGGCATGCTGGCGGCCACGTTGATCGCAATCTTCATCATCCCCGTGAGCTTCTATGTGGTGGAAAAGCTCACGGGCGCGCGCCAGCCTGATGCCGCGCCGGCCACTGGAGACTGATCTATTTTCCATTTTTCACTTTTCATTGCAGAGGTTGCGCCTCGCCTGCAATGACGAATGAAAAATGACAAGTGAAAAATGGAAAATGAAAAAGGCAAACACACTATGAAGAAACAATTGATGATTGGAGCCGCCGTTGTGAGTCTGCTTTCGGGCTGTGTGGTTGGCCCCAAATACCGCAGACCTGACGCCGAACCGCCGGGTGTCTTTCGCGGCGGCGCCGATCCGACGCCGCCGACCGACCTGGCGTCGCTCGCCGATCTGAAATGGTTTGAGGTCTTCAGGGATGAGCGGCTTCAGGAGTTAATCCGCGCCGCGCTCGCGCATAATTACGATCTCCGCCAAGCCGTCGCGCGAGTCAGCGCGGCGCGCGCCAATCTGGGTATCACTCGGTCAGATCAGTTCCCGAACATCACGGCCGGCGCCGAGGTGACGACACTTCGTAGCTCCGGCAGCGGCCAGTCCGTTATACCTGAAGGAGTCAGCCGTGATCGCTCCTTCGGGACGGTCTTGCTCAATCTGCTCTCCTTTGAGGTTGACATCTGGGGACGGCTGCGGCGTACGACAGAGGCCGCGCGCGCCGAATTACTCTTCGAAGAAGAAACTCGCAAAGCCGTGATCACGACACTCGTTGGTGATGTGGCTTCGGCCTACTTCAACCTCATCGAACTGGATACGGAACTGGAGATTGCGGAGCGGACGCTGGCCACCCGTAAAGAATCGCTGCGGCTCATCAGGGTCCGCCAACAGGGCGGCGTCGCAACAATGCTGGAGGTGCGCCAGGCCGAGCAACTGGTTTATGGCGCGGCCCAGACCATCCCGGACATTGAACGACTGATTGAGCAGACGGAGAATCAGATCAGCCTGTTACTAGGGAGGAATCCAGGCGAGGTGGCGCGGGGCCGCGGATTAACTGAGCAGGAACAACCGCCCTCCGTGCCCCCAGGATTGCCATCTTCATTGCTTGAGCGGCGCCCGGACATCCGGGCCGCGGAGCAGAATCTGGTGGCCGCAACCGCCATCATCGGCGTGGCCAAGGCCGCTTACTTTCCCCAGATCAGCCTGACCGGGCTCGCCGGGTTTCAAAGCAGTCAACTCTCGAATATTTTCACTAACAGGGGAAGTCAATGGACGTTTGCGCCGCAGATCACTCAACCCATCTTTACCGCCGGCCGCATCAAATCGAACGTGAGATTGACAGAAGCGCAACAGCAACTGGCATTGGCGCAGTATGAGCAGGCGATCCGAACCGGATTCCGTGAGGTTTCGGACGCGCTTGTCGAGTACCGTAAGGTCAAAGAGATTCGCTCCGAACAGGAACCGCTGGTGACGACACTACGGGACCGGTCGCGCCTGGCCTATATGAGGTATCGTGGCGGAGTCGACACGCTGCTCAATGCCCTGGATGCGGATCGCGATCTGTTCGCCGCCGAGGTGAGCCTGGCGCGGACCAGACGAGGCGAACTGCTTGCGCTGGTCCAGCTCTACAAAGCTTTGGGCGGGGGGTGGCGGCAATAAATTGCGCCGGTATGAGAGGTGGGGTGAAAGGAAACAACGGGGAGAAACGCATGACTTCAATTTCTGTCGCCGCGGAGGAATGCGCGGCCTTCGGTCAGCGCCGACAGGTTGTCGAAAGCTTCCCCGGTCGAGACACAAATCTAGGCGATCTGAAGATCCTCCGAGCGCTGCCGATCAAAGGAAAACGACTGGTCGGCCCCTGGTGCTTTCTCGACCGGTACGGCCCTTACACGTTTACCGAAGGCAAGCCTATGGACGTTGCGCCGCATCCGCACATCGGGCTTTAGACCGTCACTTGGCTGCTGGAAGGAGAGATTGTTCACCATGACAGTCTCGGCTACGAAGGTCTGATTCGGCCCGGCGGCGTGAACGTCATGACTGCGGGAAAAGGGATTGCTCATGCCGAAGAAACACCTCGTAACAACCGCGGCGTTTTGAATGGGGCGCAACTTTGGGTGGCGCTGCCGGAAGCGCAGCGGAAGATCAGCCCGTCGTTTCAACACATCGAGAAAGTCCCAGAAGTCGACCTGCGCGGAGGCTTCGCGCAGGTCTTCGCCGGAGCCTTTGCGGGAGCCACTTCGCCTGCGGAGCATTACTCTGACATCATCGGCGCAGATCTGGCTGTGCATTCAGGCGCAGAATTGACACTGCCGTTGAATTCGTCGCACGAGCACGCCCTGTTATTGCTGGCGGGCGACGCGGAGATCGAAGGACAAACTCTCGATGAGCGGAACCTCTACTATCTGGGGACCGCCCGTTCGGAAATCAGGTTTGGCAGTCGCACAGGCGCGCGAATGTTGCTGATCGGCGGCCCACCTTTTCCCGAATCAATCCTGATGTGGTGGAACTTTGTCGCGCGAACCCCAGATGAGATCGCAGAAGCCCGGTCGGCCTGGGAAGAGCGATGGGGGTTCGGAGAGGTTAAGGCTTATCAGGGCCGGCGTTTGAGCGCGCCACCGCTCGTGCCACTCGCCCACCCAAATCCAGCGAGCTAATGATAATTGCGTCCGTAAGGGAGACTATCTTTATCTCTCAGATTGTGGGGATGCTTCCGCCGTCAATGACGTATTCCCTTCCTGTGATCGAAGACGCACGGCCGGAAACGAGGAACGCCACCAACTCTGCGACCTCCTCGGGCCGGTTCGGGCGTCCGAGCGGAATCCCGCCCAGTGATTTCATCAAACTCTGACGCGCAGCGTCCGTGTCAGTTCCCCCCTCGATCGCCAGCCGCTCGATTAGCCCCTCGGCGGCTTTTGTCTCGGTGAATCCAGGCGCGACACTAATCGCGCGAATACCATGCGGGGCGACCTCCTTGGAGAGCCCCTGCTGTAGTTGGTAAGAGCGGCTTTGGCGGCGGCGTAAGCCAGGGCGGCTTCGAAAATCCTTACTCAATTCCTTGACAAACGTCTTGAGGTAAAGTATCTTGGCGTCAAGATAAATTGATTAGAAAGGGGCTGTTGATGGGTGTAGATAAACTTGAATCATTGACCGGAGGGAGCGGCGTTCACGTCTTCTTGGTGCTGTGGAAGGCGGCGCGCGCGGTTGAAGCCTACGCCCAAAAAAGCGTCTCGGGGCTGGAGATGTGCGGCAGCGACTTCGCCGTGCTGGAAGCCCTGCTCCACAAAGGGCCCCTTCCCGTCAACGAGATCGGGAAAAAAGTTCTGTTGACGAGCGGCTCGATAACGGTCGCCGTTGACCGCTTAGAGACTAAGGGGCTGGTGGAGCGCCGCGCGTCCAGCGCCGACCGGCGGGCGAGGATCGTTCACTTGACGAAAGAAGGCAGGAGGTTGATCACGCGCGCCTTCGCCGAACACGCCGCCGATCTGGAGCGGCTCGCGTCCGCCTCCCTGACCACGGCCGAGCGCGCGACGCTCATCCGCCTGTTGAAGAAGATTGGCTACGAGGCGGCAGCCACGACAGAGCAAGGTGAAGAAGAGAGCGCCGTGCCGTGAGTTCGCGCGGCGGGGCTGGCCGATGCGCGGGTTCCAACTGTTGGTGAACCTGCTGACACGGAGAAAGTTATGAATGATAAGGAGAAAGATATGGAATCTGAAACAACAATTCGTGATCGTTCTGCTGTTGATTGGGCGCTTCTAGTCGCCCGCATCGTTGTTGGCGCCGTCTTTATGGCACATGGCGCACAGAAACTTTTTGGCGCATTCGGCGGCCCGGGGCTTTCGGCCATCGTCCAGATGATGGGACCTTTAGGCTATCTGGTCACAATCGGCGAGTTCTTCGGCGGCTTGGGACTCATCTTCGGGTTCCTGTCGCGCTTTTCCGCCGCGTCAATCATTCTCATCATGCTCGGCGCAATTGGGATGGTTCACAGCCAGTTCGGTTTCTTCATGAACTGGACAGGCAAGCAAGCGGGAGAGGGTTTCGAGTATCACCTTATGGCTATCGGGATACTGCTGCCCATCGCGATCGCCGGGCCGGGGCGATTCGCTGTCGGGCGATTCTTACCTTTGCCTAAAGTCGCCGGCAAGCAAAGACCTGTGACAGTTCTCGAGTAAAGTCCAAATGCTAGCGTGATTTGAAGGAGAAGATTCAATGAGCCTACGCCGAACACGCCCCGACATGGAACAGTTCGCTTACGGGCTATCGGCGAGCGCACGCCCCTCATCCCTCTGATGAAGAAGATGGCTCCGAGACGGCGGCGTTGGCGGCAGGAAGCGGAAGGTCGCATTGCATGAATCTTTCTCCGATAGATTTGACAGGGAGGCAAGTGAAAGATGGAAGCGATGAAGTCATTGCAAGAGGAAAAAGAGAGCGACAAACGAGCGCGTACGGTGGCGGGCCTCGTCAACAGCATCGAGACGCTGGAAGGCGGGGGCTTTCTCGTGCGCCGCCCCTTCCCGAAGGCGTCGTTCTCGGAGTTCGACCCGTTCCTGCTGTTAGACGAGATGGGACCGTTGACGCTCGCGCCGGGTCAGGCTAAAGGCGCGCCCGACCATCCGCACCGCGGTTTCGAGACGGTGACCTACCTGCTGTCGGGGGAGATGGAGCATAAAGATTCTAGGGGACACGCCGGACGCCTGAGGGCGGGCGCCGTGCAGTGGATGACTGCCGGGGCGGGCGTCGTCCATTCGGAGATGCCCTCGGCAGAGTTCCAGCGAACGGGAGGCCGTCTGCACGGCTTCCAACTATGGGTGAACCTGCCGAAGCGCGACAAAATGGCGAGCCCGCGCTACCAGGAAATCTCCGCCTCGCAAATCCCCAAAGTGACTTCGGGCGATGGGCTGGTGACGGTGAGTGTGATCGCGGGCGAAGCTATGGGCGAGGAGGCCGTCATCGAGACGCGCACGCCAATCATCTACCTGCATTACAGGATCGAGCCCGGAGGCGTGGTCACCCAACGAGTGCCCGGCGCTTATAACGCCTTCGCATACGTCGTGGACGGCGAGGGGCTGTTCGGAAAGGATAGTGAGCGCGCCGGGGACGGGCAGATGGTTCTGTTCGCGCAGGATGGCGACGAAGTGAGTATCGAAAACCCGGCGGACGCGAAGGCCAGACTCGAAGTATTGCTCATCGCAGGCGTCCCCTTGAACGAACCCGTATCGCGCTACGGGCCGTTCGTGATGAACACCGAAGGCGAAATCCGCCAGGCGATTGAGGATTACCGTCAGGGCAGGATGGGCGCGATTGACTCTTGAACGATGCGACATATAAATCGTTTAGCCGGGCAGGCCTATAGATAGAGTATTAGAGGAAGAAACCGCATAGGAGGAATTCATGCTTAGGATTGCCATCATCATCGGAAGTACGCGGCCCGGTCGCAGGGGCGAGGACGTGGCCAACTGGGTTTACGAAATCTCGAAAAAGCGTAGCGACGCCGAGTTTGAAATCGTGGACATCAAAAACTTCAACCTGCCGCTCCTCGACGAGCCGATGTCGCCGATGTTGGGCCAGTACGCCCACCAGCACACCAAGATATGGTCGGCGAAGATCGCGTCCTTCGACGCCTACGTCTTCGTGACGCCCGAGTACAACCACGGGACTTCGGGCGCGCTCAAAAACGCCATTGATTTCCTCTACAACGAATGGGTCAACAAGGCGGCTGGATTCGTCGGCTACGGCGGCGCATCAGGGACACGAGCGGTGGAGAATCTGCGATTGGTGATGGGGGAACTGCAGGTCGCCGACGTGAGAGCGCAGGTCGGCCTTTCCCTCTTCACCGATTTCGAGGACTTCAGGGTCTTCAAGCCGGCTCCCCAGCAAGAGAAGTCCGTCAACGCCATGCTCGACCAAGTCATCGCCTGGGGCGGCGCGTTGAAGACGCTGCGGGAGAAATGAGCATAGGTGTGACTGCCTGACAAAAACTGTCCCTGCCGTGGCGATTCACGATGATGTGAACCATATGGACACACGCCACACAACCGCCGGCGCAATTAGCGTCTGTCATGCCAGACGACTGATCACTTGCCCGCTGGCGTCTTCCGCGTTGTTTTTGAGAAAATATGTGTCAAGACTATAATCACCCCACTCGCATGGGAGGCGACTGATGGCTTGAATTTCGATCTCAGCAAAGCCCCGGTTCTGAAGAATTCGATACTCACGCTTTCCGCGAATGCACAACGTGATTCTGGCGCCGGGCAGGCCGTCTGGATGTCTGGATCTCGTCGGAAGCTCACTATGGAAACGTGTGGATCGTTGAAACGACCGCCAAAACTGTTAGGCCGCTCGCCGGAGGCGCCGCCTCGGGCCTAGCGGCGGTTTTAAGGTGGTCAAAGAAGTCGACGGGAAATTCCCCTGCTTGAACGCTACGGAAATCGAAGATGGCGCGATGGTCGAGGCCATCGCAAAGGACTCCCAATGGAATTTGGCCGCTTCATACCTCTGTTTTTCGTCATAGCGGCAGCTTTGTTAACGCCGCTTAGACGCGTCGACGCGCAAAACCGGATAGACACCTGGACAACCGATAACGGACTCCCGCAGAACTCAGTCACCAGTTTAACGCAAACGCCGGACAGCTACATTTGGTTTACGACAAATGACGGGCTGGCGCGTTTCGACGGAGTTCGTTTCAAAGTCTTCAATAAGAGTAAGACGCCTGAAATTACAAACAATCGCATGCTGGGAGCCTTCGCAGATAAAAGCGGGAAATTATGGGTGCAAACCGAGGACGGCGGAATCTTTTTTTACGAAAAGGGCATTTTCAAGATCACCAAGAAACCTGACGAAGATCCACCTATAGTACGTTCGTCATTTTTTGACGACCCATCGGGAGGCGTTATTTTTTATGTAAATTACAAACATTACCATTATCGGGACGGAAAATTCACTCCTCTACAAATTGATGGGCTTTCCGAAGACAGCGTCATTGTCATGACTGACAGGGAGGGCGGTTTATGGTTTACGGGCGCAAAGAAGATTTGGCGCATTAAAGACGGAAACATAAAAACTTATGAAATAAGTGGATTTAGCACAGGCGAAGTTTATAAGGCAGCATATGAAGACCGTCAGGGAGGTATCTGGTTAGGCTTCGCTGACAAGCAAAAACAATCTTTGCTGAGAATAAAAAATGACAGGGTTCAGAGTTTTCAACTGCCGTCATCCGATGAAAGGGCTCAGCGTGTTCAAGTGCCGTCGGCCGTCTCGCATTTTGCCGAAGATGTGGCGGGTAACCTATGGATTTCAGTTTATAGGAAAGGGATTTACCGGATAGATCGCAAGTCGGTCGTCGCAGATGAGCCGATTGACAACGCCCTGGAGCCGGTTTCATTAATAGAGGATCTGTCTAACATCAGTAGTGGGTATCTTTGTCCGGATCGCGAAGGGGGAATTTGGGTCGGCACGGAGAAAGGCTTGATTCGTATTTTGCCGCAGACCATTCGAGTTTTCTCTAAACAGGAAGGATTGCCGGAAGACAATGTTTATCCGATATACGAAGATAAAGCGGGCGGCATCTGGGCAGGCGTTTGGCAAAACAGTTTGGTGAAATACGAAAACGGAAGTTTCAAAACCTTTCTGAGAACAAAGGACACTTACTTTATTACTTCCTTGTTTGAAGACGGCAGTGGGCGTTTCTGGGTCGGAAAAATCGGGATTTTGTATTATCTGGAAAATGGAAAACTCGTCAATTTCACCGAAAGGGCAGGTTTCCGTGAGAGCGTTGAGTGCTCAGTGATCGCGCAGGATCGTGACGGAAATTTATGGTTTGGTTCGGATCAGGGTTTAAGCAGATATTCTGGAGAACGGGCGACTGTCTTCACTAAAAAGGACGGCTTGCCGGACGACTACATCGTCGCATTTTTACAGACCGGCGCCGGCAAAATCTGGGTGGGTACGCGCGGCGGAATCGCTTCGATTGAAAACGGCGCCATTAAGGCTTTTACTGTTAAGGACGGGCTGGCCAGCAACTACATCCGAAGCCTTTATGAAGACTCTACCGGCGTTCTCTGGATCGGAAGTTATGACGGCGGTCTGACGAGGTTCAAAGACGGAAAGTTCACCCGTTTTACGATGAACGACGGGCTTTCGAGCAACGGCGTTTTCTGCATTCTCGAAGACGATCGGGGCTGGTTTTGGATGAACTCAAATCAGGGCATTTACCGAGTCAGTAAACAGGAACTGAATGACTTCGCGGATGGGAAAACAAAGTCTTTGACCTCCATTGCTTATAATAAACAGGACGGTTTACTCAATATCGAAGGCAACGGAGGTCGACAGCCCGCCGGCGTCAAGGCCAAAGACGGGAGGCTCTGGTTTCCGACGGCTCAGGGCATCGCTGTTGTCGATCCTGGCGCCGTGACGACCAATCAGATATCGCCGCCGGTTTTGATTGAAGAAATTGTTATTGACAGAAATCCTATTGAAAACGAAAAGTTTCAGTCGGCAATCGGCAATCAATCCGAAATAACGCTTGCGCCTGGCCAGAGCAATCTTGAGATAAATTACACCGGAATCAGCTTTATCAACTCCGGGCAGGTGAAATTCAAATACAGACTAGAAGGGCTGGATCAGGATTGGA
>Ga0209382_10004476_pt1 | contig 18672 bp, 13 predicted proteins | sample SoiMetdeltSBSDD5_FD_187599 | JGI IMG/M metagenome (GOLD analysis project Ga0209382, IMG submission 187599) | Bulk soil microbial communities from a Populus tree surrounding site in Tennessee, USA - Soil MetaG P. deltoides SBSDD5 (SPAdes) (version 2) | ecosystem: Environmental > Terrestrial >...
GCGTCACGCCGTCCCCCCCTTCGGCAACGTCCTCGTCGTGCGTCGGCGCGGGCTGCTGCGGAGTGCCGATGAACCGGCCGGTCCCCTCCAGGAACGTCGTCTTGCCCGCGGACGCGTTGGCTGGGGGCGGGCCGCTCGTCTTGGCAAGCTTGCCGGGGACGGGCTCGACCTGTGTCGGCGGGGGGCTGCGTGGCGTGGCAAGCAGGTCGGCTCCAGGCGTTTCGCAGCCCGATAGGCTCGAAAGACCCAATAGAAATAAAACGCGACACCACGTCCCAAAAACGCTCAACGCGAACGTCCTCCAATGACGCGTTACAAGCCCTTCGCGCATTCGGGCAGCTCTACCGCAGGCAGGAAAGGTGAAACTATCAAATTAAAAGTGATCATTGCAGTTAGAGAAGGCGATGTGAGGAACAAACCACGCTTTCCTTCTCGTTCTCGATCGCTCAGCGCATTCTGAGTGCGCGGAAAATTTACATACCCAGAAAGCGGTTGGCTGATCATTTCTATATGCTCGGTGGCCGTCCGTGTCCGGTAGAGCCTAAGCTCTGATTACTTCAAAATCTCGCTCATCAGGGAATAAAAAAGTTTTTGACTCTTTCCGCCCGGACGAGTGTTATCAGCGCCTTCGAAGCGGGAACCGGCTAGAGAACGTTCGCATTTGATGGGGGAGTAGAGCCGTGTTTAGTAGCGTTAAGCTGCGTATTAGCTTAGATAAATGCCGTCTTGCTGGAACCGCCATCGCCTCGAGTCTGGCGGTTTTGTTTTTGGCGACACCGGCGACTGCACAAGGCATGGCGGTGCCGGGCAAATTCGGCGTCGGCGCCACCGGGGCGGCCACCTACACGATTCCGATTGCGGTGCCGCCGGGCACCGCCGGCATGCTCCCCTCCCTGGCGCTGGCCTACAGCAGCCAGAGCGGCAACGGCCTGCTCGGCATGGGCTGGATGCTCGACGGCCTGCCTTCCATCGGCCGCTGTCCGCGCACGCTGCCCCAGGACGGCCTGCGCGGCGCCGTCAAATACGACGCCAACGACCGCTTCTGCCTCGACGGCCAGCGCCTCCTCGCCATCAGCGGCACCTACGGCGCCAACGGCACGGAGTACCGCACCGAGGTCGAGAGCTTCTCCAAGATTGTCTCGTTCGGCACCGCCGGCACCGGCCCGGCCTGGTTCGAGGTCAAGACCAAGTCCGGCCAGATCATGCAGTTCGGCAACACCACCGACTCGCGCATTCTGGCGCAGGGCAAGACCACGGCCCGCGACTGGGCGCTCAACAAGGTGTCCGACACCAAGGGCAACTACTTCACCGTCACCTATACCAACGACACCACCAACGGCCAGGCCTACCCGACCCGCATCGACTACACCGGCAACGCGTCCGCGGGGCTTGCCGCCTACAACTCCGTGCGCTTCGTCTACGACAGCAGCCGGCCCGACGTGGTGCCGGCCTACCATGCCGGCTCGCTGCGCAAGATCACGGTGCGGCTCACCAACGTGCAGACCTATGCGGGCGCCGCCATGGTGGCGGACTATCGCCTCGCCTATGCGCAGGGCAGCGCCACCAACCGCAGCCAGCTCACGTCTGTGACCTTGTGCGACGGCACGGGCGCCGCCTGCTTGCCCGCCACCACCTTCGGCTGGCAGAGCGGCTCGATGGCGGCCACCACCATCACCAACGTGGCCAACCAGAACGGCCAGTTGAGCGGCTCTCGCTCCTACGTCGGCGACTTCAACGGCGACGGGTTGATGGACATCCTGTGGGATGCCCAGAACGAGACACCGGGAACCTCGACGGGCACGCGCGTGCTGTGGACCGCCACCGGCGGCGGCAGCTTCACCGTCACCAGCAACGTTGCCGGCCAGGACGGCCAGATGACGGGCTACGCACCCGTGGTTGCCGACTTCACCCGCGACGGGCGGACCGATGTCTGGTGGTACAATAAGAACTCCGGTCTGGGCGAGTCGTTAACCCGGTGGACGAGCACCAGCTCGGGAACGTTTACGGTCGTGCCCGGAGCACCTGGCGAAATGGACTACCCGGGGCTGGGCGGCGTTGGGTCCCCCACGCTGACGGACGTCGACGCCGACGGTCGTCCCGAGCTGGCCTGGCTCGGTTTCAACACCCTGACGGTGTGGACGTACACCGAATGGGGCACGATCAACCCCGTCGACTTTACCGGCTGCGCCTCGTGGCCGGGGTGGAGCGGCTGCAACATCCAAGTCGCCCCCGGCGATTTCAACGGTGACGGCTTCACCGACCTGCTGTGGATCAGCACCCCGGGGATACCAGGCAACAAGCTCTGGTCCTTCTGGCTGAGCAATCCGGGCGGGTCCGGCCAAATGGTCACGTCCTCCGACTCCACCCTCAACACCTACGCCCCGCTGTTCGTCGACATCAACGGCGACGGCAAGACCGATGTCCTCTGGTACAGCTACGACTCCAACGGCCGCTCGAGCGGCAACCGCATCCTGTGGCTGAGCAAGGGCGACGGCACCTTTGTCTCGACCGCCAACGTCAGCGGCCAGAACGGCACGCTGGTCGGCTATCGCCCGCACTTCGTCGACTTCAACGGCGACGGGCTGGTCGACATCCTGTGGCTGAACGAATCGGCCGGCGGCACTTTCGGCGCCGGCGGCAACCGGGGCGACACGGCGCTGGCGGGCAAAGCCGGCAACAGCGGCGTCTCTGGCGGCGCCTACTCGCTGTGGATCGGCAAGGGCGACGGCACCTTCACCATCTACAACGGCCAGGACAACGCCATTGCCGGGTATACACCGGTGCTCGGCGACTTCAACGGCGACGGCAAGACCGACATCCTCTGGGACAGCCGCACCGGCACCAGCACGCGCTCCACCGGCACGCGCTTCCTGTGGCTGATCGACGGCGCCGCGACGGACGTCATCACGTCGATCACGACCGGCATCGGCGCCAGCCTCGCCGTCACCTACAAGCCGCTGACCGATTCCACCGTCTACACCAAGGAGGCCACGGCCCTCGATCCGGTCCTGGACCTGCAGGGGGCGATGTTCGTCGTGTCCAGGGTCGATGCCGGCAACGGCATCGGCGGCACCGTGAGCTCCACCTACGCCTATGTGGGCGCCAAGGTCGACCAGGACGGCCGCGGCTTCCTCGGCTTCCGCAAGATGACGGTCACCGACCTGCAGACCAACATCGTGCAGACCACGACCTACCGCCAGGACTTCCCGTTCACCTCGCTGGTGGCCGACGAGACGCGCAAGCTCGGCAGCACCACGCTCGGCGCCACCAGCAATGTCTACGGCGCCACCCCGCTGGGCGGCAGCCGCTACCAGGTGTTCCTCAACCAGAGTCAGGCGACCGGCGCCGACCTCGACGGCTCGGTGCTGCCGACGGCCACCAGCGCCTACCAGTACGACGCCTACAGCAATGCCACGCAGATCCAGGTGGCGGCCACCGACGGCTTCCTCAAGACCACCACCAACACCTACACCAACGACGCGGCCAACTGGTTCCTGGGCCGGCTTACCACTGCCTCGGTGGCGAGCCAGATCACATCGCCGGGGCCGCCGCCGGGGCAGGCGCAAACCGAGGTGGTGATCGCCAGCAGCGGCAAAAATCTCAAACTGTGGGACTACCTGCTGGCCAACAACCTCGCCACCGCCGGCGTCCCCGGCTCGTGGAAAGTCACCATCTCCAGCGGCGTGACCATCAGCTCGACATCCAACACCTTGCCGGCCTTCGACACCGGCGTCTTCCCGGTCGGCAGCACGCTGCAGCTCATCAACAACGGCAGCATCCTCGGCGCCGGAGGCACCGGCGGCAGCGGGCCGTCCTCATATTGGGTCGTGGATTACGGCTACGAGGGTGGCGGCTATAGCGTGCCGCTTCCAGCAGTGCCTGCCACTCCTGGCGGGGCTGCGCTGCGCGCCCAACACGCTCTGACGGTCACCAACAATAACAAGATTTGGGGCGGTGGCGGCGGCGGCGGCGACAGCGGCTATTACGGCGGCGGCGGCGGTGCCGGCGTGGTGGCCGGTCAGGGTGGTCCGTATGCCGGCTTGGCTGGACTTCCCGGCACGGCGACCACCGGTGGCATAGGCTACTACGGGGGTTACGACGAGTGGGGGACTTATCTCGGTAGCGGCGGTGCGGGGGGTGTCCCCGGACAACCAGGGGTCGCCGGCGTCGGCGCTGGGTTCACCGCCGGTCAGCCCGGCGGACCCGCGGGTCCGGCCACGATCGGCAACTCCTTCATCATCTGGGCGACGGTGGGCGATCGGCGCGGGCCGCTCAACTAGTCCGCGCGCGCTGAAATTCAGGTGGTTCGTATTTTTGAGTGATCCCGGGGGGATGTGAGATGGCAACGGTAGCCCAGACATGCCGCGCAGGCACCGCCGGACCAGGCGTGGCGAGGCTCGAGCGAAGAGGTGCCGCGGTGCTCGCGCTCGCCCTCTCCCTCGCCTGGCCAGGCTGCCCGTGGGCCCAGACCAGCGGCACGCGGGCCTCGAGCTTTGCCTACGATGCCGGCTCGGGCCTGCTCACCCAGGAGGTGATCGAGCCCGGCACCTCGGCGCTGCGCCTGCAGACCGACTACACCTACAACGCCTTTGGCCAGAAGACGCAGGTGACGGTGAGCGGCGTCGATATCGCCACCCGCTCCGCCAGCACCGCCTACGACGCGCAAGGCCGGTTCGCCACCTCCGCGACCAACGCGCTGAGCCAGAGCGAGAGCTGGCAGTACGACGCGCGCTTCGGGCTGCCGACCAGCCATACCGGGCCCAACGGGCTCACCACCACCTGGACCTACGACACCTTCGGGCGCAAGACGCTGGAGGTGCGCGCCGACGGCACGCGTACGAGCTGGAGCTATCAGTTCTGCTCCGGCACGGCCGGCGGCACGGCCAGCTGCCCCTCAGGCGGCGCAACCCTCGTGCAGGAGACGCCGTTGGCCTCCGACGGCACGACCCACATCGGGCCGGTGAAAACGGGCTACTTCGATCAGCTCGGGCGCAACATCGCCGTCGACACGGAAGGCTTCGACGGCAGCGCCATCCGCGCCGCCACCCAATACGACGCGCAGGGACGGGTGGCGCAGAAGAGCCGGCCCTACTTCGTGTCGGGCGGCACGCCGCGATGGACCACCTACACCTACGACACGCTGGGCCGCGTGCTGACCGAGACCGCGCCCGACACCGGCGTCACCAACACCGCCTATCACGGCGTCTCCACGACAGTTACCAATGCGATGGGGCAGTCGAGCACCACCGTCAAGAACAGCCAGGGCCAAACCGTCACCGTCACCGATACGGCGAGCAGCGTGACGAGCTATGTCTACAATGCCTTCGGCAACATGACGCAGGTGACGGATGCGGCGGGCAACGTCACTACGTACACCTACGATACCCGCGGCCGCAAGATCGCCACCAACGACCCCGACCTGGGGGCGTGGACCTACACCTACAACGTCCTCGATCAGCTCAAGACGCAGACCGATGCGGCGAGCCTCGTCACCACGATCACCTACGACCTGCTGGGCCGCACCACGCAGCGCGTCGAGCCGGATCTCACCTCCACCTGGACCTACGACACCGCCGCCAACGGCATCGGCAAGCCCGCGTCTGCCGCCACCAACACCGGCTACTCGCGCGCCCACACCTACGACAGCCTGGGCCGGCCGAGCCAGACGCAGATCACCATCGCCAGCACCGCCTACAGCATCACCACCGCGTACGATGCCCAGAGCCGGGTTGCCTCCATCACCTATCCGTCGGGCTTTGCGGTCAGCTACGCCTACAACGCCTTCGGCTATCAGACGCAGCTCTCCAACACCGCCACGTCCCAGGTCTACTGGACTGCCAATGCCAGGGATGCCGAGGGACATCTGACCCAGCAGACGGCCGGCAACGGCGTCGTCACCAGCCGCACCTTCAATGCCGACACGGGGGCCTTGACCGGCATCACCTCGGGCAGCGCCGGAGCCGTGCAGAGCCACGCCTACACCTACGACCTGCTCGGCAAGCTGCTGACCCGCACGGACGCCAACACCGCGCTCAACGAGACCTTCGTCTACGACACCCTCAACCGGCTGACCTCGGCGACGGTGAGCCTGTCTCCAACGCCGCTAGTGAAAACCTTCGCCTACAATGCCATCGGCAACCTCACCGCCAAGTCCGACGTTGGCACCTACATCTACCCGGCCGCCGGGCAACCGCGCCCGCATGCCGCCACCAGCATCAGCGGCGGCACGATCAACACGACATTCACCTACGACGCCAAAGGCAACATGACCGCCGGCAACGGCCTGACGGTCAGCTACGCCTCCTACGACAAGCCGACCTCCATCACCCGCGGCACCACCACGATCGGCTTCTCCCACGATCCCGAGCACCAGCGCTTCCAGCAGACCGCACCCGGCGGCACCACGCTCTACCTGGGCAACGCCGAGAAATTCACCGGCACCAGCGGGGTGGTGCGCTGGACCAACTACCTGATGGCGGCGGGCGGCGTCGTCGGCATGCACATCGAGAACAGCGACGAGACCGTTTCCACACGCTACTTCCACAAGGATCACCTGGGCTCCATCGCCGTCATTACCGACGAGAGCGGCGGCGTGCTGGAACGCCTCTCGTACGATGCGTGGGGCAAACGCCGTAACGCCGACGGCAGCGATGATCCCTCCGGCGCCATCACCAGCCAGAGCAGCCGCGGCTTCACCGGCCACGAGGAGCTCGACTCGGTCGGCCTCGTGCACATGAACGGGCGCGTCTACGACCCGCTGCTGGCCAGGTTCAGCACGGCAGACCCGATCACCGAGAGCCCGTTCTCCACCCAAGGCTGGAACCGCTACAGCTACGTCGGCAACAGCCCGCTCAACTTCACCGACCCCAGCGGCTACTGCTTCATGGGCTGCTTCTGGCAGCCCATCTTCAAGGCCATCGGCAATTTCATCCGCCAGAACTGGGGCAGCTTCTTCCAAATCGCGGCGACCGCGATCTGCGCGGCAACACCGGGATGCCAGCCGTTCCTGCCGATCGTCGCAGGGCTAGCTTCTGCTTTCGTCACCGGAGTAACCAGCGGCGATCTCGGACAAGCCCTCAAGGCGGGCTTCATTTCCGCCGTCACCGCCGTCGCTTTCAACGTTGTCGGCGACATCACATTGGGGCCGGCGCACAAGGTTGCAGCGTTTGGCTCTGTGAAGCACTTGGCCAACATTGCCGGTCACGCGGTGGTCGGCTGTCTATCCGCCGTAGCTTCTGGCGGGAAGTGCGGACCAGGCGCCCTGGCAGCTGGCCTGAGCGCTGCGGCGTCGCCTCTCATCGAGACGACCTTCCCCGATCCCAAGACCAATGTAGGCAGCCTATTCGGTGGGACTGCAGCGTCGGCGGTTCTCGGCGGCCTCGGCAGCGTGGCTGGCGGCGGCAAGTTTGCCAACGGCGCCGTCACCGGGGCGTTCGGGTACCTCTTTAACCAGGCTGCCCGGGAAGGGATACGAAAACTTAGTCAAGAAGAGGGAAATGGCTACGGTTTTCTGAATGACGACAAAGTAACGGCACCCCCTGGTGCGAAACCAGTACCGGAAGTTAGTGCTTTGCCCATAGAACCTAATGATTCAACGAAGGTGGTTGCAGGACAAAATGTTGCGGGGTGGACGGTTATTGAAATGGGGTCTAACAGTACATATTATCAACAAGGAACAGCAGTTCCAATGCCCCTTGGGATAGAGATTTATGTTCATCCTCGGGGACATCTAGCGATCAGATTACCACCGGGAAGCTAAAGCAATGGGGCACCACAACGCACGGGAACCGCCGTTCGCCGGACCTTTAGCAGTGCGTGGCCGTGCTCGTGCCCTCGCGGACACCTGCGCACGGCTCGGGGCCGATTGGATCGCTACTCATCCTAAGGGAATTGCACCCACTACTCATTGCCAGGTTCGCCGGGCCGAAAACCTGCACAGGAGCAAGCATTCCGAGTGCCACGCGAGCGCGATTCTTCTGGACCATCGCACTACAGGGTCAACCGCGTGATGCTAGCCCCTCTCCGACACCATTTAGCCCTCAACGGCCACTAAGAATCAGTCCGCAAATTGAATGGAGGGGACACGCGGGCATGGCGGCGGGACTCAAGTGGCACGTGGCAGCGTTGAGCGCCATCCTTTTGACGCATGCCGGGGATGCGCAAGAGCAGCAACCTGAGCTGACGCCGGCCGGCAAGGCCATCCTGCAGAGCGCGCTCGCCGCCAACGGCCGCTCGTCGCGGACTGTGTCTCCGGAGCCAACCTGCATGTTTCGGGGCGGCCTCTGCGGCTCCGTGCGTAGTGACGGCACAGTTGCGGTGCCGCCACGCTACGACTGGGTCGCCCGGTTCGCAGACGGCCGTGCTGCCGTCCGTCTCGGCGGCCTCTACGGCTTCGTCGACGACAACGGACGCGAGATCGTCGAGCCCAAGTATCGCATAGTGGACGACTACAGGTTCGGCTTCGCCCAGGTCAATGTGGACGGCAGGTCCGGCCTGATCGACCGCGATGGGAAAATCGTCGTCGAGGCGAAGTACTGGTACATCACGGCGATCGCTCCGGATCGCTTTCGTGTATCGAACCGACCATGGGTGGCTGGAGGAGACGGCTCGGAGGACTCTTCCGGCGAGGCCCCGGTCTGGAAGACAACAGTGATGCAGCCGCCGCGAATGGACCTGCTTGAGAGTAGCGGTGTCATCGACATTTCCGGGCAGTGGATCGAGCCGCCGAGGGCCGAGCACAAGGTCGAGGTCTTCATCGACGGGCAGCCGCCAGAGCCGCGAGACTTCGACAAGGACAACCCGTCGAAGCGCTGGGCTTGGAAAGACAGTCTTTGGGGGCTGCAACGCCCCGACGGGAGCTGGCTCGTGGAGCCGAAATTCCAGCAGGCGGATCGGCTGCTCGGCGACCTAACGCGTGTGATGCTCAACGGTAAGTTCGGATTCATCGGCCGCGAGGGCAATCTGGCAATCGCGCCAGTCTTCGACAAGGTTTGGCCGTTTGTGCACGGTTTCGATCGAACCGCGGCCGTGCGTGATGGCGTCTTGGGTGTCATTGACAAGGCGGGGGCATGGTTTTCCCCAGTGGGCGATCTGCAGATTCCTTTCGCGATGACTTTCGCGATGATTTTCGACCCGCGGTGCCTTTCCAGACACCACCGATGTCACAACTCAGAGACGATAAGCGGCTGGCACTTCAAGAATGGGGACCGGTGGGGGGTTCTGGACCCGGGCGGCCATGTGGTGCTCGATGCCGAGTTTGACATGCCAGTAACGCCTTGCGCCCGCACACTTGTCGCCTTCAAGAACAAGGAATGGCTGCGGTTCAAATGGGATGGGACCCCGCTGCAGCCGCCGAATGGTCACTTCGTCGATGGTGGCTGCTGGGCCCCCTTTACCTTGAAAATCGACGACAAGTTAGGCCTCGTCACTGCCGACGGGGCCCCTATGACACCCGTCCAATTCGACGCCGTCGTCCCGGCCGGTGCGTCCGCCAAGAACGTGAAGCTCGGCGGCAGATGGGGGCGCATTGCAGACGACGGTCGGTGGCTCATTGAGCCCAAGTTTGACTATCTCTCGGCGGATGAATGGCTCCTCGTTGCAGCGGTCGACGGTAAGCGCGGCTTCCTGAGTCTCGACGGCTCCTGGCTCATCGAGCCGAGGTTTGACGCAGCACGGCTGGTGGAAGCAAGGATCTCGCGGCTGCACCGCCGTCCCGACCCCGACAGCGCCTTCGTCACGATCTCCGGTGCGACAGGGCTCCTGCGACTGAAGGACGGCTCTTGGGTAATTCCGCCGCGTCCCGGCGTCATGTGCAACATCCTCAGCAACAACGATTCGGCCACCAATGCCATCATCTCGCAAACCGACAGCAAGCTGGTCGTCATGTCGCCGTTGGGCGAAACCTGGTTCGAAATTGACGCCGATCGCATCGGCCTGGTACGCGAGAGTGGTCTCTTGCCATTTCTTAGGTACGGGAAATGGGGGCTCGTCGACACCGCCGGGCAGGTCATGGTCGAGCCGCAATTCGATGATCTGGACGGCTTTGTCCGCGGCATTGCCTGGGCAAGACGCGGCGAGCGTTGGTGCGCCATCGACCGGCGCGGCAGATCCGTGCCGACCATCGCCTGCACTGCTGAGGCCCCGCCCCGCGTGATCCGCCCGGACACCGATAATCAGATAGCGGCCTGTCTGCAACATCCGTGGAGGAGTTTGCGGTGAATTTAGGCCGCACGCAGAGCGAGCCGCGTCTGCAAAAGCCTCGGCCTCTCCGATCAATCAAGAAAAGACTATTAGAACGCCGCACCCTACGCGAGCCCACGCCCTCAATCGCCCTTCCCCTTGATAATCGGCAGGTCCTTCACGCGCGTCTTCACGAGGCGCGTCACGGTCTTGCAGTAATGCGTCTCGGGTTTGCCGATGTGCACGGCTTCCAGGAGCTGCAAGATGTCGAAGATGTCGAGGAAGTAGAGGCGCCAGAGATCGCCGTCCGGCCCGCCGCGCACAGCCATGCCGCACAGCGCGTTGGCGGTCTCGTCATAAACGGCCCCGTCAAGGCCTCGAACTGCTTGACGGCGTACTGGCTCACGGCCGTGCGAAGCACGGGGTCGCTGCCCGCCAGGCCTTTGTCTCTGAACTGCAGCAACGAGAACACCGGGGCGATATCGTCGGCGATGGCGCTGTGCTCTTCAAGGCGCCATTGACCAATAGGCTGTGCCCTTCCCTACTCGAGCGTACGGTGTTGGGGTCGAGGATGTAGGCGCTGCCCTAAGGCGCTGACTGATCGCGCGACGAAGCTCGACCAGGACGCCGAAACCGTGCGCGCCAAGCTCGGCAAGGCGCCGCTGGTGGAGAAACCGAACCCACTCGGAGACACCTTGGAGTTGCTGCTGGGTGCCGCTGCCGCTGCGCTGACGGCTTGGCAGCAAGCGGTCGTCGCGGCGGTGTTCGAGCTCTGTTTGGTCGGCGTGATGGTGATCTTTGAGCTGCTTGGGCAGGATGCAGGCAGCAGGGCGAAGATCCAGGACACGGGCCATCATCGCGATGATGATCGGCAGCCGGACGCGGGGCGGACCACTGCCCAGACAGCGGCCAAGCCATCCGCGTCGTCACCGAGCAGGACTAGGTCCAAGCCCGCGCCAGTCTTGGCCAGCGTCAAAGCCTTCATCGCGGAGTGCGTGTCGCCCGCCGACGGGGAACGGGTCGAGATGAAGGCCCTAGTCCACGAGTACCGTGCTTGGTGTGCCAGCAAGGGAAGCGGCCCAGTCGATCTTGAAACCTTTCTCGAGGAAGTCGAGAGGGTCTGCCGCAGGGTCGGGATCGACATTGTCAATGACGCGCAACGCGTGTTCTGTCTCAACGTGAAGATTGATGCGGCGGACAGCGCGCGCGCCTTGCATTAGCGAGCGCGAAGGGTTCTAGCGGGCGCTTAAGAGGGTCGCCCGGAACCTTGTTCGTCCGGGGCTCCTCTTGATCCATCGCGCTGCTTCTGTCGCAAACAGGATGGGAAACACTGCCGCTTACTAAGGCTTCCGACAACCTGCCGGCAATGCGCCAGGATTAGTCTGTGACCTGAAGGCGAATTCTTTCAGTCGATATCTATCAAGGCTTCGCCACCGGCAATTTGAGGCAGCGAGGGTTTGAGACCATCCTCTGCTTCCCAGTCCGCAATTAGCTGCCGAGCCAGTTCGAACGCACGCCTGAACGACCTCTCCTGCCGAAGCGCCTGATTGCCAGCATTAGCTGGTCTTCTCGAAGAGCCGCCAGCGCTCCCTGTGGGCCTCGCGCGAGCCGGCGCACTTGACCTTGACCCAATCGGACGCATTGCCGGAGCCGTACGGCGCGTCGGTGCGCTTGGAAACGATGCCCTCGAGCCGACGCTCCTCGCATGCGGCCAGCAGGCGAAGCGGATTGTCGAAGGCGGCGGAGAACAACACGTTCGGATGATCGTGGCGCTCGATGAGCACCTGTAGCTTCGCCCGGCGCTTCACAAGCAGCAGGTCGAGCACGCATGCCGGTGTTGCTTACGCATGAAGAGGAATTCGAAACGTGATTTCATGGTTCGGCCGGCGAGGCGCTTACACTCGCCCGAGAGTACCCGCAGGAGCAAAATGCTGTGCAGGAGGGATTCCGGCAAGCTTGCTGCGGCGTAGCAGCAAAGCCCAGGCTTGCTCACGCGAGCAACGTGGGTTCACAATTATTGAGTGGCTTACCGGATCGCCCCGGGCTAGACGCTCAGCCCTTCATTGCAGTTCACGGGGTCTGCATGTCACTAGAAAACTTGGCAATCCTGAAAACACTGGCAATCCGTCCGAGCGCATCCATGTCGACGCGTTCGATGCATGGCCGAGGTGCTGGAACAGGACGGCTATGTCGCCGATGGCCCTGACGGCTGGAGCACGACTGCAAAGGGATGCGAGCTACTTGAGCGGCAACGGACGAGCGCTTTGCTAGGCTCAAGGAACCAGCCCCAACCGCCTCCGTTGTGAAGCATGTCGCAAGACTCGGATCAGCGACTTCGAGACCTGGAGCAACAGATCGCGGAGCAGGAAAAACTGATCCGGCGCATTGAGCGCGGTACGCCAAACCAAGGGGACGAAGACCACCTTCGCCAATTGAAAGAGCGGTTGGCGCAACTCAAACGTTCACGATAACGAGTGATCGCCACAAATTACCCTTACGGCGGCTTGCGAGGTTAGAGCCGGGACGACGGTCATGGAGGAAGAGAGAAGGCGTTTCCTTCAGGAAGCCTTACAGCGGGTCTCGCAACGGATGCCGCAGTGTCGTTACCATCCCGAGCGCCATTACATGCGCGGGCCGGGACCAAAGACGTTGAGCAAAATCGGGGAGATGCTTCGCGCTGAGACAGAAGGCATTGAGCGCGAACCGATCCCGCAACGTTGGCTCGAACTCATTCATGCGATGGAAAATACAAAGGTGCGGGACTGATTTTGCGTGCGCGCCGGTGCGCTACGATGCCCGTAAGGCGCCACGACCAGACGTGGCGCCATCGCATGAAGGTGGAGAAACGTGCATTGCTGCTGCCTGGAAGGAGACCGCAAGTACAGGCGTTTCGGAACTCCCCGACCGCGCATTGGTTCGTTGAGATTTCCCGTACACTATCGTACACGGTCGATTCGTGAGCTGTGCTGTTTGCTCTGTACGCGATCAGACCAAGTTCGCTGTTCGATAAAGATGCTTTCCATCTTTACAAAATGATGAAGCGCTGCCCTCCCCCGGCAGCGTCCGACTTGCGGACTACCCTCCCCCAAGGGTTCGCAAAACATTGCCAGCGAGAGTGCGATCCCCTGGAGCACTCTCGCCTTTTGCTTCTGGTGCCACCTTCCGATGGGGGCGGGGATCAAAGGATCACGTCTGCGCGTTGTGGTGCCGGTGACCCGTTTATTGCAGTCCAACAAAGCGCGGTCCGGGTCACCTGAGGGCGTCGCAACTCCGCCCAGATGGCGACGCCCTCTACATCTATTTCGTTAACGCTAAAGCCGCCCCAGTAATTGGGCGCCGGCGACGTAGGCCCTATGGTTCGCCCGGGGTGTGGGGTTGCACATAGCGAGGTGCAAGATGGCCCACTCTTGGAAGACCCCACCTCTCAGTCGGGAAGAACGTGTTTGGCTGGGAGTGTTCGCTTTCGCCGCCCTCGCTTTCGCATTAGCTTCGGCAAGAATAGTTCTGGAGGGCTGGTAGCGCGCCGGTGCCCAATTGCGGTGTCGCAATGGCTGTTGATACCTTGGCTCCCGCCCTCGACGCGACGATGTCCCTGGCGGCATACCACATGAGCACCATCGACAAATAACGCATAACCGCGGTCCGCAGGCTCGAGGCCATGGGCTACGTGTTCCATGGGCACGATTGGACGGGATCGATGATCCCATGCACTGAAGCAGATGCCATGCACGCGCTGCTCGTGGCTCGCGCCGATGCCCTCGAGGGCTGCACGGAGAACTCGCCCGAGGGCTGCGAACTCGAGGCGATTCGCCGCGGCAATTGAGGCCTACGAGTCGAAGCGCTGGCCCGACGGCAAGGTGCGCGGCGGCAAGGGTTACTGCGCCTTATTGTGTAGCCCCGGCGCAACGTGTGATTGGGTTGTTGGCTATTTGCTCAGGTTCCAGCTTGACTGAAACCTAAGTCCCTTTCAGGCTTCCTCTTACCGTGACTTACCGTGACTTACCGTGACTTACCGTGACTTACCGTGACTTACCGTGACACGGTTCTCGTTAGGCCTCAGCGCCCGTTCGGCACAGCGATCGGGCGCTTTTTATTTCGTCCGCCAACGCCGTCCCAGAGCCATGCGGCATGGTGGCTGCTCGCATAGGCGATCGCCGCAACGACCTCCTCGGAGGCCTCCTTGGCGGTCAGCGCCGGCCACTCCTCGCGCAGCTTCGCTTCCGCGGCATTCATCGCTGCTTGATTACCCATGCCGTCGCGTCGGGCCTGCCGATACGCGAGGGCTGCTGCGCGCCACGCTGGGCGGCGCTCGGCAGTCGGTGCTTCGGGTAACTGAGGCATGAGCCGAGCTTACGCGCTTCGCTGCAGATGGGAAGCCGCGAGGGCTGGTGGCGATTGGCACTGTCTGCGCTACATGTTGAAAGCAGATGGGCGCCCTCCGCAGCGAGAACGCCCACCATTAGGCTGTCACGGACTTGGTGCGCGCGGAGTGCTCCGGCACCGTCGGATAGCCCAAATCGACTATCTCCAATCCGAAGATCGGGCTCAACGCCGATTTCTACGTAGCCATGTCGGTGGCGAATACGGAGAACAGGCGGGGGTGTTTAGCGCTGGGGTTATTGCCGTGAGGGGCCTCGCACTTGCCGGACGCTCAGTCCTCGTCGTGGAGGACGAGCCTCTGATCGCCATCGAGATCAGGGACTCCTTGCGCAGCGCAGGGGCAACAGTCTTCGTTTCTCACTGTCCAAAAGAAGCTCTGCAGCTAGCGGATTACCCGGCTCTATCAGCCGCGGTGCTGGACTTCGGATTGCGCGATGATGAGGCCGGCGCGGTATGCGAGCGCCTAAATGCCCGCGATATTCCCTTCGTCCTCTACACCGGCTCCTCGGATGGCCATGAGGCCTGTCGGAAAGGCCTTCCCTTGGCGAAGCCAGCCAGTCGTAGAGCTGATTGGTGCGGTCGCCAGCCTTCTCCACGACGAGCCTTTTGGTTGTGGGAGCAGCTCTGGTATCCGCCTTTACGGGTCGCGTCCTGGATCAAGGCGGCAGTACTTCATCGTCGATTCTGATTGTCTGCCTGGGCAATCTGATCCGCCTTTTTCGAACAACCGCCACCGCTCCTTGTTGGCCTCGCGCCAGCCGGCGCATTTCACCTTGATCCAGTCCGACGCATTGCCTGAGCGGTACGGCGCGTCGATGCGCTTGGACACGATGCCCTCGAGCCGGCGCTCTTCGCATGCGGCGAGCAGGCGAAGCGGATTATCGAAGGCGCTGGAGAGAGAACAACACGGTCGGATGATCGTGGCGCTCGATGAGCGCCTGCAGCTTGGCGCGGCGCTTCAGGAGCGGCAGGTCGAGCAGGTCTTTGCCGTTCAGGTGGAGGAGATCGAATGCCCACAGGCACAGCTCATCAGAGGTCGCGGCAGAGGCGTGGAGCTTGCGGAAGTCCGGAGTGCCGGTGCTGGAGCAGGCGACGAGCTCGGCGTCGATGATGGCCGCCTTCGCCGGCAACGTGCGTAGCACGAAGGCTATGTCGGGAAAGCGGCCGGTGAAGCCATGGCCGTTGCGGCTCAGCAGCGTCACGTCGCGCCCGATCTTGTGGACCTGGATGCGGTAGCCGTCGAACTTGACTTCGTGGACCCAGCGATCACCGACGGGCGGGCGATCACGCCGACGCGGCGATGCGGGAGGGATGAAACGCAGCGACATCCCCGCACGCTTAGCGTGGTCAGCCCAGCTCCGCAATCCGCTTCGCGACGCCCGTCAGGTCCTGCTTGGTTGTGGCAGGAGCACGGCCTTCCGCTGCACTGGGCCATACGCGTTGTCGTGATCTTCTCCAGGTTGGAATTGCAGATAGAGCAGCAAAAAACCCCCGACGGGCGGAAAAATAAACCACAGAAACCACCAGGCCGACTTGCCGGCGTCGTGAAGACGCTTTGTCATGAGGGCAAACAAAGCCCACCAGAAGAGAACCCATCCAGGAAGTACGATGTAGCCCAAGACAAGCTTAGCAAGAGTAGGGGCTTCTCCCGCCATACGCCCCTCGTTGAGATAGACTATCACCGCAATCATTGCTGCCATCCACGGTACGAGAAGCAAATTGCCACCCAAATATGGGAGCCGCCCGATGCGACCACGGAATGACCACAGAAATTTCAATGGATTCATGAATTGCCCCTCGACCTTCGATCAATGACACTTATAGCCGCTGCATGCTGGCACGCGACCGCCCTCGATCAAGCACGCGCTGCGGCCGCCACATCGCCTGCCGCGACTGTCGCGGTCGTCGGGGCAATCGCAGGGGTGCTTCTTGGGTAGTGCAGTGGGTGGCGCGGCCGAAATGGGCAGATGCCGTGGCGGGTCCTTAATCGAGCCTAGCGGCTGGTCATGATACGCGCAGCCGGCCAGCGCCAATCCAAGCAGCATCGCAAACACAACACGCATGACCACCACCCCAGATGGTCAGCCTACTACTCAACCCAATATTTGCCTGTATCCGACGAGCCACACGAGTTTGTTCCTCGCTTTGCGTGGCTTGGGCAACGGCGCGCAATGCGCTTAACCGCTCGGCAACCCTGCGCTTGTAGGCTTGGGGCTCCTGCGAGCGCGGATTGGACCACCGGCGCTCCAGGGAGGGCCCCGTTGGACGCCGACTTCGGGGCCCTATTTCATTCCAGCGCCTTCGATCTGCGGCACTGTCGGCCGACCTAGCCCTCGCGGCTTTCTGGTGAACGACCAGAAATGTCTGCTTCTGGGGGGTCGTCCGGACGCGCGGTGGTCATTGCGCTGACGGCGAATCTTGACCTTGATCTACCGTGTTGCGGCCTCGCGACACAGTGTGGCGCGTCCAATAACGGAGGCGAGAGCCACCGTCGCTCTGGCGGGCAGTGACGCTTTGCTTGGCAAAAGCGGGTGAGAGCTCGGGCAGCGTGAGCCGAGTTCGGCCACGTAATACTTATCCAGCTCCAACTTACCGGCACGGGCAGGCGACGCAGTGCCGATGGACAGGCGCCTTGCCCAGAATAACTCTTCAAACCTCTCCCGAAATGGGGATGCAGAATATTGAAGGTGCTATCAATTGGACAGCGAGCCGGCGCGAGGGATGCGGTAGGGACTACAGTCTTTGCTGCGGTAGGGACTACAGTCTTTGCTGCGGTAGGGACTACAGTCTTTGCTCTCCACGAGGTCGGGTGTAGTCTCCGTAGCGTCTCAGTATTAAGTTGGCGCCGCAATGTCGGCACTGAGTGGGGTCGGGGCACTGCCAATACGCTTTCAGCCAGCCGGGAGACACGACCCAGCATCTTGGGTGATGTCAGAGGTCTGTCTCAGGAGGCGATTGAGGCACTGCCTGTTGGCCTCTACTCGACCGGCGGCGCGTCCCTCCCGCAGGATCAGTGCCCTATGGCCATGACGCTTAATAGAAGGCGCTCCGTTAAAGGCGAGGAGCCAGCGGACGGGGGCCGCGAGGACATGCCCGTTGTCGAGGATCATGCCTTGCCCTCACTCTTTCCCGTCGTGCCAGGAAATTATCCGGCCGACTTGGATTCCATCATCATATCGACGACCGAGCTTGATCGCAGATCGTCCCGTTCTCCTGATCATGCCGCGGAAAGCCAAGCCCTGCTGGCCTTGGCGCGCGAATTGGCAACCTCACCCAAGGGCATCTTGCAGAAGCTGGCGGAAACGGCGCTCAGCCTTTGCCGTGCGCAGTCCGCCTGCGTGAGCCTTCTGGACGACACGCGGAAGAACGTCTATTGGCCGGCTGTCGCTGGGCAGTGGGCTTGCTACCAAGGCGTAGGCGCCCCCCGAGACTTTGGTCCCTGCGGCACGGTCCTCGATCGCGATGTTCCCTTGCTGTTTTCCTACCCCGAGCGGCTCTTCACCTACCTCGCGGAAGTAAAGCCCTACATCGAGGAGGGGTTGCTCTTCCCGCTCTATGTGGACGGACAGGCAGTGGGCACGATCTGGTTAGTCAATCACGATCGCGGTCGCCAGTTTGATGCTGAAGACATGCGCCTGTTGGGCGGATTGGCCGATTTCGCTGCTGCGGCCTACCAGTCGTTTCTCGCTTCGACCAAGGTCCGCGACAGCGAGCAACGTTTGCGCCAGATCATCGATGCTCTGCCAGCCGCCATCTACACGACCGATGCCGAAGGGCGTGTCACCATGTTCAACGAGGCGGCAGCGACGTTTGCGGGACGCACGCCTCAATTGGGCACGGATTCATGGTGCGTGACCTGGAGGCTATTCTGGCCCGACGGTACGCCAATGCCCCACGACCAATGCCCGATGGCGACCGCTGTGAAGGAACGGCGTCCGGTCCGCGACATGGAGGGGATCGTCGAGCGTCCCGACGGTACCCGCCTACGTTTCATCCCCTACCCGACACCACTTTTCGACAGCTCTGGCGCCATGGTCGGCGCGGTCAACATGGCGGTCGACATAACTGACCGTAAGCTTGCCGAAGAGGCCATCGCCCGACACAGGGACGAGC
>Ga0209382_10004477_pt1 | contig 18669 bp, 18 predicted proteins | sample SoiMetdeltSBSDD5_FD_187599 | JGI IMG/M metagenome (GOLD analysis project Ga0209382, IMG submission 187599) | Bulk soil microbial communities from a Populus tree surrounding site in Tennessee, USA - Soil MetaG P. deltoides SBSDD5 (SPAdes) (version 2) | ecosystem: Environmental > Terrestrial >...
GGTCGCCAACGCCGTGCGCGCCGCGATCTGGCGTGTGGACCGCGATCAACCCGTCTGGCGCATCCGGCCGTTGACACTCTCGATCGAGAACCAGCTCGGCGGTCGAACCTTCATGATGCGACTGCTCGCCTCGTTTGCCGTCCTCGCGCTCGTCCTCGCGACGATCGGAGTCTACGGCGTCACGAGCTACGCGGTTGCACGGCGCCGACAGGAGATGGGCATCCGCATGGCGCTTGGTGCGGGCGGAGCGCAGGTCGTGGCGATGGTGCTGCGTCAGGGGCTGCGCACGATCGTCATCGCGCTCGTGTTGGGCGTCGGCGCATCGCTTGCCGCAGTCCGGCTGCTGCAGTCACAGCTGTTCGGCGTCGCGCCGAGGGACCCGCTCACCTTTGCGGTCGCACCTCTGGTGCTCGCCGTGATCGCGCTCGTGGCGTGCTACCTGCCGGCCCGGCGGGCGAGTCGCGTGGATCCGCTCATCGCGTTACGCTCGGATTGACTGTCGATAGCGCAGCGGGCGAGGCGCTGCGCCTTCGGGAAGAGAAACCGGTCGCCTCGATGCGCCGGGGGTCGAAGCCGCGCCTTGCTGCCTAACGACCACCGCTGGCTGCGCGGCGAAGTGTGGCGCGCAGGGCATCCAGCGTCTCTCCGACCTCGATGCCGCTTCGCCCCAGCGCGCGCGCATGCGGCACCACCGCACGCCCGCCGACGATCAGCGGCACGTCTGCCGGGAGTTGCTCGCGAAGCTGGCGGAGGTCGCCGAGCACGGTGGTCGGTTCGTCTGCGTACACGACGCTGAGGGCAACGGCGCGGGCACTGCCGGAGACGGCCGCGTGCGCGATCTCGCGCACGGGCAAATCACCACCCAGAAAGAGCACGTTCCAACCCTCGGCGGCGGCGGCGGCGGCGGCGAGCGAGGCCGCGATCACGTGACGACTCCCGGCCGGGGTAGCGACGACGAGCGACGGCGCACGGCTCGAGACCGCCATGGCGCGCGTTGCATCGGTGATGAACGCCTCGATCACCGAAGACGCCATGTGCTCGTGCGCAATTGACAGCCAGCCGCGGTGCCAGCCGTCCCCGATCTCGCGAAGTAACGGCGCCACCGTCTGCTCGAGGAACGCCGGCGCTCCGACCACGGCTGCGCTGCGGCGCAGCAACTCGTCGAGTCCGCGAGCGTCGAGCGCGCGTACGCAGGCGAGCGCGGCTTCGACGAGCGTGCGGTCAGCCTCCGTCCGCGCCGCTGCCGATAGGGGCGCGCGCTGCGCCTCGGCCGCTCGGTCGTCGTCGACGAGGCGCGCGAGCTCGCTCGTGGACAGCCGCGCAACCCGACCAATGCGACGTCCGGCGGTGACCGCCGCATCGAGCAGCCGGAGACGCTCGACATCGGCATCGGAGTAGAGCCGTTCTCCGCCGGAGGTCCGCGTTGGCTCAACCGCCCGATACCGCCGCTCCCACATGCGAAGGACATCCAGAGAAAGCCCAGTCCGCTCGGCGACTACGGCGATGGGGTGGCGGTGAAGGCCCGGGGGTTCACTCGACTCAGCGGACATAGCCAATCATGGCGAATTGTCCAGCGTTTGTAAAGCGCAATGCTTGAACAGACGCTTGACAAACGGCGCACACTGTGCGATCCTCCCTCGACAAGCGCTGGACAAAACGTTCGGCACCGTCGCCCGCGGGTCGGGCTGGATATATCGGAGGTAACAATGTCGAAGCTTGGACGCACCACCCGGGCGCTTGCACGGACGAGAGTCGCTGGTCTCGCCGCGCTCGCCGCCGTACTTACACTGCCCGCCGCTGCATCCGCTCAGTCGGCGTCACACGAGGGCCACGGCACCAAGAGCATCGTCGACGTCGCGACGGCGGCCGGATCATTCAAGACTCTACTTGCCGCGGTGAAGGCTGCCGGGCTCGTCGAGACGCTTCAGGCTAACGGCCCCTTCACGGTATTCGCGCCGAGTGACGCGGCGTTCGCAAAGGTGCCGAAGGCCACGCTCGACGGGCTACTCGCGGACAAGTCCGCACTCAAGTCCGTGCTCACGTTCCACGTTGTGCCTGGGCGGGTCGTTGCCGGCGACATCGTGAAGGCCAACGGCGCCAATCCGAAGACGGTCAACGGACAGCCACTCGACATCACGTTGCGCGGCGGAAAGGTCTTCGTGAACGGCGCTCAGGTCGTGACGGCCGACGTACCGGCCTCGAACGGGGTCATTCACATCATCGACACGGTCCTGATGCCGGCCTCGGCGCCGGCCGACCGCTAACTCGAGCCGAGTATCCGACAATGACAAACAAGCCGACTCTCGCGCTGGCGCTGCTCGCTGCGCTCGCGGTCACTGCATGCGATGATGATGACGACGACGTCACCGCCCCGGGCGCGACCGCACAACTGCGCGTCGTGCACGCGTCGCCCGATGCGCCGAACGTGGATGTTCTTCTCGACAACGCGGCCGTACTCACAAACGTCGCGTACAAGGCGGCGTCCAATTACCTAGAGGTTCCGTCCGGGAGCCGAAACCTGAAAGTGCGCGCGACGGGCACGAGCTCAGTGGTGATCGACCAGAGCGCCACGCTCGACCAGGGTGCGGCCTATACGGTCCTCGCGGCGGGGCGTGTCGCGTCGATCGCGCCACTCGTATTGACGGACGATCAGGTGAGTCCAGCATCGGGTAACATCCGCCTACGCCTCGTGCATGCGTCGCCGACCGCCGGCAACGTGGACATCTATGTCACAGCGCCGACCGCGGACATCGCAGCGGCGACACCAACGCTCCCCAACGTCGCGTTCCGCGCGGTGTCCAACTATCTCGAGGTTCCGGCTGGAACCTACCGCGTACGCATAACGCCGGTGGGCACGAAAACGATCGCGATCGACGTCAACAACGTCGCGCTCGCGGCCGGCCAGGTCCGCACCGCCGTCGCCGTCGATGCGCCCGGCGGTGGCGCACCGTTCGGCGCGATCCTCCTCGCCGACAGGAACTGAGTCGGCGCGGCGACCGATGTCATTCCGGGCGGAGGCCCGACGCTTGTCATTCCGAGCGGAGCCGCGCAGCCACGGCGGCGAGGAATCGCAGTCATCCTGATAGAGGGAACTCTCTTTGGGACGACTGCGATTCCTCCCGCCCGCTTCGCGGGCACCCGCGTTCGGGCTCGGTGCCACAGGCGCCTTTCGAGGAATGACGCGCGCTCCTCCATCGGGCGGTCGAGCACGGCGTCGAACATCCGTTCGATCTCGCACCAGCGTTCGGGGGAACATAGTGCGACCCATGGCGTCTCATGGCGGCGGTGTCTCGTCAGGCGGCGGACCCTTCCAGCTCGCTGTAGAGCCACGCTCGCGCCTTCACGCAGTCGCGCCGGACGGTGCGGGCCGTGACGCCGAGGGCCTCCGCCGTCTCCTCCTCGGTCAGTCCGCCGAAGTACCGGCACTCCACGACGCGCGCCAGCCGCCCGCTCGCCGCGGGCGAGGCAGGTGTATCCCACCATCCGGAGGTACACCTCGTGGACGACCTCGGTGGTCGTGAGCGTCTGGTCCGGTCGCCCGCGCCACAGCGCGCGGTGAGCGATCTGCCGCAGCGTGGTAGACCAGCGTCACCAGCCGGTCGAGCGCCTCCCGGTCGCCGCCGGTGAGCTCGAGGAGCGGGTCCGTCGCCTAGGTCCACGAGCGCGGGATGGCGGCAGTCCCGGTTTACTTCGTCGCGCTGTCCGAGTATGAGGGCGCCATCGCCGACGACGTGCTCACAATCGGGGAGCTCGCAAGTCTGCCGTCCCTACTGATCGGATACGCGAGCTTCCTCCACCACGTGATCCACAACACCAACCAACCGACAAACCACGGCCACGAGACGCTCGTCGCGCACGGCACGCTCGAGGACGGACGACGTTCCAGTTCCGCTACAACGAGAAGTTTCTCCCGGAGCTCGGGGTGCACGTCTTCCCGAACGTGAAGATCAGCTTCGAATGAGCCACTCGTGCGGACACCAGCCGGTGATTGCGTGACGTGGGCCCCAGCACTCACGACTCGCTGTTCAGCGATCGTGAGTGCTGAGTCGTCAGCGCTGCGCAACGGGTGGCCGCTTGATCACGCCCGCACCAGCTTCTTGTAGCAACCCGATGCGGCTGGTCCGCGTCAGGCCCCTTCCGCTTCTTGAGATCCTCGATGTACGACTGGTAGTTCCCCTCGTGCCACACCACCTCTGAGTTCCCCTCGAACGCGAGGATGTGCGTTGCGATGCGGTCCAGGAACCACCGGTCGTGCGAGATGACCACCGCGCAGCCAGCAAAGTCCAACAACGCCTCCTCGCAACCGCAAGCGACGAGACGATCGGGCTCCTTGACCACGCCGTGATGGGCTACGCGGGTGCACGACGCGACACGCGCGATCGGCTGACAGCCGTCCTCGCCGGGCCACGCCACTCAATGGCAACGGCGAGGTCAGCCCCTACGAGGTCGAGGGCGTGGCCGCGGCGGATCCGGAGCAGCGTCCGACGGCGCATCGGAACATCGTGAGCGATGGGTTCTTTGAGACACTGCGACAGCCTTGGTGGCCGCGACTTCGCCGTCCAGGACCAGCGCACGTCGATGCCAGTGGTCATCGTGAACGCGCAGCTCGCGAAGAAGATCGCGGCAACGGGATCGCCGATCGGCAAACGGATCCGCCTCAGTCCCGCGGATCCGGAGAGTCGCTGGGCAACCATCGTCGGTGTCGTAGGGGACGCGAAACACTTTCGCATCAGTGAACAGCAGCTCGACCAGGTGTACGTCCCGTACACCCAGTTGCCGCTCATCTTCACCGAGCTGGTGGTGCGCGTGGACGGTGACCTAACGGCGGTCGCCAACGCCGTGCGCGCCGCGGTCTGGCGCGTGGACCGGGATCAACCTGTCTGGCGCATCCGGCCACTGACGCTCTCGATCGAGAACCAGCTCGGCGGCCGAACGTTCATGATGCGGCTCCTTGGCTCGTTCGCCACCCTCGCGCTGGTTCTGGCGACGATCGGCGTGTACGGTGTGACGAGCTACGCGGTGGCGCGGCGCCGGCAGGAGATGGGATCCGAATGGCGCTTGGTGCGGGCGGGCGACAGGTCGTGGCGATGGTGGTGCGGCAGGGGCTGCGAACGATCGGCATCGCGATCGTGCTTGGCCTCGGCGCGTCGTTCGCCGCGGTGAAGCTGCTACAGACGCAGCTCTTCGGCGTCGCGCCGCGGGACCCGCTCACGTTCGCGGTAGCGCCTCTCGTGCTCGCTGTGATCGCGATCGTGGCGTGCTACCTGCCGGCCCGGCGGGCGAGTCGCGTGGATCCGCTCATCGCGTTGCGGTCGGACTGACTGCCGAGAGCTACTGACGCCTCTTGCGTTCACAACCCCGTCAGTGAATATTCCCCTCTAAACGAGAGGGGAGCAGCATTATGCTCGATGCCGACGGCGGACTCCTTCGCGGCACACTCGACGTCCTCGTCCTCAAAGCGCTCGTCTGGGGACCGCGCCACGGGTACGCCGTCGCCGAGTGGATCAAGAGCGTCACTGACGGCGAGCTGCTCGTCGAGGAAGGCCCGCTCTACACTGCCCTGCACCGGCTCGAGAAGAACGGCTGGATCGCGGGGGAGTGGGGCTACTCCGAGAACAACCGTCGCGCGAAGTATTACCAGCTCACGCGCGCCGGCCGCGCGCAGTTCCGGAGTGAAGTGAGCGCCTGGGAGCGCTACGCCCGCCTCGTGACGAAGGCGCTGACCGCGTCCGAAACCGCGTCGGCCTAACGCCCACCCGCCCCGAGCCATGCGCCGCGTGTTCCGCCTCCCGTTCAGCGCCCGCCGCCTCGCGCGCGATGTCGATGATGAGATCGCGTTTCACCTCGCTACGCGCGTCGACCGCCTCGTGGCCGGTGGCCTCACGCCTGATGAGGCGCGGCGCGAAGCGCTGCGTCAGTTCGGCGACCTTCCCGCGGTTCGGCGGTCGATGCTCACGCTCAGCCGGCAGCGCGAGGCCACGGCCCATCGGGTGATGATCCTGAGCGATCTCCGGCAGGATCTCGCGTTCGGCATTCGGACGTTGCGCCGAGGCACCGGGTTCACGGCGCTCGTCGTCGGCTCTCTCGCGCTCGGCATCGGCGCGAACGCTACCATCTTCTCGCTGATCGACGCGCTGCTCCTCCGGCCGCTGCCGGTCACGAAACCGAACGAGCTCGTGGCGGTTGGCGACCCGGAGAACGTCACTGCATCCGGATGCTGTTCGCCAAGCGCAGTGTTGTTCTCGTATCCGCTCTACCTCGACATCCGCGATCACAATGATGTCTTCACCGGCGTCCTGGCCGCCGGTGGGGCGCGTCGTCTTGCCGTTCGCGTGGAGCGGCGGCAACCAGAGCCAGAGCATCCGGCCGCGCGGTTCGTCTCAGGGAACTACTTTCGGGTGCTCGGCGTGCCGCCGGCGATCGGCGGCACGCTCGGCCCCAACGACGACGCGATCGGCGCTCCGCCACGCGCAACGATCAGCGACTCGTACTGGCGTCGCCGGTTCAGTGCGGATTCCTCGGTCGTCGGCCGCACGATCACGGTGAACGGCGTGGGCGTGGTCGTCACCGGTGTCACGCCGCGCGGCTTCACTGGCGAAGTCGTCGGCGGGGCGACCGACATCTGGCTCCCGCTCGCAGCTCAGGACGTCCTGCGCCCTAACGAGAAGCTGCTCGGTGACCGCGGCATGAGTTGGCTCTTGCTGATGGGCCGCGCGAAGCCCGGGCTCACGCTCGCGCAGGTGAAGCAGCGGCTCGTTCCGGTCATCGAAGCAAGCATCATGGCGAACGCGACATCGGGCCAGCTCGTCAGGCTCCGCGCACGTGGCCTCAAGTACTACGTGTCGTCGGGCGAGCACGGATTGTCGTCGGTGCGGCCTGCGTTCACGTCGCCGCTCATCGCACTCATGGCTGGTGTCGCGATGTTGTTGGGAATCGTGTGCGTCAACGTGGCGAACTTGCTCCTCGCGCGCGGGATCGCGCGGCGCCGAGAGATGTTAGCGCGCCTCGCGATCGGCGCGAGCCGGTGGCGCATCGTACGGCAGCTCCTCGCCGAGGGGTTCCTGCTGGCCGTCGTGAGTGCGACGGCCGCGGTGGCCGTCGCGTGGTGGGGATCGCGAGCGTTGGTCGCGTTGGCATCCGAGGGCGAGCCGATCTCATTGGACGTCGGCCCGAACCCACGCGTGCTCGCGTTCACGGTCGCGCTGGCAATGGTCTCCGTGATGCTGTTCGGCTTGGTCCCTGCGCTGCGATCGTCGCGCGTCGACCTCGCGACCGCAATGCGCGCCCACGCGCGCTCCATCGCCCAGGGTGCGCGGTTTGGCCTGTGGCTCATTGCGGTGCAGGTGGCGATCTCGCTGGTTCTCGTCACCGGCGCCTCGATGCTGACGCGTGGCCTGCGCGCGGCGGAGTCGCTGGATCTCGGTCTTGATCGTGATCACCTGATCGTCGCGGACCTCGACATCACTACACCGGGCTATTCGGGCGACCGGCTCGCCGTTTCAGTCCGCACGGTTCGCGACCGCGTTATGCAAGTCCCGGGCGTTACGCACGTCACATACTCGGAGAATGGCCTCTTTTCCGGCACCGAGTGGCACTCGTCCGTAGGAGTGCCCGGGTTCACGCCGCGTACCGACGAAGATTCGAGCGTAGCGACTGACAACGTCGGGGCCGGCTACGCGTCCGGGATCGGCGCGCGGATCGTGGCGGGACGTGACTTCACGTTCAGCGATGAGGGCGTGCTGCCGCGGGTCGCGATGGTAAGCGCGCCGTTCGCGCGGTTCTACTTCCCGGGGCGAAGCGCGGTCGGGCAGGTCTTCCGGGTCAACGACTCGACGCATCTCACCATCGTCGGGGTGATCGGTGATATGCGGGGACAGGCGCTCGAGCCCCCCGCGCCGCGCACAGCGCGTCGCGTGTACATGCCATACCTGCACCCGCGAGACCCCGGCCATCTCGGCCAACCGTCCGAGTTGCGATTGTTCGTGAGGACCCGTGGTGATCCGGCTCCGATAGTCGAAGCGGTTCGGCGGGCGATCCTTTCGGCCGACCCCGCGCTCCCGGTCAATCATGTGCGCCCGCTCTCGTCGCTCGTGCGCGCGTCGATCCGCCAGGAGCGGTTGGTCGTCCGCATTGCGACGGCGCTGGGGGTGCTCGCGCTCTCGCTCGCCGCGATCGGGCTGTACGGGGTGGCCGCCTACATGGGAGCGCAGCGGACGGGCGAGCTCGGGCTGCGCCGCGCGTTAGGCGCACCAGCCCGTGCTGTCGCCGGGGTCGTGGCGCGCGACATCGTGCGGCCGGTGGCCCTCGGGGCGGCGCTCGGCGTGCTGCCGGCGCTCGCCATGATGCGCATCCTCGAGCGGCAGCTGAGCGTCGCCACGCCCGACGCGGGCGCGATGGCGATCGCGTTGGCCGTGCTCGTGGCGAGCGCTGTCGTTGCGGGGTTGGCGCCCGCGATGCGGGCGGCGCGGGTCGATCCGGTCGTCGCGCTGCGAAGCGAGTGAGCTGGGCCCGAGACAGCGTGCCGCACTCAGCGGCGTTCTGCTGCGAGAAGGCGCCGCACCGCTGGCTCGAGCGATGCAGCCGCGAGTGGACCGATCACAACGTGTCGGATGACGCCGCTGCGGTCCATCAGCATTGACGTGGGATAACCGCGCACACCGCCGAACGCGCGTTCCACGTCCGGGCCAACGACCGCGACCGGGTACGTCACGCCTCGCTCGCGAAGGAACGCGCGCACGGACTGCTCGGATCCCCGATCGACCGACAGGCCCACGACAACCAGGCCAGCCTCCCGATGGCGCTCGGCCATGCGCTGGAGCAGCGGCATCTCCACACGACACGGAAGGCACCACGTCGCCCAGAAGTTGATGAGGACGACCTTTCCGCGAAGGGCGTCTGGCGTAAGGCGTGTTCCATCGAGCGCCGTCAGTTCGTAACGCGGCACGCGTGACCGCGTCTCCACACCGATCACGGCACCGACATGCGGGAGGAGACGCGGGCCGGCCCACACGAGAATCACCAGCCCTACGAGATTCCACGGCGTCATGAACCTGCGCCATCGACCCGATCTGATCACTGGCACCCCGCTAATTTGTGGCGATGGCACGTATCGTAATAACCAGCTGGGGGTCGTACGGCGATGTGAACCCCTATCTCGGCCTCGCGCTCGCGCTCCGGGCGCGAGGGCACTCGCCCGTGCTCGCCATCCCCGCCTACTACCGCGCTGCCGCGGAGCGTGAGGGGCTCGAGCACGCTCCCGTCGGGCCCGACGTGGAACCGGGTGATACGACAGTCGTCGCGCGCATCATGGATGCGCGAACGGGCACAGAGTTCCTTCTTCGCGAGCTGCTCGCGCCGGCCGTGGATCGCACGTACGAGCAGCTTCGCTCGGCGGCGCGCGGGGCAGATCTCCTCGTGACCCACCCGGTGACCTTCGCCGGGCCGGTGCTCGCCGAAACAACCGGTATGCCGTGGGTGTCGACGGTGCTCGCGCCAGCGAGCCTCATGTCCGAGCACGATCCCTTCGTGGTGCCACCCGCGCCGTGGCTCAAGCAGGTCGAGCGTGTTTCCCGCTGGCCGAGCGTCATGCTCATGCGGCTCGCGCATCGGATGACACGCTCGTGGATGGCCCCGGTGGATGCACTGCGAGCGCGGCTCGGCTTACCGCGCGGGCGGCATCCGGTGTTCGAGGGCCAACACTCGCCCACGCTCGTGCTCGCACTCTTCTCCCGCGTGCTCGCGGCCCCGCAAGTGGACTGGCCACCTAACGTGCGAATCACAGGCCATGTCTTCTACGACGCCGGCCACGGGGAGTCACTGGCTCCCGAGCTTTCGCGCTTTCTCGACAACGGGGAGCCGGCGCTGGTCTTCACCCTGGGCAGCTCGGCGGTGATGGCAGCAGGGCGCTTTTACGAGGAGAGCGTCGAGGCCGCGCGTCGGCTCGGACGACGGGCCGTGCTCCTTGCCGGGTCGGATCGGGCCGCGCAGCTGTCACGGTCGCTGCCGTCTGGAATGCTCGCGGTGGATCAGGCACCGCACTCGCTCCTGATGCCGCGGGCCGCGGCGGTCGTGCAGCAGTGCGGTATCGGGACGCTCGCGCAGGCCCTGCGCGCGGGGCGGCCCATTCTCGCCGTGCCGTTTGCTCACGACCAGCCGGATAATGCGTGGCGTGCTATGCGTGTTGGCGTGGCTCGCACGATTCCGGCACAACGATACGACGCGCGTCGCGCCGAGCGAGAGCTCGGCCACCTGCTGGACGACGCGGCCTACGGGGCACGAGCGCACACGGTGGGCGAGCAGGTCCGCGAGGAGGACGGTGCAACTCGGGCATGCGAGGCAATCGAAGAGGTACTTACGCTGGTGCGCGCCTAGGCGCGCACCAGTTTCTTGTCGCTGTGGAATGACACCTCCGTTCATTTCGTCCAGGCGGCCTCATCGTCGCCATGACGGACTGTGACCGTTCTCGATGAGAAGGCGTCGCCCTGTGCCGTCGGCCCTAACGACGAAAATGTCGAATTGGGCTCGCTACGAGCGCTTTGACGCCCGACCCGTCGGCGTTGATGACGTACAGATCGAGGGCGAACTCGGGAGCGCGATCATCGCCCCGTGAAGGCGGTCTTGCTGCCGTCGGGAGACCAGGCTGGTGATTCCTTTACACCGACGGAGCCCCACGGCGGGTCGCCTCGTCGCCGCCCGCACGCACGACGTGCAGAAGCACGCCGACGTTCGTGCGGGGCCTGAAACGCGCCGCGCGCCTCGTCACGAGGTGCGCGGCGCACTTGGATTCAGGGGATGGCGGCGCTCACCTGGTTGGAGTAAGCAACCGCGACGCCGCCCTTCAACGTCACCACGTAGTAATAAGCCCTGGTGGGGGGAACGCAGCTGTCGTCGGGGATCGCCGGCGCGCGGTAGCTCGTCGAATTGGCCGGAAGCGTGGTGACGAGCGCCTCGTACTCGTACGTCCCCGTGTCAATCGCTCCCCCGCCTCCCGAGTAACAGCCCATGGACCCCCGATAGTAGTACACCCACACCTCGTATCCATCCTCGGCCGCCGAGACGTCGTTCCAGCGCAGCTCGAGGGTCTGGGCGTCCACCACGATGGCGGTCAGAATCGGCGGCGGCGGAAGCGTGGTTGCGCACGCCATGGGTGACGGTGGCGCATCCCCGAGCTCGTTCGAGGCAACCACGCGGTAGCAGACCTGCTGCTCGCCGGGGAGCGGTTGGTCATAGAACCAGTTCCCGGAAACGGTCGCAACCCGCGTCCACGAGGTTCCACCATCCATCGAGCGAAAGATGCCGAACGAGGTGGCGCCTTTCGTCCACCCCCATTGGACCGCTACACCGCCGCCGTAAGGGGATAGCTGGACGCTCGATACCGCCGCGGGGGGTCCGTTCGGGGTCGTCGTACACACGGTGGACGAGAACGGCGAATAAACCGTGTCGTTTCCGGCTACCCGGAACGCGCGGACCCGGTGGCAGTACCCGGTATTGGCCTCGAGTCCGGAGTGCGTGTACACGGTCGTGTTGGCCGCTGTCGTCGCCACCGGCACCGAGGACGCCACGAACACGTGGACCTCGAATCCCGTTTCGCTGCTCGAGTTGTCCTGCCAGCTGAGGTCGATCGCCGTCGGGGAGGAGGCGATAGCGTTGAGGCTCGAAGGGGCCCCCGTGGCCAGACAGAGGATGTCCGTGTCGGAGAACGCCGAGTACGTCGTCCTGTTTCCGGTCACCCGCACTGCACGGACGCGATAGCAGTACTGCACTCCGAACTGGACCGCCTTGTCGCTGTACGAACCCACGTTGGCGCCGGTCGTGGCCAGCAACGTGAAGCTGCCGTTCACACCGGTCGTGGAGCGATGAAGCTCGAAGGCGGTCTCGTTGGTCGAGTTGTCACGCCAGGTGACGTCGATCTGACTCTCTGAAGGGGAGCTGGCGTTGAGGAACCAGGGCGCCGCCAGTTGCGACGCGGACGCGGCGAGGCTGGCGTCATCGATGTCGATAACGGCGGGCTCGAGCGGCTGCGATCGGTCGCAGCCGAGAAGCAACAGGACCGAAGCCGGGACGGCGACCAAAGTCGATATGAGCGCTCGCATGGGCGACTCCTGACAGCAGTGAGGCTGGAGCCGAGTGGCCGCCACCTTGGCGGTCCGGAACCGGGCCATGCCTTATGGCACGGATGTCGAGCGTCCGATTGCTCCGCCGATGCTGGTCAAGGCGTAAAGGCCACCCGCGCCGGTGCCTCACCATCAGAGACGCCGGGAACGTAAAGCGTCGACCGTTGGGTCAGAGTATGACGACGAGCCGGCGGGCGAGCACGCCCGCCAGCACCAGCGGCACGGCGATGACTATCCGCTATCCACTACGCGCCGGGTCAGAATACCGGCGCACGATGTCCATCGCTGTCAGCACCCTGGGCCAGCGACCGCGTTAGGCCGCGTGAGCCTACGCCCGCACCAGTTTCTTGTATGCCACACGGTGCGGCTGGTCGGCGTCCGGGCCCTTCCGCTTCTTCAGGTCCTCGATATAGGACTGGTAGTTCCCCTCGTGCCACACCACCTCGCTGTTCCCCTCGAACGCGAGAATGTGCGTGGCGATGCGGTCGAGGAACCAGCGATCGTGTGAGATGACCACCGCGCAGCCAGCAAAGTCCAACAACGCCTCCTCGAGCGCACGCAGCGTATCGACGTCGAGGTCGTTCGTCGGCTCGTCGAGCAGCAGCAGATTCCCCCCGCTCATGATCGTCCTCGCGAGATGGAGCCGGTTCCGCTCACCGCCCGACAGCGTGCCGACTTTCTTCTGCTGGTCGGTCCCCTTGAAGTTGAAGCTCGAGAGATACGCGCGGCTGTTGATCTCCTTCTTCCCGACCATGATCTGCTCCTGGCCGCCCGAGATCTCCTCCCACGCCGTCTTGTTCCCATCGAGCGTGCGGCTCTGATCCACGTACGCGAGCTGCACCGTCTCGCCGACCTTGAGCGTGCCCTCGTCGGCTGTCTCGTTCCCGATGATCATCCGGAAGAGCGTCGTCTTCCCTGCCCCGTTAGGCCCGATCACTCCGACGAGTCCGCCCCGCGGCAACGAGAACGTCAGCCCCTCGAACAACAGCTTGTCGCCATACGCCTTCTTCAGGTTGTCGGCGATCACCACGTCGTTACCCAACCGTGGGGCCGGCGGGATCACGATCTCGTTCTGGGCGATCTTCTCGAACTGCTTCTCGCTCGCCAGCTCCTCGTACTTCTGGATACGGGCCTTGCTCTTCGATTGCCGCGCCCGCGGCGACATGCGCACCCACTCGAGCTCGCGCTCGAGGGTTCGCTGCCGTGCCGAGGCGGACTTCTCTTCCTGCGCGAGCCGCGTGCGCTTCTGATCGAGCCAGCCGGAGTAGTTGCCCTCGTACGGGACGCCACGGCCGCGATCGAGCTCGAGAATCCACTTCGCGACGTTGTCCAGGAAGTAGCGATCGTGCGTGATCGCGACGACCGTCCCCGGGAACGTCTCGAGGTGATGCTCCAACCACGCGACGCTTTCCGCATCGAGGTGGTTCGTGGGCTCGTCGAGGAGCAGCATGTCGGGCTCCGAGAGGAGCACCCTGCATAACGCGACGCGACGGCGCTCGCCACCCGACAGGTTTGTTACCTCGGCGTCCGCAGGTGGGAGACGGAGCGCATCCATCGCGACCTCGATCTTGTTGTCGAGGTTCCAGAGGTCGTGCGCATCGATCTGTTCCTGCACCTTCGCCTGCCGATCGAGGAGCTTCTGCATGGCCTCGTCATCCATGGGCTCGGCGAACGCCATGGAGATCTCCTCGAACTCCTTCAGCAGCGCCCGCTGCGCGGCAACGGCCTCCTCGACGTTCCCTTGAACGCTTTTCGTCGCGTCGAGCTGCGGTTCCTGAGGCAGGTAGCCAACGCGCGTGCCGGCGTGCGGCCACGCCTCACCCTGAAATTCCTGATCGACGCCGGCCATGATGCGGAGGAGCGAGGACTTTCCCGCACCGTTGGGGCCAAGGACGCCAATTTTCGCGCCGGGATAGAACGAGAGCCAGATGTCATCGAGGATGACGCGCGAAGGTGGAACCACCTTGCGCAGGCCCTTCATGACGTAGATGAACTGTGGAGCCACGAGAAGACGCGGGACTGAGGACGAGGGATGTGCTCGAGCAAGCTCGGCGACGCGCCGCCGCCAGTTCGCTCACTGGCCTGCGCGGAGCGGAAATGTAAGCTTCCAGCGTGTCGCGTCCCTAGCCCTGGCCGATTCGCCCCGATCACGACCAGCAGGAGTGATTCGAATGCGTATCTCCGGCGGATCTCGCTTTCAGCTCGCGGCCCTGTGGCTCGCCGCGGTCGCATGCACGTCTCGACCGTCGTCTGACGGCCCCGCCGCGGCAACCGACACCAACAAGGGAGTCCCCGCAGCCGTGCCAGCAACCCTGTCGTTCACCGGCACCCACTGGACACTCATCGCCCTCGGCGACCGCGACATCATGGCCGCGAGCGCCGCTCGCGAGCCGCACCTCACGTTCACCGCCGACTCGAGCCGAGTGAGTGGCTCGGGTGGTTGTAATCGCGTCTTCGGCAGCTACGCCATGAGCGGTGACAGACTTTCGTTCAGCGGCGTCGCCTCGACGAAGATGGCGTGCACGACGGGGATGGACATTGAAACGGCGTTTCTGCCCGCGCTGGCCTGGGTGGCCCGCTGGCGGATCGTCGACCGGCACCTCGAGCTCACCGACGCGGCCGGCACGCTCGTCGCACGGTTTCAGGCCAAGGCGACACCGTAGACGGCGAGCGCGGCAGCCTCGTTAGGTTCCGCTCCGGTCCGTTGGGCGCCGCTTGACCCGACCCTTCTCGTCCAACTGCTCGATGCCATTCCGGATCTTCCGCACGTAGCCAAGCGTCTCGCGATACCGCCAGCGCGGGACTTCCGGCGCAACGGTCTCTACGCTCTTCCACGCCCGTTGGTCGAGCGAGCGAGCAATACAGGCGCGCTGAGCGTTCAGGATGGTGCCCTCGCCCGCGTTGTAGCTCGCGAACATGAACTCGCGCCGATCGGTGTGGATCGAGTCACGCTCCCAGCGTCGCCACAGCCCGCGATTGTGCAGGATCCCGGCAGCGATGTTCCACTCCGGGTCGTCGATAGCCCCGAACCCGGCGCGCGACTGAATGGCGGCGTACGTGGATGGCATGAGCTGCATGAGCCCCCGCGCACCGACCCAGCTCCGCGCGTTCGGATTCATCTCACTCTCGGCCATCGCCTGCGCCTTGAAGATCCGCCAGTCGTAGCCGACGCCGAAGTACCGCTTGCTGTACTTGCGGAAGATGTGGTCGTAGCGGTCGGCGTTCGGTTTCCCCTGTGCCGTCGCGATGGCGGGAGTGACGCCGACGGATAGGAGCCCCGCGACGAGGGCGGCGGATGCCGCTGCTCGCGACGTCGCGGTCAATTCAGCGCGCCCCCGATGATGATCGCGATCGCGAGAAACAAAGCCCCGATGAACACGGCCACCGCGGTATTGCCGTTCTTCAGCTCGGTCTGAAAGTCCACCGTCGGGGTGAGCATGTCGATGAGTCGATAGGCGACGAACATCAACACCACCCCGAGACCGGCGTACAGAAAGTTGAGACCGATGACACGCCATTCCATTGCGCCTCCTCCGGATGCGAGTCGGTAGTCGTAAGTCGCTAGCTAACGGCTAACGACTTACAGCTAGTGATCGTGCGTCCACGGGTCGCTCTCGAATGCATTCACGTGGACCATCCAGTTGAAGACGACCGGGAGAAACCGACCGTCAACGGCGTCGCACGCTTTGCGCGTCGCGATCCGGCTCAGGGGGCCGAACACCGGGCGGCCGTCGTCCCACTCGCGCCATCGCTCGAGGGCTGTCAGCGGGGGGACGCACATGTTCGTGTGCAGGTGCCACTGCGCGATGCCGAGGGGCACGCGCTTGTCCAGCTCATCGGGGGTGGCGTCCTTGGGCGCCGTGTACATCGCTCCGATGAGCCGCAGTGATCCGTCGGGATTTCGCTTGTAGAGCAACGACGTCGGATCCGCCGCATCGAACCGGAAGTGCTCCCGGATCGCGGCGCCCATGCTCGTGAAGTGGTAGACCGGCTGGTGCTTGATCTCCGGCGCGAACATTCGATAGCCCTCGCGCTCGGCGACCCGGACGTCCTTGAATCGCTGGAGGGCGACGCGTGCCTCGGCCACGATCGCGCCTGCTCGCGCCGAGTCGGCAGCGGAGGGGGTTCGTGGCGGCGTGAGGCGGAGGTGCGGATCGGCCTTCATGGCGCCGCTCATGGCGTCGTGGACGGCGTGCGCCGGGTCGGCGGCATCGCGCCCGGGGGAGGCGGGCGGTGCCTCGCGGCGATGGTGCCCACCGGACTGCGATTGTGCCCATCCACTGGAAGCCAGAACCGCCAGCAGCGTTACCGCGCGGCGCACCGAGCGCGCCGTCCGAGTCGACCTCACGGGTTCCTCCACAGCAGTGCCTGCCATCAATACCGTGCAGGACACCCTGTGGTTTCGCGCTTCTAGGCGGTTCGCCTACCCTAAATCGTTCTGATTCCCGAGCCCCCTGAACGGCCCTACGGCAGCACCGAAACGGGCTCTATCTGCCCTCGGATCTCTCCGTTCGGGCGGGTCGAGGTGTGCACGTTCACGTAGGCGCGACCAAGCCGCATCAGGGTGAGAAGCGAATCGAGCGTCATGCCCGGGAGCTCAATGTTGCTGCCGCTGAACGTGCCATTTGCCAGCGTGCCCGTGAGGGGGCCCGTTGCGGTCGTCCCCGAAAACAACGTGACGGCGATTGGCCCGACTGAATCGGCCGGAGCCGTATGAATGTGAGCCATCGTCGCGCCTGTGAGGCCGGCCACCTTCACATCGAACCGCACCGAGTTCCCGGCCAGGAGCTCGAAGGTTGCCGAGCCGGTGGCCGACGTAGGAACCGGGAGCGGCTGCTCCTTGGCGCCGGTCATTGACTGCACGGCAAAGCGGTCCAGCGGTGCGGTTCCGCCGTTGGGGACAATTTGTCCGCGCACGATGCTCAGCACGCTCGATCGGCTATGAAGGTCCACGAATGCGTTCCCTGACCGCATCAGCCTCACCAGCGAGTCGAGGCTGACCCCGTTGCCGATGTTCGCTTCGGTAAAGGAGCCGCCGACGAGCTGACTGGCCGTAATCGTCGTGTCGTTCGTGTTGGTGAACAGGGTGACGAGGATCGGTCCCGTGGTGACGGCCGAGCCGCCGAGGTGAATGTGGGCGGCCGTAACCGACGTGAGCTGGCTCGTCGAGATCTCGAAGCCGATCGACGAGGTCGACGAGCCAATCGACGGCTCCTTTACGACGAACGAGGCGGTGGCGGTCGCCGTCGTTCCCACCGGGATCGGCCGCACGGCCGCCCCGGTCATCGACGCGGTGAACCGCTCGCCCGCACCGACACCCAGACCGAGGTCGTTTTCATCGTCGCACGCGGCGAGGACTGCGATCAGCAGAACGAGGAAGCGGGAAGGACGCATGTGTGCTCCAGCAAGTGCGTGGTACACGTGACTACAAACCCAGACGACGACCGCAAGAAACGGGCGGACTCGAGAGTGGCGGATGCAGCGTGCATCCGTGACCCACGGCCCGTTGGGAACGGCGCGGCGCAAACCGTGGTTCGTTCCCCAAGGTCGAGGCGCTCGATAGCTTTCTGTGCCCCATGGACTTCACGAACATCGCGAACACGCTGTCCGGCCGTCCACTCGTCGCGCTACCCCTGCTGTTCGCGGCGGGCGTGCTGACGAGCCTGACACCGTGCATCTACCCAATGATCCCGATCACGGCCGCGATCGTGGGCGGCCAGTCGGCCGACGAAACGCGGCCGGCACGGTGGCGCCCTCTGCTGCTGTCGCTCACGTATGCGATCGGGCTCGCCATAGTGTACTCTGCGCTGGGACTTTTCGCCGGGCTGACGGGTACACTGTTCGGCGCGGTGAGCACGAACCCGTGGCTCTACTTCGCCATGGCGAACCTGCTGGTGGTGGCCGGGTTGGCAATGCTCGATGTCATTCCGATCCGGCTTCCGGCGTCACTGGTGCAACGCGCGTCGACAGCGGGGACGCGCGGCCGGTTTTCAGGCGCGCTCGTGATGGGCGCAATGTCCGGGCTCGTCGCGGCACCCTGCTCAGCGCCGGTGATGGCGGCGGTGCTTACCTGGGTGACGACAACGAAGAGCGCCTGGCTCGGATTCGCGTACCTGTTTGCGTTCTCGTTCGGAATGTGCGCGCTGCTGGTGGCGGTCGGTGTTTCGAGCGGGGCATTGAGCCGGCTGCCGCGTGCCGGGATCTGGATGGTACGCGTGAAGCGGCTGTTCGCGTTCGTGATGCTCGGAGTGGCGGAATACTATCTGATCAAAATGGGACAGTTGCTCATATGACCGATGCCGTGATCCAAATTGCGCGCTTCGCCCTTATTGGGCTGATCGCCATCGCCGCGGTCCCGGGGCTGTCGGTTCCCGGTGCCCCGTTCCCTGTTCCCAGTCTCAAGGCGCAGGAGACCGGGCTGCCCGTCGGATCCAAGGCGCCCGCGACCGTCGGCGTCGAGACGCTCGACGGAAAGGCGTTCGACCTTGGCCAGTACGTCGGCAAGACACCCGTGCTGCTCGAGTTCTGGGCTACGTGGTGCCCGAACTGCAAGCAG
>Ga0209382_10004478_pt1 | contig 18666 bp, 13 predicted proteins | sample SoiMetdeltSBSDD5_FD_187599 | JGI IMG/M metagenome (GOLD analysis project Ga0209382, IMG submission 187599) | Bulk soil microbial communities from a Populus tree surrounding site in Tennessee, USA - Soil MetaG P. deltoides SBSDD5 (SPAdes) (version 2) | ecosystem: Environmental > Terrestrial >...
GCAGGCCAAGAAACGTCATGTAGGGCTGGGGATCGCAGAGGTGCAGGTGCGGCGGCGCGTCAAGCCGAGCCGCTTCAACGCGGGCTCGCGTCCGCGGGTGAAGCGGAAACACCACGGGAAGTCGCCAGCTCGCCGCGCTCAGCGAGTACCACAGCTGCGTGAGCTGTTCCTCGTCGTCGACATTCGAGGGTCGATGCAGCGTGGCCACCGCGTAGCCCTGCGGCTTCAGTCCGAACAGAGTCCACGGGCTGGCCCGCCGCGCGTCCTCCGCACGAGCGAGCAGCGTGTCGATCATCACGTTGCCGACCAGGAACACCTTGTTGGCGTCGCACCCTTCGCGGCCCAGGTTGTCGACTCCAGCCGGCTCGGTCACGAACAGGTAGTCCGCGATCGCGTCGGTGAGGATGCGGTTGATCTCCTCGGGCATCGATCGATCGAAGCTGCGAAGACCGGCCTCGACGTGTGCGATCAGCGGCCGGCGCCCGTCGTCATAGCGCGTCTTCACCGCGGCGAGCGCGCAGGCGAGCGTGGAGTTCACATCGCCGACGACCACCACGAGATCCGGACGACTCTCGCGCAGATGATCGTCGAACCGCTCGAGCAGGCGCGCCGTTTGGACCGCATGTGTGCCGGAGCCGACATTCAGCGTGGCATCTGGAGTCGGCAGGCCGAGCTCGCGAACGAACGCGCCCGACATCTGCTCGTCGTAGTGCTGCCCCGTGTGCACGAGGCGAACGTCGAAGCACCTGCACGCTCGCAGGGCGCGATACAGGGGCGCAAGCTTCATGAAGTTCGGCCGAGCCCCGCCGACGAGCGAAACGGCGGCCGACATCAATAGCGACTCACCTTGAACCAGGCTTTTTCAACCAACGCCCGGGTTCTCGAGAGTGGCCGCTGTGCGTACGCGTCGAAGCGCGCCGCACGCGCAGCAAACGTTTCCTGTCCGGTCAAGTCGCGGAGCACGCGCAGCTGCACCGCGTGCAGCCGATGATAGTAGGGGCTGGCAAGCATGCGGCGCCCCGCCGCTGGAGCCTCGTACAACGACCACCAGCCCGTATCGAAGTCGTCGAGGCGCGCTTCGAGCGTAGCGATGGACGACTCCCAGATGGCGCGCGCGCCAGGTCGCCCGCTCCACCGAAGGTAGTCGTGAACGCCCCAGAGTGCCCAGATGAACCCGTTCAGGATGTGACTCGGGGGATCGACGATGTACTCCTCGATCCAGAGGTGTCCGCGCGAATCGGTCGCGAGCACGCCGCCTCGAGACACCGGCAACTCCAGCGCCTCGAAGGCTCGATGCGCCGCGTCGGCAAACGCCTTGTCCCCGGTCTCCATTGCCGCACGGACCAGCAGCGACACTCCGTTTCCCTGCGCGAGCCCGGAATACCACGGCGCCTCGAGCAGTTCCCTGTAAGGCCAGTCGAAGAGGTGTACCCACACGGGAACGCCGTGAGCGTTGGGCCATGCATTCGCCACGAGCCACCGCGACGCGGCGAGCCACGCGGCGCGATCGTCTGCCGTTCCCGAATCACACCAGCGGTTGAATCGAGCCAGACCGTACTGAGCGATCGCGATCGGGTTGTATTGCCGTCCAATGCTCCCCCGGTAGTCGATCAGCGGGACCCCGGCGGCATCAAACGGGCCCGCATAGTTCGCCTTCCCCTGGAAGCGCATGAAGTACTGGCGCGCGTCGCTGCGATAGGCGTGATTGAGCTCGGGCTCTTCGTACCAGAACGACAACGGACCCGATCGCCGATCCGCGTACACCTGGACGATGCGGGTGAGATACGCGAGCCTCGTCGGCGCGTGCGCACGGGGGGCAACGGCCTGCGGGGTTGCCATCACGACACGCGGACCGAACTGCTCGACTCGAGCGACCGCACAATGGCGAATGTGGTACGAGTCGTGTTGACGATCGACTCGAACGACGTCGGCGAGGACGCGCCCGACGCAACCGCGCGAACGAACGCCAGCATCTCCGCCGCATGCCCCTTGTCCTGGCTCGTGAACACGCCGCCGTGGCGGACAGTCCGCCCCGTCCCCCTGACTCGCGTGCGCCGGAAGTCGTCGATCGTCGCGACTCGACCGCCGCCGAAGATCTCGATACGTTCCTTGGGCGCGGCCCGATCGCCATCGATCAGATAGGCGACGGTCGCCATGGATCCATTCGCCATCCGAAGACTGGCCATCACATCGTCCGGGCCAGCGGCCGAACGCGTCGCGAACACCTCGACGACTGGCGAGCCCGACAGGTGCGTGCAGAGATCGACGAAATGACAGACCTCCCCAACGACGCGGCCACCACCTTCGTCCGTGCGGGCGATCCAGCTGTCAGAAGCAATCCGGCCGGCGTTGACGCGATAGATGATGCTCAGTGGCGTACCGGCCATGGCGACGCGCACGGCCTCGACCGCTGGAGCAAAACGGCGGTTGAAGCCGGCCATCACGAACGGCGTCTGTCCAGTGGCGCGCAGCGTCTCCACGGCTTGGAGAATGGAGTCCAACTCCGCCTCAGTGATGCATAACGGCTTCTCGACGAACACGGGTTTGCCGGCCGCGAGCGCGTCGATCACCAACCGGGCATGACTGTCGTGCCGCGTGGCGATGACCACCGCGTCGCAGCTGCGGTCGCGCCACACCGAGTCGACGGAGGTCGAACACGAATCGAAGCCGAACCGGTCCGCCGCCGATCGCGCCGACAAGCCAGTGGCGGCAACGACCTCGCCAAGCGATGCGCTCGCTCGTGTCAACGCGGGCAGGAGCACGCTGTGCGCGAAGGCGCCCGCGCCGATCACGCTGACGCGTGGACGATCCTGCAACGGCTGGCGCGGGCGAATCGACACCGGCGTCGACGTCGCCGCAACGGCGCGGGATGGCGTCGGGTACTCGAGCAGAATGCCCAGTGTCTCGCTGCGCTCCAGCATCGCGTAGGCGTCGGCTCCGTGCTCGATGTCGAAGCGACGCGTCACGAGTGGGCGGACATCAACCCGGCCGTCGGCAACCAGCTCGAGAAACGTCCGCATGTTCTCGCGTTCGGTCCAACGGACGTACGCGCGAGGATAGTCGCGACCTCGTTCCTCGTAATCGGGGTCATACCGTCCGGGGCCATAACTGCGCGACACGGCGAGCGACAGCTCTTTCTGGTACAGCGTTCGTCGCGGCAGATCGAGTCCGGTCGCGCCAACCGCCACGATCCTGCCCCTGTCACGAGCGATGTCCGCGGCCATTACCATGGGCTCGCTGCCACGGGTCGCCGCCGCGACGACCACGAGATCAGCCCCGAATCCGTCGCTCCACCGCGAGATCGCCGACTCGGCTCCCGTTGGTGGCATCGCATGATCGGCACCGAGCGCACGCCCGAGAGCGCATCGCGCCGGGCTGAGATCGACGCCGAAGACGCGACAGCCGTGTGCGCGGAGGATCTGCGTGGCGAGCAGACCGACGATGCCGAGACCGATCACCACCACCCGCTGCCCTATTTCGGGCGCGCCAAGCCGGACCGCATGCATCGCGATCGCACCAACTGTCGTGAACGCGGCCTCGTCGAAGCCCACCTCATCACCCGTCCTCCGCTGCGGCACGCGCACGACAAGGTTCCTCGGGACGTAGTTGATCTCGGCGTGTGTGGCATAGGTGGCGCCAGCGCATGCGACGCGATCGCCGACACAGATGTCGTCAACGCCAGGCGCCACCGCCAGCACAATGCCAGCAGTCGCGTATCCAGGCGCGACCGGCCGGTCGAGGCGCGCCAGTACCGTCGTCGTCGTTCGTACCAGGCCATCGCGACGAACCTTGGCCAGCACCTGCTTCACCAGATCGGGCCTCGAGCGGGCTTTCTCGACGAGAGACCCCTTCGCAAACTCGGTCGTCGCCCGCTCCGTGCCGGTGGAGATGAGCGACACTGCGGTCTGCACGAGCACACCCGGACCGGCGAGCCGTGGCGGGGGAACATCCAGAACGTTCACCGCGCCAGTGCGCATCGACTGCACGAGCTGTTTCATGATGAAGCCAACGCGAGAGGAAGCGGCTCGATGTGAGCCACGGACAGATCCGAGACGACGAATCTCAGCTTCCCTGACGATGTCCGTGGAAGCGCATCAACGTGATCGATTTCGATCGCGAGCTCGTGGCCCAGCCAGGTTCGTGCGGCTCGAACGAGAGCCTGTTCATCCTGCGACGCAAACTCCGGTGCTCGCACGACTCGGATCACGACCCGGGTCAGGTCCGGCTGGTAGATCTGAGCCTCGCGTACGCGTACCTGATCCTTGAAGATGTGATCGAGACGACCCACCATCGCGCCGTTCGGCAGCACGACGTAGTCCTCGCGACGGCCGTCGATCGCATCGACGATGCGCCCCGGGCGGCCGCACTCGCACGTCCGGCCCGACACCTGCGCGATATCGCCGACGTCATACCGCACGAGCGGGAAGGCTCGATTGGTCACGTTGGTCCCGACGATGCGACAGCCGGCACGGCTCTCGCTGGGAATGAATTCCACGTAGGCGAAGTCCTCGTCCACGTGCAAGCACCCGAGCGGGCACTCCGAGGCGTTTGCGGCTCCCTCGGCCATTCCGTAGTGCTGCCGCGGCCGCACGCCAAAAGCGCGCTCGATCAGATCCGCCTGCGCCGGCAGGAGATTCTCGGCAGACGTGGTGACCCAACGCACGTCATACCCGAGAGTCGCCCGATGCTCGACGAGATAGCTGGCCAGCAGCGCCAGAAGCGATGGATATCCGTGCAGCCACGTCAGACGACGTCTGGTCAATTCCGCAGCGTAAGCAGACCATGTGTCGTCGGCCAAATGTGAACCGCTGAACAGCACCTGCCGGCCGGCGAGGTTGTATCGCCAGAACGGCGCACGTCGGCGCGTGATAGGTACGACGGGTCTTCCTCCGAAGTACGCGCACCACTCGTGACGCTCGATGCCGTGCCACCGGCGGAAGCGCCACCACGTAGCCCATTGGTGCCGGATCGCTTCAGCGGTCACGGGAAATCGCAGGCCCATGCCGGTCGATCCGCTGGTCGCCGCCGTGTCTGCGGTATGAAGATCACGCCGCGCGATACGAGACGCGTGTGACTGAACCGTGTGTTTGTCGAGAATCGGCACATTCGCGGCGCGGAACGACTGTCCCTCGACGATTGCGCCATACGCGGGGTGTTCACGATAGAAGGTCGAACCGCTGGCAGCGTCCGACACGAACGCGTCGACCACGTCGTCGCGCAGTGACGTGAGTTCAGCGTGAGCCATCACACTTCGCGCCTCGACATCTCGCAACAGACCGGCGAAGTTATGGCTGAAGCGCGTCCGCTGGAGCCGATACCCTTCGGCCGAACAGACGAGGTGCTGCAGCCCGACCGGCAGCACGTTGTAGATCCGTTCCAGATTGCGGTTCACGCGAGTCGTTTATCCGAGGCAGCCGGTGCGAGATGGTCGGTCGCCAGCGGAACGCTGACATCGGGCCATCCCGAGTGCGGTCGAAAACCGCCGTGGACCGCAGGCAGGATCTCGCTCAGAGGGATTTCCGCCTGAACCCGCTCATCGAAGCAGACCAGTCGATCGAGAGGCGTTTCCCCGATCGGGAGTGCATGACTGTCGAACGCGCGACTGACGATGGGCAGACGCGCGATGTCGAATCCCATTACTCGCGCCGCAGCGGCATCGACCTCCGCCGCGTTGCCGCCGGCGATGAGGACGTTCGCGAGCACCGGCTCCGGGTCCAGGGGCCCGTTCCCCTCACCACCAATGATGCCGTCAACGATGCAGAAGTAGCGTTTGCGCAGCGCTGCCGTGCGCAGGCTTCCATCTCGGTTGGCGAAGAGCAGCGCGCGATTCAGGTCGAGCGCCATTCGCCAGCAGGTGTCGTTCCCCTGCCAGTTGCCGTTGCGAATCATCGGGCGGCCCGCTGTCTGCCCCGTCGCGGCTCGACGCCGCGCCAACCGGTAGAGCGGGGCGCCGATCGACGGGGACATGAGCGTGGCGGTCTGGACGAACGATTTGAGCCGAGTCTCGACCCAATCGGTCCACCCGACAACAGGTCGCTCGTCGCCTCCGTCCACCGGCGAGCCTTCAGTGTGGTGCGGCAGCCAGTTCTTGTCGCCGTTGATGCCGACCAGGTTCTTGAGCGCGGCGGTAATCCCGGTCTTGCGATGCGTCTTGAGCTTGGGCAGGTTGATGAAGAGATCAGCGTCGAGCGGCGTGCCGGCCACAAGATACTCGTGTCGATCGCCGTGGTGATGAAGATTGACACCATGGCGGTCGTAGTCGGCCCCGTAGAAGCGCCCCTCACCCTTGTGGCGGTACAGACAGCTCTGCGTGCCCAAATTGACGGCCGTATATCCGCGCGGGTCCTCGGCGTTGGGCTCACGGCGGACGATGACGCCGTCGCGCACGATCCAGCGCTCACGACGCAGATCCAAAATCTCCAGCGTCATCGTCGGCCACTCGAGGCCGACACGCGTCAGACGCTGGAGGAGAGACCCTCGTTCGAGGATCGCGTCGAAGTGAGCATGGGTGTGTGGCGCATCGCAGACGCTGACCACCGCGCGACCTTTGGTCAGCGCGGCGATCGCCCTGACCACCTGCTCGATCAGATCGGGCGACGTGATGAGCGCCTCCCAGGTGTCGCTCGACTCCCCGCGATGCTGCACCCAATTGGGTTTCACGACGACGTGTATCTCCCGGCCGCGGGGACTCGCCTGCGCGATCTCCGGATCGAGCAGAGTGGTGGCCAGCTCGAACAGGTCGTGACGATCACTGCGGAAGATACTCACCATGGGAAACCTGTCAGATTCACGCCTCTCGAAGCGCCGGCCGCACGGGGCGTCTCAGTTGACCGGCCGTGACCCCGAGGGTGCGATAGACATCGGCCAGCCTCGCGCCCGTGCGCTCGAGAGAGAACTCGCGAACCGCACGCAGTCTCGAGGCCTGCGACATCTGTCGACGACGCATCGGATCCGCCCACACGCGCGCGATCGCGTCGGCGAAGGCGTCCACGGAACCCACGGGTGTCAGCATCCCCTCGACGCCATCGCTGACGACCTCGGTCGGCCCCACGCAAGAGGTCGCGATGATCGGCAGGCCTGCTGCCATCGCCTCGACGATGACGATGCCCTGCCCTTCCTCGTTGGAGCTGAGAACGAATGCGGATGCGCCACGGTAGATCTCGGCCAGCGCCCCACGGTCCTGGGGTCCGATGTATTGCACGTTGCCGATCAGATCCGGCGTGGACATCAGTGATCGACTCTCCGGATCGGGTGCGGCCGCACCGGCCAGTATCAGCTTGGGTAGGCCCGGCACTCGGGTGCGCGCCACCGCGTAGGCCCGCAGCAGCAGCGGCAGGTTCTTTCGGGGGTCGCTCAGCCGGCCCACGGTGAGGAGGTAACCGTCTTCGCAATACGGTCCTGGGGCGAACCAGTCGGTATCCACTCCGGAGTGAACGACGTCGACCGGCGTGTTGTCTCCAGCGAGCGCACGCGCCTCACGCAGTCGGGTCCGGTTGACAGCGATGATGGCATCGGCGCGCCGAAGTGCCGCCCGTTCGATCAGTCCGACCACAGCTGTCATCAGGTGCCGCCAGCACGCGAGCGCCACGTTCTCGCGCCGAGTGGTCTGTTGCCGCTCGTGCCTGACGAATGACGCGAAATGAACGATCACCGGCCGCGTGAATCCCGCGACCGCATGCGCGAGCGCCGGCGTTCCGCACACCACATGGAGGACGTCGCAGTCGGCGACGAGCCTCAGAATCGCTCGACGGCCTGCATATCGTGCTGGTTCGATCTCGGCTCCGATGGCGCCAACGTGATCGACCGTGAATTCCTCGACGACGCAGCGCTCGACGAGCGGCCGGCGCCAGGTGTGCGGCCGGTGAAGCACGATGCTCGCCGAGTCACTGCGCGACGTGGCCAGCGACACGAGCTGCACGGAGGCACCAAGATGGCGTTGCAACGAGCGCGCGACGAACAGCGCCTTCTCGCGAACGCCTCCCGCTTCCCGAAGGTCTGGCGCGACGATGCCTACGCGCATGGATCGATGTCGCCGGCGCCGGCGATCCGCGTCACGAGATCGATGACGTCCCTGGGCGCTGCGGCCTCTTCCATCAGGCGACGCAGCGCGGATTGGCCCTTGACCCCTTCACGCCACACGCGACGTGCGTGTTCCCGCACACGTCGCCGCAGCGCGAGATGCGGTCCGGCGCTCATCTCGAGGCACTCGTCGATCGCGACGGCCCACGCCGCGTGGTCCAGCGGAAGGTCCCATCCCAGACCACGGGACATCAGTCCACGCCACGGTGTGCGATCGCTCACCATCACGGGACAGCCTGCGGCCCAGGCTTCGACGATGACGTGACCGAAGTTCTCGCCGATCGTCGGCAGGAACATGACGTCGTAGGTCGACAGGCGCTGCTGCAGATCGCGATGTGACGCCTCGCCGGCGTATGTCACGGTCACGTCTGCTGGAAGGCGTGGCAGCAAGGCGCGGCACCGCGCCCAGTAGCCGGGATCCTCGAGAGGGCCGACGATGTCGAGATGAATCCTGCCGGTGCAGCGCGCGAGGACTTCAAGCAGGAACAACAGGTTCTTCGTCGGCGCGATGCGCGCGGCGAACACCGCCTTGAGCTGTCGCGACGACTTGTCCGGCCATGGCTCGTCGCCGCTCGTCACCTCCGCGACGCTTTCCGGTACCGACGTGAGGTGCGGTGGATCGATCACTCGAGCGATGTCCTGGCGTTCGGCGCCGGACGAGGCGATCCAGTGAACCGACTGGAGACACCCGCTCCACTGCAATGCTCGTATCGCGATCGCCTTCCTGCGTGGCTTCAATGAGAGCGCCCCTGGCGAGCACTCCCCTCGAGGCGCGAGCAGGACGGGCGTGCGAATCCAACCGAGACGTCGGTACGTCAGCACGCCGATCGAGCCTCGTGAAAAAAGGCTGTTCAACCAGACGACGTCACACGCGGTCTCCTGGACGCATCGGCGGAGCAGCATCGGCGTGAGCCGCGGCGCGTAGAGTACGCGGCCGGCCGCGCTGGTTGTCCAGCATCCGGTCTCGATGTGGCTGTACTTGGTACCGTCGCAATCGTGATCGCGTGTCACGACGAAGAAGTCGGCGCTCGAAGCAAGGCGGTCGATCGCATTGCTGATCGCTCGCACCGGCCCGCCGGCGCGAAAGCCGGGCAGGTAGTAGTCGGCGACCACGAGCACGCGCGGTTTGGTCACGGATGAATCTGCGTTCGTTCGAGACCGACCGGCTCGCGCGTGGTGAGCAGCACAAAGACAACGAGGAACACCACCGAGCGCTGAATGAGCGTCGTGAGATACGAGGAAAACTCCGGTTCAATCTGGAGGATCGTCGGCACGAGCGCGAGGTACACGAGAACCAGGCGCGGATTATCGAGGCGGCAACGAACGACGGCGAGCGCGGCGCCGAGGATCACCATGGCCAGCACGGCACCGGTCCATCCGTAGAACAGATAACCCTCGCTGAATATGGTCATCGCCGAATAGGACGTCGTGTCGTCCTTGAAGCCACGGAACGTTGAACTGAACCAGACACCGCGCGAGAGCGTCGGCTTGTCGGGCCAGAGCACGCGGGGGATCAGACTGGCCGGAAGCGTCAGGAACCGGTCGATGCCTTCGTAGGGCACGACGGATGGCGTGAGCGTGACCACGAGTCCGGTCGCGGCGGCGACCTCCGTCTGACGCCCGAAGAATTTGTTGTACACGCCGTCGCCAGCCGACACACCGGCGAGCCAATACTTCGCGGGAGTCGTCAGCACCTCGCTGACACCAATCAGGTCAGCAGTGCCGATGGCGCCCAGCCGGTCTTGGCGAATCGCCGCAATGACCGGCATGAAGGTCGACACGACAAGAGCGGCGGACGCCATCAACACAATGTGACGAGCCCGCAGGCGTTCGAATGCGGCTGCTGTCGCCACACACAACAGAACCGCCATGACCACTGGCGTGAGGAAGCCTGACGACACTCCCCACACCAATTCGACGATCAGCGGAATCACGAGCCAGACGTAGCCTGCGCGTCGACGCACGACGTGGGCCACGAGAAGTGCCAGCGCAAGGAAACGGAGGTCCTCGGCGTACCCGATCAACTGGTCGACGGACCGCAACGGTCCCCAACCCGCGAGGTCCGCTCCAAACGCCACTCCCAATGTGTTGAGGCGCAGAGCACGCGCACACGTACCAAGCGCGTAGACGGCGACAACACGGCGCAACGGCACGTATCTTTCGATTCGCTCGGCGATTGGGCCGTTGGCGCGAAGCACCCGCGACACCAAATGATAGGAGCACGACAGCACAGCGAGCCCGACGCACGCCAGCGGCAGCCCGGTTACGAGAACGGCTTCCCCGCCCTGCGCGCGCTCGAAGTCGCCGATTAGACTGCTGTCGAAGAACGGCGCAATGGCTGGCGCATAGATCCAGGCAAATGCCCAGCCGGCGATCAACGCCGGGGGTGACGTCCACGAGGGCAGGACCCCCGTCGGTCGCTGCGTCGCCTCCCACCACAGCAGGACGCCGATGAAAAGCAGGCCCAGGCAGTACAGGGGGAGAAGCGCCGCCCCGTCGAACCCGAGACCATCTCCGCGGAAGGCGGCGAGCACGAGAACGATGCCGGCGGTGACCAACACGGCACCGGGACCGAATGTTCGCGGCATGGGGCTGTCCGCGGTCGTTGGACGTGCAAGCCTCGCCGGCCCCTGTGCGGTCGTTTCCAGAATCATCCGATCGGATCCAGCTTCGGCGGAATGGCAGCCGTGAACTCGAGCGACGCGCCGTCGTCGCGTGCACGCATCAACCGCCGCTGCACGATGAGAATCGCCGCATAGCTCATGAGCGAGGCACTCGCCGCGCCGATGATGCCTGCGACGAGCACGAGAATCGGAAGCCCGACGGCGGTGACCGCAAGGCCGATGCACTCGGCCCCCAATACGGCACGAGGACGGCCGACGCCTCGCAGACATTCGGCGCCGACGGCATTGGTGGCATCGACCGCACCGGCAAGCACCAGGATCAGGGCGACGGGGATCGCGGCGCGGAACTCTGCGCCGAAGATGAACGGGAGCAGGATCGGTGTCGCCGCCAACAGAAGCGCGGACGAGCCGATGGCTGCCGCGGCGCCCGCACGATACACGAGACGCGATCGCTCCCGGGTGTCCTGCACACCCGCGAGCGCGGGCACGGCGTTGTGCGCGACGACCTGGGCCAGCGGATGTGCGGCGCCACTCCACGCGACAGCGACGACGTAGAGCCCGAGGGCGCGCGCATCGAGGAACGCAATGACGATCAACTGATCGACCCTCAGGTTCAGCCAATGCGGGATTGAGGCTGCCAGCGTCGGCGCACCGTAGGCCAGCATCGGTCGGGCGAGGCTGCGATCGGGAGCTGGAGGACCCTGGAGGACCCGCCACGCGCACACGTGTGTGAGCACAGCGGCCAGCATCGTCGCGCCGACGAAGGCCACCGCAAGCGTGGGGACAGTGGCGTAGTGCGTGCCGCGAACGGCGACGAGCGTGGACAGCCAGGCCAACGGGGTCACCAGGCGCAGCACATTCCAGGCCTGATAGCGGCCAACACCACGAAGCGCGTGGGACGGCGCCGTCGACGCCATCAGGGCGGGCACGATCGCCAGACTCAGGAGTGCCGTGTCGCGTACTTCAGTGGTCTGTGTGCGCAGCACATGCGGCAGCAGCCACATGCCGGCAACGACCGCGACGAGAGTGAAAGGTACGGCGAGCAGAAGCCCCGTGGCCAACACGGCGCGAGCACGCAGCGGAGAACGGGCCACGAAAAACGCGATGGCCTCCATCAAGCCAAAGCTTCCCAGGGTGGCGAGCAACAACGGCCAGGCCTGTACCGCCGCAAGCTGGCCACGCCCTTCGGCGCCGAGGATTCGCGCCGCGAGCGTGCCGGTCAACAGCCCTATGAGGGCGAGCGCCGCATTGCCGACGGCCGTTGTCACGAACGGCCGTACGTCCAGGCTCCGTGGCCAGATGGAGTCGAGTAGTCTTTGGGGAACGAAGGTCATGAGGTGGCAAGAGACCTATCTCGATCGCTTCTACGGCGCGCTCGTCGACGGCACGACTGAATTCCACACGATGTGCGCCGCACACATCCCACGCGACGCCACGATTCTGGAAATCGGCGCCGGTCCTTCGAACGACACGTCTCGATTCCTTTCATCGCTCGGACGGCTATCAGGCCTGGACGTCGATCCGTCTGTGCGCTCGAATTTGTATCTGGCGGACGCCTTCGTGCTGGAAACCGACGTCTACCCGTTCGCCGACGCTTGCTTCGACGCGTGCGTGTCGAATTACGTGCTCGAACACATCGCCAATCCGCGCTCGCATCTCTCGGAAGTCCGTCGGATTCTGCGACCGGGAGGCGTTTATCTCTTCCGCACGCCCAACCGGCACCACTACGTGGCTCTGGTGTCCCGTTGGACCCCTCACTGGATCCACACAGCCAGCGCCAATCGATTGCGACGTTTGCCTGAGGAGGCGCCCGACCCGTACCCGACGTACTACCGGCTCAACTCTCGCCACGCCATCCGCAAGGCCGCCGCGCGATCGGGCCTCGACGTCCGCGAGCTGCGGATGGTCGAGAAGGAACCGTCTTACGGCATGGCCTCCAGGCTGATGTTTGTGACCTTCATGCTCTACGAGCGTCTCGTCAATTCGAGCGCACTCTTTGCTGTGCTTCGCGCCAACGTCTTCGGCCTGCTGCAGCGACCGCGGTGATTGAGACGCGGATTCTGCGACCGAACGCTACATCGACTGGGCGCGTTGCACCCGCGTCAGTGCGTGGACGAGCCCCTGACCATGCGCCAGCGTCTGGTGCGCCGCTCCGATGCGCGTCGACGCGCCGGACATCTGCGCATGGAGATCGCGATCATCGAGGACGTGCATGATGCGCTGCGACATGTCCGGCACATCACCGCAGCGATAGACGAACCCGTTCACACCCGGCTGCACGTCATCGGTGGGTCCGTAGCTGCCACACCGGTCCGAAAGGACGACAGGAAGGCCGCTGTAGACCGCCTCGGTGATCGCCAATGAGTGCGGTTCGTTGGCAGAACAGTGCACATAGACGTCGGCCGCGCAGTAGTACTCGGCGAGGCGCTCCGGAGACACGAAGCCCGCGAATACCACGCCACCGGTCCCCGTCCGCTGCGCGAGACTACGCAACGCGTTGTCTTCCTGTCCGGTCCCGGCGATCACCACCGTCACGTTGCCGCGGTGTTGCTGAAGGGCGTTCGAGAACCTGACCAGATCAGCGTGTCGCTTCCTCGGCACGAGCTTGCCGACGGTGAGCAGCACTTTGTGGTCGGCCGGAAGTCCAAGCTCGGCGCGCAGGCGCTCGCGGACACACTGGCGCCTGGCGATGATCGAATCGTAGTGACGGACATCGATCGGAAATGAACAGCGGACGAACCGATCGTCGGAGACGCCATAGTGACGGTAGTACGCCTCGTTCGCGTCACCGACGGTCAAGAACAGCGTGACGTCTTTCAGGAGCCAGGGAATGACCACCGCTTTCGTCACCCGCACCGGCCACGGACGCGACGCGCGCAGCTCGGAATCCGACACCATCAGCACTGGCACCCGTGCGGATCTGGCCCAGCGGACCGCGCGTCGCTGCACCTTCTGCGAATACCCATAGGCGACGACGACGTGTGGTGAAAAGGCTGAGAGACGCTCGCCAAGATCCGGAGCGTCGATGCGATCCGTCACCGCCTTCCCTGCCGCGTCGTGCAGGAACGCGTGGGGAAAATCGAGCTGGATGCCGTCCCACCTCACATCGCGTCCGAAGCCCGGGTCCTCGTAGGCCGACAGCCCGTGGTCCGACGCGAAGAACACCTTGAGATCGACGTGAGGCAGCCTCGCCCAGCTACCGTACTGAGGGCACAAGTGCTGGATCGGGTGTGACACGACGACGGCGACGCGGAAGGTTCGACTCATTGCGTCGGCTCGCTCGTACGCCGAGTCGACAGGTGTGTACTGACTACGATTGTCCGGCCGCCTGGTAGTAGGCTGCATACTCGCGGCGGTAGTACTGCGAGTAGTAGTACGCATGGCGCTGAATGTGAACCTTGTTCAAGACAGCTCCGGCGAAGCTTGCGTTGGCGCGCTCGAGCTGCTCGACCGCACGCCGCGCGACCGCGTGACTGGTCGTCTCGGCGCCGACCACGAACACGACGCTGTCAGCCTGGCTGGCCAGAATTTTCGGATCCGTCACCGCCATCACGGGCGGTGAATCGATGACCACCCAGTCGAACTGACTACGCGCGGACGTGAGCAGTTCCTTGAACCGCCGCGAGCCCACGAGCTCCGCAGCGTTCGGCGGCACTCGACCAGCCGTCAGCACCCACAACCCAGGGACGTCGGTCCGATGAATGGCATCGCTGACCTTCGCATCGCCGACCAGGCCATTCGAGAGACCAGGCTCCAGCTCGTACGCAAACACCTCGTGTGCGCGCGGCCGGCGTAGATCGGCGTCGATGAACAGCACGCGCTGGCCGGTATACGCGACCCCCATGGCCAGGTTGCTCGCCACGACCGTCTTCCCCTCACGGGGGGCCGAGCTGGTGACGACAACGACACGGCACCCGTCTTCGGCGGCGGAGAAGAGTACGTTGGTGCGGAGCGCGCGGAACGCCTCGGCGAAATCCGGCGGGATACCTTTGTTGAGAAGCGGCTCCACCTGGCGCCAGCTCTTACCGAGCGCCGGAATGAGGCCGATCGTCGGCAGCCCGAGACGGGCTTCGAGCTCCTCGGGCGTGTTGATGCCGCTGTCGAGGTACTCGAAGAAGAAGACAAGGCCGCATGCGAGGAACATCGCGCCGAACAGGGCGAAGACCAGACTCAGGAGTACCCGAGGAGCCACCGGCTGCCGCGGGACTTCAGCGCGATCGATGATGCGCACGTTGCTGGTCTTCAGCTCACCCGCAACGCTCGTCTCCTTCGCGCGCTGCATCAGACTCTGATAGATTTGCCGGCCGCTTTCCACCTCTCGCTCGAGCACGCTGTACTCGATTCCCTTGCGATTCATCGCCAGCGCCGCGCCCTTCTGCTGGTTGAGCGCGACGGTCAGGCTCTCCTCCTGCGCCAGCGCTGCCTTGTACTCGGTGCGGACGGCCTCGACGACTTTCCCAATCTCGGTGTGCAACTCCCCTTCGGCGTTCTGAATCGCCGACCTGATCTTGACCATCTCAGGGTGACGATCGCCGAGCCGATCGGCCAGCTGTGCCTGCTGCCGCTGCAGCGCGGCCAACTCGGTCTTCTGCGTCTGGATGAACGCATTGCCAAGAATCGCGGGGAAGGTGTTGAGGAGGGCTGCATCCTGCCCCGCCGCCTCGAGTTGGCGATACATCGCTTCCTTCTGTAGGCGCTCGGTCTTCGCGCGAGTGACCGCCGTATTCAAGTCGGCAAGCTTCTGGACGACGATGTTCTGGCGATCCTCGAGGGAGATGGCTTCGTTCTGCTCGCGATACTTCTGGAGCGCCAGTTCGGCCGCCTCGACTTGCGCGCGCTGCTCCTTCAAACGGTCTCCGAGCCAGGTGCTGGCGTCCTTCGACGCCGTGAACTTGTAGGCAAGATTCCGCTCGATGTATTTGTCGGCGATGCTGTTCGCCACGGCGGCCGCCGCGGCTGGATCGCGCAGGCGGTACCTGACATCGACGAGTCGGCTGTTCCGCACTGGCGTGATGGTCAAACCGTCGAGAAGCCGGTCGACGGCGCGCGACTGCGCGCCGATCTGGTCTATCGACGTCGCCGTTCGACTCGCGTCGCGACTGAACGGCATCAGCTGGGTAGCGAATGTCCACAGACTCGAGAGAGGTGACGTTTGTGGAGCGCCAAAAAGCGGATCGTCCCAGAGCCTCAGATCGTCGAGCACATCTCGTGCGAGCGTGCGACTCTGAAGGATGTTGTACTGCGTCTGGTAGTAATCGCTTTGCGCGTTCGCCTGGTCGATCACTTCCTTGAACGCGACGACGTTCGGAGCGTCCGTCTCGATGAGGAGCCGCGTACGCGCCTCGTAGAGCGGCGTCGCCGTGAACGTATACACGGCAGCGGCGAGCAGGACGAGCAGGAACACCGTTCCTGCGGACCACCGACGCTTGTAGAGGATGCGCACGTAGTCGAGGAGGTGAACGTCGGCGCGCGCCTGCGACAACCGGGTTCGACGGCTGGCGGCCGCGTCGGCGGCCGCGCCACGCGCCGCCTCATCTCGATCGTGATGGGGATTAGAGCCGCTCATCAGAAGAACCTCTCGGGAACGATGATCGTGTCGCCAGCCAGCACGACGTCTTCCACCTTCACTCGAACCTCCACCTTCTTGCCCTCCACGACGCGCGCGATTCGGATCCGGCCAGTGGTGCCACGGTCGGTGACACCACCAGCCAGCGAGAGTGCCTGCAAGACCGTCGTATTCCGCTGCAGCGTGTAGGAGCCAGGCCGATTGACCTGCCCGAATACGTAAACCAGCTCCGCTCGCGGCACGAAGATGGTGTCGCCGTCACGCAGCTCCGCGTTCTCCGACAGACGCCCCATCTGCAGAGCCTTGACGTCCACATGGATCACGCTGGCGCTGCTGTCCTGTTCCGGAAGCACGGGCCCGCCGCTCGCCCGCTCGTCCCGCGACCGCACGATCAGCGCTTCGCCGGCGGCGTATTCGGTGGTGGAACCGGCACGGGCAAGCGCCTCGATCAGCGTCATGTTGCCGACGAGGGGGTACGGCCCTGGCGTGCGAACCTCGCCCATCACGAAGACACGTTGACTCCGATACTGCTCGACCGCCACGCTGACCTGAGGGTTCTTGAAGAAGCCCTTCGACAGCTCGGCACGCAAGGCCTGCTCGACCTCGCGCATCGTCAGTCCTCCGACCGTCACCCGCCCGATCAACGGGAACGTGAATGTGCCATCGGTCTCGACGGTGTACTTGCCGCTGAGATCCTGTTGATCGAAGAGCGTGATCGCGAGTACGTCCTGAGCGCCGACGATGTAATTGCTCGTCTGCGCGCGCACCGTATCGGAGTACACGATCAGAGCAAACAGCAGCAAGGCTGCTCCGCGCACGCGTGCGCCATTCAGGCGGTGGAGCGAGTGATGATCAGCGTCCATACGTCACCGAGATACCGGTTCGAAACCCTTCATAGGCGCGCAGCCGAACCGGCGACTCGCGGCGCTCCCGATCCACATCGATGCCGACTCGGATATCGCGCGACACGCGATAACCCACGCCGGTGCCCATCAACTCGACCCGGTCGACCCGATCCGGCTGCGACTCTGTCAGGCCGACCGCAGCCCGATACGCCAGGTGGTGAAGGCCCGCGCGCGCTCTGGCGTACCACTTCGTCGTGAGCTGCGGAGTGACGGTGAGCGTCCCCCCGGTGAGCAGGAAGTACGGGTGACTCAGCTCCCACGAATAGTTGACGTCGCGCTCGGTGGACAGTTCGATCTGTAGGCGCCCGAGGAGCGTGGATTTCGCCGAGACCGAGGCCACGACACCCGCATAGTCCGGCATCGCACCGCTCGCTCCGCTGAACCGGCGATACCCGATGCGGCCGCTGCCGCCGATGAGCGCGAACTCCGAAAGGTCGAATCCGGCATCGATTCGCGAGCTGTCCGAATTGCGTGACGGCATGAACTGGAAGCGGTCGCGCGAGCGCTCCGCCGACACGACGGCCGTCGTCAACGGGGTCAACGCGTACTTGAGATCCAGGCCGAGCGCGTCGGTCGATCGATCGAGCACTTCACGCAGGTTGCTCCCGAGATAGTCGACCGGCTCGTGATCGGAGTTGACGTGACGAGCGCTGACGCCGACACGAGTCTTGCCGACGACGCGTACATCGACGCCGGTCGCGAACTCTTGGGTGACGCCGCGGAAGCGCAGATCGATTTCGTAGCCCAGACGTTGACGGCCGTCGACCAGCGACGCGGTGAACCACGGAAGCACCCGCGCACTACGCACCTCGAAACGCGCGTTGGCGGCGTAATCGACGCTGCGTTCACTGGCGTAGTGCCGGAAATACCACAGGTCCGTACGGCCGGAGAGTTGCAGCCGCGAGCGCCCTGCGCGCAGCCACGTGTCGAGCTGCGGAGACAAGGCGAACTTGAAATCACTCTTCGGATCGTCGAACTCGTTGAACACGTTCGAGTCGATGCCAACGCTGGTCACGGCGATCGACGGCGACAACCCGAGCGGACCGACGTGCACGCGTGCACGTTCGATGGCATCGTCCATCGACTGGGCTGAAAGAGAGGCTGGTGCGCCGATCAACAACAGAGCGATCGTGCACGCCATGGCGCCGCGGCAGCGGAGAATGGGCAAGGCTGGATGTCCTCGGACGCAGGCTCAGCGAGAACCGCTGGCGTCGCCAGAGGAGGCGACAATCGCAGTCGCGCCAAGCGCGGCTGCCGCTGCGGCCAGGCCGGTCAGCACGGTCGACTTCTTCCAGAACGGAGGGGCGGCGTCCGACGCGCACGTGATCTTGACTGCTTCCGTCGCGGTCTTGAGCGTGACGCTCGCGGTGCCGATGACTTTGTTGTTGGCGACGCACTGCAGCGTGTACGTGTCATAGCCCGCTGGCGGAATCGTGAATTCGCCATTTCGCGCGGTGACCGCGCTGGCAACGACGACACCGCTCTGATTCAG
>Ga0209382_10004479_pt1 | contig 18660 bp, 19 predicted proteins | sample SoiMetdeltSBSDD5_FD_187599 | JGI IMG/M metagenome (GOLD analysis project Ga0209382, IMG submission 187599) | Bulk soil microbial communities from a Populus tree surrounding site in Tennessee, USA - Soil MetaG P. deltoides SBSDD5 (SPAdes) (version 2) | ecosystem: Environmental > Terrestrial >...
GGATAGCGAAAAATTGGACTTTGTAACAACTTTGTGACACCCGCCACCACCGGCCGCCGACGGCCGGAAAGCATCTAGTCTGCCCGGGGTGAGCGAGCGGACCGCATTGATCACGGGCGCCACGGGCGCGGTCGGCGCGGCCGTCGTGGACGCGATGGCGCAGTCGGGCTGGCACGTGGTGGCCACGTGGGTCGCGCCGGAGGAGCGGGAGCGCATGCCGGAGCGCGAGGGGCTCGAGCTCGTGCAGGCGGACCTGCTGCACGAGCGGGAGGTCAGCGATGCCGTCACGCGCGCGGCGTTCGGCCCCGGCGGCCTGCGCGCGGTCGTGAACCTCGTCGGGGGCTACCGCGCGGGCGCGCCGCTGCACGAGACGAGCCTCGAGGACTTCGAGAAGCTCTTCCGGCTCAACCTGCGCCCCACTTTCCTGGTCACGCGCGCGGCCGTCCCCTTCATGCTCGACGCCGGCGGAGGCTCGATCGTGTGCGTCTCCGCACGGGCCGCGGTGCAGCCGTTCGGGGGCGCGGTGGGCTACGTGTCCTCCAAGGCGGCCGTGCTCGCATTCGCGCAGGCCGTCGCCGCGGACTACCGCGATCAGGGCGTGCGCTGCAACGCCGTCCTGCCGAGCGTCGTCGACACGCCCGCCAACCGGCGCGCGCAGCCGGACGCCGATCACTCGCGCTGGGTCGCTCCCGCGGAGATCGCCGGGGTGATCCGCTTCCTGTGCTCGGACGAGTCGGCCCCGGTGAGCGGCGCGGCCGTGCCGGTGTACGGGCGCGCCTAGCGCCCCCGCGCCCGTTCGATCGCCTCGCGCACGGCGGGGCCGTAGGCAAGCAGCGTCTCGTCCAGGTCGCCGCCCTGGGCCGGTGGCGACACTCCCGCCCGCCGCACCGGGCCGATGCTGCGCCAATGCTGCTGCTTCGACTCGTGCTCCTCCTGGGACTTGCTCGCGTAGTGATGGATCCGGAACCTCGACCAGCTGACCGGCTTCAGGCCGCGCGCGTCGAGCTGGTCCACGGGGCGCCCCTCCTCGTCCACCGCCGCGCCCTCGCGGTAGACGAACGTGTGCGCTCCCAGCGCCGCCACCGCGCGCCGTGGATCGACGATGCTCTTCACCGGCACGTGATCGTCGGGCCGCACACGGCGGCGATGGCGATAGCTCTCGATCACGAGTCCCTCCGGCCGGGTGCGATGACCCGATGACCGGAACTCGGCGCGGCTGACGCAGAGCCCCGCGTGCTCTTCGTACTCGGGCAGCAGCTCGGTCAGCGGGGAGCCCGTGGGCGAGAACAGGAACTCGTCCACGTCGAGGAACGCGATCCACCGCGCGTCGTCGCGATGCGTGCGCAGGCAGTCGTCGAACGCGCGCGACAACGCACGGCCCCTTCCGCGCCGCCCGATGAAGGGCATCGCCCAGTCGTGCACGGTGGCGCTCCCGTCCTCCAGATACGGGGCCAGCACGTCGCGATGGTCGTCGGTGCTGCCGTTGTCGTAGAGGAAGAACCGCTCGACTCCGGCGAGCCGGTGGAACTCGATCCACTCGGCGAGGTAGGACGCGGCGTCACGGTAAATCGTGCAGGCCGCGAGATAGTGTTGCCCCATGCCTGCGAACCCTATGGAATCGGCCGACGTGCTCACCCAGGCGGAGCTCGACGCGGCGCTCGCGGCGGGCAAGGCGATACCGGTGTGCGCCGGCGACGGGGAATTCTCGGTCGACGGCCACGCGCACGTGCGCGCCGCCGACAGCGCGCGGGTGACGGCGCGCGGCGCGGCGATGGTCGAAGCCGGCGGCGATGCGAGCGTCAGCGCGAGCGGGTCGGCCACCGTGCTGGCCCGGGACGGCGCCGTCGTCGATGCCGGCGACGAAGCGACCGTGCGCGCCGGCGGCCACACGATCGTCCGCGCCCGCGGCGACGCATTCGTGTTGCTGTCGGCCCGTGCGACCGGCGAGGGCAGCGACCGCGTGGTGATCACGGCTCGCGGCCAGAGCAGCGTGACGGCCGGGGACTCAGCCCGGGTCAGGGCCTTCGAGCAGGCGCGCGTGATCGCGTACGGCGACGTGATGGTGCAGGCCTGGGGCTTCGCCAACGTGGAGGCGTACGACCGCGCCGGCGTGAGCGCCTGGGGGTCGGCGGGCGTGCGCGCGGCCGGCGAGGCGACCGTCGAGGCGCGGGAGTCGGCCTTCGTGGAGGCAGGCGCCGGCGCCCGCGTCCGGGCCTACGGCGCATGCGCTGTGCGGGCGCGCGGCGGCGCGACCGTCGACGCGCTCGATCACGTGAGCGTGACCGTGCACGGCACGGCGGCGACCGTCACCGGGGGCACGGTGACCCGCGCGCCCGCTCCGCAGACGGCGCAGGAGTGGTGCGACCTCTACGGCGTCGAGGTGAAGGACGGCGTCGCGACCCTCTACAAGGCGGTCGACGGCGAGTTCAGCTCCTACCACGGCATGAGCTACGTCCCGGGCAGCGAGCCGCAGGCGCCGGACTGGGACGGAGGCGCAGAGGAGTGCGGCGGCGGCATCCACCTCGCGCCGCGGCCCGGCCTTGCGCTGCCGCGCACCTACGGAGCGCGGCGGTTCGTCGCCTGTCCCGTGCGCGTCGTCGACATCGTGATCCACCCCGACGGCCTCTATCCGGACACGGTGAAGGCGCCGGCCGTGTGCGCGCCGGTCTACGAGGTGGACGAGCTCGGGCGCCCGCTCGGCGGCAGCGCGCCCTAGCCCGCCGGGCGCACGTCCACGACGGCCGCGCGCAGGCTCTCGGACGGGCCCGAGTCCGGGTCGAGCACCTCGTGGGGCACGGCCTCGAAGTCCACCTCCACCCGAGCGCCCTCGGCGAGCACGTCCGCAGCCGCAACGCGGTCCCGCAGCTCGCCCGTGAGCTCGAAGGTGTGCGGGTCGGCCGGGTCGTCGGGATCGAGAGTGACCAGCATGTGGCCGTCGTCGTCCCAGATGAACTCGACCGTGCCGCGGACCGTCCGAGTGCTCACGTCCGGGGCGGCGGCTGCACGATCTCGAACTCGCCGGTCTCGAGCTCGTGCGCCACGCGCGCATCGACCTCGGCCGGGTCCGGAGGAGGCTCGCCCTGAAGCGCGTGCTCGCGGCGCAGCTGGAACTGGCGAAAGCGCTTCAGCTTCAGGATCTCGAGGACCAGCACGAGGTAGATGCTGGCCGCCACCGTCGCGAGCGCGAACGTCGCGATCACCAGGCTCCACCCGAGGTGGAGGTTGCCGTGGTCGTCCGAGTAAGGGACGAACCGCAGCGCCAGCGCCAGCATCGCGAGCACGATCGTCCAGCCGTACAGGTAGAGCACCGTGCGCCGCTGCGAGAAGCCGATGTTCGCGAACCTGTGGTGGAAGTGCCAGCGGTCGGCCTGGTAGACGGGCTGTCCGTACTTGATGCGCTTGGCGATCACGAAGCTCGAGTCGAGGATCGGGACGGCGAGGATCACGAGCGGGAAGACGAGGGCGACCACGGCATTGGTCTTCAGCGCGCCCTGCACGGCGATCGCGGCGAGCATGTAGCCGAGCAGGTTGGAGCCCGAGTCGCCGAGGAAGATGGAAGCCGGGTGGAAGCCGTGGCGCAGGTAGCCGAGCGCCGCGCCCGCGGTCAGCATCGCCAGGACGCCCGCCGCGTTGCGGTCCAGGGACAGGGCGATCACGGCAAACGTCACCGCCGCGATCGTGCAGACGCCCGCCGCCAGCCCGTCGACCCCGTCGATGAAGTTGACGATGTTCATCACGGCCACGATGCCGACGACCGTCAGCGGATACGACCAGTCGCCGAGGTCGAGGTGGCCGAGGAACGGCAGCGTCATCGTCTCCACTCGCACGCCCGCAGCCACGGGCACCACCGCGGCCAGCACCTGGCCCGCGAGCTTGACGTCCGCCGACAGGTCGAGCAGGTCGTCGGCGACGCCCACCGCCACGATCACCGTGGCGCCGATCAGGATCCCGGTCGTCTGCTGGTCGGACGGCAGGAATACGAACCCTGCTGCCAGCACACCGGCGAGGATCGCGAGCCCGCCCAGGCGCGGAGTCGGCATCTGGTGCAGGCCGCGGGCGCGCGGCTCGTCGATCGCGCCGATCCGCCAGGCCAGGGCCTTCACCACCGGCGTGGCGATCCACACCACGACCAGGGCGAGGGCGAAGGCGAGAAAGGCGTCGAGTACCGAGGGCATGGCTATCGGTTAGGCAGTTCGGAGCGCGCCGGGAGTTGCCTCCTGCACGTAGCGATCGTGCCACAACGAGAACATCAGCAGGCCCCATATCTGGCGGCTGAGGTCCTCCTTCCGCGCCGTGTGGCGGTCCAGCAGCGCGGTCACCGTCTCGGGCTGGAAGAACCCCTGCTCGCGGACGCGCGCGGGTGAGAGGGCGTCGCGGGCGAACGGCTCCAGCTCGCCGCGCAGCCAGGCGGCCGCCGGGATCGAGAAGCCCTGTTTTCGCCCCTGCACGATCTCGCGCGGGAGCAGGCCCGCGACCGCGTCGCGCAGCAGGCGCTTCTTCGCGAGCCGCTTCACCTTCATCGCGCGCGGCAGGGCAAGCGCAAGCTCCGCGACCTCGGGATCGCAGAACGGCACGCGCGCCTCCAGCGAGTGCGCCATGCTGGCGCGGTCCGTCTTCACCAGCAGGTCGTCGGCCAGGTAGATGCCGATGTCCACGTCCTGGAGTCGCGCCAGCTCGTCCGCGCCCTCCGTCTCCGCGTACCGCGCGCGGTAGATGTCGAGTGGGTCGACCTCGCCGCGGCGGCCGTCGAGCAGCGCGGCGCGCGCGTCCGGGGAGAAGATCTCCTTCCACCCGTGATGGCGCTCGAGCGGCGGCAGGTGAGCCGCGCGCGCGAAGCGCTTGGCCTTGTAGTCGAAGCTGATCTTCGAGGAGGAGCTCGGCAGCCGCTCCACCAGCGGCCGCAGGAGGGAGGCAACCGGCCCGAAGCGCGGCGCCAGCGTGTCGGCCACATAGGTGTAGTAGCCGCCGAACAGCTCGTCGCCGCCCTCGCCGGAGAGCGCCACCTTCACGGTGCCGGCGGCCAGCTGCGAGACGAGATAGGTCGGCAGCGCGGACGAGTCCGCGAACGGCTCGTCGAACGCCTCGGCGAGCCGCGGCAGGAGGTCGGCCGCGTCGGGGCGCAGGATCAGCTCGTGGTGATCCGTCCCATACAGGTCCGCCACCTTGCGCGCCAGCTCCAGCTCGTTGAAGGAGCGCTCCTCGAACCCGATCGAGAACGTGCTCACTCGATAGGAGCTCTCGCGCGCCGCCAGCGCGGCCAGCGCCGAGGAGTCGATGCCGCCCGAGAGCATCACCCCGACGGGCACGTCCGCGACCAGATGCGCGCGCACGGAGTCGCGCAGCCGCTCGCGCAGCTCCAGCGCAAGCTCCTGCTCGCTCTCGGAGCGCTCGCTGCCGGCCGCCACGGGGCGCGGGCGCGCGTAGCGGCGCAGCCGCGGCTCGCCGCGCTCGACCACCAGCACGTGCCCGGGCGGCAGCTTGCGGGCTTCGCGGAAGATCGTCAGCGGCGCGGGGATCGAGTTGAAGGCGAGGTAGGCCTCGAGCGCGTCGAGGTCGATGTCACGCGACATCTCGGGCTGGCGCAGGAGCGCCTTCAGCTCCGACGCGAACGACAGCATCCGGTTCTCGAGCCGGTAGTAGAGCGGCTTGATCCCGAAGCGGTCGCGCGCCAGCACCAGCCGCTGCTCGAGGCGGTCCCACAGCGCGATCGCGAACATGCCGCGCAGGTCCTCCACGAACGCGGGGCCGCGCTCTTCGTAGAGATGCACGAGCACCTCGGTGTCGCCCTGCGTGCGGAACGTGTGGCCCGACCGCTCCAGTCGCTCGCGCAGGTGCCGGTAGTTGTAGATCTCCCCGTTCTGGACGACCTGCACGCGGCCGTCCTCGTTGCCGACGGGCTGGTCGGATCCCTCGAGGTCGATGATCGACAGGCGCCGCGCGGCCAGGGCGACCGACTCCTCGGCGAACTCTCCCGCGCTGTCGGGCCCGCGATGGACGAGCGTGTCGTTCATCGCATGCACCACGCCCGGGTCGACGGGCGCGCCGTCGAGGGACAGCAGGCCGCAGATGCCACACATGGGTTAGCTGAAGACGCGAGCGGGGCTGGAGAGGATCCTCCAGGCGGTGGCCGCACACACGCGCAGGTACAAGTGGACCGAGCGGTCGGCGACGTACTCGAGGTCGTGCGCGAGCTTCTCGGCCCAGGAGGTCTCGCGGGTCATCCGCAGCTGTGCGAACCCGGTCATGCCCGGCTCGACGACGAGCCGCTGCCAGTACTGCGGGATCTGCTCGCACAGCTCCTCGAAGAAGGCGGGCCGGATCGGGCGCGGGCCGACGATGCTCATGTCGCCGCGCAGCACGTTCCACAGCTGGGGGAGCTCGTCCAGGTGCGCAAACCGCAGCACGCGGCCGAGGCGCGTGACCTCGGTGCGGGTGCGCTGCGTGAGCTCCTCCCCCAGGTAGGGGCCGAGCCGCGCCTCCGCGTCGGGCGTCAGGGTCCGGAACTTGAGCATCGTGAAGATGCGCCCCGCGCGGCCCACGCGCCGGCCGCGGTAGAGCACCGGGCTGCCGGACGTGAGCCTGATCGACACGGTGATCGCCGCGATCACCGGCGAGAGCACGATCAGCGTCACGCCGGCGATGCCGAGGTCGAATGCCCGCAGGGCCGTGTCAACGCCCCGGTGCTCGTGGCCCTCGTGGGCCATCTCCTTGTAGCGCTCGGCGAGGGACTCCCTCGTGGCGGGGCCGATCGCGTCGGCTTCCGCAGGGGCGCGGGACAGCGGTGGCGAAGAGCCTCGCTGAGTTCTTTCTTCGACTGAGGTTCTGTGCGCGCTCATGGCACCGCGCCGAGGATCATGTCTACCAGCAGCGCCGGATCGCGCCGGAGCTGCTCCCCGGCCGCATTCCTCTTCTCGAGCTCCAGTCCTCGCGGATCGGTCAGCGGACGCAGGCGATGTTCCCTGATGAGGGCCTCGTCGACGCCCCCAAGCCTACCCCCATACGTCGTGTAGACCGGGGTGCCGAGGGCCACGGCCTCCCGGTTCATCGTGCCGCCGGCGGACACGACGAGGTCGCCCAGGGCCACCAGCGTCTGGGCGTCAACCGCCCCGTCCGGGACTACGACCGACGGCAGTTCCAGGCCTTTCACGTACTCGCGCTGCGCTTCCGTGCGGGGCAGGACGACCGCCTGCACCCCTTCGTGGCGGCCCAGGTGGGTGAGGACCTGGGGGAAGAGCGGGTTCGACTTGCGGTGGTAGAGGGACACGTCGGGCGGCGGGCGCACGACCACGAGCACCCGCTCCATGTCCAGGCCGAGCCGCTCCGGCAGCGTGCGGTCGGGCTCGAAGTCGGCCAGGTAGTACTCCTCCTTCAGGCCCGGGTACTGCGCGAGCTTGCCGGGGCCGACGCCGTAGCGGCGCAGGCGCTCCGGTGGGATCGAGTCCGGCGTGATCACGCGGCGCGCCGGCCGGCAGCCGATGTTGTGCTGCACGGTCGCCCACTCGTAGTCGAACATGTTCACGGCCGGGATCTTCAGCCGCCGGGCCGCGATCGCGAGGTCGTTGGAGCCGTGGCCGACCGCGAGGTCGAACCCCTGCTTGCGGCCGAACTTGCGCATCGCGCCCGCGCGCGACAGGAGGGAACCGAACTTGCCCAGTCGCGAAGCGCCGCCGTGGCGCCCGAAGGCGGTGTGGTCCATGCCGTGCAGCTCGAGCAGCGCAAGTGTCTGCGCATAGTCGCGCGCGGTCACGTGCACCTCGTGCCCGGCTGCGCGCAACCGCTTGATGATCGGCCGGAACACCAGGGGGTGCGCCGGCGCAGTCATGTCGACCCAGATCTTCAAGCCCCGCCTCGACTCACCCTGAACTTCGTTGAATCGGTCCCGACAGGTGGGACGGAATCAACGAAGTTCGCCGGCGGCGGTTAGACGGCCGCGGCCAGGTCCGCATACAGCGGGTACCGCTCCACCAGCGCCTTGGTGCGCTCGGTCAGCTCCTCGCGGCGGGCGTCGTCGAAGCCCGGCGCAAGCGCCGCGCAGATCACCTGGCCGATCTCGCGCATGTCGTCCTCCACCATGCCGCGCGTCGTCAGCGCGGGCGTGCCGATCCGCAGGCCGGATGCCTGCATCGGCGGGCGCTGGTCGAACGGGATCGCGTTGCGGTTGACGGTGATGCCGACCTCCTCCAGGCGGTCCTCGGCCTCGCGGCCGTTGAGGCCGTCCATGCCGAGGTCCACGAGCACGAGGTGCACGTCGGTCCCGCCGGTGAGCACGTCGAGGCCACCCTGGACCAGCGCCTCGCCGAACGCCCTGGCGTTCGCGACCGTCTGGCGCTGGCGCTCGCGGAAGGTCTCGGTCGCCGCGATCTTCAGGCTCACGGCCTTCGCCGCGATGATGTGCTGCAGCGGGCCGCCCTGCTGTCCCGGGAACACGGCCTTGTCGATCGCCTGCGCGAGCTCCTCCTTGCACAGGATCAGGCCGGCGCGCGGGCCGCCGAGTGTCTTGTGCGTCGTCGTCGTGACGACGTCCGCATAGGGAACTGGGCTGGGATGCTCGCCGGCCGCGACGAGACCCGCGAAGTGGGCCATGTCGACGAACAGCTTTGCGCCCACCTCGTCGGCGATGCGGCGGAACTCGGCGAAGTCGAGGTGGCGCGGATACGCGGACCAGCCCGCCAGGATCACCTTCGGCCGGTGCTCCTTGGCGAGCCGCTCGACCGCCTCCATGTCGACGCGGTAGTCCTCCTTGCGCACCTGGTAGCCGACGACGTTGTAGAGCTTGCCGGACACGTTCAGCTTCATGCCGTGCGTGAGGTGGCCGCCGTGCGCCAGCTCCAGCCCGAGGATGGTGTCGCCCGGCTCGCAGAGCGCCATGTAGGCGGCGTTGTTCGCCTGCGCACCGGCGTGCGGCTGCACGTTCGCGTGCTCGGCCCCGAACAGCGCCTTGGCGCGGTCGATGGCCAGCTGCTCCGTCACGTCGACCCACTCGCAGCCGCCGTAGTAGCGCTTGCCGGGGAGCCCCTCGGCGTACTTGTTCGTGAGGACCGAGCCGGCCGCCTCGAGCACCGCGCGCGGCACGAAGTTCTCGGACGCGATCATCTCCAGCGTGTTCTGCTGGCGCTCCAGTTCGTGCTGCATCGCGTCCGCGACCTCGGGGTCCACCGCCGACAGCGGGTCGTTGAAGTAACCGGGTTCCAGGTCCGTCAAGTCGCCTCCTTCAGGGCTCCGTTCTCGATTTTCGCAATCTGGTCCACGCGGCGCTGGTGGCGGCCGCCTTCGAACTCCGCGAGCAGGAAGGCGTCGATGATCGCCTGCGCCTCGCCGGACCCCAGCTTGCGGCCGGCGAGGGCCAGCACGTTGGCGTCGTTGTGGCGGCGGGCCATCTCGGCGTCCTCGGGATCGCGTGCGTTCACCGCACGCACGCCCTGGAGCTTGTTGGCGACGATGCTTACGCCGGTACCCGAGCCGCACGCAAGCACGGCCCTGTCCGCGTCACCCTCGGACACCATCGCGGCGGCTCGCTCGGCGAACACGGGGTAGTCCACCGATTCCGCGGAGTCGGTCCCGCAGTCCACGACATCGTGCCCCGCAGCCTCGAGCGCGGCGACGATCGTCTCCTTGAGCGGGTAGCCCGCATGGTCGAATCCGGCGGCGATCCGCATGGGGCTCTGACTATAGGGAATGACTCCGTCGCCGCTCATCAGGTTGACCCCGTCAGGCTGGTCGGGTTAACTGCTCAGCGGTGGCTCAATGCCCACCACCGAGGGGGCTCTTGCCGGGATGAGGTCGCGCATCGCCATGCTGGTCGCACTGGTCGTGCTTGCGATGACGGCCGCACCTGCCGGCGCGTATCACGTGGTCTTCGAGCACGCGTCGCTCGGGCCGTCCGGTGGGAACAGCATGGACCGGGTGGAGAACCACGCGATGAGCGCCGACGGGCGGCACGTCGTCTTCGAGACCGACGAGGCCCTGACCCCGGACGACACGGACGCCGTGAGCGACGTCTATCGCCGCACCGACGGCGTCCTGACGCGGATCTCGACGGGGCCCCTGGGCGGGAACGGACCGGGCTCCACCTGGATGAGGAACATCTCCGAGGACGCGTCCGTCGTCGTGCTCGAGAGCTACGAGAACCTGGTGCCGGAGGACGTGCACGGCGGGCTCGACGTCTACAAGTGGTCGAACGGCAGCGTCTCGCTGATCACCGAGGGGCCGGGGTGGGGAATTCCCACCGGGATGTCGCGGGACGGGAGCCACGTGTTCTTCGAGAGCTACGGCCACTTCGTCGATGGCGACGAGGAGACCGCCGTGTGCAGCGAGGGGGACCCCGGGGAAGGCACCTACTCCGAGCGCCCCTGCTGGGATGTCTTCGAGCACTTCGAAGGAGACATCAGCCTCGTGTCCACGGGCCCGACCGACGACCGCGGCCCGGTGGACCACGAGCTCGGCGACGTCTCGGCCGACGGCGCCGCTGCGGTCTTCGAGTCGCAGACCGCGCTGCTGCCCGAGGACACGGACAACCATCCCAGCCGCCGCGTCGACATCTACAAGCGCAAGGACGGCGTCCTCACACTCGTGACGAACAACGTCAGGAACGAGTTCGAGGAGTTCCTGTTCCTGTCGGACGACGGCGGCACGGTCGTGTTCAAGCACTATCCACCCGGCAGCCACGGGAACCTGTGGCAGAACTCCGGAGGAGTCACGCAGATGCGCGCGGTGATGGGCGTCTGGGGCACGACGGGCCTTTATTTCGGCGGAGCATCGCCCGACGCGCGACACGTCTTCTGGAGTTCGCAAGACGCGCTGGTGCCGGAGGACACCGACTCGTGCCCCCTGTCCGACACGGGTGGGTGCCTCGACCTCTACACGCATTCCCCGGACACCGGGGTCCGGCTCGTCTCCGGCGGCGGACCGGTCGTCAACGAGGATTTCGGGTACTTCTACGCGGTGTCGCGCGACGGCGGCAAGGCGTACTTCGGGTCACGCCAGCAGCTCGACCCGGCCGACACCGACAGCTCGTTCGACATCTACGAGTTCGACGTGGCCGGTGGCACCAACAGGCTGATCTCGACTGGGCCGACGGACACCGAGACCAAGGACGCCTTGTATGTCGGCGTCTCACACGACGGCTCGCGTGTCTTCTTCTACACCGCGGCGAAGATGGTTTCGCACGACCCCGACGTGTTCGGCGACATCTACGAGCGCGCAGGCGACACGACCCGGCTGGTGACCGAAACCCCCGGCGTGAACGAGGCGGTGTTCGACAGCCCGGGTCCGACCGACATCATCTCCCCCCGCACGCGCGTGTCCGCCGACGGCAGCCGGCTGGCGATCTTGACAGGAGCACGGTTGCTCCCGAGCGACACCCTCAAGTTCTTCGACGACGTCTATACGGTCAAGTCTCCGGACCCCACTCCTTATCCGCGCCCGAAGGCCGCCTTCTCGATGCAGGTGCCGCTCGTGCAGGCGGCAAAGCAATGCACCGCTCCCAACCGGACCCACGGCCCGCCGCTGGCATTCCCGTCGTGTGCTCCACCCGTCCCGAATTCCCGATACCTCACCATCGGTGCTGGGGGCTCCAGCCCCTTCTACGCCAACTCCACCGGTCTGGTGCGCGTCGACGTGCTGGCGGGAGCGCCGGGCGGGCCCGACGACACGGACGTCGCGCTGCGTGTGCACCTGACGAACGTGTGGTGGCAGGCCGGAACGCGCGTCGACTACGACGGCGACCTCAGGGCACGGATCCCACTGCGCAACACCGACAAGGCCGACGGCGTGCCGGCCACGTCCCAGGAGCGCACGCTCGAGTTCGTCGTCCCGTGCACCCCGACTCCAGACGACGCAGTCGGATCCACGTGCTCGGTCGTGACCACGGCGGATGCGGTGCTACCGGGAAGAGCGCCGGAGCGCACGCGCGCGGTCTGGGAGCTCGGCCCCGCCGAGGTCTACGACGGCGGTGACCACGGGCAGGCCACCACCGTGGACAAGGACCGCCTGTTCGCCGTGCAGGGCCTGTTCGTGCCTTAGCCCGCCGCGGCAGCGGCGGCAGCCACCGACGGATCGATGTCCCCGGGCTTGCGCCGCATGGTGAGCGCGAACGGGAACGCCAGCAGGGTGACCACCGCCCCGACTCTGTATGCGGCGCCGTAGGCGTCACGGAGCTCCTCGTTCACGATCGCCTGCGCCCTTTCCTCGGTGGGGGTCTGCGGCGCGGGACGCTCGGCGAACGGATCCTCTGGATCGGCGAACGCGGTCGCCTGGAGGTGGTCCTGCTGCGCTCCGGTCAGCCGGCCGTCCTGCGAGAGGGCAGCCACCTCCTGCCGCGCCTCCTTGACGCGGTCGTCGACCGCCCCGGTGAACACGGCCACGAACAGCGCCACGCCGATCGCGAACCCGACCTGGCGGCCCATGTTCACGATCCCCGAGCCGAGCCCCAGCTCCTGGCCCCGGATCGAGCCCATCGAGCCGATGGTCACCGCCGGGAACATCGCGCCGACGCCCACCCCCAGCAGCGACAGGCGCCAGCAGGCGCTCCAGAAGTCCGGCTCGGCCGGCATTCCCGCCAGGGCGAAGAGCGCGACCGCGGTCACGATCAGGGCGGGGATCGCGAAGACCCGGGGCTGGATCCGGTTGGAGAAGCGCCCGATCAGCGGCGAGACGAGCATCGCCATCACAGCGACGGGAGTGATCGCGAGCGCGGCCTCCAGCTCCGAGTAGTCCCACAGGTTCACGAACAGGATCACGGTGAGGAAGAGCGTGCCCATCATCCCGATCCCGAACAGCAACAGGCTGGTACTCGCTCCCATGAACTGGTTGTTCCGGACGAGGGCACGGGTCAGCATCGGGTAGCGGCCGTAGCGCTGGCTGAGCGCGAACAACGCGGTGAAGATCACGACCCCCGCGAACAGCCCGACGATCAGGGGCGACCCCCAGCCGCGCTGGTTGCCCTCCACGAGCCCGAAGGTGAGACAGAAGATCGCGATGCCGAGCGTGGTCATGCCCCACCAGTCGACGTCGGTGCCGGCGTGCGGGTCGCGCGTCTCCGGCATCACGCGCAGCGCCAGCGCGATCCCGAGCGCGCCGATCGGCACGTTGATCAGGAAGATCCAGTGCCAGCCGGCGTCCCACGGCCAGTTGGCGAGCTCCACGAGGACGCCTCCGATCGGCGGCCCGAGCACGGCCGCCCCGTTTGCGACCACGGCCATCATCGCGAGACCGAGGCCGCGCTGGGCCGGCGGGAAGACCATCGCGGTGGTCGCGAGCGCGAGCGGCGCGAGGATCCCGGCGCCCACTGCCTGCACGACCCGGAACGCGATCAACGCTTCGACCGACCACGAGAGGGCGCACAGCAGCGACCCGATCGTGAAGATCGTCATGCCGATCAGGAAGAAGCGCCGGCGGCCGAACTGGTCCGCCAGCCGCCCCATCGACACGAGCAGCACGGCGAACATGATGTTGTAGGCGTTCAGCACCCACGAGACGGTGTCGACCGACGCGTCGAGGTCGCGCTGCAGCTGCGGGATCGAGATGTTCACGATCGTGACGTCGATCAGCGCCATGAACAGGCCGATCATCACGACGCCCCAGATCCGCCAGCGGTTCGCGTACAGGTACTCGACGGGAGGCGAGTCGGGCGGGCGCATCGGACGGGGAGCTTTGCATGTCGGCGTAGACTGCTTGATTCCCGCCACGCGAGAGGAGGCACGATGACCCGACTTCTGCGAATGGATGCTTCAGGCCACACGGAGCTGGCCGCCTGGAGCGCCGGCGACCCCGCCTCGCACGAGCGCGCCGCGTCGATCTTCGACGAGCAGCTCGACGGCGGGTACATGGGCGTCGCGAAGCTGCACGACCAGTCCTTCGAGCAGGTCAAGCAGCTGCCGGTGGACGTCGAGTACGTGCTGCTGCGCCGCCCGATCGTCGGCGGGTAGTTGGCCGCCGGCGCCGGCTCGCTCCCCGAGCTCGAGGCCGTCGCCTGGCGGCGGCGCATCGACGAGCGCTCGCTGCGGCTGCGGGAGCGGATCTCCGCGGCCTACACCGCTCTCTACATCACGCCTTTGCTGGTGGTGGCGGCGGTGCTCGTCCTGATCGAGCCGCTGCTGGCGCCCATCGCGCTCGTCGGCCTGTTCCTCGCCTGGGTGGTCCCGGAGCTGTTCGCGAACCGCGGCGCGGTGGTGGTCCGCGTATCGCGCCGCCGCGACGGCGGGCCGGAACGCGTCGCGCAGGGGCTGCTCGGCGACCTCCTCGGCCACGACGAGCGCAAGCTGCAGCGGCACACCGGCCTGGCCTTGGAGCGCGGGCGGCTGGGTGTCTGGCTGGTGAGTGAGGCGGGAGCGCTGCTCGTGCGGCCGGGCGGCCGGTGTGTGCACGCGTTCTGCGTGCGCGTCGCGGACGGCGACCTCCCCCCTTCCGACCGCATCGCCCACCTGCTGCTCGCCCTGCGCGAGGACGAGGAGGGCTTTGCCACGGTCGCGAACCACGCCTTCGTCGGCGCCACGTGGCGGATGCGGCGCCGCATCCCTGCGGTGCGCAGGCCGGCGCTCGACGCCGCGGCGGAAGTTAGCCGCGCATATCGCGGTTAAGTTCCGTCGCGAGTCGCTCCACCGGGACGGCGCCTGCGCGCAGCACTTCCCACTCCCCGGTCTCCTCGTACCTACCCAGGTCCACCACCGTCGACGGCACGCCCGGCAGCTCGCCGCCGTCGAGCACGAGGTCCACGCCGTCCCTGATCGACGCCGGCACGTCGGCGAGCCGGCGTGGATCGGGCCCGCCGCTCAAGTTCGCGCTCGTCTGCAGTACCGGGACACGCACCCGCGCCATCGCGGGCAGGTCAGGCACCCGGACCCCCACCCCACCGGGAAGCACCACCAGGACCGGTCCCGGCAGCAGGGCTTCGAGCGCGGCGCGAGTCCGCGGCCCGGTCTCCGGCAGGGCGTCGAGCGAGAAGCACATGACAGCCGCGGGTTTGCCGGGCGCACGCCCCTTCAATGCGTACACGCGCGCGACCGCGTCCTCGCTGTCCGGCCGGCACCCCACCCCGTACAGCGTGTCGGTGGGAAAGACCGCGACTCCGCCGCCGGAGATGCACTCCTCGAACGCCGCCACGTCGGCGTCCGTGATCACCGCCGCCCTCGCACCACCCGCGGGATGCCCGCCAGGTCACGGGTGGTCTCGACCGAGCGCAGGCCCGCCTTCTCGAACAGCGCCTCCACCGCCCGGGACTGGCCCTGGCCGACCTCTACGGCCAGCATGCCGCCCCGCACGAGCGCCTCGGCCGCCGCCGGCACCAGGTCGCGGATCACGTCCAGGCCGTCCGGCCCGCCGAGCAGCGCCTCGCGCGGTTCGTACAACGTGATCTCGGGCGCCAGGCCCGGCCACTCCGATTCGCGCACGTAGGGCGGGTTCGAGACGATCAGGTCATAGGGGCCGCCCACGATCAGGTCGGCGATCATGAACTCGACGTCGAGCCCGTTGCGCTCCGCGTTCATCCGCGCCACGTCGATCGCGTCGGGTGAGTTGTCGATGCCGGTCACGCGCACGCCCTGGCGCTCCTGCGCGATCGCCAGCGCGATCGCGCCGCTGCCGGTCCCCACGTCGAGCACGCGCTGGCCGTTGTCGGCCAGGTCGACCAGCAGCTCCGTCTCCGGGCGCGGGACGAGCACGCGATGGTCGACGAGCAGCTCCAGCTGGCGGAAGTGCGCGCGGCCCAGGATGTAGGCGACCGGCTCGCGGCGCACGCGGCGGCGCATCATCTCGTCGAAGGTCAGCGCCTCCTCCATGTCGAGCCCCCGGCTGGGATCGGCGAGCAGGGCGGTGCGGTCCACGCCGAGGGCGGCAGCCAGCAGCACCTCCGCGTCCAGCTTGGGAGTGTCCGAGCCCGCTTCCGCCAGGGTCTCGGCGGCTTCGGACAGCGCGTCGCGCAGAGGTGAGCTCGACTTCGTCAACTCGGAGGCGTCAGGCCGCCTGGGCCTCGAGCTTGCGGCGGCGCTCGTCCGCGGCCAGCTCGTCGGTGAACTCGTTCAACTCGCCTTCGAGGATCGACTCGAGGTTGTGCGCGGTCAGCTTGATGCGATGGTCCGTGACCCTGCCCTGCGGGTAGTTGTAGGTGCGCACCTTCTCCGAGCGCTCGCCGGTGCCGACCTGGGCGCGCCGGTCCGCGGCCATGCCCTCCTGCTGCTCGCGCACCGCGTGCTCGTACAGGCGGGCACGCAGCACGCGCATGGCCCGCTCGCGGTTCTGCAGCTGCGACTTCTCGTCCTGCATCGAGACCACGAGGCCCGTCGGCTTGTGAGTGATGCGCACCGCCGAGTCCGTCGTGTTGACGGACTGGCCACCGGGCCCCGATGACCGGTAGACGTCGATCTGCAGGTCGTTCTGATCGATGTCGACCTCGACGTCCTCCGCCTCCGGCAGCACCGCCACGGTCGCGGTCGAGGTGTGGATCCGGCCCTGTGACTCGGTCTGCGGCACGCGCTGAACGCGGTGCACGCCGGCCTCGTACTTGAACACGCTGTAGGCGCCGTCGCCCTTGATCGCGAAGGTGACCTCCTTGAAGCCGCCTCCCGGCGAGTCGCTGTGGCCGAGGGCCTCGGTCTTGAAGCCGCGACGCTCCGCGTAGCGCGTCAGCATCCGGTAGAGGTCGGCCGCGAAGAGCGCCGCCTCGTCGCCGCCGGCTCCCGCGCGGATCTCGACGATCACGTTCTTGTCGTCGTTGGGATCGCGCTCCACCATGGCAAGGCGCAGGGCCTCGGCGATCTCCTCCATCTCCGCACGCGCGCTGGTGAGCTCGTCCTGCATCTCCTTCTCGCCCTCCTCCAGCAGCTCCGCCGCGCCCGCGGCGTTGCTCTCCGCCATGCGGTAGCGCTTCGCGAGGTCGTGCGCCTCGCCGAGCTCGCGATGGCTGCGCGCGACGTCCGCGTAGCGGGCGCGGTCGGCCATGATCTCGGGGTCGGCGAGCTGCTCTTCGAGGTCGCGGTAGCGCTCCTCGACCTGCTCGACGAGCCGCTCTATGACTGTGGGTGCTGCCGCCATGGTCGTGCCTAACGAGGTTAGGCCACGACTTCCATGCCGAGGCGGTCCTCCTCGCTCGACTTGGAAGGGTCCTCCACCGCGAGGACGGCCTCGAGTGCCGCGATGGACACCGCGAGCTGGTCCAGCGACGGGGGGCGAGTGGTCAGCTTCTGGAGCTGCAACCCGGGCCACATCAGGCCCCGCACCCAGCGCTTGCGCCGGTTGCGCCCCGCCCACCGGATCACCTCGTAGGCGAGGCCCGCCACCAGCCCGATGCCCACGATGCGCGACAGGATCAGCCAATGGAGGTCGGGACGCCCGATCGGCGCGAACACGAACACCGCGATGATCATCACGATCAGCAGGAAGCTCGTCCCGCAGCGCACGTGCAGGCGCGAGTACTTGTCCGCGTTCTCGGGAGTCAGCGGCTCGCCTGCCTCGTAACACGAGATGACCTTGTGCTCGGCGCCGTGGTACTCGAAGACGCGCCGCAGGTCGTTGATGTGGGAGATGGCCCACAGGTACCCGAGGAAGATCGCGATGCGGATCAGCTTCTCCACCACGACGAACAGGACCGAGCTGCCGAGCTCGTCCTTCCAGAAGCTGGCGACCGTCACCGGCAGCACGAAGAACAGCCCGATCGCGAACGCGAGCGACAGGAAGATGGTGAAGCCCCAGGTCTTGCCGGAGATCTCCTCGTCGGGCTCCTCGAGCTGCGCGTTGGCGGAGATGCCGAGCGCCTTCATCCCGATCTTGAGCGACTCGTAGAGCGCGATCACCCCGCGCACCACCGGCACGCGGTAGAGGCGGCGCCGCTTCATCAGCGGCTCGAAGGACTCCGTGTGGATCTCGATCGGGCCGAGCACCTCTCCCGCGTCCCCCAGCGCGCCGTTGCCGGCCGCCGGCCCGACGCCTGCCAGGGTCGTCGCGGCGGCCTCGGCGCCGAGCTCGGCCTCCTCGACGAGCGGATGCTCGTGGTGGCCGTTCGCGGAGCCGTTCTGGCCGGCGGCATCCGGAGCGGGCGCCCGCACCGCCACGGCCCAGGTGGAGACGCCGCGCATCATCACGCCCTCGAGTACCGCCTGGCCCCCGACCGGGGCGTCCTTGGCGGGCATCAACCGCCCGTCGGCGAGCCTCACCTCGGAGCCGGTGACGAGGTCTCCGTTGGCGGTCGTCGGCTGTTGGGTCGGATCAGCGCTCATCGGGGGCCGGGATCCCTCCCGGGTCACCCATGGTAATCGGACCCAGGCGGGTAGTGCTGAACCCGGCTGTGGCCCTAGCCCTTGCGCTTGGCGGCGCGGCGCTGGAAGCGCTCCACGCGACCGCCGGTGTCCACGAGCTTCTGCTTCCCGGTGTAGAAGGGATGGCACTCGGAGCAGATCTCGACGTGCAGCTCCGGCTTCGTGGAGCGGGTGGTGAACTCGTTGCCGCACGTGCAGCGCACGTGTGCCTCGACGTACTCGGGATGGATGTCGGTCTTCATCGTCGTTCGAGTTTAGCGATGGGCTCAACCGGTCACGAGCCGGGCCGCCATGACCAGCACGGCCAGGGTGGCGACGAGGTTGAGGGCGGAGACGATCCCGGCCCGCGCCGCCTTGCGCCTGATCTCGCGCCGCACTTCCTTGTCGTCGGGGTAGGCGAGCGCCTCCTGGCGCA
>Ga0209382_10004482_pt1 | contig 18652 bp, 18 predicted proteins | sample SoiMetdeltSBSDD5_FD_187599 | JGI IMG/M metagenome (GOLD analysis project Ga0209382, IMG submission 187599) | Bulk soil microbial communities from a Populus tree surrounding site in Tennessee, USA - Soil MetaG P. deltoides SBSDD5 (SPAdes) (version 2) | ecosystem: Environmental > Terrestrial >...
CCCTGCTGGACCGGCTCGACGCGGGCCCGGTGGCGGGCATCCCGGTCGAGGTGTGGGGGCGCGTGACCGGCCGCGGCATGCCCGGCTACGTGCTGTCGCCCGACCTGGTGATCGCCGACGATCGGGGGTTCGTGCCCCTGCGCTACACCAATCCGCTGCCGTTCGGGCGCGAGTGGTTCGGGGCGGTGAAGGCCGGCCGGCTGGTAGGGGCCGACGTGGTGGCACGGGGCTGGTACTTCCGGGGGCCCGGCCCGGTGGTCGAGGTCCGCGACCTGAGGGTCCTGACGCCGCCGGAGCCGCGACGCCTGCCCGGCCGGGTGCGGGCCTGGGGCTGGATCAGCTCGCTGGTCCTCTCGGGCGTCGTGTTCGCCATCGGCCTCGTCCTGCTGGCGGCCCAGGCCGCTTAGCTAGTAGGCGATAGCTAGTAGGCGATCAGCACCGCGGCCACGCCGGCCACGCCCAGGCCTGCCCGCTGGATCGGGCTGAGCTGCTCGCCCAGCACGTAGCGGGCGAGCAGCACCGTGCCCGCGGGGTACAGGGCGGTGAGCACGGCGACGACCGACATCAGCCCGTGGTCGAGGGCCAGCAGGTAGAAGACGTTGGCGCTGGCGTCGAGGACGCCGCAGGCCACGATGGCGCCGATCGCGCCCCGGGGTGGCGCGGCGGCCGTGATCCGGGCCGCGCCCAGCCCCGCGAACAAGGAGATCGAGGCGGCCCGGGCACCGACGAGCGGCCAGATGCCGGCACCGTCGCCGGCCGAGCCCACGACCACGAAGAACAGGCCGAAGGCCAGGCCCGCCCCGACCGCCAGGGCCAACGCCTGCCAGTGGACCGGCTGGGCCCGGTCCCGCGAGGGGTCGCGGGAGACCAGCGCGATGGCACCCAACGCCAGGGCGATGCCCGCGAGGGCGGCGGGCGTCGGGCGCTCACCGGCCACCAGCCCGGCGACCACGGGCACGGCCGCCGACAGCAGGGCCGCGATCGGGGCCACCACGCTCATCGTCCCGACGGCCAGGCCCCGGTAGAACAGGGCCACGCCCACGCCGCCCAGCAGGCCGGACGCGGCGCCGATGGCCAGCACGCGGGGCGAGGGCTCGCCGGCGACCAGGGGAGCGGCCGCCAGCAGGAGCGCCAGGCCCACGACGTGCGACCACAGCACCACCACCGTGGGGGATTCACGCCGGGCGGCCATGCCGCCGAAGAAGTCACCCACGCCGTAGGCCACGGCGGCACTGAGTGCGAGCAACGCAGCCATGGGAACCCTCCTCCGGTGTTGCATAGTGACCGACCGGAACAGTCTAGGACACCACCCCCGCCGCCGGTCCAGCGAATTGCACCAGGCGGATCACTATCCTGACCGCATGCCGCCTCCCGAGGCCGTGGCCGCCGCCGTGGCCCGCAACACCCGCCGCCTGCGTACCGAGCGCGGCTGGAGCCTCGACCAGCTGGCGCAGCGCAGCGGGGTGAGCAAGGGCATGCTCGTCCACCTCGAGCAGGCCCGGACCAACCCGAGCCTGGGCACGCTGTGCAAGGTGGCCGAGACGCTGGGCGTCTCGCTGGCGGGGCTGATCGAGACGGACGAGGTGCCCGAGGTGCAGGTGATCGGGCCCGACGAGGTCGTCCGGCTGTGGGAGAGCGAGGCCGGCAGCGTGGGCGAGCTGCTGGTGGGCTCGGACGAGCGCGACCACATCGAGCTGTGGACGTGGCGACTTGCCCCGCACGACAGCCACGGCTCCGAGGCCCACGCCGGCGGCACGCGCGAGATGGTGGCGGTGCTGTCGGGCACGCTCACCCTGGAGGTGGCGGGCACGGGTCACCTCATCCCGGCCGGCGGGGCGGCCATGTACCCGGCCGACCGGGACCACTCCTACCGGAACGACGGTGCCGAGCCGATCGACCTGGTCATGGTGGTGCTCCAGCCGGACGCCGACCTGGACCAGTGGCGGGCGGCGCGGACCGCGCCGGGTTCGACCGCTTGACCGGCGAGTCAATACAGTCGCCCACATGGACCTCAATGGGATCTCTGCGATCGTCACCGGGGGCGCGTCCGGTCTCGGGGCCGCCACCGCCACGGCCCTCGCCGGGCGGGGCGCCCACGTCGTGCTCGCCGACCTCGACCGCCAGGCCGACAAGGGCGAGGCGCTCGCCAAGGAGATCGGCGGCCTGTTCGTGGCCACCGACGTCACCGACACCGACCAGATCGTGGCCGCGGTCGAAGCGGCCAAGGACATGGGCCCGCTGCGTGCCCTCGTCACCGCGGCCGGCATCGGCTGGGCCACCCGCACCATCGGCAAGGACGGCCAGTACGCGTCGGCCCACGACCTCGGGATCTTCAAGAAGGTGCTCGACATCAACCTGGTCGGCACCTTCGACTGCATCCGGCTGGCAGCCACCGCCATGTCCCAGACCGAGCCGCTGGGCGACGGCGAGCGGGGCGCCATCGTGACCGTGGCGTCGGTGGCCGCCTTCGACGGCCAGATCGGCCAGGCCAGCTACTCGGCCTCCAAGGGCGGCGTGGTGGGCATGACGCTGCCGGTGGCCCGGGACCTGTCGGCGGTGGGCGTGCGGGTCAACTGCATCGCCCCCGGCCTCATCGACACGCCCATCTACGGCAGCGGCGAAGGCAGCGAGCAGTTCAAGGAGCGCCTCAAGCGCGACGTGCTGTTCCCCAAGCGACTGGGCACCGCGGGCGAGTTCGCGGGCATGGCCGTGGAGCTGCTGGCCAACAGCTACATGAACGCGGAGGTCATCCGCGTCGACGGTGGCGTGCGCATGCAGCCCAAGTGACGAACGCGTCCTAGAGTGAGCCTCCGGTGTCTGGGATGGGGGTAGCAGCTGCACGGAGCTCAATGCGTGCGCCCGCCGCGACGCCCGGCGGGACCGCGCGCCGCGGGCGCGGAGCCGGGGCGTACTGACGATGGAGGCCATGCCACCGGCCTGGCGTGATTACACCGGTCCCGTGTCGCTCGCCGACGGCCCGCCCCCAGTCGTCGCCACCAACCGCTCCGACACCGTCGCGGTCGTGGCGGCGGTGGTCGCTGCTGGCCTGGGGGCGGCCCTGCTCACCACGGCCCAGCCGACCGGCCTCGACGCCGCCGACGCGTTCTGGAGCCTGGTGCTGGGCGCGGTGGTGGCCATATTCGGCGCCACCGCCCGCCGCTGGACCTGGTTCCTGCCCGCGGGCGCAGCCGCGGTGCTCGGCGGTGATCGGGTGGCCATGGCCTGCGCGGCGGTGGCCATAGCCATCGCCTTCGTATCGGTGCTCCGCGACACCCGCGGCCGCGCCTGGGGCGCGCTGGCGTGCGGCGTGGGGGTGATCGCCCTGCTGCGGGTGGACCCCGTCGGCTTCCACGGGCTGTCCGCTCTGGTGACCGGGGTCGCGGTCGCGCCGATCCTGGTGTCGGGCTACAACCATGCGGACCGCCGGGCGCAGGCCCTCACCCGCAAGCTCGCGCTGCTGGCGACTGTGGTGATCGGGCTGATGCTGGCCGGGGCCGCGCTGGGGGCCTTCTCGGCGATGGACTCGCTGGTCGACGGCGCCCGCGCCATCGACGGGGGCCTGGAGGCGGCCCACCAGGCCGACGGCGACGCTGCGGCCACCCAGCTCTCACGGGCGGCCCGGTCGCTGGCGTCCGCCGATTCGACGCTGTCGAGCTGGTTCGTGGCGCCGGCCAGGACGCTGCCCATCGTGGGGCCCAACCTCAGCGCCGTGGGAGAGCTCTCCGCCGAGGGCAGTGAGGTGGCCGACGTGACCTCGCGGGCCGCCACCGAGGCGGACATCGACACCTTGACCTTCGTGGGCGGGCGCCTCGATCCCGTGGCGGTGGGGAACATGGCCCCGCCCCTGAGGTCCGTCAAGGCGGCGCTCGACCGGATGGACGCCACGCTCGACGACGTCCGCTCGCCGTGGCTCTTGGGTCCGTTGGTGAGCCGCATCGACCGCCTCGCAGCCCAGGTCGCCGAGGCTCAGCCCGAGGCGGACGCGGCGATGACCGCCGTCGACGTGGGGCCCACGCTGCTGGGGTCGGGGGGGTCGGCACGCTACCTGGTGCTGTTCACCACGCCGGTCGAAGCCCGGGGCCGGACCGGCTTCCCCGGCAACTACGCCGAGCTGCTGGTGACCGACGGGAAGCTGTCCATGCCCCGCTTCGGTCGCATCGCGGAGCTGGAGCAGGGCGGCGCTCCGCCCGGACAACGCGTGATCACGGAGCCCGAGGACTACCTGGCCCGCTACGGCCGCTTCGACGTGGGTGGCACGTGGCAGAACATCACCATGTCCCCTGACTTCGGGACGATCGCGTCCGTCGCCGCGCAGCTCTATCCCCAGTCGGGAGGCCAGCCCGTCAACGGTGTGCTGAGCGTCGATCCCGAGGGGCTGGCGGCGGTCATGCACTTCACGGGCGCCATCGACGTGCCCGGGCTGCCCGAGCAGCTCACCCAGGACAACACCGCCCGATTCCTGATGCTCGACCAGTACGTGCAGTTCGCGGACCAGACGCAGCGGCGCGTCGACCTGTTGGAGACCGTGGCCCGCACCACGTTCGACCGCCTCACCTCGGCCGATCTCGGCAGCCCCCGCGAGGTCAGCGACGTGCTCGACCCGGCGGTCGACGGCGGCCACATCCAGTTCGCGGCCGTCGACCCCGACATCGCGCGGCAGCTGGTCGACTCGGGCGTGACCGGCCGCATGCCGCCGTTCGACCGGAGTGACGATCTGGTCACGGTGACCACAGCCAACGCCGGCGGCTCCAAGATCGACCTGTTCCTCCACCGCACCGAGCAGTACAGCGTGCGGTGGGACCCGGAGACCGGCCAGGTGACCTCGACGCTCAAGGTGACGCTGGAGAACACCGCGCCGGCCAGCGGCCTGCCCAACTACGTGATCGGCAACCTGGTCGGCCTGCCCCGCGGGACGAACCGCTCGTTCGTGTCGATCTACAGCCCCTTCGACCTGGCTGCGTCGCGGGTGGGGGGCCAGCCGGCGCCCGTGCAGTCCGAGCGCGAGGCCGCCTACCACGTCTATTCGACCTTCGTCGACATACCGCCGGGCGCCTCGGTCGACATCGAGCTGGACCTGACCGGCTCGCTGGAGGGCCGCGACTACCGGCTGGAGCTGCCGGCCCAGCCGTTCGCGACGGCCGACGCGATGGCCGTCACGGTCCAGACCACCGGCGGCGAAGAGATCGTGAGCCGGCAGGCCGAGGTCGCGGGCGACACGGCGACGTGGCTCACCACGCTCGACGTCGGGCGCGTGTTGACGGTGGCTGCGCCCGGCTGACCATCGGTTGACCCGGCGCACCTCAGTTGCTCTGTGGTAAACCGCCGGGTAACACCGTGTCATCGGGGGCGCCTGCCGGGGCGGCGCTTAGGGGGAGAGCATGAGGATGCGTCTGGTGGCCGTCGCGGCTGCGGTAGCGGCTGCGCTCGTCGTCGCGGGCGGCGCGCCGGCCGGCGCTCAGACCTACCCACCCCCGCAGGCATCGCTGACGGTCGACGATGTCACGCCGGCTCCGGGCCAGGCCATCACTGTGACCATGAGCGGCTGCCGGCCGGACACGTTCGCCCTCTTCGGCGTGGACGTGATCCTGCTCGGGTCCGGCCGGGTGGGTAGCGACGGCGTGGCCCGGGCCAGCATCACGATCCCTGCGGCGCTGCCCCCCGGACCCCACACGGTGTCGGGCTTCTGCCTCGGCGCCAACGGGCTGCCGCTGTTCCTGCGCACGACCATCGACGTCACCCGGGCCGGCCCGCCGCCCAGCACTCCGCCGCCCGCGGGCGGCAGCGGCAGCGGGGGAAGTGGGTCTGGCATGGGCCGCGTGGGTCACCGCGGTCCCCGCGGTCCCGCCCGGTCGCCGGACGCGCTGGCCGCGCCCACGCTTCCGGCCGACGCGCCCGTGCTGTTCGAGGACGCGGCCGAGGCCAACGGCGTCTCCGCGGGCGGCGACCCGGTGGCCACGGCGACCCCGGCCCACGCCGGTTCGGCCGACATCGGGCTGTTCTCCACGATGGCCCGCGTGGGCCTGGGCCTGGCCGCCATCTTCGGCGTGCCGGTGGCCCTGGCCTTCAGCCGCCGTCCCCCGCGGGCGGCGCCCCGGCCCGCGTAGCCCGCTTCCCTACCCACGTCGGGTGGTCGGCCAGGGCCAGCAGTTGCTCGTCGCCCGACGAGTCGCCGTAGGCCCACAGCTCGACATCGGCGTCGGGGCCGTGGCGTTGGGCGACCCACGCCCGCAGCCGGGACACCTTCTCCGGCCCGCGGGTGTTCAGCCCGCCCACCACTTCGCCGGTGAGCAGGCCGTCGGCGCCCACGACCAGCTCGACGGCGAGGGCGGCGTCGAGCCCGAGGCGCTCGGCCAGCGGCCGGAGGTAAGCACCGAGGGAGGCCGACACCAGCACGGTGGCGTGGCCCTCCGCCTGATGCCACCGCAGCCGGTCCAGCAGCTCTGGTCGCAGCCCGGCCTCCAGCGACGCCACGTAGGCCTCCCCCAGGGCCGCCAGCCGGTCCCCCCGCTCGCCGCGGAACAGGTGCGCGATCAGCGTGAGCTTGTAGGCGTCGCGGTCGCGCACCTGCGGGATGGCCCTGGCCGCGGCCACCAGAACCCGAGGCGTGCCACGCACCCGGCGCAGGAACGGGAGCAGCGTGTCGCGTGCCGACAGCGTGCCGTCGAAGTCGAAGGCGGCGACGCCCGGCCGCCGTCCGGGCCCGGTCAGCGGCCCAGCACGGCCCGCAGCGCGGCCGTGATCTCGGTGTGGGCGTAGCCGTAGCCCGCAGCGACCAGCACGTCGGGCCGCACCCGCTGGCTGGCGAACAGCAGCCCGTCGGCCATCTCCCGCCCCAGCAGCAGGCGGGGCGCGAAGGCGGGCACCGGGATGGCCGCCGGGCGGTGCAGCACCGCGCCGAGGGCCTGGGCCAGCTCGGCGTTGGTGACCGGCTCGGGCGCCACCAGGTTTACCGGCCCCGACATGTCCTCCCGGTCGACGAGGAAGCGGATGGCGCCTACCTCGTCGGCGAGGGTCACCCAGCTCATCCACTGCCGGCCCGACCCGATGCGCCCGCCCACGAAGAAGCGGAACGGCAGCGCCATGCGCGGCAGGATGCCGCCGTGGCCGGCCAGCACCAGGCCGCTGCGCAGGAACACCGTGCGGATGCCGGCCTCGGCCGCCGGCGCTGCCGCCCCTTCCCAGTCCGCCACCAGCCGGGCGAGGAAGTCGTCCCCGGGCGCCGACACCTCGGTGAGCACGTCGTCGTCCCGGTTGCCGTAGAAGCCGATGGCCGACCCCGACAGCAGGACCATCGGGGGCCGGTCGAGCCCGGCCAGCGTGCGGGCGAGCAGGTCGGTGCCGTGGGTGCGGCTGTCGTGGAGCTCCCGCTTGCGGTCCTCGGACCAGCGCTTGTCGCCGATGCCCGCTCCGGCCAGGTGCACTACCGCGTCCACGCCCTCCAGGGCGGCGGCGTCGATCGTCCCCGCCGCCGGGTCCCAGCGCACCGCCGCCGGGTCGTCCGGGGCGCGGCGCACCAGCGGCCGCACCCGGTGCCCGTCGAGCCGTAGCGACTCGGCCAGGGCGCGGCCGATCAGCCCGCTGGCGCCGGTGATCGCGACCTGCATGTCCCCCTCCTAATCGTCACGAGGCCTGGGTACGGTACGCCGGTGCCTGGTTTGATCAAGGAGTTCAAGGACTTCATCTCGCGCGGCAACGTCGTGGACCTGGCGGTGGCCGTGGTCATCGGCGCCGCCTTCACCGCGGTGGTGTCCGCCTTCGTGGCCGGTCTCATCACCCCGCTGATCGGCATGATCGGCGGTACGGAGTTCCGGAAGATGGACTTCACCATCAACGGGAGCACGTTCGAGGTGGGCATCGTCATCAATGCGCTGATCACGTTCCTCGTGGTGGCGGCCGTGGTGTTCTTCCTCGTGGTCAAGCCGCTCAACGTGCTGGAGGCGCGGCGCAAGCGGGGCGAGGAGCCGGTCGAGCCCGAACAGCTCTCCGACGAGGCGGCGTTGCTGACCGAGATCCGCGACCTGCTGGCGGCCCAGGCCGGCCGCCCGGCCGGGCCGGGCCCGCGGGGGCCGTCCGACGGCCCGCGCGGGCTCTAGCTGCCCAGCTGCTCGCTGAGGTACAGCTGCGCGCCCAGGCTCTCGACCAGGTAGAGCTGGGTCTCCAGCCAGTCCACGTGCTCCTCCTCGGACACGAGCATGTCCGCCAGCAGCTCGCGGGTGCCGTTGTCACCGGACTCGACGGCCAGGGCGATGCCGCGGTTGAAGCGATCGACGGCCTCGACCTCGACCTCGAGGTCGAGGCGCAATTGCTCCACGGGGTCCTCACCGAGGCGCACCGACCCCAGGCGTTGGAGGTTGGGCATGCCCTCCAGGAAGATGATCCGCTCGATCAACGCGTCCGCATGCTTCATCTCGTCCATCGACTCGTCGCGGGCGTGGTCGGCGAGCCGCTTGTAACCCCAGTTCGAGAGCATCCGGCTGTGCCCGAAGTACTGGTTGACCGCGGTCAGCTCGGCCGTGAGCGCCTCGTTGAGGAACTCGATGATCTCGGGATGCCCTTGCATGCGGGAACCTCCGGGGAGGGGGGTCAGGCAGCCGGTTCGACCTGATCGGCGGCGACCATGGTGGCCAGCAGCACGCCGATAGTAGGGCGGCACGACCCACAGCGGGTGCCTGCGCCGCAGCCCTCGCCGACCTCGTCGATCGTGCGGGCCCCGGCCTCGACCTCGGCGCGGATGCGCCGGTCGCTGACCACCTCGCAGTGGCACACGATCATGTGAGAATGGTCCCGCTCATCGGCTGGTAAGCATGCCTTACGTCTACCCGGTCGTGTCAAGGTCGCCCGAGGTGAGACCTGAATTCTGGAGGGGTCCGGGCGTGCAGTAGCGTCGCCCGTCATGCATGTGGTCATCGTGGGCTGCGGCCGCGTCGGGTCGGGGCTCGCCAGGATCATCGAGGAGCAGGGTCACTCGGTGGCCGTGGTCGACAAGGACCCCAAGGCATTCCAGCGCCTCGACGAGGGCTTCGCCGGCACGCAGATCGTCGGCGTCGGCTTCGACCGCGACACGCTGGAGGAGGCCGGCATCCGCGAGGCCGGGGCCATCGCCGCGGTCACCAGCGGCGACAACTCCAACATCCTGACCGCACGGGTGGCCCGGGAGACCTTCGGCATCGAGCGGGTCGTCGCCCGCATCTACGATCCTCGCCGCGCCGTGATCTACGAGCGCCTCGGCATCCCCACCATCGCCACCGTGCAGTGGACCATCGACCGCACGCTGCGCAAGCTGCTGCCCGACGCCTCGGAGAACGACTGGGTCGACCCCAGCGCCCACGTCGTCGTGGTCGAGCGCCCGGTGGCGCCCAGCTGGGCGGGCCAGCCACTGACCGCCATCGACATCCCCGGGGTGTCCCGGGCGGTGGCCGTCAGCCGCATGGGCACCGCCCAGGTGGCCACGCCGGACCTGGTCACCCAGGACGGCGATGTGGTCTACCTGGCCGTGGCGGTCGGTCACCTCGAGGAAGTCGACAAGCACCTGGCGGGAGCGACGGGATGAAGGTAGTCATCGCCGGCGGCGGGGCCGTCGGCACGTTCATCGCCGGTGAGCTGCAGGAAGCCGGCCACGAGGTCCACATCATCGAGCAGGACGAGGACCGGGTCACCCGCATGACCAAGACGGGCGAACCCAAGGGCGTGGGCTGGCACCTGGCCGACGCCTGCGAGGTCAACAGCCTGCGGGTCATCGGCATGGCCGACGCCGACGTGGTGGCCGCGGTCACCGGCGACGACGAGGACAACCTGGTCATCAGCCTGCTGGCCAAGCAGGAGTTCGCCGTCCCCCGCGTCGTGGCCCGGGTCAACAACCCGAAGAACGAGTGGATGTTCAACGAGAACTGGGGCGTGGACGTGGCGGTGTCGACCCCGCACCTGCTCACCGCGCTCGTCGAGGAGGCGGTCAGCGTCGGCTCGCTGGTCCGGCTGCTCTCGTTCGAGTCGGGGCGGGCCAGCCTCATCGAGGTCACGCTGGCCGGCGAGAGCCCCGCCACGGACCGCGACATCGCGGACCTCGGCTTCCCGCGCGACTCCACCGCGGTGGCGGTGCTGCGCAACGACCGGGTCATCGTCCCCCGGGGCGACACCCGCCTGCAGGCGGGGGACGAGGTGCTGGTGCTCGTCACCGCGGAGAGCATCGACGAGGTGCGGGAGATCCTGACCGGTTCCTAGCCCACTCGGCGGTGGAGACGGCCGCCCAGGTAGACGGCGGTGCGCGGACCGCCGGCCGGCCCGGTGAACACCACGAGCTCCTGCATGCCGCTCATGGGATCGGTGGTGACGAACACGCGGCCCTCGTGGTCGAGCGGGAACAGCGGCAGCTCGGCCTCGCGTATGCCGAGCGCGTAAAGGATCCCGGAGGGCTCGGTGACCAGCACGGGGGAGCGCTCGGGCACGGTCACCGTGATCCGGTGGTGGAGGCGGTCGTAGACGCCCGCGTGGCCGCCGTAGCTCTCGCCGGCGATCTCGACCACCGCGCCCCCTGACTCCCCGGTGGGCGCGTCGAGCAGGTCGGCCGCCACCCGCTCGATGAGCTGCTGGCCCAGGACGCCGCCGGTGGGGCTGTTGGCCAGCACGCACACCGCCATGCGCCGGGCCGGCACCACCCTCAGGAAGGCCCGCTGGCCGAAGGTGTCGGCGTCCTGAGCCAGGCACACGTCGTCGCCCCAGCGGCGGACGGTCCAGCCGAGGGCCTGCTCCTCGCCCGGCACGTGGCTCTCGGCGTGGGGCTGCTGCATGGCCTCGACGTCGGCCGGCGGGAGCAGGTCCGTCCCGTCCGCCGCCTGGCCCCAGTCGAGGTGCATGCGGGCGAAGGCCAGTAGCTCGCCCGGCGGCGCCATGATCCCGCCCATGGGGCCGTTCGACCGGGTCAGCGTCCAGCGGCCCTGGCGGACCGGATCGGTGCCCGGGGTCTGGGCGTGCCCGACCGCGACGCTGTGCAGCAGCGCGTGCTGCGGCAGGGTCAGCGTGGCCCGGCAGCCCAGCGGGCGGGTCAGCCGCCGCCGCAGGACACGGTCGAAGTGCTCGCCGGTGGCGACCTCCAGCAGGCGCCCGGCCACGCCGTAGCCCGTGTTGCAGAAGCTGAACGACTCGTCGGTGGGATGGATCTGGCCCAGCCCCACCAGCGTGGCCAGGTAGCGCTGGAGGGCGTCGGCGTTCCAGCCGGTGTCGACCAGGTGGTCGCCCTCGATGCCGCTGGTGTGGGTGAGCAGGTGGCGGGGGGTGATCTCGATGGTGGCGCCGGGGTCGGCGACCATGAACTCCTGGAGCTGGGCCCGCACCGGCTCGTCCAGCGACACCACGCCGGCCGCCTGCGCCTGCTGCACGAGGGTGGCCGTGTACAGCTTGGTGATCGACCCGATCTGGAACAGCGTGGCCGGCGTGACCGGCACGCCGGTGGCCACGTTCGCCACCCCGCTGGTCGCCACCGCCAGCTCGTCGCCCAGCAGCACCCCACACGCCGCCCCGGGCACGCGGAGCTCGCCCGCCAGCTCGGCCAGCAGCCCGTCGAGGCGCGTGCGGTAGGAGGACAGGGCGACCATCGTGCCGGGCACGGTAGCCGCGCGAGAGTTACCGGGAGTTCACTGTGGCGTTGGCTCCGCCGGTGCCGGTGGCCCCGACCGGCGGCGGTGCAGCCAGCGGAACACGGCGAAGGCCAGTGCCGCGGGGACCAGGAACGGCAGGGCGAAGCCGAGGGCCGTCAGCGCGATGCGCCCGCCGTAGACGAGCGCCACCCAGCCGGTGTGCAGCCCGTCCCGGAACCCGGGCGTGTCCTCCGACAGCGTCACCGGCCGGTCCTCGGCCAGGTGCACGTCGAGGGTTCCCAGGGCGACCTGGTCGGCCAGCACCCGCTGCTGGCCCTGGAGCGCCTCCAGCTCGGTCTCGCGCCGGGCCAGCTCGCCCTCCACGGTGGCCAGCTGGCCGACGTCCCCGGCCTGGGACAGCAGCCCCTGCAACCGCTCGACGCTGCGCTGCAGCGAGGCGACCCGGCTGTCGATGTCCACCACCTGGGCGGTCACGTCCTGGGCGTCCACCGTCTGCTCCTCGACATCGCCGAGGTCGCCGACCCGGGCCCGCACGTCTTCGAAGCTGCCGGCGGGGACGCGGATGGTGATGTCGACCTCGTCGTCGCGGACGCGGGCCTCCTCGCGGGCGACGAAGCCACCCGCGTCGGTGGCGATGCGGGTGATGCCGGCGGACGCCTCCTCGGCGTCGTCCACGGTCAGCTGCATCGATCCCGTGCGGACGATGTCGCGTGCGGCGGCGATGGCCCGCGTGTCCACCGCCAGCGCGGTCGCTCCCGAGTCGCCGCCGCCGCTGCCCGCCGTGTCCGCTTCGCCCGTGGCCACCTCGCCGGCGGAGACGTCCCCGCCGAATGCCGTGGTCTCGGGGGCGGCCGAGTTGACCGCCGAGTCGCCGTCCGAACCGCCGCAGCCGGCCGCCAGTGCCGCCGCCAGGCCCACGGCCAGCACCGCGCGTCCCCAACCCGCACGCGTCGTTGTCACCATGGCCCTTTGACGGCGCAGAGGTCGCGGAAGTTCCCAATACTGGGAACCAACTGAGTGAGCTGCGCACCGCGGTGCTGGGAGCGGGCTGGGGGGTGTGACGGTCGCGCCGGTAGGCTCGCGGGCTGCCATGAGCACCCGCCGACTCATCTTCGCGGCCCTTCTGTGTGGCCTCGCCATCCTGGTCGCGTTCTCCGTCCAGCTGGTGCAGATGCGTTGACGGCCCCGGCCACCGGGTAGCTGTGGGCCGGTAGAGTCGCAAACGGCATCACGGCCTCATCACACCCCCCGGGAGGTGGTCCCCACGGCCGAGAACTACGACGTCGTCGTCATCGGCGGCGGCCCCGGCGGCTACGCCGCGGCGCTGTACGGCGCCAGCGCCGGGCTCAACATCGCGCTGGTGGAGAAGCGTTGGATCGGTGGCACCTGTCTCAACGTCGGCTGCATCCCGGCCAAGGAGCTGCTGGAGACCGCCCACGTGTACCGCACGGTCAGCGAGGCGGCGTCGTTCGGGATCAACGCCGGCGAGCCCCAGGTCGACTGGGCGGTCACCCAGAAGCGCAAGCAGGCGGTGGTCGACGAGCTGGTCGGCGGCGTCTCCACGCTGCTCAAGGGGCGCAAGGTCACGATCTACGACGGCTACGGACGCCTCCACGCAGGCCACCGGGTCAGCATCGAGCCCAACGACGGCTCGGAGACCGTCGAGGTGACCGGCGACGCGGTGATCATCGCCGCCGGCTCCGCGACCCGCAGCATCCCGGGCTTCGACGTGGACGGCACCATCGTGATGACGTCCGACGAGGTGCTGTCCATGCCCGAGGTGCCCGGCACCGCCGTGGTCATCGGCGGCGGCGCCATCGGCTGCGAGTTCGCGTCGATGATGTCGGACCTGGGCACCCAGGTGACCGTGCTGGAGGTGCTGCCCAAGATCCTGCCCGGCTGTGACAAGGACGTGACCCAGGTGGTCGAGCGCTCCTTCAAGAAGCGGGGCATCGAGGTGCGCACGGGGGTCAAGGTCACCGGCCACGAGCCGGGCGACGGCGGCACGGTGGTCAACGTCGAGGGCGGCGATCCCATCAAGTGCGACGTGGTCGTGGTGTCGGTGGGCCGCACGCCGGCCACCCCCGACCTCGGCCTCGACGGGACCGGCGTGCAGATCGACGAGCGGGGCTTCGTGGTGGTGGACGAGCGCTGCCGCACCGGCGAGGACGGCGTGTGGGCCATCGGCGACTGCATCGCCACGCCCCAGCTGGCCCACGTGGGCTTCGCCGAGGGCATGGTCGCGATCCGCGACCTCATGGGCGAGGAGCCGGTGCCCATCGACTACGGCAAGGTGCCCTGGGGTATCTACTGCCGGCCCGAGGTGGCCTACGCCGGCCACTCGGAGGAGTCCGCCAAGGAGGCCGGCTACGACGTGGTCGCCTCCAAGCACCGCTACTCGGCCAACAGCCGGGCCAAGATCATCGGCGACACGGAAGGCCTGGTGAAGGTGATCGCCGAGAAGACGCCCGACGGCAAGGCCGGCACCATCCTCGGCGTGCACATGGTGGGCCCGTGGGTCACCGAGCAGCTCGGCCAGGGCTACCTGGCGGTCAACTGGGAGGCGACGGTCGACGAGGTCGCCGCCTTCATCCAGCCGCACCCGACGCTGTCGGAGCTGTTCGGCGACACGGTGCAGGACCTGACGGGACGGAGGCTCCACTGATGGCCGACATCCAGATGCCCCAGCTCGGCGAGACCGTCACCGAGGGCACCATCACCAAGTGGTTCAAGAACGTCGGCGACCAGGTGGCCGAGGACGAGCCCCTGTTCGAGGTCTCGACCGACAAGGTCGACTCCGAGGTGCCCTCCCCGGTCAGCGGCGTGCTGTCGGAGATCCTCGTGCAAGAGGGCGACACGGTCGACGTGGGCGTCGTCCTGGCCCGGGTGGGCGACGCGGGCGGGCAGCCCGCGGCTGCGCCCGCCGAGCCCGAGGCCGCTCCGGCCGAGCCCGAGGCCGCTCCCGCCGAGGCACCCGCCCCGGCCGCCGAGGCGGCTCCGGCCGAGCCCGAACCCGCTTCGGCTGAGCCTGCCGCTCCGGCCCCCGAGCCCGCTCCGGCCGCGGCCGCACCGGCGGCCCCCGCGCCCGCGGCTCCTACCGGCGACGGTGGCCGGCCGGCCGCCGCGCCTACCGGGACGCAGGCGGGGAACGGGCTGCTGCTGTCGCCCGTGGTCCGCCGGCTCATCGCCGAGAACAACCTGGACCCGGCCACCATCAGCGGCACCGGCCCCGGCGGGCGCATCACCCGCAACGACGTGCTGTCGGTCCTCGACCAGCCCAAGACGCCCGCGGCGCCTGCCGCCCCGGCTCAGCCGCAGCCGGCCACGGCCGCCCCCGCGGCGGCACCGGCTCCGGCCGCGGCGGCGCCCGCGCCCCAGCCGCTGGCCCGGGCCGGCGAGCGCGACACGGCCATCCCCCACACCAACATCCGCCGCCGGACCGCCGAGCACATGGTCCGCTCGCTGGCCACGTCCGCCCACGTCTACGCCTCGATCGAGGTCGACTTCGAGGGCGTGGAGCGGGCACGGGCCGCGGCGAAGGGGGCGTTCAAGGCGTCCGAGGGCTTCAGCCTCACCTACCTGCCGTTCATCAGCCGGGCGGTGATCGACGCCATCCGCGAGTTCCCCGAGGTGAACGCCACCTTCGGCGAGAACGAGCTGATCGTGCACAACTACGTGAACCTGGGCGTCGCCGTCGACCTCGACTTCAAGGGGCTGATGGTGCCGGTGATCCACGATGCCGACGGCAAGCGGCTCCGGGCGCTGGCCCGTGAGGTCAGCGACCTGGCCGGGCGCGCCCGGTCGAAGCAACTGGGCCCCGACGACATCGCCGGAGGCACGTTCACCATCACCAACCCCGGCCCGTTCGGCACGACCATGACCCTGCCGATCATCAACCAGCCCCAGGTGGCGATCCTGTCCACCGACGGGGTCAAGCGGCGGCCGGTCGTGATCGACCTGCCCGACGGCAGCGAGGGCATCGCCATCCACTCGGTCGGCAACATCACCATCACCTGGGACCATCGCGCCTTCGACGGGGCCTACGCCGCGGCGTTCCTGCGCCAGGTGAAGGAGGTCCTCGAGACCCGCGACTGGTCCGCCGAGCTGGCCTGACATGACGCTGCGGGTCCGCTGGCTGGGCCGGGTGCCCTACCGGGAGGCGTGGGCGCTGCAGCGCGGGCTGCACCAGCACTCGCCCGACGATCACCTGCTCCTGCTCGAGCACCCCCACGTGTACACGCTGGGGGTGCGGGCCGACCTGCGCCACGTGCTGGTCCCGCCGGCCGAGGTGGGAGCCGACCTGGTGCGCACGGACCGGGGCGGCGACGTCACCTACCACGGTCCGGGCCAGCTCACCGGCTATCCGATCGTGTCGCTGCCGCCCAAGCGGGGCAGCGGGCGCCATGGCCTCGCCGACACCGTGGCCTATGTGCGCTCGGTCGAGCAGCTGCTGATCGACGCGCTGGCCGACGTGGGCCTGCCCGGGGCCGGCCGGTTGCGGGACTACCCGGGCGTCTGGGTCGACCCCGAGAGCGACGACCCCCGCAAGATCGCCGCCATCGGCGTACGCCTGACCCGGGGCCGGTCGATGCACGGCTTCGCCCTCAACGTGGCGCCCGACATGCGCTACTGGGGCTACATCGTCCCCTGCGGCATCCCCGACAAGCGGGTGACCTCGCTGGCCGACGAGGGCCTCGACGTCAGCATGCAGGACATGGCCGACGCGGTCGCCGCCCGAGCCGCGGTCCTGTGGGGCGGGGGAGAGGCCGACCGCCGCGATGTCGTGTGGCGGCACCGGCCCGAGGACCTCTCCGCCTTCAGCCGGGGCGAAGGCCCGGGCGAGACGGTGCCGGTCCGGCTCCAGTCCCGGTTGAGCGAGGCGGGCGTGACCGAGGGCTTGCAGATCTCCACCCGCAAGCCGGCCTGGCTGCGCTCGACGTTCCGCACCGCGCCCGGCTACCTGCGGCTCAAGCACACCATGCGCGACCTGGGCCTGGTCACCGTGTGCGAGGAGGCCGGCTGCCCCAACATCTTCGAGTGCTGGGCCGACGGCACGGCCACGTTCATGATCAACGGCGAGCGCTGCACCCGCGCCTGCGGGTTCTGCCTGGTCGACACCCGCCACCCCGAAGCCCTGGACGCGAGCGAGCCCGACCGGGTGGCCGAGGCGGTCGAGCGCATGGGCCTGGGCTTCGCGGTGGTCACCGCCGTGGCTCGGGACGACCTGCCTGACGGCGGGGCCGGGCCCTTCGCCGCCACCATCGAGGCCATCCGGCGGCGCACCCCGGGCGTGCAGGTCGAGGTGCTGATCCCCGACTGCAAGGGCGACGAGGACGCCCTGGCCACCATCTTCGCCGCCCGCCCCGACGTGTTGAACCACAACGTCGAGACGGTGCCCCGGCTGCAGCGGGCGGTGCGGCCCTCGGCCGGCTATGCCCGCAGCCTGGGGGTGCTGGCCCGGGCCAAGGAGGCGGGCCTGGTCACCAAGTCCGGCCTCATCGTGGGCATGGGTGAGACCGACGACGAGGTGCTGTCCACGCTGGCGGACCTGCGCGGCGTAGGCATCGACATCGTGACCATCGGCCAGTACCTGCGGCCCACCACCCACCACCTGCCCGTGGCCCGCTGGGTCGAGCCGGCGACGTTCGCGGCTTACCGCGATGCGGGTGAGGCGTTGGGCATCGGCCACGTCGAGTCGAGCCCCCTGACCCGGTCGAGCTACCACGCCCGCCAGGCCGCGGCGTTCGCCCCGGCCGAGAGGAGTGCAACCTCCTGACGCCGCCCGGCGTCACTAGGCCATGCAGCCACGCGCCACGGCCCCGGGGGACGCCGGGCCGCTCGTCGACTTCGACGAGACCCGCACTGTTGCCCGCTCGGAGCCCGGCACCACCCCGGTGTACGCCATCGAGCTGGCCCGAGGCGTGCCCTTCACCCTGCCCGACGGGGAGGAGCGCGTCGACTGCCTGGACTTCGTGGTCGAGAACCACCGGGCCGGGTCCCAGTGCGACATCACGGTGACTCCGGACGCCCCGACGGTGTTCCTCGGCCCGGTCGCCCGGACCGACGAGGACGTCACGGTCCTCGGGATCTTCGGCCCGTCGGTCGCCACCGTGTTCAGCGACGGCCCGCCCCGGGTGGCGTTCGCCCGGCCGCTGGTGCCCGGCGATCCCGGGAGCCTGCGCTACGCGCTGATCACGCTGCCCCGGCGGCCCGACCACGAGGCCCTGGTGAGGCTGTTCGATTCCGACGACGTCGAGCTCCGGACCGAGATCGTCGACCTGAACCGGGAGTTCCCACCGCAGGGCTGAGGGCGGGTGGCCCCTAGCATGGCGGCCATGCTGGCCGAGCGAGCGATGCGGGCGCGGGCTCGCATGGACGAGGTGGGCGTGGACGTGCTGCTGCTGTCCGTGGGCCCCGACCTGCCCTACCTGACCGGGTACACGGCCATGCCGCTGGAGCGGCTGACGATGCTGGTGCTGCCGCGGGAGGGCGACGCCACGCTGGTCGTGCCCCGGCTGGAGGCGCCGCGGGTCACCGAGCGGCCCGACGTGTTCGGCCTGCGCCCCTGGGACGAGACCGACGACCCGGTCGCCATCGTGGCCGGCCTGGTGGGCGCAGCCGGGCGCGTGGCCGTGGGCGACCACACCTGGGCCCGGTTCGTGCTCGACCTCCAGGCCGCCCTGCCGGGTTCCGGCTTCGTCCGGGGCACCACCGTCACCGGGCCCCTGCGGGTGGTCAAGGACGACGCCGAGATCGCCGTCCTGCGCGCCGCGGCGGCGGCGGTGGACCGCATCGCCGCCGAGCTGCAGGCGGGCGCCGTCTCGCTGATCGGCCGCACCGAGGCCGAGGTGTCGGCCGAGCTGTCCCGCCGCATCGTGGCCGAGGGCCACCAGCACGCCAACTTCGCCATCGTGGCCACCGGGCCCAACGCCGCGAGCCCGCACCACGAGGCCGGCGACCGGGTGATCGGCCCCGGCGACGTGGTGCTGTGCGACTTCGGGGGCACGATGCTCGACGCCGAGGGTGTGGGCTACTGCAGCGACATCACCCGCTGCGTCCAC
>Ga0209382_10004483_pt1 | contig 18649 bp, 22 predicted proteins | sample SoiMetdeltSBSDD5_FD_187599 | JGI IMG/M metagenome (GOLD analysis project Ga0209382, IMG submission 187599) | Bulk soil microbial communities from a Populus tree surrounding site in Tennessee, USA - Soil MetaG P. deltoides SBSDD5 (SPAdes) (version 2) | ecosystem: Environmental > Terrestrial >...
TTCACAGCTAGGTAAGGTCGTTAGTCGGATCGAGGTCTAGGTCAGTCAGTTAGATCTATGCGAGCAACAGCTGCGGCTAGGCGCATCGCCGCCATGCTCGACTAAGTGCGACGCGCGAAGCGGGGCAGAACGCGGCGACTGATGCGGAGCGACGGGACGGGGGCAGGGGTGGCGGGGGTGCGCATGCAGCGTTAGTGGGACCCCCTCGTCCCGCCCGCAGCGCGAAGCGCTGCGAATCGGGCGAGTGGGTGACGGAGCTGCATGCGCACCCCCGCCGCCCCTGCCCCCGTCCCGCCTCCCAGCGCCAGAACTAGCGGTCTGAGCCAGATTCGCGAGGCGCCACTTTGTCGAGAAGAGCGACGAGAGCGCCGAGCCGAGCGCCGACGTCGTCTTCGTCGGTGCGCTTGTCCTCGCGCGACCGAAACAGCTCGTCGGTGATGTCGAGCGCCGCAAGCGACAACGCGGTCAGAGGATCGCTGACGCCGGAGCGCTTGAGCTGGCCCACGCGCTCCTCGAGATATTTCGCGAGCCGGCGCAGATAGTCGGGCGACGCCTCGGATCGGATCGTGAGCGTCTGCCCGAGCAGGGTGAGCTCGATCCGCCGCGGCTCGCTCATTCTTGCGGCCTGTCGAGGTCGAGCTTGTTGATGTCCTTCAAGATCATGTCGACCTGAGCGAGGACCTGGCGGCGCTCGTCGCCAAGTCGCTTCACCTCGCGTTTGAGCTGCGCGTTCTCCTCGCGCAGATGGCTTAGAGATTCCGCCGCGCGCTTCACCGCGCTCTCGAGTTCCGTCAATCGCTCGACGATACCGTCGCCCATCAGCTGCTCCGCAGGGTGATGTGGAAAGTCTCGGTGATCCGCCGGACCACACGTTCCTGGATCGCGTTCACCTCGGCGTCGGTCAACGTCCGGTCCTCGGCCTGGAACAAGAGCCGCCACGCCAGGCTCGACCGGCCGTCCGGGAAGCGGAAGACGTCGAAGAGTACGAGCCGCCGCAGGAGAGGTCCGGCCGCCTCTCGCAGCGCCGACTCGATCTGAGCCGCGGTCAGGCTCTGCTCGGCGCCCACGACGAACGCCAGATCGCGCTCGACCGCCGGGAACCGCGGCAGCGCCTGGTAGGAGAGCGCCGCCGCGCTCGTCGCGCCGACCGCGTCGAGCGAGACGACCGCCGCGAATACCGGCGCCGCGATGCCGAAGCTCTCGCGCAGCGCCGCCGCGACTTCTCCGAACTCGGCGACGATCACGCCCTGCTCGGTCACCAGGGTTCCGTGACAGTCGGGCTCGAATCCGCTCAAGCTGCCCGCATCGCCCGAGCCCGCGCGCGCGCCAAGCGCCGCCAGCGTGTGCTCGGCCATGCCCTTGGCGTCGTACACGTCGACCGGTTGCGGCGAGCCGGACCAGCCGCCCTCGCCGCGGGCGCCCGTGAGTGCGATCGCGACCCAGCGCGGCTCTGTTGTAGCGGGGTCCGTGAGGCCGGCTCCGGCCGAGGGTGGCCTGAGCGAGGCGCGTCCCGGCTCCGCACCCGCGGTCTGGACGTAAGTCTTGGAGACCTCGAACACCCGCACGTCGGCCTGCTGGCGCCGCACGTTGGTCGAGACCGCGCCGAGCACCCCCTCGAGCGGATGCGTGCGCAGCAGCGAGGCGTCCTGCGCGAGCGGATTCATCAGCTCGACGGGCTTGGGATCCGCGGGGCGACGGACAAGCTCGGCCCGCGCCGGATCGCTGAACGCGTACGTCACGACCTCCGCGAGCCCCGCGCCGACGAGCGCTCGGCGGACCGTCTGGCCCTGACGCAGGCTGATCGGATGCGTGACGAGCGAGATCGCGCCCCCGGGCAACGTCGACGGAATCCGGTCGTAGCCCCAGACGCGGATGATCTCCTCGACCAGATCGTCCTCCATCGAGAGATCGCGGCGGAAGCTCGGCACGGTCACTTCGAGATCGGCGCCGCGCGACTTCACGGCAAGCCCGAGCCCGGCGAGCACCTTGCGCGCCTGCGCCGGCGACGGCGCGACGCCGAGCACGCGCTTGACTCGCGACATGCGCAGGCGCACGTGCTGGGCTTTCCGCTTGCGCGGATACGCGTCGACGACGCCCCGCGCGATCGTGCCGCCGGCGGTCTCGGCGATGAGCACCGCGGCCCGCGCGGACGCGGTCACGAGGCCCTCGACGTCGGCGCCGCGCTCGAATCGATAGGCCGCGTCGGTCCTGAGCCCGAGCGCGCGCGACGTGCGCCGGATCGATGCCGGCGCGAACCATGCGGCTTCGAGCAGCACGCGCGTGGTCCGGTCGGTCACCTCGGTATTGGCGCCGCCCATCACGCCGGCGAGCCCGATCGCGCGCCGGGGGTCGGCGATCAGCAGCATCGAGGGGTCGAGCACGCGCTCTTGTCCGTCGAGCGTCGTGAACCGCTCGTCGGTCCGGGCGCGGCGCACGACGATCGTCGCGTCGGCCACCGTGTCGTAGTCATAGGCATGGAGCGGCTGCCCGAGCTCCCAGAGCACGTAGTTGGTCACGTCGACGACGTTGCTGATCGGCCTCAGCCCGACCGCGCGCAGCCGCGCCCGCAGCCACGACGGCGACGGCCCGATGGTGACGCCGCGGATGACCCGCGCGGTGAAGCGGTGGCACAGGTCCGGCGCCTCGATCCGCACGCACGCCAGGCTCTTCGCGGCTTCGCCCGATTCGCTGAGCTTGATCGTCGACGGCCGCATGCGTGCGCCCGTGAGCGCGGCCAGCTCGCGCGCGATGCCGAGCACCGACAGGCAATCGGGGCGGTTCGGCGTCACCTCGACCTCGAGTACCTGATCGTCGAGGCCGAGCTCGGCGACGAGGTCGGCTCCGGGACGCGCGTCCGGGACCTCGAGAATTCCCGCTTCGTGCTCCTCGCCGATGCCGAGCTCTCGCTCGGAGCAGAGCATGCCCTGCGACTCGACGCCCTGGATCTTCGCGGCGGCGATCCGGCGTCCGCCGGGTAGCACGGCGCCCGGCGGCGCGAACGCGGCGCGGACGCCGACCTTCGTGTTGGGCGCGCCGCACACGACGGAATAGTGCTCGCGTCCGGTGCTCACGCGGCAGAGGAACAGCGGGTAGCCGCCGTGGCCCTGGCCGAGCTCGCGCTCGACGGCTTCGATCTCGCCGACGACCACGCCCTTCAGATCCGGCGCCAGCGGCGTGACCGACGCGACCTCGATCCCGGCGTTGACGAGGCGCTCGCCGGCCTGCTCGGCCGTCAGCTTGAGCTCGACGAACTCGCGCACCCACGAATACGGGATCTTCATCGGATCAGGCGAACTGCTTCAGGAAGCGCAAGTCGTTCTCGAAGAACAGCCGCAAATCGTCGATGCCGTACTTCAGCATCGCGATGCGCTCGATGCCCATGCCGAACGCCCAGCCGGTGACCTCTTCGGGATCGTAGCCGACGTTCTTCAAGACTTGAGGATGCACCATGCCGGAGCCCAGGATCTCGAGCCAGCCGGTCTGCTTGCACACGCGGCAGCCGTCGCCGTGGCACGCGAAGCACAGCACGTCCACCTCGGCAGAGGGCTCCGTGAACGGAAAGAACGACGGCCGGAAGCGGATCTTCGAGCGCGGCCCGAACATCTCGCGCGCGAACAGCTCGAGCGTGCCCTTGAGGTCGGCCATCGTGATCGCACGGTCGACCGCCAGCCCCTCGACCTGATGGAACATCGGCGAGTGCGTCATGTCCACGACGTCGCGCCGGTAAACCTTGCCCGGCACGATGATGCGCACCGGCGGCTTCGTGGCCAGCATCGCGCGGATCTGCATCGGTGAGGTATGCGTCCGCAACAAGGTGCTGTCGGAGAGATAAAACGTGTCCTGCATGTCGCGCGCCGGGTGATCGCGCGGGATGTTGAGCGCCTCGAAGTTGTGGTAGTCGCTCTCGATCTCGGGGCCCTCGACGACCGAGAAGCCGAGCCCGGCGAAGATCGAGACGATCTCGTCGTGCACGCGCGTCAGCGGATGCAGCGAGCCCATCGGCGGGCGGCGGCCCGGCAAGGTGAGGTCGAGCCGCCGGCGCCGGCGCTCGGCCTGGCGTTCTGACTCCGCGGTCGCGGCGAGCCGCGCGTCCAGCAGGCCCTCGAGCTCACGCTTGGCCACGTTGGCGGCGGCGCCGACGAGCGGGCGCTCCTCGGACGGCAGCGTGCCGAGCGAGCGGAGGAGCTGCGTCAGCGAGCCCTGGCGGCCAAGCACGCCGACGCGGATGGCTTCGAGGTCGCTTGACGACTGCGCCGCGGCGACGGCCGCCCGCGCTTGCTCCACGATGGCGTCGACGCGCGGGTGCGCCACGAACTACCGGCTCTGGGCTTTAGCGGTCTCGGTGAGCTTCGCGAACGCCGACGGATCGGTGACCGCCAGCTCCGCCAGCACCTTGCGATCGAGGTTGACGCCGGCCTTCTTGAGCGCCGCCATGAACTTCGAGTACGAGAGCCCGAACTGGCGGCACGCGGCGTTGATCCGCACGATCCAGAGCGAGCGCGCCTCGCGCTTCTTCTGTTTGCGACCGCTGTAGGCGAAGGCGCCCGCCCGGAGGACGGTCTCCGCGGCGGTCTTGTAGAGCTTGCGACGCCCGCCGAAGTAGCCCTTCGCCTTCTTGAGAATCTTCTTGCGCCGTCGGCGCGTCTTCGCTCCACCCTTGGCCCGTGGCATTCTCCGAGTCCTCCTGAATTCTTTCCTGAGCTCTTATAGATACGGGACGAGGACCTGCAGCCGGCGCTCGTCCGCCTTGTCGATCATCTTGTTCTTGCGCAGCCTGCGGCGGCGCTGCGGGCTCTTGCCCTCGAGCTTGTGCTGCTTCCAGCCGCCCGCGCGCTTGAGCTTGCCCGAGCCGGTTCGCTTCAGGCGCTTGCGCGCGCCGCGCTTCGTCTTCATCTTCGGCATAGGTCAGTCCTTTTATATCGTTCGGCCTGCCACTAGTGTTGGGCCTTGGGGCTCAGGATGATGTGCAGCATCCGGCCCTCCAACCGCGGATTGTTCTCGGGGTTGGCGATGTCCGAGGTCGCCTCGAGCATCTTGTTCAGCATCTTCCAGCCGAGCTCCGTGTGCGCCATCTCACGTCCCTTGAAGCGAACCGTGACCTTGGCCTTGTGGCCTTCCTCCAGGAAGCGCCGCACGTGCTTCAGCTTGAAGTCGAAGTCGTGCTTCTCGGTCTTCGGCCCCATCTTGACTTCCTTGACCTGGATGGTCGTCTGCTTCTTGCGCGCTTCCTTGAGCCGCCGGGCCTGCGTGTACTTGTACTTGCCGAAGTCCATGATACGGCACACCGGCGGCGACGCGTCCGGCGCCACCTCGACCAGATCCAGCTCCTGCTGGCGCGCGGTCTCGAGCGCCGTCGCGATGGGCAGGATGCCGAGCTGCGAGCCGTCGGCGCCGACCACGCGCACTTCGCGGACACGGATGCCCTCGTTGATACGGATGTCCTTGGCTTGGCTGATAGGCGTGACTCCTCGTTACGCTGAGTTGGAGGAACGTCCGGCCGGCCGGCCGATCACGAGCGGCCCACGGAGAGACTGACGTCGCGCGAGCCGATCTCGCGGGCGAGGTCGGCGAGCACGCGGTCGAGCGGTACGGCGCCGAGATCGTCGCCGGTGCGGTGACGCAGGCTCACGGTGCCGTTCTCGGCCTCGCGGGCGCCGACGACCAGCATGTACGGCACCTTCCGCACCTGCGCGTCGCGGATGCGGTAGCCGAGCTTCTCGTTGCGGTCGTCGAGCTCGGCGCGGAGGCGCGCGCCGCGAAGGCGCGCGTGCACCGTGCGCGCGTACTCGACGTGCTTCTCGCTGATCGGCAGCACGCGCGCCTGCACCGGCGCGAGCCACGTGGGGAATGCCCCGGCGTAGTGCTCGACCAGCACGCCCACGAAGCGCTCGAACGAGCCGAAGATCGCGCGGTGGATCATCACCGGGCGCTTGGCGTGCCCGTCGCTGTCGATGTACTCGAGGCCGAACCGATCCGGCTGCTGGAAGTCGATCTGGATCGTCGCCACCTGCCAGCGCCGGCCGAGCGCGTCCTGCACGTCGACGTCGATCTTCGGCCCGTAGAACGTGCCGTCGCCCGGGTTGAGCTCGAACGCGAGGCCGTTCGCTCGCAGCGCGTCGGTCAGAGCGCCCTCGGCGGCCTGCCATTGCTCGTCGGTCCCGAGCGACTTCGGCGGCCGGGTCGAGAGCTTGAAGAACGCCTCGAGCATGAACGTCTTGTACCACTCGCGGACCAGCTCGAGCAGCGCCGAGATCTCGTCCTGGATCTGGTCCAGCCGGCAGTAGATGTGTCCGTCGTCCTGCGTGAACTGCCTGACGCGCATCAGCCCCGTCAACGTGCCCGAGCGCTCGTTGCGATGCAGGCGGCCCATGTCCGCGAAGCGCAGCGGCAGATCGCGGTACGAGCGGAGCGCGTGGCGGTAGACCAGCGTCGACTCCGGACAGTTCATCGGCTTGAGGCTGAAGATTTGCTCCTCGGACTCCACCAGGAACATGTTCTCGCGGTAGTAATCCCAGTGCCCCGACTGCTCCCAGAGCTTCTGATTGACCAGGATCGGCGTGGAGATCTCCTGGTAGCCGCGCGCGTCGAGGACCTCGCGGACGAATTTCTCGAGCTCGCGCACGATCGTCCAGCCGTTCGGCAGCCAGAACGGCGCGCCGGGCGAAACATCGTGGAAGGCGTACAGGTCGAGCTCGCGGCCGAGCTTTCGATGATCGCGCTTCTTGGCTTCCTCGAGCCGCCACAGATGCTTGTCGAGCTCCTCCTGGGTGAGCCACGCGGTGCCGTAGATGCGCTGGAGCATCGCGTTGTGCTCGTCGCCGCGCCAGTAGGCGCCGGAGGACGAGAGGAGCTTGAAATGCTTCACGTCCGCGGTCGAGGACACGTGGGGCCCACGGCACAGATCGATGAAGTCGCCCTGCGTGTAGAGCGACACCGTCGGCGCGTCGAGCCCCTCGAGGATCTCGACCTTGAACGGCTCGTTGCGCTCGCGGAAGAAGCGGATCGCGTCCTGCCGCGGCATCTCCTGCCGCTCGAACGGGTACGCGGCCTTCGCGATCTCCCGCATGACCTCCTCGATCTTCGTGAGGTCCTCGGGCGTGAACGGCTCTGCTTTCGCGAAGTCGTAGTAGAAGCCGTCCTCGATCGAGGGGCCGATCGCCACGCGGACGGACGGAAACAGACGCTTCACGGCCTGAGCCATGACGTGCGACGTCGAATGGCGCAAGGTTGCGAGCGGCGAGGGATCGCAGTCGAAGTCGCCGGTCAGCTTGAGGTGACGATCTTCTTCAGACAGTGGCGCGCTCGTCAGTCCTGGTACGTGGTTCGCGCTGACCCGCGACTGTAAATGGTAGGCTCGGGCGGTTTCGAACCGCCGACCTCCTCTGCGTCAGAGAGGCGCTCTCCCACTGAGCTACGAGCCTATCCAGAGTGACGTCATGCTACATGCGACTCGGCGAGCATGTCAAGGCAAGGTCCTGGAATTACGAGCGTTTCAACGAAGGATGTTGGTGAGCGAGCTCTCGACCAGCACATACTGGAAGGCCGCCACGATCTTGACGCCCGCGCTGCCCGACTTGGCCGTCGCCATCAGGGAGGCGGGAACAGGCGGAAAAGGCGACGCGAGCCGGATCGCATTGGCCGCGTAGTCGTCGTAGATCGCGTAGCCCGACTGCTGGTGAACCTCGAGCGTGGGCACGCGGCCGTCCTTCAAGATGCCGAACACGATCACGAGGCGCGCCGACTTGTAGTCGCAGTGCCCGGTCGCGACGTCCTTGATGCACGGATAACCCCACTTCTCCTTGATCATCCGGCGCACGCGCTCGAGATAGTCGTTGTACTTCGGGTCACTCGAGTCGAGCGGGATCGGCTCGCCTTCGATTCCAGCCCACCCCTCGCCCGCGCCACCCGCCCCACCGGGGCCGCCTCGGCGCAGCGCCGCTCGGCTGTCGACCAGCGGGGGGCTGGGCGGCACTGCAGCGACACGCGGCTGCGGCTGGGCCGATTGCGCCGCATCACGCGGCGGCGCCTCGGGCGGCCGCACCGGCTCGCTCGGCGCGGGCTCGGCCGACTTCGCGGGCGGCTGCGGCGGCTGCAGACCGTCAGGGGCCGGCGGCTCGTGAGCGGCCGGCGGGGTCGGCGTCGACGGCGCGCTCGCGACCGCCTGCTGCTCGGGGGCGCGCTGGGCGGGCTGCTGCGGCTGCGGTGCCCGCGGCTCGGCCGGGCTTGGCTGCGGCGGCCTCGCCGCCACCCTCGGCTGGGGCTGGGGTTGCGCCTTCGGGGCCGGCCGCGCCGGAGGCGCAGGCGGTATCTTGGGTGTCGGCTCTCCACCCTGCGGCCCGCCGCGCGCCGCGAGTTCCTCGGCCTTGGGCAGCTCGACGAACAAGGGCTCGCCGCGCTTGACCATATAAGGGTTTGCCGGCGGGCGCACGAACAGGACCGCGGCCACGATCAGCAGGTGAAGCCCGACCGAAACCCCGATCGCGATCGCAAGTGGACGCCGGCTCACTCGCCTGGCTGTGTGCACACGCATCTTCGCGATTATAGCCCCTAGAGGTCTCTGTCCATGGCCTGGGCCACGCGCCGGACCCGCTGCATCAGCGCCTTGAAACGCTCGGGCTTGAGCGACTGCGGGCCGTCGGACAGCGCCTCCTCCGGGCGGGGGTGCACTTCGATGATGAGCCCGTCGGCGCCGGCAGCGATCCCCGCCATCGCCATGGCCTCCACGTACTGCCAGTGCCCGGTCCCGTGGCTCGGATCGACCAGGATCGGCAGGTGCGAGAGCTGCTTGACCGTGGGGACCGCGTTGAGGTCGAGCGTGAACCGGGTGGACGCTTCGAACGTCCGGATGCCGCGCTCGCACAGGATCACGTTCGGGTTGCCGCGCGCCAGCACGTACTCCGCCGACAGGAGCCACTCCTGGATCGTCGTCGCCATCCCGCGCTTGAGCAGCACGGGCTTGCCCGCGTCCCCGACGCGCCTCAGCAGCGGGAAGTTCTGCACGTTCCGGGCGCCCACCTGAAGGATGTCCGCGTGCTCGGCGACGATGTCGACCTTCTCCGGCTCCATCACCTCGGTGACGACCGGCAGACCGGTCTCGCGCCTGGCCTCGGCCAGGAGCTTCAGCCCGTCGTCCTCGAGCCCCTGGAAGGCGTAGGGCGACGTGCGCGGCTTGAATGCGCCGCCGCGCAGGACGTGGGCGCCGGCCGCCTTCACCTTCTCGGCCGCCTCCAGGAGCTGCGGGCGCGACTCCACGGAGCACGGCCCCGCCATCACCACCAGCGAGCGCCCGCCGATTGTCACGTCGCCCACCTTGATCTGGGTCGGCTCGTCACGCACCTCGCGGCTCGCGAGCTTGAACGGCTTGAGGATCGGCGTGACCGACTCCACGCACTCGAGCGACTCGAGGCTGCGCAGCGCGTCCTTGCCGCGGTCGTCGCCCACGGCGCCGATCACGGTACGCAGCGCGCCGCGGATCGTGTGCGGGCTGTAGCCCATCGCCGTGATGCGATGACAGACGTCCTCGACCTGCGCGTCGCTGGCTCCCGACTTCAGCACGATGATCATGATGATTGTTGTAGCGGGGACCGTGAGGCCGGCTCACACCGAGGGTGGGCCACGATAGGTACGACCGGCTCCGCTCGCCCGGCTGTTGTAGCGGGTGCGTTGGTGGCCGGCTCACACCGAGGGTGGGCCACGATAGGTACGACCGGCTCCGCTCGCCCGCTCCTTTCCGAGCCGTTTCATCACGGCTCTGTTCGCCCGACAGCTGTCGGCGGTGCTTCTGGCTTCTGCGCCGGATCCAGCGCTTCGGCGTATGGGGACAAAAAAAGAGGCCGCGGGGAGGCCCGCGGCCTTATCGATCGGCGCCGCGGGCTCTCGGTCCGCCCGCGGCTCTCTGCTCAGCTCAAGTCAGAGTGCCTGGGCGGACCTCGCCGAAGTAAAAGTAGAAGCCGAAGAACCCGCGAGTCGAGGCGCCCATAGCGTGCCAGGAAGTTTAGCGGGGCCCTGTGCGAGCGTCAAGCGCTTTCTCGGCGCTCGCGCTTGTCAGTTCGCGGCTTGTGGAAGCGCTTGATGATGCTGTGGCGGTAGTAGTAGAGCGGCAGGCAGAGCGCGATCACGATGGCCATGAAGGCGATCGCCCAGATGTACTGCTGCTCGGCCACGTGCGCGCCGAAGTACGACGACACCCACGTGCCCGGAATGCGCGCCACGGTGGAGACGATCGCGAAGAGCCAGAAGGGCATCGGGCTGATCCCGAAGAGGTACGAGAGGATGTCCTTCGGAAAGCCCGGCACCAGATACAAGATGAAGCAGATGATGGCGCCTTCCGCCTCGAGGACGAAGTTCATCCGGTTCCAGTGGTGCTCGCTGAGCCATGGCCGCACGAGCGGCTCACCCCACTTGCGCCCCACCCAGAAGCAGAAGAGCGTGCCGATGGTCAGGCCGATCGTGGAATAGATCAGCCCGAGCCAGGTTCCGAAGAGCGCCCCCCCGACGGGGCCCGTGATCTCGCCCGGGATCGGCGAGATGATCACCTGCAGCGCCTGGATCGCGATGAAAACGAGTGGCGCCATCCAGCCCCACGACTTCACGGTGTCCTTCAGGAACTTCTTGTCTTGGTAGAGGCGAACGATGAAGCGGATGATCGGAGCGTCGGCGGCGACGAGCCAGATGACGACAGCGAGCAACGCCAACAAGACCGCGGTGACGAGCGCCCATCGCGCGCGGTCAGTCATCGGGCTCGGGCGCGCCCTCACATGGCAGGACGGCGGTCTCTCCAGGGCGACGCAGCTTCGAAGGCGGCGGAGGCGGCCAGCACGGTCGTGTCGGCGTGGCGGCGGCCGACGATCTGCAGCCCGACAGGAAGCCCCTCCTCGGTCCATCCCGCGGGCACGCTGGCGGCAGGCTGGCCCGTCAGATTGAACGGGTACGTGAACGGCATCCAGCCGAGCACGGACACTTCCTGCCCCGCAATCTCGCGCGGCGGGTGCGCGCCCGCGGCGAACGGCAAGGTGGCGACCGTCGGCATCAACAGCACGTCGAACCGCTCGAGGAACGTCTGCGCCTCGCGCCAGTACTCCTCGACCCGCGCCACCGCGCGCAGGTAGTCGCGCGCAGTGACCGCGCCGCCGCGGCGAATGAAGCGCACGAGCGAGGGATCCATGTGCGGCTCGGCGTCCGGCAGCCGATCGGACCACGCGGCGTAGAACTGCGCGGCGATCATCGTGGCGAAGATGTCCTCGGGGTTCTCCCAGCCGGGATTGACGACCTCGACGTGGCAGCCGAGGGTTTCGAACGCGCCGGCGGCGTTCTCGCAGATCGCCAGGATCTTGGGATCGACCGCGGCGTAGCCGAGATCGGGCGTCCACGCGACGTGCAGCCCCTTCACATCGCCGTCGCACGCCGCGAGGAACGAGGCGACCTCGCGCGGCAGCGAGCCGCGATCGCGGTCGTCGCCGCCCGCCACGACGTCGAGGACCGCCGCCGCGTCGCGCACCGTGCGCGTGATCGGGCCGACGTGGTTGACGCGCTCGAAGCCGCCGAAGATCGCGCGGTCCGGCACGCGGCCGAACGACGGCTTGAAGCCGTAGAGCCCGCAGAACGACGCCGGAATCCGGATCGAGCCGCCCGCGTCGGTGCCGAGCGCGATCGGCCCCACCCCGCTCGCGACCGCGGCGGCGCCGCCGCCGCTCGAGCCGCCCGGCGTCAGGCTCGTATCCCAGGGGTTGCGCGTCGCGCCGAAGAGCGGATTCTCCGTGAAGGCCTTATGGCCGAACTCGGAGGTGTTCGTCTTGCCGAGCAGCACCGTGCCCGCGGCCTTCAGGCGGCCGACGGCCAGCGCATCCTCCTCGGGCAGGAACTCCTCGAAAAGCCGCGAGCCGCCCGTGGTCGCGACGCCGCGCGTGGGCAGCACGTCCTTCACCGACAGCGGCACGCCGTGCAGCGGTCCGATCGGCTCACCCTTCATCACGGCGATCTCGGCCTCGCGCGCCGCGGTGCGCGCGACGTCGGCCGTCACGAGGCAGAACGCGTTGAGCGTCGGGTTCACCGCGTCGAGTCGTGCGAGGATCACGTCGAGGACCTCGAGCGGCTTGACCTCTTTCCGCCGAACGAGATCTGCGATCTCGAGCGCAGAGAGCCAAGTCTCCATTGACCCGCGCATTGTATCATTCCGCTTCGTGCAGATCGTCGATCGCCGGGGGACGCTCGTCACGGTCCTTCGCCCGACGGCCACGGGATCGCTCGAGAGTGCGTGGGTCCGAATTCCGGACGGCTCGTGGCTCGGGATCGAGCCGCGCGCGACGCGCGAGGCCCCGTGGGGCTGGTCGGATCGGCTCTGGCACGCCGCGGAGCCACCCGCCAACGGCTGGCACGGCGCGCGGCTCACCCTCTTCGAGTCGCTCGACTGGGCGCGCATCGACCGCATCCCGGTGCTCGCCGAGCCCGCGCGGCTGCCGCCCGGAGGCGGAACCGCGGTCCTGAACTTCATCGCCGCCCGCGCGGCCGAGCAGGGCGCGGGCGCCCTCGCCTATGGCGGGCCGTATCCGACTGAGCAGCTCTTCCTGGCACTGCTGGAGTCCTTTCGCTACGAGCCTGAGACGGCCGACCCGCTCGCCGCATTCATGGAGGGCCGCCTCGCCTGGCGCCCCGCGCCGTCGGAGCATCTGTTCGTGGGCAACGACCTCTACGTGCAGCAGCGCGGGCGCATCGAGAAGGTCGTCTGGCGCGGCGTGACCTACTACCGCCCGGACTGGCAGGGCGTCGTCCGGCACACGCCGCGGCGGATCGTCGACGCCACCGACGGCGTGCGCTGCGGGCTCTGGGCGCTCGCGCAGGCGCTCGAGGACGCGTTGCTGCTCGGACCCGAGGGCGACCTCGTGCGAATCCTGTGCGACGAACCCGCGCCGGCGGCGAGCCGGCCGTTGCCGGACGCCGTGTGGTCGGGCGTAGCCGCCGCGGTCGCCGCGCGGTCGGCGGCGCCCCTGGCGCCACTGGTCGAGTCGGTCGCCGGCGCCTTCTCGCTCGAATGGGGGCCCGTGGCGCGCGACGTGGTTCAGATCGGCCGCGGACGGATCAGGCTCGCCGCGCGGCTGCGCGACGCGCTCGTTGCGGGGCTCGCGGCGGCGCCGACCGCGGGCGACCGCGCAGCGCTGGGGCTGGCCGTCGTCGCGGAGACGGCCGCGCTGGTGGGCGACGTGCTGCGGTCGCGTGCGCAAGCCGAGGCCGCGAGGCTCGAGCGCGCGGGACGGGCGCCCGCGCTCGACGGCCCGCTCGGGGCGGATGAGCGAAGCGGCGCCGATCGGGCGCGCGATATCACCGCGGCGGTCCAGGCGCTGCTCGACGAAGCGGCGACGTGAGGGCCGGCGCCCGAATGGGCGCGCGGCGGCGCTCGACGCTCAGTGCGTCGCGCTGAAGATGATCCAGGCGTTGAAGGCGATGAACGCGGCGACGGATATGGTGGACAGCACCACGTACGCGATCCAGAGGGGCTCCTCTCGGCCCTCGCCGATGATGCGGCCGGCGCCGGTGAGGAGGCTCTTCGCGTAGCCGATCGCGTCGTGCTTGAGCGTGGGCACGCCGAGCACGTCGACGAGGATGTGATAGCCGTCCATTTCGATGAAGCAGAACGGGTACAGCGCGACGACCAGGGCCTGCCACTGAATGATGCCCGACGCCGCCGCGAACGCCTGCGTGAAGCTCCCGGTCGGGGCCTGGGCGGCCACGATGAACGCGACCGCGCCGAGCGCCAGGTGCACCAGCGCACCCGTCACCGCGGTGACCACGCGCGCGCGGCGGCTCGCCATGAAGATGTCGGTGACGTCGATATAGAACGTCGGCACGAAGCCGTGCAGGAACGTGAAGCCGAACTCGCGCACGCGGCGGCGATAGTGAATGCAGGCCAGGCCGTGGACGAACTGGTGCAACGCGACACTGACGAAGAACAAGAGCTTGACCATCAGGACACCGCGCAGCGCATGGCCGCCGAAGCCTTCGAGCATGTCGTGCACGTCTCGGAACAGCACGAGCGCGGCGGCCGCGCCCGCCACGGCGAGCACGGCGCAGGCGATGGCCGCGATCGGCGTGAACAGGAGGAATCCGCCGAAGCGATAGAGCGCCTGGAAGAACCCCTGGACGTTGTGAGTCGAGATCCGGATGCGCTCGAGGCCGGTCAGTACGAGCTCGATCGCCTTGACGACGGCGCGGCCGCGGTTGCGCGCCAGCACCGCTCGCAGGCGAGAGCGCGGCTCGAACGTCAGGAGCTGCGCGCGCTGCAGCTTGCGCAAGAGGCTCGGGATGATCTCGAAGTCGAACTCGCCGTACTTCAGGACGTAGGCCGTCGCGATCTCCTGCAGCGAGGTGGCGCCGTCCATCTGGTCCCACAGGAAGCGCTCCGGCTCGGACAGCAGCAGGAAGCGATCGGTCGTCTTGTTCTTGAGGATGAAGCCCGGCGCGATCGCCACCCGCGAGCGGAGCTCGGAGATCTCGTAGGCGTCCGGCTCGATCCGGCGCGGCCGCGAGCTCAGGTAGCCGGTGACGCTGGCGACCTGACGGAGCTCGAAGCCCTCCTCGTCGTCACGCCGGACGAGCAGCTCGAACTTGGCGGGGGTCGGCCGCTGCATCAGCGTGCCTCGACGTCGAGGCCGGTGGCCTCGAGCCCCCAGCGCGTCGCCTCGGCCACCTGCTGCGTCGACCGGCGCAGCCGCTCCATGAACACCTGGACCATCGCGTAGAAGAACGCGGCGGCGGCGCGGGGCGCGGTCTCGGTCATCGCCTGCAGGCTATCGCGTCCCAGCACCAGGAGCTCGACGTCGGTCTCGGCCTGCGCGGTGGCCGACCGGGGCGAGCCGTCGAACAGGCTCATCTCGCCGAAGAAGTCGAACGGCTCGACGCGGACCAGCACCTGCTCGACCTTGCCCGTCACCGCCTTGGAGATCAGGATCGTGCCGCGCCGGACGATGAACATCTCGTCGCCGCGATCGCCCTCGCGAAACAGGATCTGGTGCCGGCGGAGGTCGCGCTCACGCAACCGGTCGGTCAGCGCGGTCAGATCGGGATCGGAGAAGGCTTCGAACACACGAACGTCGCGCAGGAACGCGAGTGTCTCGTCTGACGCCTGCACGCGCGGTGAACGCGGTGGCCTAGGTGGCCACGCGGCTGATGAGGCTGCTGCGGAACTCGTGTCGCCGTTCGCTCGACGGCGTCTTGGCGAGCCGCGCGAGCGCCTGCTGCACCGTGGCGCGCTCGGCGTCGCTCAGCTCGTACTCGGCCAGGAGCGTTTCGGGCGCGCGCTGCAGCTCGGCAAGGAAATCCGGATCGATCATCACGCGCCCCACCAGCTCACGAAGCCCTTGCGCCATCGTGCGAATGATACCAATTTCCTCGACCGTTTGATAGGCTCCCCGCCATGATCGATGGCCCGCACGCGACCGATCGGCGACGCGCGCTCTTGGTCGCGGCGCTCGGATTTTGCTTTTGTAGCGGGGAGCGTTGTAGCGAGGACCGTGAGGCCGGCTCCAACCGTGGGTGGCCCGAAACAGATGCGAGCCGGCTCCGCACGCCCGATCCGGAAACTCCACTGACCATCCTGCGCGGCTGGCTCTCGAGCTGGCGCGGCATCGGGCTGGTCGCGGCCGGAATGGCGCGCCAGGGCTACGATCTGAGCCTGACGCGCTACGCCGACTTCGGCTGGCGCGCCACGTTCTACGTCACGGGTCGCGAGCATTCGCCGACCGGCGCGACCGGTTCCGCCTTCGAGGTGACGCCGTTCCGCGCGGTGCAGGTAGCCGCGTGGGAGACGCTGACCCGCACGTGAGACGCGCGGCGCGCCCGATCGCGCGCGCCGGCTTCGTACTGCTGGCCCTCGCGTCGATCCTGGCCGCGCCGTGGTCGCCGGCAGCGCAGCCCGACACGCGGATCCCATGGATCGGCTACCTTGCCAACGAGCCGACCCCGGACTCGGCGCCGGTCCTCCGTGAGGTGCTGCGCGAGCGGGGCTGGATCGACGGGGAATCGATCAAGGTCTGGTACCGCTACGTCCAGGGCAAGCCCGAGCTCTATCAGCAGCACGCCGACGAGCTCGTGCGATTACAAGTCAGGGTGATCGTGGCGGTCGGCGCGCCCGCGATCGAGGCCGCGCGCCGCGCGACGAAGACGGTGCCGATCGTCATGGTCTCGCTCGACGATCCTGGCGCGACCGACACGAACCTCACGGGGATCACCACGTTCGCGCCGGAGCTCGGCCCGCGCCGTCTCGAGCTCTTGCGGCAGATCGTGCCGAGACTCACGCGCGCGGCGGTGCTGTCGAGTGCGGGCAACGCGAGCGCCACCGCGGAGCTCAGCGCGACGAAGTCCGCGGCGGCCGCGCGCGGCGTCGAGCTCACCCCGGTCGAGATCGCCGACGAGTCGGACGTTCGCGAGGCGCTGACCCGCGTGGGCAAGTCGCGGCCGCAGGGGCTGCTCGTGCTCGCCGACGCGATCACCCTGGCGCATCGCCAGAGGGTCGCGACCTTCACCAGCCGGAGCAAGCTGCCGGCGGTGTTCCCGTTCCGCGACTTCGCCGACGCCGGCGGCCTCATCTCCTACGGCGCCAACTGGACCGACATCTTCCGGCAGACCGCAGATCTCGTCGACCGCCTTCTGAAGGGCGCCCGGCCGGCGGAGCTCGGGATCCGGCGCGCGTCGCGGGTCGAGCTGATCGTGAATCTCCGCGCTGCCCGCACGCTGGCCGTCAAGGTGCCGTCGTCGCTGCTCCAGCGCGCCGATCGGGTCATCGAATGACGCGTATCATCGCGACCATCGTCTGCGTGATCGGCGTCTTCGCCGCATGCGCCAGCCCGACGTGGGTCTACGAGAAGCGCGGAGCGACGCCGGCGAAGCTCGACCACGACATGGGGCTCTGCCGTAAGGAAGCGCACGATCCGCAAACGATCGCGCTGCCGGGCTCGCCGCGGACCGACCGCGAGCTGTTCAATCGCTGCATGGAGCGCAAAGGCTACACGGTCCGGAGCGACAAGCCGAGCTGATGGCGAATCGTCGGACGGACGCGGGACATCTTATGCGCAGGCGCCGGAGCGGCGCTCGCGGAACCGGTACCCATGGTTCCGAGTTTTTCACTCGGAGGTGGGCCGATGCGTGGCGTTCGTCTCGCCCTGATGCTCGCAGCTGTGGTTGCGATCGCCGCCGGAAGTGCGGCAGCGGCGAACTACGCGCAGGAAACCCTCGACCGGTACTTCCGGCTCGAGTACGAAGTCGCGCAGGGTTCCACGCGACCCGTCGTGAGCGGGTACGTGTACAACCTGAACCCGGGCACGCCGGCCGAGCGCATGCGGCTCTCCATCGAGGCGCTCGATGGCTCCGGTAACGTCGTGGCGACCTCGTCCACCTGGGTGCTCGGCAATGTCCCGCCCGGCAATCGCGCGTACTTCAGCGCGCCGGTCGCGCCCGCTGCGTCGTATCGCGTGCAAGTTCAGTCCTTCGACTGGGGCAGCCGCGGCGGCTCCAGCAACTGAGGCTCATCGATGATCAAGAGCATCTCGCTCCTCACGCGCAAGGCCGGGATGACACACGCGCAGTTCGTCAAGCACTGGGTCGAGGTGCACGCGCCGCTGGCCCTCGCCGTGCCCGGGCTTCGGCGCTACGTGCAGTCTCACATCGTCGACGAGCGCACGCGCCCGGACATCCCCACGACCGACGTCGACATCGACGGGATCGCCGAGCTCTGGTACGACGACCGGGACGCGATGGCGCACGCGCATGCGACGCCGGAGGCCAAGGCGCTGTTCGCGGATGGCGCGCTGTTCATCGGCCGCATCAAGGCCTTCACGGTTGAAGAAAAGGTGATCGTCCCGCCGCCGTCCGCGTAGCCTCACCCTGCCCCGCGATCTGCGGTATCGTGAAGGGGCTTCGAACCAGACACGGAGGGACACACGTGATGCGACCTATCGTCATCGTGCTGATCGCGCTGGCCGTCATCGGATGGAGCGCGCCGAGCTGGGCCGACTATTCCTCGACCGCGGCCGAGGTTGGATCCGCCGCCGGGAGCGGATTGGGAACGCTGATCTACGCACCGCTGAAGGCCACGTTCTGCATCCTCGGTGGGATCGCGAGCGGCTTCACGGCGATCGCCTCGCCTCCGACGGCGGGCAAGGTCGCGTTGGCGTCGTGCGGCGGAGCATGGATCGTGACGCCGAACGTCGTGCGTGGCCGCGAGCCCGTGAAATTCGTCGGCGACACGACGCCGACCCCGAGCCGGAGCACCGCCGCCCGCTGAGAGGCGCGCGCAGGAGCTTCGCGAACACCGCCACGACCGTGCCGCGCCCGCGCGCGCGAGCCACGCTGGCCGGCTTCGCGGTCGCCGTGCTGGCCGTGGCCGCGACCGGCTGCGCCTCTTCGACCAAGGCGACGCGCGGCCCGGCGACGGATTCGTTCGCGCCGGGCACGCGCATCGTCGGCCTCGCCTCGTGGTACGGCCAGCGCCATCACGGGCAAGCCACCGCCTCGGGCGAGCTGTTCGACATGAACAAGCTGACCGCCGCGCACCGCACCATGCCGTTCGGCACGCGCCTGAAGGTCACGAACGTCGAGAACGGCCGGAGCGTCGTCGTCCGCGTGAACGACCGCGGACCGTGGGTGAAGGATCGCGTGATCG
>Ga0209382_10004484_pt1 | contig 18644 bp, 14 predicted proteins | sample SoiMetdeltSBSDD5_FD_187599 | JGI IMG/M metagenome (GOLD analysis project Ga0209382, IMG submission 187599) | Bulk soil microbial communities from a Populus tree surrounding site in Tennessee, USA - Soil MetaG P. deltoides SBSDD5 (SPAdes) (version 2) | ecosystem: Environmental > Terrestrial >...
TGTGCGTGTAGGTGAGGACGTTGCCCGCCACCTGGGCGACCTGGGTCGCGCCCTGGTAGATCCGGTAGCCGGTCACGCCGACGTTGTCGGTCGAGGCGTTCCAGCGCAGCACCACCGAGCCGGTGCCCAGCGTTGCCGTGAGGTTGGTCGGCGCAGTGGGCTTGACGCTGTCGGGCACGATCGCCGTGGCGGCGGTGCTCGCGTCCGACAGGTTGCCCGCGGCGTCGATCGCGCGCACGCTGTAGCTGTACGTGCCGGCCGTGAGGCCCGTGTGCGTGAACGTCGTGACGTTGCCGAGCACGCTGCCCACCTGGGTGCCGTTCCGGTAGATCCGGTAGCCCGTGACGCCCACGTTGTCCGTGGAGCCGGTCCAGCTCAGCGCGACTTGACCGGGCGACGCCGTGGCGTTGAGCTCGCTCGGGGTGGTCGGCTTGAGCGTGTCGGCGATCGTCTCGCTCGAGGCGTTGCTGGGGTTGGACAGGTTGCCGGCGCCGTCGAACGCGCGCACGGTGTAGCTCAGCGTGCCCACGACGTTCGTGTCGATGTAGGCGCGGGCCTCGCTGCCCACGGTGGCGACCTCCGTGCCGTTGCGGTAGATCTTGTATCCGGCGACGGCCACGTTGTCGGTCGCGCCGAACCAGCGCACCTCGACCTGGCCCGCACCCGGGTTGGTCCACACGTACCAGGGCGCCGTCGGCTTCTCGACGTCCGGCACGTTGACCGTGACCGTGTTGCTCGGGTCGGACAGGTTGCCCGCGGCGTCGACCGCACGGACCGTGTAGTCCGAGTTGCCGGACTGCAGGTTGGTGTGCGTGAAGGCCGTGATCTCCCCGAGGACGCTGCCGACCTGCGTGCCGTTCCGGTAGATCCGGTAGCCGGTCACGCCCACGTTGTCCGTGGAGCCGGTCCAGGTGAGGACCACCTGGGCGGTCACCACAGTGCCGCTCAGGTCGCTCGGTGCCGACGGCTTGACGTAGTCGGGCACGCTCGCCGTGGCCGGAGCGCTGGGCGTCGACAGGTTGCCCGCGGCGTCGATCGCGCGCACCGTGAAGGTGTGCGGACCGGCCTCGAGGCCCGTGGCGGTGTACGACGTGGTCGTCGCGCCGTCGAGGCTGGCGATGGCCGTGTCCCCGCGGTAGATGCGGTAACCGGTGACAGCGACGTTGTCGCTGGCCTCGTCCCACGTGAGCGCAATCTGGTCGCCGCTGGCAACGGCGGTCAGGTTCTCGGGCTCGGTCGGGCGCTGCGTGTCGGGCATCGTGACCGAGGCCGAGTTGCTCGCGTCGGAGCGGTTCTCGTTCTTGTCGAGCGCCTTGACGATGTACTGGTAAGTAGCCCCGCTGAGACCGGTCGTGTCCGTGTAGCTCGTGACGTTGCCGGTCGTGGCGAGCAGGTCGCCGTCGCGGTAGATCTCGTAGTTGGTGACACCGATGTTGTCGGTCGCGGCCGTCCACCCGAGGGTGACGTTCGAGCCGGCCGCCTCGGCGACGAGGTCCGTCGGGACGGTCGGCGCCGTGTCGTCGTACGGGTGGCCGAACGTGACCTCCAGCACCGGGAACTTCTCCGGCTTCGAGGCCTCCTTGGAGAGGAACTCCGCGGCGTCCGTGGACGTCGAGATGAGCGCGATGTCGGCCGGACCGTTGCCCTTGACGAGCGACGTGACGTCCCACTCGACCTTGGCGTTCGTGGCGATCGCGCCGCTGTCGGATGCAGGCTCGGCGTCGGTCGCCGGCTTGTTGGCCCACGTGATCCCGGCCTCGGTCCAGTCACCGCTCACACCGTGGGCACCCGGACCGTCCACTGTGCCGCCCGTGGACGAAGCCGTCATGCGCAGCTTGGCGCTGCGGATCTCACCCTCGGCGGGGATCCCGGAGACCTGGAACCGCAGCCAGCTCTCCATGTTCGGCGCCGTGGAGCCGGCCGTGCGGAGCCTGTCCTCGAGCGCGTAGTTGGTGTTCAAGTGGTTCTTCTCGACGCGGGCGTCCTCCGTGCTGGTGAACGTCAGCGTCGTGGCCGGCTCGGTGATCTCGATGCCCAGCGAGTTGGTGCTGGACAGGCCGCCCGTGTCGGTGACCCGCACGGACACGGTGGCCGTGCCGGGGCGCCGCAGCGTGAGCTTGGGCTTGGCGTTGTTCGAGTCGTCGTACTGGCCGTCGCCGTCCAGGTCCCATGCGTAGCTGAATGCGTCGCGCAGGTCCGGGTCGGTCGACTTCGTGCCGTCCAGGCGCACGGTCAGCGGCGCGGGGCCGGAGACCCTGTCCGCCGCGGCGACCGCGGTCGGTGCCCTGTTGGCCGGGTTGCCGACGTACCGGATCCGATGGATCGAGTCCAGCTCCTGGTCGACGTACAGGAGGTCGCCCGTCGAGGTGACCTCGAGGTCGATCGCGTGGAATGCGTCCGATGCGAAGAGCATCACGTTGCCGCGCTCGGGCAGTCCGTCGGAGCCCGGCAGCAGGGCGAAGATGCAGTCCCTGATCCGGTCACCGAAGAACAGCGCCTTGCGGTACGGAGCCGGGAAGTTGCCGCCCACGGCCGGGTAGAAGTGCATGCCGGACAGCAGCGCGCCCAGCGGGCCGCCCTCGGCGTTCTTGGCGCACGGCTCGTCGGAGACGACGTTCAGCTCGTGGTCGTACGACCAGTACGCCGGGTCCGTCGCGTTGCCGAGTGCGTAGAGATCGAGGCAGATCTGCGCGCCTTCCTCGACGCTGCGCGGGCGGATCCGCGTGTACGGATCGCCGTTCACGTCCATCGCGCCCTCGTAGCACGGCCAGCCGAAGTTGCGCACGCGGCTCAGGTCGGGGACGCGGTCGAACTCCTCGAAGTACCCGCCGCCGCGGTCGCCGACCCAGACGTCGTTGGTGCCGGGTCGCACGGCGAGCCGGACCGGGTCGCGCATTCCGTACGCGAGGATGCGGCGCTCGTTCTCGTCGCCGCTGCCGGCCAGCGGGTTGCCCGGGGCGCCCGCGCCGGTGCGCGGGTCGATCCGGATCAGCGTGCCGTCGAGCCCCGTCGGGTCACCGGCGGTGCGGAGGTCCTGCACGCGCAGCCGGCCGCCCTCGGAGGTCGGCGTCGTCATCAGCGAGCCGATCCCGCCGGGCGGGTCACCGCACGGGTTGGGCGGCGTGCCGGTCTGGCCGTAGTCCCAGAAGGACGCGGTCGAACCGTCGCCGCCGGTGAAGTAGAGGTAGCCGTCGGCGCCGAAGCTGAGGCCGCCGCCGCTGTGCACCGGGTACTGCTGGCACCAGTCCTCGACCAGCACCTGCTCGCTGCGGAACCCGGCTCCGTTGCCGAGGCGGATGCGCGAGATGCGGCCGCCGACGACGCAGTTCTCGGCCAGGCCGAGGTTCGCCTTGTCGCAGCTGTCCCACGTTCCGTCGACGTCGCCGTACAGAGGCGGGGTGCCGCCGATCTTGGCGTCAAGGGTGTAGTAGACGTAGATGTACGGCTGCGTCGGGTAGTTCGGATCCGCGACGACCGACGTCAGACCGCGCGCGGAGAAGTTGTGCACCTGCGTGCGCAGGTCTGCCGCGATCGTCGGAGTCGTGTCCGAGAGACTCGTGAACGTCTTCACGATCCCGCTCTTCTCGGCAACGAACACACGCCCGTTGGGAGCCACCTCGATGTCCATCGGGTACTCGAGGCCGCTCATCACGGTCGTCTGCTGGAAGCCGGCAGGCAGGACCACCGCACCCGCGACGCCCGGCGTGACGAGCACGGCCAGACACGCGAGAACGGCAAAGAATGCGTTGCGAAGAGAGAGGATCTCCCGGTTGAACATGTGGGCCCTCCTTGGCCTTTTGATGCCGCGTGCGGGGGCGCACGCCGCGAATCCATCAGCTAGCGAAGCTTGGAAGCCAATGTAGCTGCGACCCGCGGTTCGCGCGCGACGAATTTCCACCGCCGCCGCGAACGGGTGTCCGCCCGCTCGCATATCGTGCGGACATGCCTGACTGGGCGGTCTGGTTCATCGTCGGGGCGGCGCTGATGGCCGGCGAGCTGCTCGTCACGGCGGCCGTCCTCGGCCCGATCGGACTGGCCGCCTTCGGTGCCGGCATCGTGGCCGCGTTCGACGCCAGCTCCGAGGTGCAGATCGCGTCCTTCATCGTCTTCACGCTGCTGTCGCTCGTGTTCGCGCGGCCGATCGCCAAGCGGCACCTCGTTGCGCAGCCGCCGGAGTTCCGCACCAACGCGCCCGCGCTGCTGGGCGAGGAGGCGCTGGTCATGCAGCAGGTGGACCGGGACAGCGGCCAGGTCAAGGTGGGCGGCGACGTTTGGAGCGCGCGTCCCGTGAATCCGCAGGACGTGTTCGAGCCGGGCGATCGCGTGATCGTCGAGTCGGTCCACCGCACGGTCCTGAACGTTTCGAAGGGGGAGTAGATGCCGCAGCTCGCACCACTCGCAGCATGGGACCCGTCCGCCGGCCTGATCGTGCTGATCGCGCTTGCGGTCGTCGCGCTGATCCTGCTGGTCCGCGCGGTGCGGATCATTCCCCAGGCGCGCGCGGGCATCGTGGAGCGCCTAGGCCGCTACCACCGCCAGCTCGAGCCCGGCCTTGCCCTGATCATCCCGTTCATCGATCGGGTGAAGCCGCTGATCGACCTGCGCGAGCAGGTCGTCTCCTTCCAGCCGCAGGCCGTGATCACCGAGGACAACCTGAACGTGCAGATCGACACCGTCCTCTATTACACGGTGATCAATCCCAAGGACGTGACCTACGAGGTCGCAAACCCGATCCAGGCGATCGAGCAGCTCACGCTCACGACGCTGCGCAACATCGTCGGTGGGATCGACCTGGAGGAGGCGCTCACCAGCCGCGACACGATCAACACCCAGCTGCGCACGGTCCTCGACGAGGCCACCGCGCGCTGGGGCATCCGTGTCAACCGGGTCGAGCTGAAGGGCATCGACCCGCCGCCCACCATCACCGAGGCGATGGAGAAGCAGATGCGGGCGGAGCGCGACAAGCGTGCGACGGTGCTCACGGCGGAGGGCACCAAGCAGGCCGAGATCCTCACCGCGGAGGGTGAGCAGCGCGCCGCGATCCTGCGCGCCGAGGGGCTGCGCCAGGCCACCATCCTCGAGGCGGAGGGACAGAAGGAGGCGCAGGTGCTGCGCGCCGCCGGTGAGGCGCAGGCGATCACGACGGTGTTCGGCGCGATCCACGAGGGCAACCCGGACCGCGAGCTGCTCACGTATCAGTACCTGCAGCAGCTGCCGAAGATCGCCGCCGGGGAGTCCTCGAAGCTCTGGATCATTCCCAACGAGGTCGTGCAGGCGATCGACAAGCTCGGCTCGAGCGTGGGGAACGGGCCGGCGGGCCCGGCTGCGACCTGACCGCGGCCGCGCCGCCAAGATGACAATTCAGTGCGGCGGTCGCGGCTCCAGCGCCGCGATTTGAACTTTGGCGATCAGGGACCGCATAGGGCACCCAATTCGCCGAGGGTCGCTGTCAGAGCGCGGGTGCGAACGAGTCCCAGAAGCCGCACTTGTGCTCGGCGGCGAAGTCCGTCTGGGCCACGGGGGTGGGAGGCTCGAACGACATGTGCGCGTCCCGCGCCGGCGTGTACTGCGGCCAGAAAGGCACCCTGAACCGGTTCGGCGTGCCCACCTTGGCGAACTGCGTCCAGTAGCGCACCATCGTGGCGGCCAGGGCCTCCTGCTCCGGCGTGAACGGCGCGTGGCCGCCGCGCAGCGCGGAGTCGAACAGGAACGTCAGGTCTGCCGCGTGGTAGCTCCCGTAGGGGATGCTGGCGGGCGGCAGGATGAAGATCTGCGGCACGTTCGGGTCGTCGAGCTCGTACATGTAGGTGCGAACGTGTTGCGACAGGGCCTGCGCCGTCCGGCGCGCAGGGCAGGCGAAGATCGCATCGGTGCCGATCGCGCTGATCGCCAGCCCCGGGCTGGGGAATTCGCTCAGCGGGTACTGCGCCAGGATCTCGTCTGCCGTGGGCGGGAGGCCCAGCGTCCCGTCCAGGATCTGGACCACCAGTGGATAGAGGCCTTCCGTGACCGGGCCCACCAGTGACTCCACGGCGAGGACCTCGAAGATCGTGAACTCGTCGTGCGTCGAGCCCTCGATCACGGGCACGCGATTGAAGTTGCCCGTCTCGAAGGCGGTGCGGATGTCCCTCGTGAGGAGGTTGCCGTCGACGGTGGGGAGCACCGCGCCCGGTTCCTCCGGCTGCACGGCCAGGATGGTCTCCACCGCAGCTGCGCGCAGGCACGCCGCCGACTGGTCGGGGCAGCCGAGGTCGTTTGCCGCGGTCGTGCCGCGGGTCTCCGCCTCCGCGAGGCTCGGCAACGACTCCGCATACGCGCCGCTCTGCGCGATTGCCCCGTCGAACAGCCCCCGGGCCGTGGGAGAGGCGAGCTGGGAGTGCACGCTCAGGCCGCCGGCGGACTGGCCGAAGATCGTGACGTCGTCATCGTCGCCTCCGAAGCGCTCGATGTTGCGCTGCACCCAGCGCAGCGCGGCCTGCTGGTCCATCAGGCCGTAGTTGCCGGACCCGCGGCCGGACTCGGCGCTCAGTGCCGGGTGCGCGAGAAAGCCGAGATACCCGAGCCGGTAGTTGACCGTCACGACCACCACTCCCTGGGCCACCAGGCGATCGGGGTCGTAGTCGTCGCTCTCCCCGACGGTCAGGCCTCCACCGTGGAACCACACCATCACGGGCCGCTCGCGGTCGTCGCGCCGGTGCCGCTTGTGCCGGTTCTTGTGGTGCCGACCGCTCCGGTCGTCGCGCGACCGCTGATGCCCGCCGGGAGTGAAGACATTGAGATAGAGGCAGTCCTCGGTGGTCGACGGGAATCCGAACGGAGACGCGGTCTGCGGGCAGTGGTTCGCGAAACCGGTGGCGTCGAGGGGTTGGTGCCAGCGCGCGGGAGGCTCCGGCGGCCGCCACCGCAGGTCTCCCACCGGGGGCGCGGCATACGGGATCCCCAGGTACTTGTTCAGAGCGGGGGACTCGACGCCCCGCACCGGTCCCTTGTCGGTCCGCACGGTGCCACGCCCAGTCGCCGCCGCGGTTGCGGGCAGCAGCGCCGCCAAGGCGAGGCAGGCAAGCGTGACGATGAGAAGCTTCGGGCGGCGCATCCGTGAGGGGCGAGGCTATTCGCGCGGGACCGGCGGGTCAAGCCTCGTGTATTCGGGAGTTGCGCGCGACAGCTCGGAGCACGTATGGTCGAAATGACGTGGGCGAGAGGGATCTGTCCATCATCCGCACGGCAGCGATACTGGCGATTGCGATCGCCTGCCTCGTGCTCCCCTCGGGGGCGGGCGCCGCTGCGAGCGCCTCGTTCGACGACCCGATCGGCGACTCCACCTATTACGCGCCGGACCTGGGCGCGACGATGATCAACGTGGGCGACGACGACTCGATCGCCCTCGACACACGCATCGTGCCGCGGCCGCCGGCCTACTGGGGCGGCTGCGCGTACACCGTCGGAACGTTCCCCTTCCAGACGTGCGTGCCGGCCGACATGAACGTGACGTGGTACCTCGACTTCACCGCCGCGGGCGGCAGCGTGGCGGACGGCGGCGCCGACGCCAAGGTGACCGCGATACCGCGGCAAGGCCAGACGTTCTGGGAGAGCAGCCGCTGGGATGCCGCCAACGGCAGGTTCGCAGCCGGGGCAAAGCCCGCCGCGGGCGAGGACGCCGGCGGCGCGCACTGGACGCTGCGGCTGACCGACCTCGGGATTCCGCGGCCCGCGACCGTGCGGGTCCGGGTCGTCTCGCTCTACAAGTCCTACAACGGCGTCGGCACGCTGCTCAACTACTCCGACGAGGCCGGGCCGGGGTCGGTGCAGGTTGCCGGCGGGCCGGTCACGAGCGGTCCGAGCCGCGCCTGTACGCAGGCGACGCGCAAGGCGAACCGCCTGCAGCGCAGGATCCGGGCGGCCAAGCGGCGGGGCGCCGGCGCGAAGCGGCTGCGCCGCCTGCGCGCCCAGCGCAAGCGCGCCCTGCGCAAGATGAAGCGCAGGTGCGGCGCGCCCGTGACGGCGCCGCCCCCGGCGGCCGCGCCTCCGGGCTGCCGCCTCGTGACCAAGACCGTCCTCAAGCAGGAGGGCGTCGGCATCTACGCCAAGTGGGTGCTGAAGCCCGAGGTCGTGGTCGAGTGCACCAAGTAGCGCCCTGACGGGCGGCGCTCAGGCGCTGCGGCGGCGGGCGGCGAGCTCGTTCCCAGGCGGCGCGCCCTTGGCCGCATAGAGTCCCTGGTCCGCGGCCCGGGTCAGCTCGTCCAGCGTGAGGCCGTCGCGCCCGAACGCGGCTACGCCGAAGCTGAAGCCGACGGCCGGGCCGGTTGCGCTCAGCCGCTCGCTCACGATGCGAATGACCCGGCCGCCCAGGTCTCTCGCCTCATGGGCGTCCAGGTCCGGCATCAGCACCGCGAACTCGTCGCCGCCCACGCGCGCCGGTATGTCGTCGCGGCGCAGCTCAGCGGGCAGCAGCCGGCCGAGTTGGGACAAGGCGGCGTCGCCCGCGACGTGGCCGTAGCGGTCGTTGATCTCCTTGAAGCGGTCGATGTCCGCGAGCAACAGGGCGAACGGGCGATGGGTGCGATGCGCACGCGCCACCTCGCGCTCGAAGTGCTCCTCGAAAGCGCGGCGATTGGCCAGTCCGGTGAGGCCGTCGGTGCGGGCCGCGAGCTGAAGCTCGGCGACCAGCCGGCCGATGCGCCGGCTCAGCATGTGCACGACCACGGCCGTGCCGAACACCAGGCCCACGGTGCTGAGCCAGCGGCTGACCCCGATCGGGCCGGGGTCGATCGCGACCAGCACCGCGGCGTACGCCGCCGCGATCAGGACCGCATGCGCGGCTGTGGCGATGCGCCCGAGGAAGTACGCGGCATACAGCACCACCCACAGGTAGTACATCTCGTCGCCGCCGGCCGGGCCGCCGTGGCGCTCACCGTTGAAGAGCAGCGCGAGCGACACGAGCGCGGTGCCGCCGGCAGGCAGCACCGCATACACCCAACCCGGGAACCGTTCCGCTCCGAGCGCAGAGAGCCCGCCGAGCACTCCGGCAGCCCCGGCCACCACCGCGAGCCCGGCTGCGTCGATCTGCGGCTGGTGCGGAAGCACCAGGCCAAGCGCCGTGATCGCGCCGCCGCCGCTGAACAGCAGGGCGCCGAAACGGGCCATCTGGGTGCGGTGGCCGTCCTCGCTTCCGTGCATGGACGTGTCTTGCATCGATTCTGAGTATCGGCTCGACGGCGAGGGAGTATGAGGCGCAGCGGCGGGGGGTGGCCGGTGGCGCGGAGTAGCATCCGCCGCGATGAGGGAGGCGCTGCGGGAACTCGTGTGCTGTCCGCGGTGCGGTCGCTTCCCGCTCGAGCTGACCGTGATCGAGCGCTCCGCCACGGACGCCGCGGACGTCGAGGCGGGCTTCTTCCGGTGTCCGGGCTGCGCGCGCTTCTACTTCGTGCTCGAGGGCATCGCGCGCCTGCTCACGGAGGACTTCGCCGCGCTCGTCGACACCAGCCTGCCCGACCGCCACCCGGGCGCATTCGCGGCGCACGGCGACGAGCTGTCGGAGTTCCTCGGCCGGCTCGCCGTCCGGAAGCCGGAGGCGTCGGCGGCGACCTGGGGCCTCGAGGACGTGGCCTTCTGGGAGGACGAGTACGGCCGCGAGGCGCGGCAGGAGGCGATGCTCGCGCAGGTGGAGCGTTCGCGGCCGGACGCCGGCAACCGCATGTACCCGCGGGAGGTCACGATCTTCCGGCGGCTGCGCCCGAGGCTGGCGGGCGGGGGAGTGCTCGTCGACCTGGGCTGCGGCGCCGCGCAGGCCGTCCGCGCGTTGTGCCATCCGCGGGACGTCGGGTACCACTACATCGGCTGCGATCTCTCGCTGAACGCGCTCCGCCTGAACCGGCGCACGCTCGAGGGCGACTACATCCAGTGCAGTGCGGAGCAGCCGCCGTTGCGCCCGGGTTCGGCGGACGCGGTGATCATGCTGGGCACGCTGCACCATCTCTCCGACCCCACGCGCGCCCTCGGCCTCGCGCTCGACATCGTGCGGCCGGGCGGCGCGATCGGCGTCCACGAGGTCACGGGCAGATCCGGCCTGGGCAGGTGGCTGGGACCGCTGCTCCCGGGGACCGAGAGCCCCCACGACGACGCGGTCGACCTGAAGCAGCTGCGGGCGCGCCTGCGTGAGGAGGGCACGCGCGGCGTCGTCCGGCGCGGCGGCACTCCCGCGCGCACGCTGCTGGCCTCGCGGCTTGGCGAGCGCATGCGGACGAGTCCCGCGCTGACGCGCGCCGTGCTCGGCCTCGACGCGCTGTGCATGAACACGATTGGCCGCGTCGCGCCGCTCTTCGGCCCGCGGGAGGCGGTGATCTTCGCCGAGAAGCCAACCGGCGCGACGCCCGTTTCCCTTTGGGACGGGGCACGCATTCTTCAACGAGACCGGTGAGCGCTTCAACGCCCCGGCGTCGCAGGAGGCCCGGCGGCGGGTGCTCGCGTGGTTCGACCGCTTCGCGGCCGGCCACGAGCATCACGACGACGACTAGCAGAGCTCCCTCTCGGGGCAGATTCGTTTGCGCGTGACGAGGCGCGCGATTAGGGTCGTGAGAGGGGGATTCAGGAGTGACGAGTCGGAAAAGGCCTGCTCTGGCCGCAATCGTGGTGGCGGTCGCGCTGTTCGCGCTGCCTGCCGACGCCTTCGGCGGCCGCCTCGTGGCCACGGGCCACGACGCGGACAGCCACTGCGCGGGCTACGACAACACCGGCCAGTGCCACTTCGTGCAGGTGGCGGTGAACTACGTGCGCGGCGGTGCGCCGAACCCGGCCCGGCCGCTGCTGGTGATCGACTGCTCCACGACAGGCATCGTCAGCACTGCGCTCGCCAACTCGGGCGCCGCGGGCGGCCCGAACCAGGTCGTCTGCCCGAGCGCGAACCTGCCGGCGTTCAACGCGATACGGCTCAACACCGCCGGCTTCAGCGCCATCGTCGTGGGGTCGAACTCGGACGCGATCAACCGCGGCGGGACAGCCGACTCGGCGGCCCTGATCGCCCGCAGCGCGGACATCGCGACCTTCTTCAACCAGGGCGGCGGCATCCTCGCGTTCGCCGGCGACACCAACGGCGACGATCCGGCCGACCCCTACTACCAGTTCGTGCCGATCGGGATCGGAGGGAAGGCCGTCGTCTCTCCCTTCCGCCTGACGCCCCAGGGGCAGGCGCTGGGCTTCCACGACTCGGTCAACGGCATCGGGACGAACGACGACATCAACTGCTGCCCCACGCACAACTCCTTCCAGGAGCCTGCCGCCGGCAGCGCCCTGCAGGTCGCGGAGCGCGACTCGAGCGTCCCGCCCGCCCCCGAGACGCTGTTTGCCGACGGCACGATCAGCGGCGGCAAGATCATCAAGGGGCAGGGCGTGATCGGGCTGCCCTCCAATCGCAAGTGCGTCAGCCGGCGCAAGTTCCGGATCCGGATCCGCCAGCCGGGCGGCATCCAGATCCAGACGGCGCTCGTCTTCCTGAACGGCAAGAAGATCCGCGTGCTGACCCGCAAGGTGTTCCAGCGCAAGCGCAAGGTCGCGAACGTGAACCTGCGCGGGCTGCCCCGCGGGACGTTCAAGGTGCGCATCGTGGTCCTCACCAGCGAGGGCACGACGTTGCGCGGCACGCGCAAGTACCGGACCTGCACGAAGAAGCGCAAGTCCAAGCGCCCGCCGCGGCTCTAGAGGCTCCGCGCGCTAGGTCTTCGCGGCCGCGACGAACTCGCGCACGTCCGCTGCCGGCTCGGAATAGGCGTCGCCCAACGCCGACTCGACCGCGGCCATGTAGTCCTTCGCCCAGGCCGGGAAGTCGTAGTCGATCGCGTGCAGGAACTCGAGCGTGGCGGCCAGCCGGATGTCGGCGATCGAAGGGCTGTCGCCGCCGATGAAGCTCTTTCCTTCCAGGAAGAACTTGCGGTAGGCCTCGAGCGGCTGGGCGATCGCCGCCTCGGCGTCCTGCTGCGCCTTTGCCTTCATCGCATCGTCGGCCTCCGAGGTGGCGACCTCGCCTGCGTACTGTGGGAAGCCGAGCGCCGGATACGTCGCCCGTGCGACGAGCGGATAGAGCGTGCCGATCAGGTAGAACATCGCGCTGTCGATCATCGCCCGCTCGCCGGGGTCCTCGGGATAGAACCGGTCGAGCCCGTGCTTGTTGCACAGGTACTGCATGATCGCGCAGCTCTCCCACAGCGATCCGCGCGGCAGGCCATCCGCTTCGAGCATCGGCGTGAGCTGCGCGGGGTCCTTCCGCACGAACTCCGACTCGTCCTTCTTACCCCACACGTCGTGCTCGTCGAAGTCCAGCCCGGCGGCCCGCACGAAGATGCGCACCGTCAGGTTGTTGACGCTCGGCCGCAGGATGTTGAGCGTGTGTGCAGCCATGGTTCTCCTCCTAGTAGGGGTCCTTGGGTGATCGGTCCTCCGACAGCGAGTCCCGTGACCGGCGCGCGAGTGCCTCGATCGCGTCGGCCAGATGTGCCCGGTCGATGTTGTAGTCGCCGCGCTCGACCCTGAGCTTGTGGGCCTCGAGCAGCACCTCGGCATGCGTGAGCCCGGCCGGCGGCTCGAAGCGATAGGACGCCAGCTCGATCAGTAGGCCGAGCGGATCCTCGAAGTAGATCGAGTCCATGAAGCCGCGGTCCTTCACGCCGCTGTGCTTGATCTTGCGCTCGTCGAGGCGCTCGACCGCCTGCCAGAAGGTCGCCTGCGAGACCGCGAAGGCGATGTGGTGCACGCAGCCGGGGTCCGTGGGAGTGCGGTCGGGATCGGGCTCGCGATCCTCGTTGGTGAAAATGGTGATCAGGCGTCCGTCGCCCGGATCGAAGTAGAGGTGGCTGTCCGCGGCGTTGTCGAGGTTCGGCTGCTCGAAGACGAACGGCATGCCGAGGACTCCCTCCCAGAAGTCGATCGACGTCTGCCGGCCGGCGCCGACGAGCGTGATGTGGTGGACACCCTGGGTCTGAAGTTTTCGCATGGCTCCTCCGCGGCTAGTGTTCGACCAGGTTCGACTTGTACTCGCTGCGCTGCAGGCTGCCCCAGGGCACGAGGTCCACGTGCGTCTGGACGACGAGCACGTTGCGCAGCCGCTCCCTGATCGCCTCGGCCAGCGAGGGATCCGGCGCCGCGTCACGGGCCAGCTCGACGCTCACGGGCAGCGGCGGCTCCTGCTTCACGCCCTCTGCCTTCGGCTTGACGAGGATGTGGCCGCTGACGTCGGGCGCGAATGTGCTCACCACCTCGCGTACGGCGGACGGGAACACGTTCACCCCGCGCACGATCAGCATGTCGTCCGTGCGCCCGATGCAGCGCACGCGCGGGCCCGTGCGGCCGCACGGACAGGGGCTCGTGTGCACCTGGACGTGATCGCGCGTGCGGAATCGCAGGTGAGGGGCGGCGCGATGCCGCAGGTGCGTCAGCACGAGCTCGCCGGTGGCGCCGTCGTCCATGTCGAGGGCGGCGCCCGTGTCGGGGTCGATCAGCTCGGGGTGGACGAACCCGCGCGCGCCCAGATGCATCCCGTCCTGCTGCTCGCACTCGCCCCACAGCGACGCGCCGATGTCGCCGATGCCCATCGCCTCCGTGACGCGCGCGCCCCAGCGCTCCTCGAGCATCGCGCGGAAGGCCGGCTCGCCGCCGCCGGGCTCACCCGCGACGAGCACGCGCGTCACGCTCGACCCGCGCAGGTCGAAGTCGCGCTCGGCCGCCCACTCGGCGAGGTACGCCGCATAGGAGGGCGTCACGACCGCCGCCTCGGGCTGCAGCAGGTCGATCGCAAGCATCAGCCGCTCGGTGTTCCCGGTCCCGACCGGGATGTGGGACACCCCGATGCGCTCGAACGCGTCCAGCGCAGCGCCCGCCACGAACGGGCCGGCGTTGTAGGTCGTGACGACGCGCTGCCCGGCCGTGACGCCGGACGCCGCGTAGCTGCGAGCCGACCCGGTCACCCAGTTGTCGAGGTCGCCGGCCGTCAGGGGGATGTAGCTGGGCATGCCTGTGGTGCCGCTGGTCGAATAGATCCGCACGATCTCTGAAGGCGCCGCGCACAGGTGCGTCCCGATCGGGTTCTCCGGAGTGGATGTCGCCTTGACCTCGGACTTCCCGGTCAGGGGCAGCTGCGCGATGTCCGCCAGGCCGCCGGCGTCGGCGGCGTTCTCGACCCCCGCCGCGGCAAGCTTCTCCCGGTAGAAGGCCGAGCATTCGAACAGATAGGAGAGCTGGGTGCGGTAGGAAGCGTCGTCGAGCGCGAGCTGCTCCGCCCACGCGCGGGTCTCGATCTCAGGCTCGAGCATCGGACTCGTACTCGATCGCCTCCTCCGCCTTTCCCGCCATCAGGAAGCCGAGCGGATGCCGGCGCTCCTCGGCAAGGTGCGCGAGCAGGCCGGCCGTGCGCGCGAGGATCGGCACGCATTTCACGGCGGCCGGTTCGAAGCCCAGGTCGAGCAGCACCGCCGCGATCGGCATCGAGACGTTCATCGTGAGCGGCTTCCCCCAGGCCGCGGCCACGCCGTCGCGGAACCTGCGCGCGAGCAGGACGTGCGGCCCGCTCACGCCGCGCTCGTCCGCGAGCTCGAGGATCCGCTCGGCGCGGGGGTCGAGCGGACGGTGCACCGGATGACCGAAGCCGGGCATCCGCTCGCCCGTGGCGCGGACCGCGTGCGCCATGTCCGCCGCGACCGCGGCCGGCTCCCTGCCTGCTGCGACCTCCTGCTGCGCGTCCTCGAGCACCTGGGCACAGGCCTCCGCCGTGCCGAGGATCACCGGCCCGCAGCCGAGGATCCCGGCCGCGACCGCGCCCTGCAGCGACCCCGGGTCGGCGGACAGCGTCATGCGCGCGGCGACGTTCGTGGGCATCATCCCGTGCTCGGCGATCGCCACCAGCAGCAGGTCGAGGAAGAAGCGCTGGTCGGCGGTCGGCTCGCGCCCGGTGAGCAGCAGATGGAAGTACTCGGTGAAGCTGAGCCGGCCCATCAGGTCACCGGTCAGGTCGCGGCCGCGTACCTCGACCCGGTCGGGATAGGCCTGGCTGATATGGGTCGTCGGGTCGACGTCGGCGGGCGCCATCGGATCGAGTATCGCGCAATCGTGACGTCGGTGACCATCCTCACGCCGACTTTGGAAACGTCGAACTAGACTTGACCAACCAACCGGACGAGAGGACGAACGATGGCTCTTCAAATCGGCGATACAGCACCTGACTTCGAGGCCGAGACGACCGAGGGCAAGATCCGCTTCCACGACTGGATCGGGGATTCGTGGGCCGTGCTCTTCTCCCATCCGAGGGACTTCACGCCCGTCTGCACGACCGAGCTCGGCTACATGGCCAAGATCAAGCCCGAGTTCGACAAGCGCGACGTCAAGATCATCGGGCTGTCCGTCGACCCGGTCGACAACCACGAGAAGTGGGCCACGGACATCGAGGAGACGCAGGGTCACGCCCCCAACTATCCGATGATCGGCGACGCCGACTTCAACGTCTCGAAGCAGTACGGCATGCTGCCCGGCGACGTCAGCGGCGATCCGGCCGACCGCACGCCGGCCGACAACCAGACGGTCCGCAACGTCTTCGTGATCGGGCCGGACAAGAAGGTCAAGCTGATCCTCGTGTATCCGATGACGACCGGCCGCAACTTCGACGAGGTCCTGCGCGTGATCGACTCGCTGCAGCTGACCGCCAACCACAAGGTCTCGACCCCGGTGAACTGGCAGGAGGGCGAGGACGTGATCATCGCCGGGTCGGTCTCCGACGACGAGGCCCGCAAGCAGTACCCGGACGGCTGGCAGTCGCCGCGGCCGTACATCCGCATCGTTCCCCAGCCACGCTGATCGGCCGGAAAGAGCAGTGAACGGGGCTCAACCGAACCCTGAAGCGATCCTGCAGCTGGGCACGGCGTTCTGGGCCTCGAAGACTCTCCTGAGCGCGGTCGAGGTCGGCCTGTTCACCGAGCTGGCGGAATCCGGACCGCTCGACGCCGAGGCGCTGCGCGGGAAGCTGGGCCTGCACGAGCGCAGCGCGCACGACTTCTTCGACGCGTTGGTGGCGCTCGGGATGCTGGAGCGCGAGGACGGCCGGTACCGGAACACGGCCGAGACGGATCTCTTCCTCGACCGCAACAAGCCCAGCTACCAGGGCGGCCTGCTGGAGATGCTGAACGCCCGGTTGTTCGGGTTCTGGAACTCCCTCACCGAGGGGCTGCGCACCGGTGAGCCGCAGAACGAGGCGAAGACGGGCGATGGGAACCTCTTCGATGCGATCTACGGCGACCCCGCGCTGCTGCGCGGATTCGCCCGGGCGATGACCGCCAGCAGCATCGGGCCGGCGCAGGCGATGGCGGCCATGTTCCCGTGGGACCGCTACAAGACGGTGATCGACATCGGCTGCGCGGAGGGCTGCGTCCCGGTCCAGGTCGCGCTGGCGCACCCGCACATGGAGGGCGGCGGCTTCGACCTCGCTCCGATCGGGCCTTTGTTCGAGGAGTACGTGGCCGCGGCCGGCGTGGACGATCGGCTGCGCTTCCACCCCGGCGATTTCTTCACGGACGAGCTGCCGCGCGCCGACGTGCTGGTGATGGGCAGGATCCTCCACGACTGGGACATGGACGAGAAACGGCTGCTGCTGGAGAAGGCCCACGCCGCGCTGCCGGAGGGAGGCGCGCTGATCGTGTACGAGGCGATCATCGACGACGACCGGCGCGAGAATGCCTTCGGCCTGCTGATGAGCCTCAACATGCTGATCGAGACGCCCGGCGGCTTCGACTACACGGGAGCCGACTGCCAGGGTTGGATGAAGGACGCGGGCTTCGGCGAGACATACGTGCAGCACCTCGGCGGCCCCACGTCGATGGTGGTCGGGATCAAGTAGACCGCTGACGGTCAGGCTCACGCCGTGGAGCAGCTGGAAGCGGACGTCTGCATCGGGGCGGGGTTCGCGGGACTGGCGACCCGCGAGCACGACTGGGGCGCGGAGGACTACAGCCGCGGCGGCTACAGGGCTCACATGCCGCCGGGGACTCTCACCCGGCGCAGGACCGCCTAACAGCCGTCCAGTAGCGCGAACTTCCTCGGGCGCACCGCGTCCCAACCCATGAGGGGTCATGGCTGCGCTGCTGCCAATGCTCGTGCTGCTGCTGTCGGGGGCGTTCGCCGCGCCGGCGGCCGCGACCACCTATCAGGTCGGCCCGGGCAAGCCGTACGCGAACCTGCAGGGTGTGGCCCCGCTGCTGGGGCCCGGCGACCTGGTGCTCGTCGACGGCGGCGTGACCTATCCCGGCGGCGTCGTGCTGGACCGGCCGGGAACCGCGGCGCAGCCGATCGTGATCCGCGGGGTGCGGGTGGGCGGCGCGCGGCCGCGCATCAACGGCAGCACCAACACGCTCGAGGTGCGGGCCAACCATTACGTGCTGGAAGGGCTGGAGCTGACGGGCGGCACGTTCCGCTGCCTGTACCACCACGCCCACAACGTCGTGGCCCGCGACCTGTCGGTGCACGGCTGCGCGGCGCACGGGCTGCTCGGCGCCGACGACGACTCGGGCTCCCTCCTGCTCGAGTACTCGGAGTTCTACGACTGCGGGGCCGGCACGACCCAGCACTGCATCTACATGGCGACCGACGAGGTCACCTATCCCGGCTCGGTGTTCCGGATGCAGCACAACTACGTGCACGGCACCAACGGCGGCAATGCGGTCAAGAGCCGCGCGCAGCGCAACGAGGTCTACTTCAACTGGATCGAGGGCGCCCTCTACCACGAGCTCGAGCTGATCGGCCCGGACCCCGCCGGCGGGAACGCGATCCCGGGAGTGCGGGAGGACTCGGACGTCGTCGGCAACGTCCTGCGCCAGACGAACACGTTCTCCGTCACGCGTTTCGGCGGCGACGGGACGGGAGCGTCCGAGGGGCGCTACCGCTTCGCGTTCAACACCGTCATCACCCAACCCGGGGGAGGGGCGGTGTTCCGGCTCTTCGATCCGCTGGAGAGCGTCGAGATGCACGGCAACGTCTTCTACGGAGCGGGCGGCGCGGCGGTCAACATGCTGCGCGAGGTCGAAGCGGAGTGGGTCGGCGGCCGCGTGGTGGGCGGAGACCGCAACTGGGTCACGAGCGGCTCGCAGAACGTGCCGCCGGAATGGACCGGCACGATCACCGGAACGAATCCGGGCTTCGCCGACTTCGCCTCGCTCGACCTGCGGCCCACGGCGGCGGCGCCGATCCGCAACGCAGGCCCGGCCGCCACCAGCAGTCCGCCGGGGCATCCGTTCCCCGCGCCGCTGTTCCCGCCCGCGCTGATGCCGCCGCTGCACGCGCCCGCGGCGCCCGGCACCGCGGCCGCGCGGACCGGCGACGGTGCGCTCGATGCCGGGGCCTACGAATTCGGCGCCGGCGCGGTCGGATACCCGCGGCCGAAAGCCGCGACGCAGCTGCGGGTTTCGCTGGTGCCGGCGTTCCGGCCGTGCGTGAGCCCGAACCGCCAGCACGGCCCGCCGCTCGCCTTCGGGTCGTGTGCTCCGCCGCAGCCCGGCTCCACCCGGCTGACGGTCGGCACGCCGGACTCGAACGGCGCAGCGGCGAACGGGCTGGGGTCCCTCCGTTACGGAGCGGTGGTCGGCGACGTGACCGTCGCGGCCTCGTTCACGGACGTGCGC
>Ga0209382_10004485_pt1 | contig 18642 bp, 16 predicted proteins | sample SoiMetdeltSBSDD5_FD_187599 | JGI IMG/M metagenome (GOLD analysis project Ga0209382, IMG submission 187599) | Bulk soil microbial communities from a Populus tree surrounding site in Tennessee, USA - Soil MetaG P. deltoides SBSDD5 (SPAdes) (version 2) | ecosystem: Environmental > Terrestrial >...
CGGATGCTGACTTCGTGACCGGCTAGTTCCGGTAAGGACGGAATCCATGAAGCGGGCTCTAGTCGTGTGTTCGTTGCTCTTCGCGCCTGCTTTAGCGTTCCCGGCGGCGTCACCCGACAGCACTCGGATCGATTTCGGGCCGGATACCCCGGAACCGGGGAGCGTCGAATCGATCGCGAAGTTCACCACCGGCCATGAGTACTTGCCGGCCTCGGTAGCTTACGTTCCGGCATCCTCCACTGTTCCATCACCGGAAAAGATCCTCGGTCACCTGGCCGGCGCTCCCGACGAGCTGTCGAACGTTCATACGATCAACAACTACTTTCGCAAGCTGGATGAAGCCAGCCCGCGCGTCCGTGTGGAGCGCATGGGGACTTCCGAAGAAGGGCGCGAAATGCTGGTCGCGCTCATTTCCGACGAAGCCAATCTCAACCAAGTGGATCATTACCGGGACATCACGGCGCGGTTGGAAGATCCACGTACCACGAATCGCGCGAGCATGGAGAGTCTGGCCGGCGAAGGGCGTCTCTTCTACTGGCTGACGGGGGGACTCCATTCGAGCGAAACCGGCTCGCCCGAGATGCTGATGGAGCTGGCCTACCGTCTCGCCGTTAGCGAACGCCCCGAAATTCAAGGCATCCGGAAGAATGTAATCGTGATGATCACACCCGTGCTGGAGCCGGACGGCCGCGACCGCGTGGTGGAGTGGTACTACCGGCATCAAAAAGGCAAGAAACTACCTTTCCGGGAGGTGGAACGTTTTCTATCCCCGCCCTACTGGGGGCACTATGCGTTCCACGACAACAACCGGGACGGTATGCAGCTCACCCTGGCGTTGACCCAGGCGGTCAACGAAACATATTGGAAGTACCACCCTCAGATCTTTCACGACCTTCATGAGTCCATAGCGCTCCTCTACATCTCGACCGGGCACGGCCCGTATTCCTCCGCCGTTGATCCGGTGACCGTTAACGAGTGGACGCAGTTTGCATATCACGAGGCCTCGGAGCTGCAAGCGCAAGGATTGCCCGGTGTGTGGACGTGGGGATTCTGGGATGGGTGGTGGCCGGGATATCTGTTCTCGGTGGCCAACAATCACAACTCCATCGGTCGTTTTTACGAGACGTTTGGAAACGCTTCGCCCGGAACATTCGATCGCAACCTGAAAGACGAGAAATCCCTCGGCAAGCCGGTCACCGACGTCCAGTGGTACCGCCCCTGGCCCCCCGACAAGAAGCTCACCTGGTCGCTCCGCAACAACACCAACTATATGGAAGCGGGTGTGCTCCAGGCGCTCGACTATGCGTCCTTGCATTGCGAGGAGCTCCTGCGTAACCACTGGGTCAAGGCCGAACGAGCCATCGAAAACGGCAAGACCAAGGCTCCGCGCGCCTGGCTCTTCCCCGAGGGCCAACGGGATCCGGGCCGGCTGGCCTATCTGGTCAACCAGCTTCGCAAACATCACATCGAGGTCCAGCGCCTGAGCGCGTCGGCCAAGGTGGGGGACACGACCTACGTGGCCGGTTCCTATGTCGTGCGCCTGGACCAGCCGTATCGAAACGCCGCCCTCAATTTTCTGGAAGAGCAGAAGTTTCCGGCCGACGAGCCCAACGCGCCCTACGATGACATCGCGTGGACCTGGCCGCTCATGTATGGCGTAACCGGAGCGCGGGTCGATTCGGCGGGAATTCTCGCAGCGTCCATGTCTCCAGTTACCGAAGACGTCAAAGCCAGCGGAAGCGTCGAGGGCGATGGACCTTCGTTCCTGCTCGAAGATCGCGGCCAGACCTGCTTCCTGGCGTTACGTGTGGCCCTTGGGAAAACGACCGTGGAAGCTGCGGAAACAAGTTTTGTCGCTGGAGACCACACCTATCCCGCGGGCACGTGGATCGTGAAATCCTCTCGATCCACGCTTGCCAAGCCTGCCGAACAATATGGAGTCCGGTTCGTAGGGAACGTGAGCGTGCCCAACGTGCGGCGTCACGCCATCGATCTGCCCCGCCTGGCCGTGTATCACAGTTGGATTGATACCCAGGATGCCGGCTGGGTGCGTTACATCTTCGATCACGACAAGATTCCTTACACGTACATCAATGACGAGGACGTGAAGCGGGGCGGGCTCAAGGGACGATTCGATGTCATTTTGTTTCCTGACGCGGGTGGCCGCTTGACCGACATGGTGAATGGCATCGACCCCAAGTACGGACCACTCGCGTACACGAAGACGGCGCAATATCCCAGTCACGGTATCCCGGACGCCTCACCTGATATCACAGGTGGCATGGGATTCGCTGGGTTGTCGCACATTCGTGAATTCATCCAGGGAGGCGGCGTATTTGCCTGTCTCGGTACCTCGGGAAGACTGGTCGTCGATGGGGGACTCGTAAGGGATGTGAACTCGGCCTCGGCGGGTTCGACCCCCGGATCCGTGGTCCGCACGAAGGTTCTTCGCCCTCTCAATCCGATCGCGTACGGGTACGAAACGATGAGCACCGCGTTTCGCGGAAATCAGGCCCTCTGGGATGTGGACGACGAAGACCGAGGATGGGTTGTGATGCAGTTCGGAACGAAGCAGGTCCCTGAAGATGAGGACGCGGCTGCTTCCAAGCCCAAGAAGGAATCCGGCGGGCCGTTCGTCTTATCGGGGTTCGTGAAGGAGAAGGACAAGCTGGATGGAAAGCCCGCCATTCTCGATCTCCCGGCCGGCAAGGGTCGCGTCGTGCTCTACGCGTTCAATCCGCTTCACCGCTACCTGAATCACGCGGACTTCCGTTACGTCTACAACTTGATCCTGAACTGGAACGACAAGCCACGCTGAGACTCACTCACCCCTTGTCATCGCCGTTCAAATTCTTGTGTATGAAGCGGTCCATGAGCCCGCCAATGATGAGGATGAGGAGGGCCAAGAGTGCCGAGGCGACGGCGGCCCGCCAGAGGCCCAGGCCGGTCGCGCATCCCAGCGCGGCAACGACCAGGATCGAGGCCGCGGTCGTCAGCCCGTAGACATTCTTGCTCGAGGGGTCGCGCAGGATCACCCCGCCGCCGATGAATCCGATCCCGGCCACCACGCCCTGAATGATGCGGCTCACCGATCCCGCATCGCCAATGCGTGGTTGTGAGACCAAGGCAAGGCCGATCAGGGTCAGCAGGCATCCACCAACGGCAACCAGCGCATGCGTGCGTAGCCCGGCCGGCTTGTTGTTCAGCTCGCGGTTGAACCCGATCACGCCCCCCAGGATCGCGCTCAAGGTCAAACGCGCGGCAAGGTCACCGAAGGTGATCGGATTGCTTACGACATCCATGACTAGGAGTACGGCCAGCCCCGGTGGGGCGGCTTGGTGAGCTCGCGACTCAAGAACCCCGTGATCCGATCGTAATACGCTTCGCCCAACGTGCTCTCGGGGGAGTCTTTGCCCAAGTGGCCGGCGTTATCTGCGATCCAGAATTCCTTGGGCCGGGGATATTTGTTATAGAGCTCGCGCGCCATCCAGGCCGGCGTCTCGAGATCCATTTCCCCGGTCACAAAGAAAATCGATCCGTTGAACCGCTTGATGACCTTGTCGGGGTCGTCGTGCTTTTCCCACGTCTTCGGCAAGTACACCTGCTTCTCGGGGTGAAGCTTCTTCATGGAGGCGTAATAGCTTTTCCAGTCGCGAAGGAGCCCGACCGCCACAACCGCCCGCACCTCGGGGCGGCGACCCGCCAAGGCCATGGCTACGATTGCGCCCTGCGACTCGCCATACACCGCAACCCGGGTGGTATCCACCTCAGGGCGTTTCCAGAGCACATCCAGGGCGGACGAAGCGTCGACCCGGTACTCGGGGTAGACGCTGACCCCGGTCTGAACCGCAAACGCCTGGCTCACGCCGTGGCCCCGATGTTCGAGGGCCATGACCGCAAACCCCCGGCGGACGAGCGCGGCCATGAGCGGCAGGCGATCAGGCAGGGTCTCGCCCTCGGCGGGGAGGAGCAGGACGGCAGGGTGACGATCAGGAACCACCATTCCCTGACTGTCCTCGGCCGGCATGAACCACGCCCCAATCGTCACCGAGTCCGTGGTCGTAATCTCGATTTGATGGAACTTCACCGGTGGCTGGAGCATGGCCGGAGTCGAGGTGTAGAGGCTCCAGTCCAGCGCCTCGGCGGTGGACCCCAATGCCAGAAGGAAGAGCGCGATCATGAATGGCCGCATCAAGTTTCCCTTTCTCGGTGAAATCCCCCAAGCACGGGAGGAATTACGGCCCGGTGGCTCAATCCAGCCATGCGTCGCACGACCGCCCTAGCCTAACTATCTTGGCAAGAGCCTGCAATTCCATCAGTAAGACCCGCGACCGGACGCTAAAACCACATGGCACGCAGCTTGCCCTAGTACATGGCAGCGATCTCAGGGGGGAACCTGAGGAGAATCTCAAATGCGGACCCCTTCCACTCTCGCCCTCGCCGCGATGGCTGTAGCCGGCCTGACCGTGCAGGGTTGCTCGACCGACAACATGATCACCGCTCCCACCAGTGAGCATTACCAGACTGCGGGCAGGAACCACGGCGGTTCGACTATCGGCGGCTGGACCATGGTTGCCTCCGAGAAGTTCAACCCCGGCGTGGATGCGGTCGCTCCGCCCCTCACCGGCTCGCGCTACACTTTGATCTTCAGCCAGGGCTCTCTCTCCAACGCAATGACCATCTCGATCAGCGAGCGCAGCTCCAAGGTTGTGGATGTCATGCTCGGCCCCGACGGGACCGTGTTCGGCGCTCCGGTGAGTTTGAGCATCGACTACTCCGGAACCCCCAACGATCCCGATTCGCCCTACTTCACCGGGTTTGCCCCCAAGGTCCGCCGCTGGAATCCCAGCTCGAACAGCTGGACCGATGTCCCCGGCACCGACAACCCGGCCAGCAAGACCTTCGTCGCTCAGCTCTCCGGGTTCTCCCGCTACGCGATGGCCGACGGCATGCAGAGCGGTCTCGATACCGGCCACACCCAGAAGGCCCAGTAAGACACTTCGGTCGGATTCTCCTCGAGTCACGAAAACGTCCCTCCCCCAAGGAGGGACGTTTCGTTTATCCTCACCGGTCCTTCCATGACGCGCCGGACGCCCCAAGTCAAAACGATCCGCGACCCAGTGCACGGGGATATTTCCGTGCTCGAGGTGGACCTCCCGCTCCTCGACTCTCCCGAAGTGCAACGGTTGCGCGGGGTGCGCCAGCTTGGTTCCGCGTATCACGTATATCCCGGCGCGCAGCACACGCGTTTCGAGCACTCCTTGGGTACGTACCACGTCGCAGGCAAGCTCGTCGAAGCGATTCGCGAGAACCATGCCCGCGATCCGCGGGGCTGCCGCGATCTGTCCCCTCGCGAGGAAGCCATCGTGCGCGCGGTCGCGCTTCTTCACGACGTCACCCACATTCCGCACGGGCACGCGATGGAGGATCAGGACGGACTGTTTCCGCGCCACGATCGGCCCGAATTGCTGCGGCGACGGGTGAGTTCGGAAACGGTGGGAAAAGCGCTTCGCGCGCGCCGCATCCTCGAACCGGTGGCGGCCCATCTCACCGAGCGTTCCGCGTTGCGCTCCTCCACACCGTTCTTGAGCTCGATCGCCAACGGCGCGGTGGGGGCTGACATTTTGGATTACCTGCGCCGCGATATCGCGTTTACCGGATTGCGGCTGGATTATGACGACCGTCTCTTAGAGCACATGAAGATCGAGCCACGCTCCGGGATCGTGTACATCGATCTCGTTAAGCACGACATGGATCGGGAAGACGTGCTGACCGAAATCCTCAATTTGCTGCGCTGCCGTTACGTTTGTTCCGAGCGCATCTACTATCATCACGCCAAAATCGCATCCGGGGCGCTCGTGTCGCGGGCGGTGGAGATTGCGGTCATGGGCGGTCTCACCCGGCGTGAAATCGAGACCACCACGGATGCCTCGCTTTTGGCCTATCTACGCGCGCGTTCCTTCCGGAGTCATCCGCTGGGGGTCGAACGAGCGCGGGCCATCATCGATCGCCTGCTCACGCGATTCGAAGAGCGGCAGCTGCCCAAACGCTGCTTCGTAATCGCCCGTCCCGGCAATGAATCGCGCCAGGACGCGCTCGTGAACGCCTTCGTCAACCGTCAGGAAGAGAGGATGCGGGTAGAAGCCGATATTGCGGGGGCGCTCGGCATCCGGGATCCCGCGGACGTCATCGTCTACTGCCCTCGGAAGTCGATGCAGCTCAAGGAAGCCCAGGTCCCGGTGCGCCGGGCCAGGCGGCCGATTCGTCCCTTGACCGCCTACGAGGCCGATTTCCCGGCCCTTCGCCAGCTCGTGGACTCCTACCGCAACTTGTGGAAACTCTATGTGTTCGTGCCGGATCGGGCGGGTCAAGATCTCCAGTGGGCGGGGACGCGGGCAGAGCGTATCCTTCGCCGGCGATTCCCCGGAATCCGCAATCAGTTTCATCCGTAACGTCACCGAATCCTGTTAGGGTAGAGGAGCTGAGATGACCCTGGATACGAGACCGATGCCGGATGTGAAAGACGCCTTTCATCCCGATCTCGAAGAGGTGCTGTACACCGCTCCGCGCCTCCACGCCAAGGTGCGCGAGATGGGGGCGGAGATACTCAAGGATTATTCGCACCGGCGGCCCCTCATGGTCGGTGTGCTAAACGGATGCTTTCCGTTCATGGCCGATCTGGTGCGGGCCATGGACACGCAGCTCGAGGTCGATTTCATGTGTGTCTCGTCGTATGGCGGTGGCGCGCAGTCCTCGGGCGTCGTTCGCATCCTCAAGGATTTGAACCAAAGCATTCAAAACCGGCATGTGCTTCTGGTGGAAGACATCATCGATACCGGTCTCACTGCGCGCTATTTGCTCGACAATCTCCTCACCCGCCGGCCCGCTTCGGTGGAGTTCTGTGCACTTCTCGACAAGCGCGAGGCACGAGCGGAAGAAGTGCCGCTCCGTTACGTGGGCTTCGAGTGTCCCAATCGCTACCTGGTCGGCTACGGTTTGGATTGGAAGGGCCTTTACCGAAATCTGCCCTACATCGGCGTCCTGAAGGACGAGATCTTCCAGGGCACGTGATCCGGCCTCGTTCCCAGCGACATCTCCTGGTTCGCGGGGGCAGGGTGGTGACGCAGGACGCGAAGCGACGTGTCCTAGAGGCCGATGTTCTGATCACCGAAGGCAGAATCACGGACGTGGGGCCGAACATCTCGCCGCCCTCCCCGTCCCGCTTCCTGGATGCACGGGCGATGCTCGTGATTCCGGGGTTGATTCAACCCCGGGCCTTACTCGGGCGAACCCTTCTTCGAGGCGTGGATCATTCCGGGGACGCGCCTCATGATGATGAGACGGCATTCTGGTCGGGCCGAATTGGGGCTCTCGAATGTTTGATATCCGGAGTGACAACCGTAGCGGGTTTCGAGATGGCGCACGGCATGGAGGGAATGCGCCGGGCGCTCGCCGAGACGGGAATCCGGTTTGTCTCGGGTCGAACACAGGACGGCGGCACCGATTGGCTCTCGCGCCCCCAGAGTATTAATCCCTCCGCATGGCTGGACGCGGTGACCCGGGGAAATGCAAGCCTGGTCGGCCTGGATGCCGAGCTCGGCAGTCTGGAGCCGGGAAAAGCCGGGGATCTGGTTGTCATTCCGCTGCAAGATCCTCGCGTGTATTCGCATCCCGATGCCGCATGGCCGGAACGCATTCTTTGGAGCTGGAACCGGGGCTCGATTCGATGGGTGGTGGTGGATGGGGAGGTGCTGGTGGATGATTCACGCCTGCCCCATCTCGAGATCGAAACCTGGACTCAGCCCGCCCAGGATGCCGCCCGAACCCTTTTGAACCGCGGGAAAGGAATTTGATGGATCGCATCGAACAAAACGAGCGAGAAGCCGTCATGATTTTGGAGCACCCCAGTTTCCTGCGGGAGCTTCCGAAGACGGACTTGCACTTGCACCTGGATGGATCGCTTCGCGTGGAAACACTTCAGGAGCTGGCACGGACGCAAAGCATCACGCTTCCGGTGGAGACCGAGCTGGAGCTCCGCCGGCAACTCACTCCCGAAACGCGCCCCGGTTCTCTGGAGAAATATCTCGAAGCGTTCGTGATCACGCTTTCAGTGCTTCAGGAACCGGAGAACTTACGCCGTGTGTCCCGCGAGATCGTGGAGGATGCCGCTCAGGATGGCGTGCGTTACGTGGAGGTGCGGTTTTCTCCCATCCTGCACCTGGAACGCGGGTACGCGATCGAGACCATTCTTGAAGGCGTTCTGGCTGGGTTGGCCGAAGGCTCGGCCGCGACCGGGATCCACTCCGGCACCATCATTTGCGGGATGCGCCACATCGATCCCAAGGTGAGCGAAAAGCTGGCCGAGCTGGCGGTGGCGTACAAGTCGAAGGGCGTGGTCGGGTTCGACCTGGCCGGCGCCGAGCAGGATTTTCCCGCCAAGCATCACCGGGAAGCGTTCTACATCATCCGGAACAACAACGTGAACTGCACGTGCCACGCCGGAGAGGGATACGGGCCGGCCAGCATCCATCAAGCCATTCACTTTTTGGGCGCGCATCGCATCGGGCACGGAACGCGGTTGCGTGAAGATCCCGATCTCATGTCTTACGTGAACGATCGTCGCATTCCCATGGAAATCTGCCTCTCTTCGAACTTGCAGACTGGACTGGTGGAGCGGCTCGAGGATCACCCGTTTCCGTTCTACTATCGCCAGGGGTTGCGGGTGACGCTCAACTCCGACAACACCTTGGTCAGTGCGACGACCATGACGCGCGAGTATCGGTTGGCAGTGGAAGCGTTCCGGCTCGGCATTGCCGACGTGCGGAAGATCGTGGTCAACGGGTTCAAGAGCGCGTTTTTGCCTTTCCCGAAGAAAGCGGCGCTCTTGACCCAGGTTCTGGACGAGATGGATGGATTGATTGCGCGTACGTTCGGCGCCAACTACGTGCCGCCTCGGGATCATTTCTAGCCGATGTTCAGGGACGGCGATCGTCTCGACTACGACGAAGCAGATGTTCGCCGGGCCGCGGATTTCCTGACCTCCCGCTTGGATGGAAGGCCCCGTGTCGCCGTGGCGATGGGCTCCGGTCTGGGAAGCTACGCCGAGGGACTGGATCGAGTGCGCCGGGTGCCGTTCGAGGATATCCCCGGCTTTCCAAGCTCGACCGTCCGCGGACACGCCGGGCGACTTGTCTTCGGCGAACGAGCGGGGGTGCCGATCGCGGTCCAGTCGGGGCGCTTTCACGCATACGAAGGCATCCCCGCCGCGCGGGTCGCCTTCCCGGTGCGGGTCCTTCACGCGATCGGAGTGAAAACGTACGTGGTCACGAATGCGGCGGGAGGATTAAGCTCGCATCTTCGGCCCGGCGATTTGCTCGTCATCGAAGACCACATACATCTGCAGTTTCGAAGTCCGTTGCGGGGACGCGGCCCGCTGCTCGATGCCACGCGTTTCGTTGATCTGGCACGCCCCTATGCCCCGCGCTTGATCGATCTGGCCGAGGACGCCGCCCGGCGCCTTGCCCTCCCCCGGGTTCTTACCGGTGTGTACGCTTCGGTGCTGGGCCCCGCCTACGAAACCGCCGCCGAAGTGCGCATGCTGCGACAGCTGGGGGGTGATGCAGTGGGAATGTCCACCGTGCCCGAGGTACTGACCGCCCGCCAGCTTGGAATGGATGTTCTGGGTCTGAGTGCGATCACAAACCTGGCCCCTGGCGTGAGCACCGACCGCCAATCGCATGAAAATGTGTTGCGGATCGCCGAAGAAACCTCGGAGAAGATGGCCCTCCTTTTGGACGCGCTCCTTCCTGCCCTCTGATCCCGGACCCGGGTGGAGAGGATGACGCGGGCCCGGTACCATGTCGCAATGCGCCGCAACCTTCCTCTCTGGTTTGGCATAAGCGTTCTCGTCCTCGAGGGATGCGGGGGAGGAAAACCCCCCGTCGTCGTTCGCACCGGTCCGGTTCCCGGCCCCGGTTACGCACGCTCGTATACGTTCCAGCCCATCCAGCGCCCCGGCGAAATGGAAACGGGGATGACGGGAGATTGGGTGCTCGAGAACGACCAGATGCGGGTTGTGGTGGAGGGGGTCGGTCTTCGGCCGGACGGAGGCAAGCACGCCGGTAACATCATCGATGCCGTCCCCCAGGGCGGCGTGGATCTGCTTCGCGAGATTTTTGCGTTCTTCGATCCGGGAACGGTGCGGCAGGCCATTTATACCCGCGTTGAAGCCGGTCCGGGAGCGAGCATCGTCGCGCGCGGGAAAGACTCGCAGAACGACGCCTTGGGCATCACGACGACCTATGCCCTCTCTCCCAAATCCACGTTCGTCGACATTCAAACGCGGGTCGTGAACACCGGGACCGATCCGGTTACGAGCTTGCAACTGGGGGATGGGATTCAGTGGGGGAGAGCGACCGCCTACGGCCCAGGACTGGGGAGAGAACTGGCCGGTCAACGACCATTGTTGCCGTTCCTACTGGGCTATGGCGAGGGCACGTCATACGGATGGGTGAGCCGGGAAACGGACCTGACCGGAATGTACGGAGAGGCGTGGTCCGCACCGGTCATTCGCACCATCGATCTCGCCCCCGGCGACTCGGTCGTCTATACGCGAAAGCTTTACGTGGCCACCTCGGCCGCATTCGTGTCGACACAAGCGTATGCAGACCGAAACATCACTAACCTGGGGACGATTCGGCTCACGGTGCAAGGGCGTGACGGACGGTCTGTGCAAGGGGGGAGAGTGGAATTCCGCAGGCCGGATGGCTCCCCGATTCTGGGAGGCGAGGTGTTGGCCGCGCCAACGGACTGGATGTTACCGGCCGGCGAGACGGTGCTGGAGGTGCGTCATCCCCAGCGTGGACGCGCCTCGAGCGTGAAAGTAGATGTGACGCTGGGAAAAGTGCGGGACGTCACCTTGCATTTGCCGGACGCATCGACGCTGACGTTGAAGGCATTGGACTACAACGGCCGGCCCAGCCCCGCGCGATGGACCTTCGAAGGCGTGGGAGATACGCCGACACCGGACTTTGGACCGCGGTATAGCCTCCGCGGCGCGGGCAACTATCACTTCACTCCCACCGGAACATCGCACGTTCGCGTTCCGGCCGGCCGCTATCGGGTGACCGCTACGCGCGGGCCGGGTTATCAGGCGTGGAGCGGTGAGGTGTCCTTGTTTCCCGGCAAGGAAACAGGCCTGGAGGCTCGCCTCGTTCGGTTGGAGATTCCACCGGCGTGGGTTGAAGCCGATCTGCACGTGCACGCCATGCCCACCGAAGATGCGCCGATCGGCCTGGCCGACCGCGCGGCGGAGCTGGCTTGCGAAGGCATCGATTGGTTTGTCTCCGGAGATCCTTTTTCGCGAACGACCTACGCGACCGTTCTCGACACGTTGAAGGTCGCCGCACCGCTTCATGCCCTGGTCGGGGAGGAGATCATCAATCGCCGAGGCCGGTTTCAAGGATTTCCTTTGCCCGTTCGCGAAGACAAGCCCGGAAAGGGTGCGCTGGAGGGGGAAGCGCTCTCGGTTGGTGCGATGTTCGATGGCCTGCATGGGGAGGGAGAGCAGGTCCTGGTTCAAGTGGATGACCCGCGGTCGAACGGCTACTTCGACAAGTATGCGTACTCGGCCAAAGTGGACACGGCCAACGCCGGTTTTCGCCGCGATTTCGATCTCGTGGAGGTGCTGAGCGGGAAGAGCAATCCCCAGTTCCGGGTGTTGTGGGACGACTGGATGCGGCTTTTGAGTAGCGATTCTCCGGTGACGGCGGTGGGAAACTCGGACAGCCGATCCTTGTTCGGGGACGAGGCGGGAGTGCCTCGGAACTTCGTAGCATTGGAGCCATCATCGGAAACGGATCCGGTCGCGAAGTTCGTGGATGGTTTGCGGATGGGCCGAGTGGTGGTCTCGAACGGGCCGTTCATCGATTTCACGTTGGGGAATGTCGGGGTTGGGGGAACCTTGGTGTCCCGAGGAACCATTCGAGGCCATATTCGGGTGGTGGCCCCGTCCTGGGTGGACGTGAAAAGCGTACGGGTGTATGTGAATGGACGGGAAGATGCGAGCTACATGCTTCGCGGGCGAGACCGCTCGTTACGCTTCGACGAGGACATAGAAGTCACGATCAATTCGCCGTCGTTCGTGGTGGTGCGGGTGGACGGCAATGAACCGATGGATCCGGTGGTGACCGCAGCGGGCTCCTTTGCCAGGCCTTTGCCGGTAGCGTTCACGAACCCGATCTGGGTCAAGACGGAGGCAGGACGATGACCGAGCTGGATGATCTTCGTTATCCGATTGGAAAGCACGATGTGCGCGCGCCGGTGAGCGCGGGGGACTTGAAGGCTGCGATTCGGGACATCCGGGAACTACCGGATCATTTGGCGGCTGCGGTGGCGGAGTTGAACGACAAACAACTCGATACGACGTACCGGCAAGGCGGGTGGACGGTTCGCCAGGTGGTCCATCACCTCCCCGATAGTCACGTGAATGCCTATGTGAGGTTCAAGCTCGCCCTTACGGAGGATGTGCCGGTCATCAAAACCTACGACGAAGAGCGATGGGCGGAGCTGGCGGACGCCAGAGCGTTTCCGATCGAGCCGTCACTTTCGTTGTTGCGCGGACTGCACGCTCGTTGGGCGAGCTTGCTGGACGGATTGGGCCAAGCCGAGCTCCAGCGCGGGTTGATGCACCCGGAAGCGGGGAAGTTCTCGATTGCCCAGCTGACCGGTCTTTATGGGTGGCACGGCCGCCATCACGTGGCCCACATTACATCGCTGAGGACCCGCTCGGGCTGGTAGCAATCACCCCGGGACGATTTGGCTTGGTGTCACTGGCTCGAACTCGCTCCGGAGCGAGTAAGTTTTTTTCAAACCTTCACTCGCCGCCCCCAAATCGATTCGGGCTCGCTGTAGAATATGTGCGGGCTAGGGAGTCGAGGTTCATGATGAGGTTCCTGATCATTGGAGCCCTTCTAGTTTTGGGCGCCTTCGCCTGCGATGACGAGACATCCAATTCGCCGTTCGTCCCAACTCCCCAGACCGATAGAGACGCTCAGGTAATTTCCCTCATTCTTGGACCTGCGATCAGGCCGAACCAAACTCTTGCCATGAGTGTGGCCAGAGAACTGGATGTGATCCGGGAGAAATACGGAGACGAAATCCCCGCAGTGGACCAAGGGCCTCGCCCGCCGTGGCAGGAAAACGCCATCACGCTCTGGATGACGGCTGGGGCAGCAGATAGTGTTCGGCAGGGGACCTATACGTCCTGGAATGACCTGAACGAAGCAGAGGGGGCCACACTCCAGTCGGTCAGTATTTCGAATCCCCGAGCAACGCTGAAGTTCGACGATTGGATCCATCCGCGGCTCATGGCCGAAAAATATGCCGGTTTACCGGGGGTGGTGTGGGCGGCTCCCAGTAGAATCGCGGGGGACTGGTCCAACCTCTATCCTTTCCAGCATGAGTTCGGGAGAAGTTATCTCTTTCGCAAGGGGGATGGGGATTGCTTTTTGGGGTGCATCAACAATGAGTATTGGTATTTTCGTCATAAGGGGATCGAATACGTCGGGCACTGGGATCCGAGCGAAGAACCGGAACCCGAGTGGTGGGCGGAAGCGAAGCTGAACAAAGATTACTTCTTTTGGTGGTAATCCACACTGGAGCTCAATCCCGGCTCGCCAGCGTGGCCTTGAGCGCGACTTCCTTGCCATCCCGCATCACGATGACATCCACGACGTCCCCGGGATGCCGCTCCTTGATCGCATCCGTGTAGTCATAGATATCTGCGATTTCATGGCTGCCGAACTTGATGATGATATCGCCTTCCTTCACGCCTGCCGCCGCCGCCGGGCTGCCCTCTTTCACTCCAGCCAGTTTCACCCCGTGTTCCTGGGCACCGTAGTCGGGAATCGAACCGAAGTACGCTCCGAAGCCGCCGCCCGTGCCGCGCGAGTGGGGATCCTTAGACTCCACGGCCTTCACGAACTCCAGGTCCTCGCCTCCACCGCCTAGCTCGGTGGTGGCGCTCCACACGATTTTCGTGATGTCGGCAATGCCGTTCTTATCGATCTTGTCCCAGTCGTCGCTCGGCTTGTGGTAATCCTCGTGAAGCCCACTGAAGAAAAACAGAACTGGGACGCCCTTCTGGTAGAACTCCTCGTGATCGCTCGCGCTTTCTACGCCCTTCGACGGCTCGATTTTCAAGGCGCGGCCTTGGCCTGCGCGCTCTAACAGCGAAGCGAATCCAGGGGATGTCCCGACGCCGCCTATCAACACTTTTCCCCCCTTCGGTCGTCCGATCATGTCCATGTTGAACATGGCGTCGATTTGGTCCAGCGGAACGGGAGGGTGCTCCGCCATGAATTTCGAGCCCAGCAAACCCACCTCTTCACCCGAAAACGCGGCAAAGATGAGCGTGCGCTTCAAACGCGGACCCGCAGACAGCACGCGAGCCAGTTCAATCAACCCGGATGTTCCGGAGGCGTTGTCATCGGCCCCGTTGTGGATCTTGCCGATCTGGCTCGGGGCCAGCGAGCTTTCGTTGCCCCGTCCCAAATGATCGTAGTGAGCACCCAGCACGATGGCCTTGGCGCTGGGGTCGGTTCCGCGCAGAATCCCAATCACGTTTGCGGTCTGGCGCTCTTCTTTCTTCACCTCTACAGACACCTTGGCTTCTATCTTCTCCCCCAGAGCCACGGAATTGGGTTTTTGGCTCTTGTCCACATCCGCCACCCACTGATTCAAGTTCACACCGCCGGCGGAGAGAATCGCTTCCGCCAGGTCGCGCTGTACGTGCACGGCCAAAAGTCCTGCGCCTCCAATCGCCTCCCTCCATCGCGGAGCAAGGAGCTTGTCCGTCTCGCTTTGCGGGCTTCCGGGCCCGGTGACAAAGATCATTCCCAGCGCGCCATGGCTCTTTGCATTCTTTAGTTTGGCGCGGATAGAGACATAGGTGGACGGATCGAGCTTGCTGAATGCGCTCGATGTGTCCGCCTGCAATGGCTGATGTCGCAAAACAATCACAAACTTGCCTGTAGCATCGACCCCGGCGTAATCGTCGTAATTCAGACTCGGAACCGTGATCCCATAACCGACAAAAACCAACTGGCCGCTCTTGGATCCATTTACGCTGGACGCGAGGGGCCGGAAATCCTTGTCCATGGTCGGCGAGTCAAAACCGGGGACGCCGGTTAGCTCGAGCGCATTGTCGGAACCAAAACCGATCCCCACCTCCGCGGAAAAATTTTGGAAGTACGTGCTTTGCTCCCCACCCGGCTCGAGCCCGTACTGGCGAAAGTGGGCCGCGATCCACCGGGCGGAAGCCTCGCATCCAGGGCTTCCCGTCATCCGCCCCTCCCGGGCGTCGTCGGCTAGCCAGCGCACGTCGGATATGAGGCTGTCGCCCGAAATGGCTTCCAGACCGCTTTGGGACGCCCGGGCGGGCCCAACCAGGACAACCGCGCCCCAGACCAGGCTACCCAAAAGGGCCCGAGTCGCCGAGGCACCGATCCATAATTTCAACATCAGGATTCTCCGTGGAAGCAGGGGTGGCCGAACGGCCATGATGATACTCGACCACCCAGGAGCACGAAACGATGATCCAGAACGTTCGCGAGCCACAGGTTTTCGATCGGTTGCAGCAAGAAAAAAAAGGTCTCTCCGCCGCCGCAACACTTCTCGATGCGATCGCGGAAGTGGAGGAGCCGTTCAGCATGCGGCTCGAATCGCCCGGCATCGAATTCCAGGCCCTGGTCCCCGTGGGCACCCATCCCAACCGGGCAGTGCTGAAGATTTTTCGCATCGACGACGGCCCGTTGGAGGGACGCACGGCGGTCTTCTTCTACAAGAAGAGTCGCATTCCGTGGAGCCGGGATCGTCACTCCTACGGCGTGTGCTTGCTGGCACCTTCGGGTCCCACCCCGGGCGAGGTGGAGGAGTGGATCGACTTCGCCACCACCGGGTTTCATCCCGAACATCGGCCTTCGCGGCTTCGGCAAGGGTTCACCTTCACCGTTCCCGAATGAGGTAAGCCAATGGAACGACTCAATCCCGGCGAGCTCAAGATCGCTCTCTTCTGCCGCGGCCTTCGCATCGGTCCGGGGTGCAACCTGGAAGAGGACGCGCGGTTCCTTTCCCGTACGCGGGCCGGGTTGGGAAGCGGGCTGGATCTCGTCATTCCGGGCGACCTCAAAGACCTGTGGGTCAACGTGCCGGTGGAGGAGGATTTCGTCGAGGACTCGCCGTTTCTCCTCGTCCACCACGAGGGCGCCTACTGGGTGCGAGACGGAGAGAGCAGGAACGAGTACGAAGTCGAAATCCGCGGGCAGCCCAACTGGTACGACGCGAAGACGTCCAAAGGCACCCCCATGTATCGTGTGGGCGTCCTGCAGGGGACGTATCTCGGGATTTACATCTCCAATTCCTGCTCGTTCTGGTACCACTCGCCGAGCATGGGCTGCAAGTTCTGCACGACCGGTCTCAACGTGGGCGTAAACGAGATCATGGAAAAGGACGTGGACGACTTGGTGGAGGTCGCCAAAGCGGCCAAAGCCGAAAACGGCGTCACCTTCGTGCACTTGAACAGCGGCTATGCGGGGAAGGACCGGAGCCTCGACGTGATGGCGCCGTACGTGAAAGCGCTCAAGGAACAGGTGGGCGTGCTCACCGGTGTACAGGTCACACCATCTCCGAATCTCTGGAAATACGACTGGCTCCTAGACTGCGGCGCGGATCACTTCTCCTTCTGCTACGAATTCCACAACCCCAAGGTCTTTGCGGAAGCCTGCCCGGGGAAGGAGAGATTCCTCGGCCAGCGGGCGTTCATGAACGCGCTCGAGTACACGGCCAAGAAGATGGGGCCCGGGCGCGTGTCGGGCGAAATCATCGCCGGTGTCGAGCCGCTCGAGGACACGCTGAAGGCGATCGATTACATTGCCGGGCTTGGCGCGTTCCCGACCGTGTGCATCTTCCGCCCGACCCTGGGCTCCGAAATGGAGCGCTATCCGTCCCCGCATTACAAAGACATGCGCCTGGTCTTGGAATACATGTGGGACGCCTGCCGGCGAAACGGAATCCTGATCGGCGTGGCGCCCAATATCGAGGTGAGTCTCGTCGTCACGCCGGACGACAGCCGGTATCTTCCCCGACGCACCATGGCCTGGCATCTGTATGAGATGAAGCTCAAAGCAGCCCGGCGTCTGGCCAAGCCGCTCTTCTCGAAGGAACTGCGACCCCACGGGGTCAAGGGCGATCCGACGCGCTATCCCGCCGGTTCCCCTGCGCTCAAAATCGACCCCGTGCTCGTTCCTTGGCCGGAAGATTCTCGAGGCATGTCGTCCACCATCCGGTAAGGAGGGTGGTCGCGAACTCTTCCGGGAGACCCTCGCCCCGCACCTCGCGGGCGAGCCGGTGGTGGTCGTAAGTCACGGGGATGAATTCGGCGCGGTAGCCTTTCTCCGCATCCGCGTCGAGCAGGGTGAACCAGACGTGCGGCGAGCCGTCGTTTTCCGGCCGGCCCAGGACGCCCACGTTTACGAATCCGCGGCCGTCGGGAAGCCGCCGTTCCCACTTGATTCCCGAATGTGTGCCCAGGAGTAGACCGGCTCCGGAAGCGTCGAGGAAACGACGCAGAAGGCCGTCGGGAGTACCGGTTTCCCAAAGGAATTCGTTCACCTGGCGGGGTGAGCCGTGGCACGTAAGCACGGATATACCGCCCAACCTGAATCGAAAGGCCGACGGCAGTTTTTTCATCCACGCCTTGTTCTTATCGGACGTTCTAGCGGCGGTGTAGTCATAGGAGATTTGTGCGAAGTGATTGTCACGGGGATCGGAGTACCCGCATCCGCAATCGTCGCGACAGAGAGCGATCGACTCCTCGTAGTTGCCGCGCATCACCCGAACGCCGGCTTCGCGAAGCAACGCGCAGGTTTTGTCGGGAAAAGGGCCGAACCCACCGAGATCGCCCAGGCAAAGGACCACCTCAGCACCGCGCTGGTGGGCTAGTTCGAGTGCACTTTCCAAGGCCAGGTAGTTGCTGTAGATACCGCCGAAAACCGCCACTCTTGCGTATGAACCGGATAGCTCTCGTGGCTCATGGACTGCCTGCAGCGTATCCATCATGTGTTCGCGCAGGACATGCCGGTTTCATAGCAGGTGCGGCACGCATGATGGGCCAGATCCACCCCCGGACTTCCTCTCAAGCTCGCGGATCCCAAGAGCCCTTGTTTCTTTCCAACCAGGATGGGGCAGGCATACACGCCTTGAGCCGTGATCACCCGGGTTTGCGCGCACTGGAGCATGAGGGGATCGACATCGGCCATCATGGCCTGACTCACCGCACCCCCGGTCCGGGGATCCTCGAGCTTTCCAATGTGGAATACGGGAAGCATTTTGAGCCGGGGTTTTTGAACGCCTTCTCTTTTGAGCATGGCAAGGAAGCGTTCGAATAGTGGCGGGCCGCCGTTTTGGAAGTATTCGGTAACGGTCACGATCGGAAGCAATCCGACCTCCTGAAGACGCAGGACGGCCCTGAGCGCCTTGGCATGGGAACCCCTGCCGCGCAATCGATCGTTCTCCGCTTCATCGGGATGATCCATGCTCACTCGGATCTCCAATGAATAACGCGAACGGTCGGATATGTGTTGC
>Ga0209382_10004486_pt1 | contig 18641 bp, 16 predicted proteins | sample SoiMetdeltSBSDD5_FD_187599 | JGI IMG/M metagenome (GOLD analysis project Ga0209382, IMG submission 187599) | Bulk soil microbial communities from a Populus tree surrounding site in Tennessee, USA - Soil MetaG P. deltoides SBSDD5 (SPAdes) (version 2) | ecosystem: Environmental > Terrestrial >...
GGGTTGAGTGAGCGGCCGACGTCCTGCAGGAGGTCAGCGCGGAGCAGGCGCCATTCGCCGGTCAGCGTGTCGACCACCACTTCCGATACGGCGGCGCCGTAAGCGAAGTAGTAAAACGGCTCGCCCTGGAAGCGCTCGCGGTCGAAGTGGATCTCGGGCGTGCGCCAGTAGCCCGTCGCCGAAAGCGGCACGCGCGCGAGGAACGCTTCGCGCGCGATCTGCGCGAAGCTCGCGTTCGGCAGTCTGGCGCGGAACGGCGCGAGGCGCTCCTTCAGTACGCGGCACGCCGCGCGCGCCGCCTCGCCGTTGATGTCAGTGCCGCTCGAGGCGGCCGTTGGCGAAGTGTTCGGTACCTTGGCGGTCGAGGTCGCGGTGATGTGCACCTGCCCGAGCGGAATCTCCAGTTCCTGGGCCACCATCTGCGCCACTTTGACAAAGAGTCCCTGGCCCATTTCGGTGCCGCCGTGGTTGAGGTGCACGCTGCCGTCGGTGTAGATGTGCACGAGCGCGCCCGCCTGGTTCATCGACACGGTAGTGAACGCGATGCCGAACTTGACCGGCGTGAGCGCGATGCCTTTCCTGAAGAGCGCCGAGGAAGCGTTGAAGGTGCGGATCGCGGCGCGGCGCGCGCGGTAATCGGAGCGCCGTTCGAGATCGTCGATGAGTTCAGGCAGCACGTTGTCCGCCACCGTCATGCCGTAAGGCGTCACGTTGCGCGGCGCATCGCCGTAGAGGTTTCGCCTTCGCACATCGAGCGGATCGAGATCCAGGCGCCGCGCAATGGCGGCGATTACGCCTTCTGCGGCGAACATGCCCTGCGGGCCGCCGAAGCCGCGAAACGCGGTGTTCGACACCGTGTTCGTCTTGCAGCGATGCGACGTGATGCGCACATTGGGCAGGAAGTACGCGTTGTCGCAGTGGAAGACCGCGCGGTCGTTCACCGCCGCCGACAGATCGGCGGAGATGCCGCAGCGCGAGGCGAGCATGAGGTCCAGCGTCTCGATGCGGCCGTCACCGTCGAAGCCGACGCTGTAGTCATAGAGGAAGTCGTGCCGTTTGCCCGTGCCGACCATGTCGTCGTCGCGATCGGCGCGCAGCTTGACCGGCCGAGCGGTGGCGCGCGCAAGGAGCGCCGCCACCACCGCATAGAACGCCGCTTGGGTCTCCTTGCCGCCGAACCCGCCGCCGAGGCGGCGCAGCTCAACGGTGACCTTGGCGTCGGCGACGCCGAGCGCGGCGGCGACCAAATGCTGGACCTCGGTCGGGTGCTGCGTCGACGAATGGACGAGCATTTCCTCGCGCTCACCCGGGATCGCAAGCGCGACCTGCCCTTCGAGGTAGAAATGCTCCTGCCCGCCGCAGCGCAGGTTTCCGCGCAGGGTGTGAGCCGAACGGGCGGCCAGATTACCGCGGTTCACTTCGACGGAAGGCACGACGAAGAGCCGTCGTTCGAGCGCTTTTTCGATCGTAAGCACCGGCTCGAGCTCCTCGTATTGCGCTCGAGCGAGGCGCGCGGCGCGCCGCGCATGCTCGACGCTCGTCGCGGCGACCGCGAAGAGCGGCTGTCCGCGGAATTCCACAGTGCCAGAGGCGAAAACCGGCTCGTCGGGAAGCACCGGCCCGATGTTGTTGTTGCCCGGAATGTCCGCGGCCGCGATCACGACGACGACCCCGGGTGCGCCGCGCACCGGTTCGAGGTCGAGCGATACGAGCTTCGTGTGCGTGACCGTGGAGAGGCCGACGGCGCCGAACAGCGTGCCCGGCGGCTCCGCCAGGTCGTCCACGTATCGCGCTTCGCCGCAGACGTGCAGCTCGGCGCTGTCGTGCGGCAGGGCTTCGCGGATCACAGCTCGAAGATCGCCCGCGGGCCCACACCCGCGGCGAACTTGCGCAGGAGGTTTTGTGCGACCGTCATGCGGTACCAGCCCGAGCCGCGATGGTCGGAAAGCGGCCTGAAATCCGCGCCGAGCGCCGCGCACGCCGCATCGGCGCCTTGCGCGAATGCAGCCTCGGCTCGGGGCGCGCGCGCGGGTGTCGCCGCCATGCCGCCGAAGGCGAAGCGCGCCTTGCCTTCGTGGACGTGGAAAGCCGCGCACACCGCCGAGATGTCCTGGTCGAAGCGCTTCGAGACCTTGTAGACCGCGAAACGCGCGGCACGGGCGAGCTTCGGTACTCGCACCGCACGGATGTACTCACCGGGCTCGAGGACGCTCTTCCGGTAGCCGTTGTAGAAAACATCCAGCGCGATGGCGCGACGCTGGGTGATGACCGTGGCGCCGAGCGCCATGAGGAATGGCATCGAATCGCCGATGGGCGAGCCGTTCGCGATGTTCCCGGCGATCGTGCCGCAGGCGCGCACCTGGGCGCCGCCGAGGCGGCGCAGGAGCTCGCCGATATCGGCGTGCAGCGCGCCCAGCGCTACCAGCGCCTCGGCATAAGTGACCGCCGCGCCGATCTCGACGTGGTCGGCCGTGTCCTCGATGCGCTTCAGCTCGCACACGTTGCCGAGGTAGACGACGTTGTCGAGCTCGCGCAGCTGCTTGGTGATGACAAGCCCCAGATCGGTGCCGCCGGCGAGCAAGGTGGCGTCCGGGCGCAGCACGCGCTCGAGCTCGGCGAGCGTGCGCGGCGCACTGAACCGCGGGTGGGAGACGCCTTCGCGCGGCGACGGCGACGCCGCGCCTTGTGTCTTGTGCGGGTACTCGAACATCCTACGCCCGGCCTCCAGAATCGGCGCGTAGCCGGTGCAGCGGCATAGGTTTCCCGCGATCGCGTCGGCGACCGAGGCGGAGGGCTTCTGGTAATGCGCGTACAGCGCCATGACAAAACCCGGAGTGCAGAAGCCGCACTGAGAGCCGTGGCACTCGACCATCGCGCGCTGCGCGGGATGGTTTTCGAGCCCCTCCACCGTCGTAAGCGCCTTGCCGTCCAGGCAGCCGAGCGGATAGACGCAGCTGCACACGGGCAGGTCATCCACCACGACCGTGCAGGCGCCGCAGTCGCCTTCGGCGCAGCCTTCCTTCGTGCCGGTCAGGCGCCGCTCCTCGCGCAGCCATGTGAGAAGCGTGCGCGTGCCCTGCGCCGCGTCGAGCGAGACGGGCTCGCCGTTCAGCAAAAACTCGATGGTCGCGCGCATCGTGCGGTAGACTTTATCCGGATTTTCTCGAGGGGAGCCCCATGCGCTTTGCCATGCTCGTCGTCGCGGCGTCGTTCTCCGCCGCGGCCTTCGCCCAGAAAGAAACAGCGGTGCGCTTCGCGCTCGACTGGCGCTTCGAAGGTCCGGCGGCGCCGTTCTTCGTTGCGATCGACAAGGGTTATTACAAGGCCGAGGGCCTCGCCGTCAGCATCGATCCGGGCGCGGGCTCGGTCGAAGGCATCAACCGCGTCGCTTCCGGCGCCTACGAGATCGGCTTCGCCGACATCAACTCGCTCATCAAGTACCGCGACAACCCGCGCAACCTGCCGGTCAAGGCGGTGATGATGGTGTACGACACGCCGGCGTTTTCCATCGTCTCGCTGAAGAAGAACGGCATCGCGAAGCCCAAGGACCTCGAAGGCAAGGTGCTCGGCGCACCCGCGGCCGATGGCGCGTACGCGCAGTGGCCGATCTTCGTCCAGGCGAACAAGATCGACGCCTCGAGGGTGAAGATCGAGAACATCGGCTTCCCGGTGCGCGAGCCGATGCTCGCGCAGGGCAAGGTCGACGCGATCACCGGTTTCTGGTTCTCCTCGTACATGAACCTGCGCGCGAACAACGTGCCGGCCGACGAGATCACGGTGCTGCACATGCGCGACCACGGGGTGGACCTCTACGGCAACGTCATCATGGCGAACCCGGACTTCATCCGCTTCGCGCCGAAGGCGGTGGCGGGCTTCGTGAAGGCGACGATCCGCGGCATCCAGGACACCGCGGCCAATCCGAACGCCGCGATCGACTCGCTCATGAAGAGGAACCCCATCGCCAAGCGCGAAGTGGAGCTCGAGCGCCTCAAGCTCTCGCTCGAGAAGAACTTCGTGACAGCCGACGTGAAGAAGAACGGCCTTGGCGCCGTGGACATGAAGCGCCTGGAGCGCTCGATCGACCAGATCGGCCTTACCTTCCAGTACACGAACAAGCCGAAGGCGGCCGATATCTTTACCGCGCAATTCCTCCCGCCTCGCGAGCAGCGGCTCGTGAAGTAGTTTTTGGTCCGGCTCGACCGAGTCTCGATGGCCTACGGGCGCGGCGCTGCCGCGGTCCGCGCCATCGACGAAGTTTCACTTGAAATCACGCACGGCGAATTCATCGCCGTGGTGGGGCCGTCGGGTTGCGGCAAGAGCTCGCTGATGAAGCTTATCTCCGGGCTGCATCCGCCGGCGTCGGGCACGCTCACCTTCGAGGGCAGGCCGGTGAGCGGGCCGCTTCAGTCCGTCGGCATGGCATTCCAGAACTCCAATCTCCTACCGTGGCGCAATGCGCTCGACAACGTGTTGCTGCCGCTCGAGATCGTCGAGCCGTACCGGCGCGATTTCTCGAAGGAGAAGTACGCGCCGAAGGCGCGCGCGCTGCTCGCGTCCGTCGGCCTTGCCGGCTTCACCGAGAAGCATCCGTGGGAACTTTCGGGCGGCATGCAGCAGCGCACCTCGATCTGCCGCGCGCTCATTCACGAGCCGGAAGTTCTGCTTCTGGATGAGCCGTTCGCGGCGCTCGATGCGTTTACCCGCGAGGAGCTGTGGCAGGCGCTGCGCGACCTGCAGGCCGCGCGCAAGGTGACGGTGATGCTCGTCACGCATGACCTTCGCGAAGCCGTTTTCCTCGCCGACACGGTGTACGTGATGTCGAGCCGGCCCGGGCGCATCGTGCGGCGCTGTCCGGTGCCGTTTCCGCGTCCGCGCGACCTCGAGGTCACGTATACGCAGCCGTTCCAGGACCTGGTCCACGAACTGAGAGCGCTGATCGGCCGTGGATAGGCGCGAGATCGCGATCCGGGTGGTCTCGCCCGCCTTGTTCGTGATCGTGCTCTTCTTGGTCTGGGAAGCGGTCTGCAAAGCGCTCGACGTGCCGCTCACCATTCTTCCCGCGCCCTCGGATGTCTTCGGCGCGCTGTGGCAATACAGGAAGCCCATCTGGGACAACTCGTTCGTCACGCTCTGGACCACGCTCGCCGGTTTCGCGATCGCCACGGTCTTCGGCCTTCTGCTCGGCATCGCGGTGGGCTGGCATCGCGCGCTCTACGCGGGAATCTATCCCGTGCTCATCGGCTTCAACTCGATTCCGAAGGTGGCGGTGGTCCCAGTACTGATCCTCTGGTTCGGGCTGGGCGAGATTCCCGCCGTGCTCACTGCATTCCTCATCTCGTTTTTTCCCATCGTGGTCAACGTGGCGACCGGCCTTGCCACGACCGAGCCGGAGCTTGAGGACGTGCTGCGCGCGCTCGGCGCCACCAAGCTCGACATCATGCGCAAGGTCGGCATTCCGCGCTCGCTGCCGTACTTTTTCGGCTCGCTGAAAGTGGCGATCACGCTCGCTTTCGTGGGCGCCGTGGTGTCCGAGACGGTGGGCGCGAACAAGGGAATCGGCAAGCTCATGCTCGATGCGCAGGCGGCGTTTCAGGTGCCGATCGTGTTCGCCGGGCTCGTCGTCCTGGCGGTGCTCGGCATCCTGCTCTACGCCGCGACCGCGGCCGTCGAAACGCGCTTTACCGGCTGGGCTTTCCGCGGCCAGTCGAACCGCTAAAATCCTTCATGGCCCGCATCCCCTATGAAGATGAAATCATCATCTCGTGGGTCGAGCTGCACCGCGACGCGCGCTACCTATCCGAAGTCCTGCATCAGAAAGGTCCCTGGAAAGGCATTATCGCGGTGACGCGCGGCGGGCTCGTGCCCGCGGCGCTCGTCGCGCGCGAGCTCGATATCCGCCTCGTCGACACGATCTGCGTGACGAGCTACGACGCGGGGAACGCCGGCGCGGCCGCGCAGCAGCAGGGAAAGGTCCAGGTCCTCAAGGGGGTGAGCGGGCAGGGCGATGGCTACCTTCTCATCGACGACCTGGTTGATACCGGCAAGACGGCACAGACGGTGCGCCAGCTCTTGCCCAGGGCGCATTTCGCTTGTCTCTACGCGAAGCCCGCTGGGCGCCCGATCGTGGACACCTTCGTCAAGGAATTCAAGCAGACGAAGTGGATCCATTTCCCGTGGGACATCGAATACAAGTTCGCAACGCCCATCAAGGACGGCGGACGCGTCTCTGCCGGGCCGGGCTGACAGGAGCCGTCAGCCGAACACTCCTTCGGGTCATGTCGGCAAACACCGACTAGGCCATTCGGCTCGCTAGAATGATTTTCGAACGGCGGAGTAGCAGAGTGGGGAGCATGCGAGGGTCTGCAACGCCCTAGTACGTTGGTTCGATTCCAACCTCCGCCTCCAGATCCCTACCGGTGGCCGAGGGCGCAAAGGCGCTCGATGTTGTCCGCGGCCATCGGCTGCGCGAAGAGGTAGCCCTGGGCCTGCTCACAGCGCAGCCGGTGCAGGAGCGTCGCCTGCTCTTCCGTCTCGACGCCCTCGGCGATCACCGTGTAACCCAGGGTGTGAGCCATTTCGACGATGGTGCGCACGATCGTCTTGTCGCGGACCATGTCCTGTACGAAGGAGCGGTCGATCTTCAGCGCGTCGATCGGAAAGCGCGTGAGGTAGGCGAGGCTCGAATACCCGGTGCCGAAATCGTCGATGGCGATGCGCATACCCGCATCGCAAAGCGCGCGCATGACGAGGATCGCGTGATGCGGATCCTGCATGAGCTGGCTCTCGGTGATTTCGAGCTCGATCAGCTTCGGGTCGACCCCGCTCGATGCGACCAGCGCTTTGATGCGCTCGTGTAGCGCCGGCAGGCGGAACTGTCGCGCCGACAGGTTCACCGACACCGGCACGTTGAAGCCGGCGCTGCGCCACGCGCGCACGTCGTGGCACGCGCGCTTGATCACCCACTCGCTCACCGGCACGATGAGTCCGGTCTCCTCGAGCACCGGAATGAACTCCTCGGGCGGCACCATGCCGCGCTCGGGGTGCTTCCACCGAAGCAGCGCCTCGGCGCCGCTTACGCGCCGCTGGCGAAGGCGGTATTTTGGCTGGTAGTAGAGCGCGAACTCTTCGCGCTCGAGCGCGCGCCTGAGCTCCGAGCCGAGCTGGACGCGGGCGCGCGAGCGCTGGTTGATCTCCGCGGTGAAAAACTGGTAGGCGTTGCGGCCGGACTGCTTCGCGCGATACATCGCCGCGTCGGCCGCGCCGATCAGCGTTTCCGCGTCCGCGCCGTCGGCCGGGAACGCGGCGATGCCCACGCTTGCGGTGACGAATACCTCACTGTCCTGGATCTGCACCGGCTCGGCAAGGTTGTCAATGACCTTCTGCGCGACGAGCGCCGCATCCTCCGGGCGCAGGAGGTCGGCGACAACGATGGCGAACTCATCGCCGCTGATGCGCGCCACGGTGTCGCCGGTGCGCACAGCCGCCTGCAGCCGCGCCGCCACCTCGCGCAGCAGGCCATCGCCGCCGGCGTGACCAAGCGTGTCGTTGACCGCCTTGAACTCGTCGAGGTCGATGAACAGCACCGCGAGCGGCGAGCCGCGTCGCTTCGCCTGCACGATCATCTGCGAGAAGCGGTCGGCAAGGAGCGCGCGGTTCGGCAGCCCGGTGAGCGGATCGAACTGAGCGAGATAGGCGAGCCGTGCCTCGCTGTCGATGCGCTGCAGCGCGGTGGAGAGCACGCTCGAAACCGCCTGCGCGAAGTTCACCTCCTCCGCGCCGAACGCGTTCGCCTGCCGATAGCAGACGCAGAGCACGCCGCGCACTTTTTCATCGCTGCGCACCGGGATGAGCGCGGCGCTCGCAAGCTCCCGCGCCCAGCCGAACGGCAGCTTGTCGCCTTCGGTGAGGACGAGGTAACCGGAGTTCATGACCTTGCGGATCGGGTCGTCGGCATCGCAATCGAGCGCTCCGGGCTGCGCGTCGGCGCCCGGCGCCACGACCGCGCGCAGCACGAGCTGCGTTGTCCCGGGTTCGATATCGATGTAGGCCACCGCCTCGGCCGAGAGTGCCTCGGAGATGGTCTGCGCCGCTTTTTCGATCAGCTCGGCCGGATTGGATTTGAGGAGCGCGGATTGGCCGAAGCGTGCGACGCGCTCCTGGAAGCGCAGGTGGCGCGCTTGGCGCTGATCGGAGAGGCGCCGCTCCGTGATGTCCCGGGAAGTCGCGACGATGATCCAGCTCTCGCCGGAGCGCAGCGCGCGCTGGAAGAGCTCGGTCCAGCCCTTGGTTCCGTCCTTGCGCACGTACGTAGTCTCGACGCGCACGCCTTCGGCGCCGTGCGCGATGACCTCGTCGTATTCGCGCTCGAGCTCGTCACGCGACGCGGTGAGCACTTCGTGCGGTCCCATGCCAAGCAGTTGCGCGCGCGTATAGCCGAGCGCGCTGCAGCCGGCGCTGTTCACGTCCAGGAAGCGCATGGAGGTGCGATCGATGAGGTAGATCGCGTCGTGGGCCATGTCCATCGCGGCACGAAAGCGCTGCAGGTCTTCGGCGCGCCTGCGCTGCTTGCGCTCGGCGCGCTTGCGCATGAGGAACTGGCCGACCTGGCTGCCGATGACGCGCATGGTCTGCAGCACACGCGCGTCCGGCTCGCGCGCGTTGGCGCTCGAGAAGCTGATCACGCCGATCGTGCGCTCGCCTGCCGCCACCGGGAATGCGAACGCGCTGCCGTCGTCCTTGTATTCCCGCACCTCGGGCGACGCGATGCCCCAGCCCTCGTTGTAGCGCAACACGCCGTCGTCGTCGGCGCGGAAGTAGCGTCCGGCGGGCCAGCTCTGCGATTCGCAAATTCTCTGAATCACGGCCCTGATGCCCGCCTGCGATGTTTCCGCCTCCGCGAGGCATCGCGTGACCGCATGCTCGAGCGCGAGCAACGCCTCTTCGCGTTTGCGCGCGGTGATGTCGCGGCCGATGCCGCGATAGCCGCAGAACCGGCCGGCGGCGTCGAACTGCGGCTCGCCGCTGATCGACAGGTGTCGTTCGACTCCGTGCGCGTCAATGCGCGCGTACTCGAAATCGCGGAAGGGCAGGTGGGCGTCGAGCGTAGCGCGGTGCGCCGTCCAGCCCGGCGCGTCGGGCCGGGTCGATGCGACTTCCCATCGGGTCTTGCCGATGTCGCCGCCTTGCGGGTGGTTCTCCCCATAGCGCGTGCGCAGCACGCAGTGCGCCGGATCGGTTTCCCAGTAAAAGTCGGCGGAGAGGTCGGTCAGGCTGCGGAAACGCCCCTCGCTTTCGCGCAGGGCCGCTTCGGCGATCTTGCTCTCGCGCAGCGACCGGTAGGTGCGCGCCTGCATGGTGGCCAGGCGCACGAGGCGCATGAGCGTCGCTTCGCTGAGATCGCTCTTGGGCAGGAACTCGAACGCGCCGCAGTCGAGGGTCGTGTCGCGCAGTCCGGGATCGCGATCGGCGGTGATGACGATCACGGGGCAGCCGACCGCCTGCACCAGGCTCTGGACGGTCGCGGCGCCGCAGGAGTCCGGCAGGTTCAGGTCGGCGACGACGAGGTCGACGTCGCTTTTCGCGAGCAGCGCGAGCGCGTCGGCGGCGGTGCCTGCGCTGTAGAGCTCCACATCGGCGAACGCGATGCGGCGCAGGTACGTGCCGACGATCTCGACGCTGATCGGGTCGTCTTCGAGCAGCAGGATGCGCACCGCTTGGGCAAGCGGTAGCGTGCGCTCGACGAATTCCGGACGCGGCTGCAAGACTCCTCCCCGGGGGAATCCTACGGGTGCCGACCCGCCGGTGTATCAGGCAATCCCCGATGCGCCACCGGCAAAATCCCTGAGTAAACTGCCGGGATGAAGCTCGAGCTGGTGATCGGGAACAAGAACTACTCGTCCTGGTCCATGCGCCCCTGGGTGCTGCTGCGCCAGGCCGAAATCCCGTTCCAGGAGATCCAGCTCAAGTTCGCGCAGGACGTGAGCGTGATCGGGGTCGAAAAGTACTCCCCGACGCGCAAGGTGCCGGTTCTCCTGGTGGACGGCGAGCCGGTGTGGGATACCCTGGCGATCTGCGAAACTGCCGCCGAGCTTTTCCCGGAGAAGCAGCTGTGGCCGCAGGAGGCCCGCGCCCGCCGCGCCGCGCGCTCGGTGTGCGCCGAGATGCATTCGGGGTTCCAGGCGTTGCGCAGCCGCATGCCGATGAACATCCGCGGGCGCTATCCCGGCAAGGGGTTGACCGCGGAGTCGCAGAAGGACATCAACCGGGTCGTCGAGCTCTGGACCGACTGTCGCGAGCGCTTCGGCGGCCCCGGTAACTTCCTCTTCGGCCGTTTTTCGACCGCCGACGCTTTCTTCGCGCCGGTCGTGATGCGCTTTCACACCTACGGCGTAACCGTCCCCAGCCTGGCGCAGGCCTATTGCGAAGCCGTGCAGGGACTTGCCGCGGTGCGCGAATGGTGCGATGCCGCGCGCCGTGAGACGGAGTTTGTGGCGGCCGACGAACCGTACGCCACGCGGTGAACATCTATCTCGTGGGCGGTGCGGTCCGGGATGAGCTCCTCGGACTGCCGGTGAAGGAGCGCGACTACGTCGTGGTGGGCGCCACGCCAGAGGAAATGGTCGCGAAGGGCTTCAAACCCGTCGGCAAGGACTTTCCGGTCTTCCTTCATCCAAGCACGCATGAGGAATACGCGCTCGCGCGCACCGAACGCAAGAGCGGGCGCGGCTACAAGGGGTTCAAGGTCTACGCCGCTCCCGAGGTGACCCTCGAAGAAGATCTCAGGCGCCGAGACCTGACGATCAACGCCATGGCGAAAGCCGAGGATGGCACGCTCATCGACCCTTTCGGCGGCCAGAGCGATCTCGAGGCGCGCGTGCTGCGCCATGTGAGCGAAGCGTTCGCCGAAGACCCCGTCCGCATCCTGCGCCTTGCACGCTTCGCGGCGCGATTCGGCTTCGATGTGGCACCCGACACCATGACGCTCATGCGGCGCATGGTGGAATGCGGCGAAGCCGATTACCTGGTGCCCGAGCGCGTATGGCAAGAATTCGCGCGCGGTCTCGCCGAGCCTCATCCCGAGCTCATGTTCGACGTCCTCGAGCGCTCAGGCGTGCTTGGCAAGCTCTTTCCCGAGCTCAAGAGCCGGCCGCGCCGCTATGGCGGCTCGCTTGCGGTGCGCTACGCGCACCTGACCTGGCCGCTCGACGAAGCCGAGATCGAAGCGCTATCGGAGCGGCTGCGCGCACCGAACGAGGTTCGCGAGCTCGCGCTCGCCGCCGCGCGCAACAAGCGCTTACTCCAAAGGCAGGACGCAGAGGCCCTGCTTCAGCTCTTCAAAGGCGCGGATGCGTTTCGCCGGCCCGAACGTTTCGCCGAGCTCCTGCAGGCGGCCAAGCTTGCCGATCCCGGGCTCGACACCGCGCGCGCGGAGAAAGCCTATGCGGCCGCAGCGGCCGTGGATGCGGGCGCCATCGCGCGCGACGCAGGCGGCCGCGACATCGGCAGGAGAGTCGACGAAGCGCGATTGAAGGCGATCAGAGCAACCGGCTGAGAAGCCAAACCGCCGCGGAGAACGCGAGCGTGCTGGCGAGCGGGATGTAGTACATTCGCCCGCGCATCGGGATCGTGAAATCTCCCGGAATCCGCCAGGTGCGCAAACGCTGCGCCGCCACCGAGAACACCACCAATACGATCAGCACGGTAAGGAGCCACTTCAACATGATCGAACTCTATACCTGGAGCACGCCAAACGGCCGCAAGGTTTCCATCATGCTCGAGGAGTGCGGCCTGCCTTACAACGTGCACAAGATCAACATCGGTACGAACACCGAGCAGTTTGCGCCCGAATATCTGAAGATCAATCCCAACGGAAAAATCCCGGGCATCGTCGACCCCGACGGACCGGATGGCAAGCCCATTGCCATGATGGAATCCGGGGCGATCCTGATTTACCTCGCCGGCAAGACGGGCAAGTTCTTGCCGAAAAGCGTGCGCGGGAAGTACGAGGCGCTGCAGTGGCTCATGTTTCAGATGGGCGGCGTCGGCCCGATGTTCGGCCAGGCGCACCACTTTATGCGCGCGAAGAAGGACGAGGTTCCCTACGGCAGCGAACGCTACGGCAACGAGGCGAAACGCCTGTACGGCGTCATGGACCGGCACCTGGCGGGCACACGTTTCTTCGCAAAGGAATACTCGATCGCCGACATGGCGATCTATCCGTGGGTCGCCCGGCACGAATGGCATCGCGTTGATCTGGGAGCATTTCCCAACGTGAGGCGCTGGTACGACGCGGTGGGCGCACGATCGGCGGTGGTGAAGGGCATGGCGGTTCCCGCATAAACCATCCGCTAGCGCTACCCGCCCGGCTTTCGGGCGTGCCGGGCGAGAAAGGCGTTGATCTCGCGCAGCGCGAGCTGCGGCCCCCCGGCGTGGGCTTCGAGCCGACCACGCGGTTCATCCATTCCATGTTCTCCTGCATGCGCGCCACCACGCGCGGCCATTCGGCGGCCGTGTAGCGCTGCGGGTCGGGAAGTACATGGCACTGGTTGCAGGCTAGACGGAATGCCTCTCCGGAGGCTGCGTTCACCTCGGGATAGCGCGCAGGGTCGATCGGCTTCTGCGCATGGCGCTGCAGATAGGCAACGATCGCTCTCGTTTCGTCCGCGCCGGGCGCATTCACACCCGCCATCATTTCGGCCATGAGCGCTCCCATGTTCCCCCGGCCCTCCATGCGCAGCACCATGCGCTGCACGACGCCGGGCCATTTCTCGGCGTGGTGCATGGCGGGGTTGGGCAAGTTGTGGCACTGCACGCAATACGCGACGACCAGCTTCGCGCCCCGCGTGTCGCGGTCGGGCAACTGCTGCACCGAAAACGTCGGCGGCAGAATGCGCTCGAGCATCGGCCCGTGCGGGCTCGCTTGCCAGCGCTTTTTCGCCTCGGCGACTTCGTCGGCGCACGCCGTACCGGTCCACACGGCGAGCAGGAATGCGAGAGCTCTCATTCCTAAAGAGTATGCCGGCGGTCGCCTCGCGAAAAACCGAGAAGCGGCGCGTTTATGTCGCGTCCCACGGCGAGCACCTTGAAGAGCTCGCCCATTTCGGCCGGCGAGAGAAGCAGGTGCGCCTCGGCGGCGATCGGGGCGTACTGGAGCGCGTTGTCGACATTCGCCTCGGCGAGCACCTCGGTGATGCCGCAGTTGACGAGGAACTGGGCCTGGTTGGCGTAGCCGAGCACCTCGATGCCAGCCTCGCGCGCCGCATTGGCGAGCGCGCTGAAATCCACGTGGGCGGTTATGTCCTGCTCGCCAGGCCGCTCGAAAGGGTCTCCGCGCGTTCGGTGGCGCGAGTGGACCATGAGCGTGCCCATCGCGCGCTGCGGGTGATAGTACTCGTGGCGCGGAAAGCCGTAGTCAATCACCAAGAGGACCCCCTGCTCGAGCCGCTCGGCGACGCTGCGCATCCACGCGCGGCCCGCAAGGCCGATTTCGCTCTCGTAGGGAACGGGAACATCGAGCGCGCGAGCCGCCTCTAGCAGCGCGCCGTGCGCAGGGCGCTCTTCCCATGTCAACGACAGGTTGACTCCGCGCTCGAGGATGCCCTTCTCGGTCCAGCGCACCGCATGGACCGGCAGTGCGTCAACGACTTCGTTGGCGACGATCACGCCCCGGAATTGCTCCGGCAGGCGTTCGAGAAACTTCACGTTCCCGCCGAGGCGCTGCGCCTGCCGCCGGCGCAGCGCCGCGCTCGTCTCGAGGATGAAATATTCTCGCTCGAGCTTCTGCGCAAGCAGCGTGTGCGCAAGCGCGCCGCTCCCGGCGCCAACTTCGAGGATCGGTCCCTCGAGCTCGCGAATCTGGCGCGCGAGCGTGCGCCCAAAGAGGCTGCCGAGTTCCGGCGCGGTCACGAAGTCGCCGCCGCGGCCGAACTGGCGGTCGCTCCTGCCGTAATAGGCCTGTACGACGCGTTCCATGTAGCGCGCGAAGGGAATCCAGCCGCCATTCGCGGCAATCTCGGCGCGAAGTTCCTCGACCAGCACCGGGTCGAATCTACCCTAGAATTTCGCGGTTCATGGATGACTCGCTCGAAGGCAAGGCCGCGCTCGTGACGGGCGGGGCGCGGCGCGTCGGCGCGGCGATCGCACGGCGTTTGCACGCGGCGGGTGCGAAAGTGCTGATCCATTATCGCGACTCGGAAGCCGATGCGGCCCGCCTCGAGGCCGCATTCAACGCCGCGCGGCCGAAGAGCGCAGCCAAGGTCAAAGCCGAGCTTCTCGCGCCGATCGCGCCACGCGCGCTGCTCCTCGCCGCGCTCGAGGGCTTCGGACGGCTCGACATCCTGGTGAACAACGCATCCAGCTTCTTTCCGGTGGAGGTGGGCAAGATTGAATCGTCGCACTGGGAAGAGCTCATCGGCTCGAATCTGCGCGCGCCGCTCTTCATTGCGCAGCAGGCGGCGGCGGAGCTCGCCAAGAACGAAGGCTGCATCGTGAACATCGTCGATATCCATGCCGAGCGGCCGCTCAAGGGCTATGCCCTCTACAGCGTTGCCAAAGCCGGGCTTGCGGCGATGACGCGCGCGCTGGCGCTCGAGCTCGCGCCACGTGTGCGCGTGAACGGCGTCGCGCCCGGCGCCATCGCGTGGCCCGAGGACGGGCAATTTGCCGAGGGCGAGCGCGTGCGCATCGTCTCCACTACACCGCTGGCCCGCACCGGCACTCCGGAAGACATCGCGCGCGCGGTTCATTTTCTGGCCTGCGCGTCCTACGTGACCGGGCAGATCCTCGCCGTCGACGGCGGCCGCTCCATCTTCATCTAGGAGGTTGCGATGCCATGGCTGTGGCTCACGCTTGCCGGGCTTCTCGAGATCGTGTGGGCGATCGGCCTTAAGTACACCGACGGGTTCACCCGCCCCTTGCCCTCAGTCATTACCGTGCTTGCCATGATCGGCAGCGTTTACTTTCTCGCGCTCGCGGTGCGCTCGATTCCGATCGGCACCGGTTACGCGGTCTGGACCGGCATCGGCGCGGTCGGCGTCGCCATTCTCGGCATGATATTGTTCGATGAGCCCCGCACGCTGCTGCGCATCATTTCCATCCTTTTCATCGTTGCCGGCATCGCGGGGCTCAAGCTGGTCACTGCATGAGCGCCCAACCCGTCCGCATCCATCGCGATCCGCGCAAGGCCGAGTACGAGTCGGGCAAGCTCGCCAAGCGCATCCGCCGTCAGGTAGGCGAGGCAATCGCGGACTTCAACATGATCCAGGCCGGCGACAAGGTGATGGTTTGCCTTTCCGGAGGCAAGGACAGCCACGGCCTCCTGGATGTGCTCATCGGCCTGCAGACTAAGGCGCCGGTCGAATTCGAGCTCATTGCGGTGAACCTTGACCAGAAGCAGCCGGGGTTTCCGGAGCACGTGCTGCCGGAATATCTCCGGTCGCGCGGCATCGCCTTCCGCATCGTCGAGCAGGACACTTATTCGGTCGTGAAGCGCGTGATCCCCGAGGGGCAGACGATGTGCTCGCTATGCTCGCGGCTCAGGCGCGGCGTCCTCTATCGCGTCGCCGCCGAGCTCGGCGCGACGAAGATCGCGCTCGGCCATCACCGCGATGACATCCTGGCAACATTCTTCCTGAATCTGTTCCACGGCGGACAGCTGAAGGCGATGCCGGCGAAGCTCGTGTCGGACGACGGAAAGCACGTCGTAATCCGGCCGCTCGCCTATGTCGCCGAGGCGGATCTGGCCGCCTACGCCGAGGCGCGGCGCTTTCCTATCATTCCGTGCACGCTGTGCGGATCGCAGGACAACCTGCAGCGCCAACAGGTCGGCGAGATACTGCGCGAATGGCAGCGGCGCCATCCCGGGCGCATTGAATCCATCGTGCGTGCGCTGACCGAAGTGCGGCCGTCCCATCTTCTCGACCGCAAGCTCTTCGACTTCGCAAATTTGAAATGAAACCCAGTGGTCACGTTGCGGCGCAAGAAAGGCGCCCGGCTGTCACATGGAGCGTATGGTGCACCACACCAAACCGGTGAAGCGCCACACGGGCGGCGCGCGGCGATCCGCGATGCCGAACTACGACGATTGATTTCACCAATCTTTAAGAACTCGGTTCTTCCGCCCTATGCCGCGCGCGCAACTTGCGCGGTAGCGTGTCATCCGGTGGCGACTAGAATGCGTTGAGTCATCGAGAGCACCACAACCATGACAAGACCGGTCGCTAGCTTTGTGAGCCGCGCGGGCCTGATCGGCCTCCTCGCTTTGGGCGGGGCCGCAGTCACGGCGGACAACTCGGAGAACCAGGTGCGGGAGGAGGCCGTCGTGAGCGAGCCTATCGTGCAGGTGTGGGGGGCGCGAACGCGCGGCGCAAAAGGCATCTTCGGGGTCCATACCTGGATCGCTGTCAGGCCGCGGAACGAGACGGAATACACCGTGTACGAAGTCGTCGGCTGGCGCCTGCGCTGGACCGACACGGCGGTGGTGGTCCGCAACCGGGCGCCGAACCACTGGTTCGGCGCCGAAGGCGAGCTTTACGCGGAGAAGCGCGGTGCCGGGGTCGAGGCGCTCATCCAGCGCATCGACAAGCTGGCGCGCGAATATCCGTACGCCAACACCTACACGCTATGGCCCGGCCCCAACTCGAACACCTTCGTCGCGTGGATCGCGCGCTCCGTGCCCGAACTGGAGGCCGATCTGCCGGCGACGGCGATCGGCAAGGACTACATCGGCTCCGACATGATCTCGACCGCGCCGAGCGGCAAGGGGTTCCAGTTCTCCTTGCGCGGGCTTCTAGGCATCGCGGCGAGCAGCGTCGACGGCGTCGAGCTGAACGTCCTGGGGCTGAACTTCGGCGTGAGCGGCTCCGGCATCAAGCTGCCGATCGTCGGACGCATCGGCACGCCGCGCATCTCCGCCGCGCTCGCCGCCGAGCAGCCCGCCACACCCTAGCTCACATCTTCAGGCGCGCGCCGCGCGCGATCTCTTCGACCTTGTCCTTGTTCCGCGGGAAAAAGCCGAGCCGCGGCGCGAAGTACAGCAGCGCGTAAAGCTCTCCCTTGCTGACCGCGCCATAGCCGACGCCGAGATTCACCACGCCGTCGACTTTGCGGGTGAAGGTGAACTCGAAGCGGAAGCCCTTCTCGCCACCGAAGCTCCACGGCTCGAGCTTGTCGAGCTGGAAGGTCGAGCCGCCTTTCGTATAGAGCCCCTCGAACATGGCCACGATCTCGTCGGCGTGCATTCCGGCGCGGAACTGGATCTTTTTCGTACCCGCGATTTCCGGGGCGCCGGCGTCGATCGCTTCGCCGCTCTTGACGCCCGCGAACACGCGAAGCTCGTCGACCGGCAGCCCTTCCATCGTCCAGACCCGCGCCGGTGCAATCTGCGCGGACTGGAAATGGTTCCAGGCGCCGTCCAGGGGCAACTCCAGGCGCGCGCCGACGTTCTGCTGGCCGGATTCGACCTTCTCCATTTTCGGCACGACGGCGCAGCCGGCGAGCTCGAAGGCAAGCAGCGCGAGCAGCAGTCTTGTCATGTTCCCATCTCCTCGAGATAGCTCTTGATCATGGACGCGTCGGGTGCTTTAGGCGCGAGGTCCAGGTAGCGCCGGAAGCTCGTCTTCGCCTCCGGGGTCTGCTGGCGCGCCCGGTACACGGTGCCGAGGCTGCGGTGTGTCTCGGCGGGCTCGCCGCCGGCGTTGGCCGCAGCCAGATAGTCCGCGACCGCGGCATCGAGGTCGCCTTCGCCGGCGCGCAGGCGATAGGTCTCGCCCCTCGCGTAGAGGTAGAGCGCGTTCGGCGAGCGCGCGATCATGCGGTTCAGCAGCGCCAGGCTTTCCTCACGCTGTCCGCGCTTCACTTCGTCGGCGAGCCACCCCTGCAGGAAAGGCTTGACCGTCTGGTTCCATTCGGCCGCCTTGCTCACGCCGCCCGGGTTTGCCTGCGCCAGCTTGGCGAGCGTCTCCATGCGTTCCTCGGGCGCAGGATGCGAGCCGAACAGCGGATTGGGTGTGCGCGAGTCGGGATTCGCCTGAGTCTCGAGCAGCAGGTTCTGCCAGATCTTCGCCGCCTCGGCCGGGTCGTAGCCGGCATTGCGCATCAGCGTAAGGCCGATCCGGTCGGCTTCGCGCTCGTGGTCGCGCGAATAGCCGGAAAAACTCGCCATGACGCCGAGCTGGGCGATCGCGCCCACCACGCCGAACATCGCCGCGACCGTGGCCGCAGAGCTGTGGTTCTTCGCCGAGCGCAGGCGCTCCACGGAGTGGCGCGCCAGATAATGGCCGATCTCATGACCGAGCACCGCGGCGAGCTGGGCTTCGTTGTCGACGCGAAGCATGAGGCCGCTCCAGACCTGCATCATGCCGTTGGGCGCCATGGAGGCATTGAAGAACGGCGTGCGCATGAGGTACACGCGCACGTCCGGGCAATGCGCGCCGGCGAGCCGGCACGCCATGTCCTGCACGCGTGCCTGCAGCTCGGTATCGCGGATCGCGAACGGGCTGCGGCGCAGGCGCGTCTCCTCGCGATCCATCATCGCCCACAGGCCGCCTTCGTCGGTCGCGGTGTCCGGCCGGGTAAAGCGCTCCGGCATGCGCCACTCGGGCGCCGGCGTCTCTTCCGGCGGCTGGGCGCGCGAGAGGAGCGGC
>Ga0209382_10004487_pt1 | contig 18639 bp, 14 predicted proteins | sample SoiMetdeltSBSDD5_FD_187599 | JGI IMG/M metagenome (GOLD analysis project Ga0209382, IMG submission 187599) | Bulk soil microbial communities from a Populus tree surrounding site in Tennessee, USA - Soil MetaG P. deltoides SBSDD5 (SPAdes) (version 2) | ecosystem: Environmental > Terrestrial >...
AATCCGGCGACGGCGCCACATCCCACACACTGTCCCGCTGAATGAGTGGCTTGCCCTCCGTCGCCAACGCGAATGCGTTCGGCACCGGGTCGTTCTCTACGGCGGTCGGGTCCTCGACCACGAGGAGCGCTCGCCGATCAGGGCTCAGCGCCCAGCGGATGTGCGCCGACATCCCGTGCGTTCCGCCGTTTACTGGTGTAACGCGGACGGCCAGCGTTTGCCGTGACGGGCGAGGGACGATGACATCGCCGGACAGGCCCTGTCGTCGCAGGGCGAACCCTGCAAGACCGCTCAACGCGCCGTCGCCTGGTACGGTAACGAACACCCGCCACGTCTCGGGGTCGTCGTCACCCGATGCGAGACTCGCCTCCCACCCCTCACGCCCCAATGAATCGACGAGCCCTGCGGCGACCCCCGAATCGGGCAGCGCGGCCACCTGCAATGACGAGTTCGACGCCGCGACTTCCGGTACAGTCGCGCTATCGCTGTCCGTACGAGGTCGCTCGCCGATCGAGCATGAGACACACACGACCGCAACGCCCATCACATGCGTGCCAAGATCGCCCCACCATCGCGCGCGTCGCCCCGACATCGCCACTGTTCTCCGGGCCGCCTAACGACTGGCTGCCGCGGCCATGCGATAGATGACGCCCTCGGCGTCGTCGGAGACCAGAATCGAGCCATCGCGATGGACGAGGACGTCGACCGGACGCCCCCAGCGCCGACCGTTCGGGCCCTGCCACCCCGTAATGAAATCCTCGTACGAAACGGGTCGACCATTCTGAATGTGCACCCGCACCACCTTCGCCCCGGTCGGGACCGTGCGGTTCCAAGAGCCGTGGAACGCGACGAGCGCGTCGGCTCGCATGTCGGGTGGCAGCATGGTTGCCCGATCCAGAAATGTGATACCGAGCGGCGCCGAGTGTGCCTGCATCGCGAGCGCCGGGGGAATGGTGCGAGCGCATCGCGGCGGATCGTTGAACGCCCGGTCCGGACTCGGAACTCGGTCACCGTAGCAATACGGCCACCCGAAATCCCCGCCCTCCTGAAGGATGTTGAGCTCCTCCGGCGGCAGGTCCTCGTGGTCCGGTTCGATGTTGTCGCGCTCGTTCTGGGTCACCCAGATCTGCTTTGTGCCCGGGTGCATGGCGATCCCCACCGCGTTGCGTAACCCCGATGAGTATAGGCGGCCGTTCTTGCCGTTCGCGTCGTACTGCATCACAGCGGCGCGATCCGGGGAGCCCTCAACGCACATGTTGCAGCTCGACCCGATCGCAACGTACATCATGCCGTCCGCGCCGAACGCGATCGATCGCGTCCAGTGCCCGCCACCGCCGCTGTAGGAATTCAGCCGCTCCGGCATGCCGATGGCTCGTCCGTCGGAGCCGAGCCTCGCGCGCACCACGCCGTCCGTATTCGCGACGTAGAGAGAGCCGCCGTGGAACGCGAGGCCGTGGGGGCGGTTCAGCCCCGAGACCGCGACCGTTTGAGTCTCGGCCACGCCATCTCCGTCAGCATCCAGCACGCGGACGATCTCGCCGGCTGCTGGACGGCTGACGTAGACGGCGCCGTAACTACCGAGCGCCATGAACCGGGCACCGCCAACGCGGGCGAAAACTCCCGCCGTGAAGCCCGGAGGCAAGGTCAGGCGTGTATTCAGCGCGTCCTGCGCGTCGCTCGATGACACGCAGGCGGCGAGCACCACAGCGAGGACCGGCACGGCGGTGAGGCGCACGACGGATGGCCTGGTGGCGGTAGGAGTGTCACACGTGCAACTGCGTAGAGCGTACACGCGAGACTACGGACCGACAACCCCGGTGCCTGCGCTGATCGTTGTCCGACTAACTCCGGACGCGGTTTCGCCCTTCCGCCTTCGCCCGATAGAGCGCCTGGTCCGCGCGAGTAAAGAGGTCCTCCACCGTCGCGACACGCGGGGCAGGAAAGGTGGCGACGCCAATACTGGCCGTTACCTGGAGGGCCGGCCCGTCCGCAAGCATGAATGGGTGCGTCTCGATACGCTCGCGAATACGTTCGGCGAACGCGACGGCGCCCTCCTCGCGCGTCTCCGGTAGAACGATCACGAATTCCTCCCCGCCATACCGCGCCACGAGGTCGACGCTGCGGACCTCGTGCTGGAGCAGCGACGCGAGCGCCATCAGCACGTCGTCTCCAACCAGATGCCCGTATGTATCGTTGATGCGCTTGAAGTGATCGATGTCGATCATGAGCAGCGTCACCATCGAGTCGTATCGTCGCGCGCGTTCGAGCTCGGCGTTCAGACGATCGGTGAGCGCGCGGCGGTTGAGGGCATCCGTGAGCGGGTCGGTCTGCGCGAGCGCCTCGAGCCGACGGTTGTCCGCGCGGGTGCTCTCCATCACGTTCGCGCGTTGAACAGCGGCCACCGCCGCCCGAACGACCGTGTCCGCGAACGCGACGTCATCCTCCTTGAGCGGTTCCTCGTCCGCGCGTCGGCGGAGAAACAGGACTCCCGACTGCCGCGCATCCGCGAGCGAAAAGGGCAATGCGATAACGGACCGAATCGGCACACGCGTGCCTTCCTCTCGCCAGCGTTCTCGGATCTCGGCGTACAATGGGCTCGTATGTACGTCCTCCACGAGGACCGGATTCCCCGTCTCGAGCGCCGCACGGATCTCGGGATAGCGATCGAGGTCGAGCTCGAAGTTCTTCACGAGCGCGTGCTCGAACGACGCGGCCACGATCCCTTTCCTATCGCCTGGGCGAGCGAGGACGACGGAACAGCGCGTGAGATCGAGTGCGCGGGCCACTCGCCGCGCGAGCACATGATAGATCTCGTCGGATGTGAGATCGCCAGTGACCTCGCGTAGAATGTCGACGAGCTTGCGCCGGCTTTCCGCCTCGGAGCGAGCCCGGGCGAGTTCCTCTTCCGTCAGCCGCAGGGACTGGTACGCCGACCGCAGGATCGCTCGCATGCGAAGCTGCGCCTGGATGCGCGCCAGCAGCTCGCGCACGCGGAACGGTTTGCGCACGAAGTCCGAAGCGCCGAGCCCGAGGGTCTTCACCGCGGCTTCCTCGGGCGGCAGGGACGAGATCATGAGCACCGGGACATCGCGCCATCGATCGTCGTTCTTGATCTGCTCGAGCAGCTGAAACCCGTCCACGTCCGGGAACATGACATCGAGGAGGAGCAGATCGGGCGTGCGCTCCGCCAGGAGTGTGAGGAGGTCACGGCCCGTCGACGCCGATGCGACGTCGTAGCCCTGCTCCTTCAGCACCCATGTCATGGTCTGGAGGATCGCCGGATCGTCGTCGGCGACCACGATGCGCGCGCTAGCCATCGAGGGGTGAGACCCTGGTGGCTACCACGGCGGTCATCGATCGGTGGACGTTCACGAAGGAAGTGTCGGGGCGCGTGAAAGAGCGGCCTGTGAGGCTACTTGGCACGCTCGGGCGGTGCATATGGCGAGCCCTACATTCTGTCTTACAAGATGTTGCGATTCCTCATGTTAAGGCACGGACGAACTCGACCATATGCAACACCGTGGCGCTGTACCCACACTGGTGTCGCGCCCACTCGGCGCTCGGAGGCCGCGCCAGCCCCGCGCAACGGGCGCTCGGTACGGGCGACGGGGCCTGCCCATGGGCAGGCCCCGTCGCGCCCGCGATGCATTCGTTAGACGGACGACCTGGCGGACTGCCTACTCGTCGTCGGCCGCTCCGTTGCCGGATTCGTCGGCGCCATCGCCCTCGGCGTCGACTTCGGTCTTGTCCTCCGGCACCACGCGGGCCACCGCGGTAACTACGTCACCTTCATCGAGCGAGACGAGTCGAACCCCCTGCGCATTCCGGCCGGTCACTCGGACCTGGTCCACCGACGACCGGATCACGATGCCACCGCGGGTGATGAGCATGATCTCGTCCTCGGGAAGCACCTCCATCAAGGCAACCACGTCTCCGGTCTTTTCGGTACGGTTCACCGTGAGGATTCCCTTCCCGCCACGCCTCTGCACGCGATAGTCATCGATGTGCGTGCACTTCCCAAGCCCCTTCTCGGTGACGACGAGCAACGTCGCCTCACGCTTGATCACCACCATGCCGACGACGCGGTCGTCCGGCCGCAGTTCTACCCCCTTCACGCCGGTAGTGTCCCGTCCCATATCGCGGACGTCGCTTTCGTGGAACCGCACCGAGAGACCGTGCTTCGTTGCGAGCACGATGTCGTTCGTGCCACTCGTCACGTGCACGTTGATCAGCTCATCGCCCTTCTCGATCTTGATCGCCTTGATGCCGGAGGCGCGCGGATTCGAGTATTCGCTGAGCTTCGTCTTCTTCACCGTGCCGTCACGGGTGCAGAAGAGGAGGAAGCTCTCGTCGTTGAATTCACGCACCGGGACGATCGCTTTGATCTGCGTGTCCGGCGTGACGTTGATGAGATTGACGATCGGCTTGCCCTTCGTGGCGCGTCCGGCCTGCGGCAGCTCGTGCACCTTGAGCCAGAAGCAACGGCCGTCCTCCGTGAAGATCAGCAGATAGTCGTGCGTGCTCCCGATGAAGAGCCGCTCGATGAAGTCGAGCTCCTTGAGATCCGCCCCGCTCGATCCGCGACCTCCTCGTCGCTGGCGTCGATACGTCGTAACCGGCGTGCGCTTGATGTAGCCCGAGTGCGAGATCGTCACGACCATGTCCTCTTCGGCAATGAGGTCCTCGATCGTGAACTCACCCTGGTCACTCGTGATCTCGGTGCGGCGTGGATCGCCGTACGTGTCCGAGATCTTTTGGAGCTCCTCCTTCATCACCTTCATCCGCTTCGGCTTCGACTCCAGTAGCGAGCGCAGGTCCTTGATGAGCCCGCGGACTTCCTTCAGCTCCGCCTCGAGCTCCTCGATCGCGAGCCCCGTCAGCTTCGCGAGGCGCATGTTGAGGATCGCTTCGGCCTGACGCTCCGAGAGCTTGAACCGCTTCTGGAGTTGCGCGCTCGCTTTCGGCGTGTCATCCGCCTTGCGGATGATCTTGATGACCTCGTCGATGTTATCGACGGCGATCTTGAGACCGTCGAGGATATGCTCGCGTTCCAGCGCCTTGTCGAGCTCATACTGCGTGCGCCGGACGATTACCTCATGCCGGTGCGCGATGTAGTGCTCGAGCACTTCCTTGATCCCCATGACCTTCGGCACGAGCTGGCGGGTCTGGGCATCCGGCACGAGGGCGAGCATGATCACGCCGAACGTCGCCTGCATCGTGGTGTGTTTGTACAGCTGGTTCAGCACCACGCGCGGAATCGCATCGCGCTTGAGCTCGATGACGATCCGGGTCGTGTCCGATGACTCATCGCGGAGGTCGCTGATGCCCTCCAGCTTTTTGTCGCGCACGAGGTCGGCGATGTCCCGCACGAGGTTCGCGCGGTTCACCTGGTACGGCAGCTCCGTGACCACGATCTGCGACTTCCCAGAGGTCTCCTTCTCCTCGATCACGGCGCGGGCGCGCATCACGATCTTGCCGCGGCCGGACTCCTGATAGTCCTTGATCCCGTCTCGCCCGTAGATGTACGCGCCAGTCGGGAAATCGGGCCCTTTCACCATCTTCCGGATGTCACCTAACGTGAACTCCGGATTGTCGATCATCGCGATCGTGGCGCTCACGACCTCCTTGAGGTTGTGCGGCGGGATGTTGGTCGCCATGCCGACCGCGATGCCCGATGAGCCGTTCACCAAGAGGTTCGGGATCCCCGCCGGCAGAACCTTCGGCTCGGTGAGGTGGTCGTCAAAGTTCGGCGCGAAGTCGACGGTGTTCTTGTCGATGTCGGCGAGAAGCTCGGTGGCGATGCGCATGAGCCGCGCTTCGGTGTAGCGATACGCGGCCGCCGGATCGCCATCCATCGAGCCGAAGTTCCCTTGCCCGTCCACGAGCGGATATCGCAGCGAGAATTCCTGCACCATGCGCACGAGTGCGTCGTATACGGCGCTGTCGCCGTGCGGATGGAACCGCCCGAGCACATCACCGACGACCGTTGCGGACTTCTTGAAGGACCGGTTCGGCAAGAGCCCGAGGTCGTTCATCGCGTACAGGATGCGACGGTGAACCGGCTTGAGCCCGTCGCGCACGTCGGGAAGCGCGCGCGACACGATCACGCTCATCGAGTAGTTGATGAACGATTCCTTGATCTCCTCGTCGATGAGGCGCGGGAGAATACGCTCGCGATTGATAGGCGCCGTCATGTGCTCCTACGGGAGGGGAAAACGGCCTTCGGACGGACGGAGAAGTATACCCGAAGGAGAGGCGAATAGCAACGCGGATGAGGCGGTGTAACTACAATAGCTACAACACATTACAACGCACTGTTCGCCCGCGCGATTTGTCGCGGATCACCTCTCGTGCGTGAGACGACGCACACCGGGCGAACGCAAAGCAAGCTCTACCATACCGAGTCATCACCGCCCGTATTTCCTCATGATCGTTTGCAGGCGGTCGACTGGCAGCGCATAGACCCTGAGATCGTTCGCCCCGGTCATCGTCGCCGCCGCCAGCATGGCGTTGACGATGGCTGCCTCCGTGGCCTGCGTCGTTGCCGTGAACAACGGCGAGATGCGCGCGTTGGCCAGCACGCGGACCGAAACAGTGTCCGTGCTCCCCGCCGCCCGGGGATTCGCGGTCGAGAACGCAATGAAAATGTCACCCGATGGGTTGGCGCCCCACCCACCCATGCGTCCAACACCGAGCGACACCCGCGTGGCAATACGCTTGAGTTGATGCGGAAGGAGGGGCGCGTCGGTGGCGACGACTACGATGATCGACCCCGCCCCCTCGTCGTTCCGCGCCGACCCCGAGGTCTCGCATCGGCGACGCCCACTGGTAGGCGCCGAGTCAGGCGCCGCGATGCACGGCTGGAGATCCTGAATCTCCTCGCCCACCGGAACGCCGGCGATTCGCAGGTCGCGTCGCGCGCCGTAATTGCACTGCACCAACACGCCTACCGTATACCCCCCCTGGTCCGGCGGTAGCCGTCTCGATGCCGTGCCGATGCCACCCTTGAACCCGTGGCATATCATGCCCGTTCCCCCACCCACGTTGCCTTCCTGAACCGGCCCCGCTTTCGCGCCATCGAGTGCGCTGATCACGTGCTCTGGCCGGATATGGAAGCCATTGATGTCGTTGAGCCCTCCATCGTAGGTCTCCGCAACTACCGGCAATCCCCACGGCTGCATGCCCGGCTTCCCAACCTGCCACTGCAGGATGGCGTCGCGCACGACGCCAACGCTGTGCGTGTTCGTGATCGCAATCGGTCCCTCGAGGATTCCCGACTCCTGCAGCCACGTCGTGCCGGTCATCTCGCCGTTGCCGTTCAATGTGAACCACGCGCCAAAGACGGGATCCGCGTTCGCCTTTCCTCTCGGGTGAACGACCGTCACGCCAGTCCGCACCGGCCCCTTCCCCACGACGAGCTTCCCACTTCCAGTTATCAGCGTCGTGTGCCCAACCTCGACGCCGGCGACGTCGGTAATCGCGTCGAGTTGAGCCGGAGTTCCGCCGATCGGAAGCCCGAGGTCGCGGACCCTCGGCTTGGTCGATGCCGTCGGCTGCCCCTGCGCGGCAAGCGTCGCGGGCGGGAAGGAGACCGAGCAAAGGAGTGCAAGCGCAAGCGCTCGACTGCCTGCGCGCCGGTGCCGTCGACGTGATGCGTCCATGCGCCGCGGTCCTCGATTGAATTGTATTCGCTGAAACCCGCCGTTACGCAGCCGCCCGAATGGCGTGGCCCAATGTCTCGATCAACGAGTCGATCTGTCGAGGTTCGATGATGAGCGGGGGCGAGAGCGCGATGATATCGCCGGTAACACGAATGAGCGCGCCACGGTTGAAGCAGTCGACGAACACGTCGAACGCACGGGCGCCGGGCGCGCCGGCGCGTGGCTCGAGCTCGATACCGCCGACGAGCCCGAGGTTCCTGATGTCGATCACGTTCCGCAACCCGCGCAGCGAGTGCAGCGCGTCCGCCCAGTACGGCGCGAGCGACGCCGCGCGCTCGAACAGGCCCTCATGCTGATACAGCTCGAGGGTCGCGAGGCCAGCCGCAGCGGCCAGGGGATGACCGGAATACGTGTAGCCGTGGAAAAGCTCGATACCCGATGGCGTCGAGTTGACCACGGTGTCGTAGATGCCGCGCCGCACGAATACGGCGCCCATCGGCACCGCGGCATTCGTCAGCCCCTTCGCCACGGTCATCACGTCCGGCGTGACGCCAAAGTAATCCGCGGCGAACGGTGTTCCGAGTCGCCCGAACCCAGTGATCACCTCGTCGAAGATCAGGAGAATCCCGTGGCGGTCACAGATCTCGCGAAGTCGCGTTAGGTAACCCTTGGGCGGAATGAGCACGCCGGTGGACCCTGCCATCGGCTCTACGATCACCGCCGCGATGGTCTCGGCTCCCCGCTCCTGTGCAATGCGCTCCAGCTCATCGGCCAGCTCGACGCCGTGCGCCGGCTCGCCACGCGAGAACGCGTTGCGCCCAACGTCATGCGTGTGCGGGAGGTGATCGACGAGTGGAAGGAGCTGGGCCGCATACGCTCGGCGATTCGTTTCGATGCCGCCGATGGAGATCCCACCGAACCCGACGCCATGGTAGCCGCGCAGCCGCCCCACGAACCGAGCGCGCTGCGGCTCTCCGCGTGCCTGAAAGTAGGCAAGCGCGATCTTGAGCGCCGAGTCGACGGCCTCTGACCCGGAATTCGCGAAGAACACATGGTCCAGGTCGCCCGGAAGCATCCTGACGACGCGCTCCGCAAGCGCGAAGCTGTATGGGTGGCCCATCTGGAAACCGGGCGCAAAGTCGAGCGTGGCGGCGGCCTCCTGCACCGCGCGCACGATCGGCTCTCGGCAGTGACCGGCGTTCACGCACCAGAGTCCCGCGGTTCCATCGAGCACCTGTCGGCCGTCGACGGACGTGTAATACATCCCGCTCGCGGAGGCGAGGAGGCGGGGGGCGCGCTTGAACGCGCGGTTTGCCGTGAACGGCATCCACAGCTGTTCGAGCGATAATTCCGATGAGAGAGCGCTCGCGAGCGTCGCAGTTTCAGTCATGACTCGTTGGTCCTCGCGTTGATTGAACGTTCGGCGCGCGCCGCGGCGGCATCATCACTCTGGCCGTCACCCACACCGAGTCCAGGATTTCCTTCGGCCTCGCGTTCCTCCGCCAGATCCTCGTCCCGCTCGGCAGCCGCAATCGCGTCCCGCTCGGCCTTGTAGCGTTCCCACCATTCGCGCGTGATCTCGCCGGCCAACTCGCGATTGCCAAGTCCGAACGAAAGTGCGAGCGCGAGAGCCACCGCACCGAACAGGATCGCGAACGCCGTGACCACGATCTCGTTCGCGATACCGAGCTGCTGCAGCGCCATGAAGATGGCGAGGACGATGACGCCCCACCGTCCCACGCGCGCCAGCGTCGGGCCCCCTTGAATCCCGCCGGCCGATGCGAGAATCAGCCCGCCGACGAAGCGCCCGAGGACGATCCCGACGATGAGCAGGACGATCGCGGCCATCATGCTCGGGATGTAGCCCACCAGCTCCGAGAACACGTCGGCCAGCGTTTCCATCCCAAGCGCGTTCGCCGCGATCATGATGACGACGAACATCACGAACCAGAACACGAGGTTCGCGAGAACGCGCGATGGATTGAAATGCGACCCGGATCGCTCGACGGCCTGCATGACGCCGCCGCGTTCGAGCAGATAGTTGAGCCGCAGGCGGCGGAGGAGCCGCTCGGTTCCCCGCTCGATGAGTTTCGCCAGGAGGTACCCGGCGAACAGTATGATCAGCGCCCCGAACAGCGCGGGAACGAACTCGGCGAACTGCGCGAAGCTGCTCTGCAGTCGCTGCAGAAAAGTCATGCGTTGGCTCCGGGTCGCTCGCGCCCGGCGCGCGGGAGTGCGGAAGGCGAGATCACGACAGGCTAGGGGTCAGTTGCGGGTTCCACGCTTCACATCGAAGATGGCGCTTCGATGGCATTTCGGGCAGATGAGCCACTCGCGACGGCGGGCATAGCCAAGCCCGAACGAGCCACCGCCGATGGTCCGAGCCGACAGGTGCACTTGACACCGCGGGCACTCGGGCGGCTCCCCGCCAGCCACCGCGTCGCGAATGGAGCGCTGCTCGTCGGAGGTGAACTGTGCCGAGTCGTGCGTCACGCTTCGTCCACCTCCACCACCACCTTTCCGAACTGCTCCCCCGACTGAAGCCGAGCGAACGCGTCGCGGCCGTCCCTGAGTGGATGGACTGAGTCGATCGGAGGAAAGAGTTTGCCGGCGCGAAACTCCGCGACGATCGACGCGAACTCCGCGTCGCTGCCCATCGTCGACCCCATGATGGTCCACTGATTCCAGAAGAGACGGCGTACATCCGTCTGCACGAACGGGCCTGACGTGCCGCCGCATGTTACGAGACGGCCACGCTTGCCGAGCGCGCCGAGCGACGAGTTCCACGTTGCCTCGCCCACGCAATCGATGACGATCTCGACGCCTCGCTTTCCCGTTCGGGAACGAATCTCTCGCGCGACGTCCACCTGGCGATGATTCAGCGTTTCGTCCGCACCGAGCGCGCGCGCACGCTCCAGCTTCGCATCGCTTCCCGACGTCACCCAGGCACGCGCACCGAACAGTTTCGTAATCTGGAGCGCAGCGAGAGCAACACCGCCGCCGATTCCCTGAATCAGCACCTGATCGTCCGGCCCGACCCGGGCGCGCGAGACGACCATGCGCCACGCGGTCAAGGTTGCGAGCGGGAACGCAGCGGCAGTCGTGAGACTGATGTGATCGGGAATCGCCAGCACATTGGCTGTTGGCACGACCACGAACTCGGCCATCGCTCCGGGCCGGTGTTCGCCGAGGATTCGATACTGCAGGCAGAGCGGGTTATCCCCCGTTCGGCAGAAGCCGCAGGTGCGATCGCTCACGCCGGGGTTCACGACCACGTGATCACCCACGTGCACCGACGTCACCGCCGGGCCTACCGCGTCGACGACGCCCGCACAATCGGACCCGAGAATCCAGCCCGGCTCGATCCTCACGCCGGGGACGCCTCGCACGACCCAGAGATCGAGGTGATTCAGCGCCGCCGCACGCACCCGAACACGCACCTCATCGGGCGCCGTGATCTCGGGAATGGGGAGGTCCTCTCGGTACTTCAGTTGGTCCAACTCGCCGTGAGCGTCGATCGTCAGCGCTCGCACGCGTTTCCTCGGCGGTTATATTCCGCGACACCATTGGCGCGGGTGGCGCGTGAGGCCGACGCGCCTCGCGACATGCTCGTCGACCCACGCGCCAATCGCACGCGGCCAACGAAACCGCTCCACCGGATTCGCGGAATGATATCGATCAAGGTCCCGCCTCTTGGAGAATCCATCGTCGAAGCGACGATCGCGCGCTGGCTCAAGAAAGAGGGGGACGCTGTCGCGGCAGGCGACACGCTGGTCGAGTTGGAGACGGATAAAGTTACCGTCGAGGTGCCCGCGCTCAAAGCCGGCGTGCTCGCGCGCCAGGTGAAGCATGAGGGCGATGTCGTTGCCGTCGATGAAGTCCTCGGTGAGATCGACGAGACCGCAGCGGGCGCCGCCGCGTCGACGCAGGCATCGCCCGCCGCGACCACCGAGCGCGCCGCGGCACCAGCCGGTGCCGCCGCCACGAGTGAGCAGCGGCCGGCGCCCAGCACCGCACGCGGCTCCGAGGGTGATGGCGGCGAGCAGAGAGCATCGCCGGCGGCTCGACGGCTCGCGGCGGAAGAGGGCGTCGATCTCGCGGGGATTACGGGCACCGGGCGCGGCGGCGTGGTGAGCAAGGCGGATGTCATTGAGCAAAAAGCGGGAACGCAGCGGCCGTCGGCTATCGCCCAACCATCTGCACCGGCGGCGACGCCTCAGCCGAGCACGCCCGCTCCGCGTCCTGCTTCACCGGCCCCCGCAGCCGGAGCTCCCACCGGCAGTCGCGAGACGCGCGAGAAGATGTCGACGAGGCGCAAACGTATTGCCGAGCATCTGCTGGAGGCGCAGCACGCGACCGCGCACCTCACGACCTTCAACGAGATCGACATGTCCGCCGTGAGCGCGCTCCGCGAGCGGGTCAAGGAGCGCATCGAGAAACAGCGCGGCGTCAAGTTGAGCTTCATGCCGTTCTTCGTGAAGGCGACGTGTCAGGCGCTTCAGGCGTATCCTGTCGTGAACGCACAGATCGACGGCGACGCCATCGTGTACAAGCATTACGTGAACATGGGCATCGCCGTCGCGTCGGACGCCGGGCTCGTCGTTCCGAATATCAAGGACGCCGATCGCAAAGGAATGATCGAGGTGTCCACCGACATCGCGTCGGTCGCGAAACGCGCGCGTGATGGGAAGCTCACGATGGATGACCTGACGGGCGGCACGTTCACGATCACGAACGGCGGCGTGTTTGGGTCGCTCGTCTCCACGCCGATCATCAACTACCCTCAGGTCGCGATTCTCGGGTTACATAAGATCCAGGATCGGCCCGTTGCCATCGATGGCCGCGTCGAGATCCGCCCGATGATGTATGTCGCGCTTTCGTACGACCACCGGATCATCGACGGGCAGCAGGCTGTCTTGTTCCTCGTACGAATCAAGGAGCTCATGGAAGACCCGGCGACGATGCTGATCGACTGACGACGTCGTACCAACCCGTGACCCGCCACCGGGGCGCAACGCTCGCGCGAGCGTTGCGCCCCGTCGTTTTCTGGTTGGCGGCCAGAGGATGGCCGCGTGTTGTCTCGAATCTGTCAGCGTCGCGAGAATGGCAAACCCTTTTCGATCTCGCTGCATCCAATAGCGGAAGACCAACAGGCGGCGCGCGTCACAGCGGCGACCGTCTGGGCGGCCTCGACCGACTCGTCGCACGCATAGCGTCGCACGCGCCACCCGAGCGCCGACACTTTTCGATAGGACGCCCGTAGTGAGCGGTGACAGGAGTAACAAGATGGGCAAGTCATCCATGTCGTTCGCGTTTACCCCGATTCCGCCCGCGCGTGGAAACTTCAGGCCGCCGATCATGTCGGCGCTGTCAGGGATCTGGCGCGGCCAGCTCATGGCGACGGACGAGGACGTCAGCGTTCCGTTCACGTTGATCCGCGATGCGTCGGTCGACGCGTCCGTTGTCGGTCGATTCCTCTTCTTCATGACGAAGGACATTGCGCCCACAGGCGTGAAGTTGCTCGAGGCAAGTCAGAGCACCTTCGTAGCCATGGTTGGGCCGTACTTCGATCCGCACGAGAATGGCGATGTCGTGACGGTATTTGAAGGTCGCCGCGTCGACGCGAAGATCTCAGGGAAGTTCAACACGAAGCTGGTGCGCGGCTATCGTCAGGTTCGGGCAGGTCGGTTTGTCGCCATTCGCGTGGAGGCCGGCTCGAACGTCTGACCGTCGTTCCCGGAATCATCGGAACCGTGTGCGGAGCCGGCGGACGAGGCGGGGGTCCCGCGGGAGCACAACGCAATTGCCTCCGTCGTCATAGCGAGTTGGCTCCCTGAGGGGGAGCGGCGGGTATGGTCGCCTTCGGTGGCCGTACCCGCTACTTTTTTCATTCCCCCCGGTCCCTGACACTTCATGGCAACAAAGAGCGATACGGCCGACGTCGTCGTCATCGGCGGCGGTCCCGGCGGCTACGTTGCGGCCATCCGCGCGGCTCAGCTCGGCCTGAAGACCGTCTGCGTCGAGATGGACAAGACGCTCGGCGGAACCTGCGTCAACGTCGGTTGCATACCGTCGAAGGCCCTGCTGCAGTCATCCGAGCATTACGAGTTCGCCCACCTGCATGCGCGAGAGCATGGGCTCGGCTATGACGGCCTCTCACTCGACCTCGCGACGATGATGCGGCGAAAGGTCGACGTGGTCAGTCAGAATACTCGCGGTGTAGAGTTCCTCTTCAAGAAAAACAAGGTCACGTGGGCGAAGGGGCGTGGTTCGCTGCGACCAGGCAACGTTGTCGAGGTCGCGGGGAACGACGGCACCAATACGACTTACGAGGCGAAAAACGTCATCATCGCGACCGGCTCGGTGCCGGTCGAGCTTCCTTTCCTCCGCTTCGACGAGCGCCGCGTTCTCTCGAACATCGGTGCCATCTCGATTCCTGAGGTTCCGAGACACCTCGTCGTCATCGGCGGGGGCGTGATCGGGCTCGAGCTCGGTTCCGTATGGCGACGCCTCGGTGCGAAGGTGACCGTTGCGGAGCTCATGCCGACCATCCTGCCTGGCATGGACGCCGACGTCGTGAAGGAAGCCGACAAGATCTTTCGGAAGCAGGGCCTGGAGATCCGCGCCGGCACGAAGGTCACCGGCGCAGCGATCGAGGACACTCGCGTCGTGGTGCATACGGAGAAGGACGGCGCGACAGAAGCGCTCGACGCGGACTACGTATTGGTGTCGGTAGGTCGGCGACCAGCGCTGACTGGCATCGATGCGTCGGCGCTCGGCCTCGCCGTTGGAAAGCGCGGTGAGGTGATCGTCGATCACGCGATGCGAACGAATCTCCCGAACGTGTACGCGATTGGCGACGTGGTGGGCGGCAAGCTCCTCGCGCACAAAGCGGAGGAGGAAGGCGTGGTTGCCGCCGAAGCGATCGCGGGCAAGCCAGCCGAGATGCACTATCGGTCAATGCCGGCCATCGTTTACACGTGGCCCGAGATCGCCAGCGTCGGACTCGCCGAGCACGAGGTGAAGGAGGCCGGCCGCGAGTACAAGGTGGGCCGATTCCCCTTCTCCGCCAACGGACGTGCTCGCACAATGGGCGAAAGCAGTGGCTTCGTGAAGTTCATCGCCGACGCACAGACGGACGAACTGTTGGGCGCCCATCTCATCGGGCCTAACGTGTCCGAGCTGTGCGCGGAGGTGGTGTTGGCGTTCGAGTATCGTGGATCGTCGGAGGACATCGGGATCACGGTTCACTCGCATCCGACGCTCTCCGAGGCGGTTAAAGAAGCAGCGCTCGGAGTCCTCGGCCGGGCTATTCACCTCTAATTGGATGCCACGGTTTCGAACGGTCCTCCTGGATTGCGACTCGACGCTCTCCGCGATTGAAGGTATCGACGAGCTTGCCGCACATTGTCGGGATGCGGTCGCCGAGCTGACCGATGCCGCCATGCGCGGACGCATCCCGCTCGAACATGTTTACGGTAGGCGGTTGGACCTGGTGCGGCCGACCCGCTCAGCGGTCGAGACGCTCGGCGCACAGTACGTCGAACGGCTCGTCCCTGATGCGCGCGAGACCATTGCCGCGTTGCAGGCCGCGGGCGTAGACGTTCGGATCATCTCAGGCGGGCTCTTACCAGCGGTTCGTGCGGTCGCTGAGGTCCTCGGCGTCACGCCCGACCGCGTCATGGCCGTCGACATTCGCTTCGACCGGAATGGTGAATACGTCGGCTTCGATACAAGCTCTCCCCTCGCTACCGCGGGCGGGAAACGCGTCGCCGTCGAGCGATGGGGAGTCCGTCGCCCGGCGATGATGGTCGGCGACGGAAGCACTGACCTCGAGACACGTCCCGTGGTCGATCTTTTCGTGGCGTTCGCTGGTGTCGTGGAGCGACCGTCGGTCGTCAACGCCGCAGACGTGGTGATCCGCGCCAATTCGCTGGCGCCATTGCTCCCACTGGTTCTCGACGTCGACGAACTGCCGACGATGTCGCATCGCTCGGTGTTCCATCGTGGCGCCGCGTTGGCGGCGGCCGTCACGTCACTCTAACCGCAAGTATCTCGCATCTCATGACGGCACAGTCACACGCCGATCTCACCACCCGCCGTAACGCGGGTGCTCAGAGCGGATTCGGACGTTTCTTCCTGCCCGGACCAACCGAGGTCCGCCCGCGCATCCTCGAATCGATGATCCACGCGATGATCGGTCATCGCGGAAAGTCAATGGAGGACCTCATCGCGCGAATTCAGCCCGGACTGCAGTACGTGTTCCGTACGACGCGACCGGTCTACATTGCGACCGCGTCCGCCACGGGGCTGATGGAAGCTGCGGTCCGCAACGGTGCACGCGCCCGCGTCCTGTCGCTCGTGAGCGGCGCGTTCGGCGAACGGTTCTTCCAGATCGCGCAGGCGTGTGGTCTCGAAGCTGATGCCCTCACGGTGCCGCTGGGACAGGCCCATACCCCCGAAATGCTTGCGAGCGCGCTCGCCGGCGGGCGCTACGACGCCGTCACCGTCGTCCACTCCGAAACCTCGACGGGAGCACTCAACCCTATTGCGGACCTCGCGCGCGTTGCGCATGACGCGGGAGACGTCGTGCTACTCGTGGACAGCGTGACGGGGATTGCCGGAGTCCCCGTGGAAACGGATGCGTGGGAGCTCGACTTCGTGCTGACCGGTTCGCAGAAGGCGCTCGCGCTGCCGCCGGGCCTCGCGTTTGGAGTGGCGCGTGACAACGTGCTCGAGCGCGCCAAGGCGAAACCCGGCCGAGGGATCTATTTCGACCTCATCGATTTCGACAAGGGGATCCGGAAGAACCAGACGCCGAACACGCCGGCCGTGTCGCTCTTCTATGCGCTGGCGGCGCAGCTCGACGATATTCGCCAGGAGACGATCGAAGGTCGGTGGGAACGCCATGCCGCGATGGCCCGGCGAACGTGGGGGTGGGTGGACGAGATGCGGGACGCCGGTCTCGGTGTCTCGGTGTTGTCGCCCGAGGGATTCCGGTCACCGACGGTCACTTGCATCGCACTCCCGCCGTCGCATTCGGGAAACGCTGTGAACGCCGCGATGAAAGCCCGTGGATTCACGATTTCGGCCGGGTACGGCGCGCTCAAGGAAACGTCGATTCGAATCGGTCACATGGGTGATCACACGGTGGCCGAGCTCGATGCCTTGCTCGATGTGTTGCGAGAGGTACTCACCGCATGACGACAACCTACCGCGTGCTGGTCGCGGATCAGATCGCGCTCGACGGGCTGGCACCACTCCGCGACGACCCACGCTTCGAGCTGGTCGTCCGCCCCGGGCTCAAGGGCGCTGAGCTGGCTGGTGCGATCGCCGAGGCCGATGCCGTCCTCGTGCGCAGCGCTACACAGATCACGCGCGAGTCGCTCGAGCGGGCGAATGGGCTGAAGGTCATCGGCCGTGCTGGTGTCGGCGTGGACACGATCGACGTCGACGCCGCCACGGAGCGCGGGATCGCAGTGCTCACCGCCCCCGCCGGCAACACGACGTCCGCCGCGGAGCTCACGCTGGCCCTCACGCTCGCCCTGCTCCGTCGTGTGCCTGCTGCAGACCGCTCCATGAAGGCCGGTCAGTGGGACCGGAAGAGCTTCAGCGGCACGGAGCTATACGGCAAGACACTCGGGCTCGTCGGCGCTGGTCGGATCGGTGGCGAGGTGGCCAAGCGCGCACGCGCGTTCGGTATGCATGTCGTGGCCTACGACCCGTTCCTCATCGCCGAACGCGCTCAGTCGTTAGGCGTCGAGCGCGTTGAACTGGACGACGTGCTCCGCCGTGCGGACGTCGTGTCGCTTCACGTCCCGCTCACCGAGGCCACCGCCGGTCTCCTTGGCGACCGCGAGCTGGCGCTCATGAAACCGAGCGCGGTGATCGTGAACGCCGCCCGTGGCGGTGTCGTCAGCGAGGACGCCCTCGCCCGTGCGATCCGCGAGAAGCGGATCGCCGGTGCCGCGCTCGACGTGTACGAGCAGGAACCGCTCCCGGCCGACCACCCACTCCGTTCGCTCGAGAACGTCGTCCTGACGCCACACCTTGGCGCGTCGACGGTCGAGGCGCAGCAGAACGTCGCGCTTGAAATCGCCGAGGCCGTGCGTGCCGCGCTCCTCGACGGCGACCTTGCGCGCGCCGTGAACGCCCCGGGGCTCGGGGGCGAGGAAATGCGGCGGCTTCGGCCTCTGCTCGATCTCGCCGAACGACTCGGCATTCTCGTCGCCGCGCTCGCCGAAGGGGGCATCGCTCACGTGGAAGTGCGGTACGCCGGTGGTGCCACGAACGGACTGCGCCTGCTCACGGCTACAGTGCTCGCGGGCGCGCTATCGCGAGTTGTCGGCGCGAACGCCGTGAACACCGTCAACGCGCTTCACCTCGCCGCTGCGCACGGCATTCGGGTCGATCAGATTCAGCTCGACCCCCGCGGCTCATTCGCGGAGCAGCTCGAGATTCGCGCGACCACGGACGTTGCCGAGACGCGCGTCGCTGGAGCTCTGCTCGGTGACTCGCACGCGCGAGTCGTGTTCATCGATGATTTCCGGGTTGACATGGTCCCGCGCGGGACACTCCTCGTGCTGCGGAATCAGGATGTTCCAGGAGTCATAGGCCGTGTCGGCACGGTGCTCGGCAACGCCGGCATCAACATCGGCGGCTACCACCAAAGCCGGCTCGATGTCGGCGGCGATGCCCTCGCGGTCGTCAGCACCGACGGCCGCGTCGACCCGACGGTGATCGACACACTGCGGGCGCTGCCCGAGATCCGGAGTGTTAGGCAGGTGAATCTCGAGCGCACGTGAGTCGACCTCGCGACTTCCGCCAGGCTTGACGATGGGCGCGAGAAGCAGCGCGGCATTCAACATTCGCCGCGCCGTCGACACCGACCGCGCCGTGATGAACGCGTTCATCGCCCACGACTTGGCTGGTACGCCGTACGCCGAGGTTCCGAACTACTTCCTCGGGCTGGCGCTCC
>Ga0209382_10004488_pt1 | contig 18637 bp, 17 predicted proteins | sample SoiMetdeltSBSDD5_FD_187599 | JGI IMG/M metagenome (GOLD analysis project Ga0209382, IMG submission 187599) | Bulk soil microbial communities from a Populus tree surrounding site in Tennessee, USA - Soil MetaG P. deltoides SBSDD5 (SPAdes) (version 2) | ecosystem: Environmental > Terrestrial >...
GTGTCGTCGGGAGCCGATCTGACCGAGTTGCTGCTCGACGACTACGGCGTCGCCGTGCTCGCTGGCGAGGCCTTCGGCGACGACCCGAAGGCGTGGCGGTTCCGGGTCGCCACCAGCCTGCTCTATGGCCGGACCGACGAGGACCGGTGGGAGGCGCTCGGCAGCAGCGACCCGCTCGCACTGCCCTGGATCGCCGATGCCCTGGCCCACGTGCGCCGGGCCTTGACGGCGCTCGTCGACTGACCCGAGGAGTTGTCAGCCACTATTCGGGCCAGGGCACGAATAGTTGCTGACAACTTCGGCGAAGCAGGGTCGCGTCAGAGCCAGTCGCGGCGGCGGAACAGCACGTACAGCCCGCCGGACATCGCGACGACGAGGGCCGTGGACGTCCAAAAGCCCCACGTCTGCTGCGACCCGGGGAACGGGATGTTCTGGCCGTAGAAGCCGGTGATCGCGGTGGGCACGGCGATGATCGCCGCCCAGCCGGTCACCTTCTTCATGATCGCGTTGAGTCGGTTGGCCTGGATGTTGAGCTGCGTCTCGCGGAGGGTCGTGACGAGATCCCGTAGGGACTCGGTCCATTCGGTCACGCGGAGCACGTGGTCGTAGACATCCTGGAAGTACGGCTGCATCGGTTCGTCGATGAGGTGGAGGTCACGACGCATCAGCGTGTTCACCACCTCGCGCATCGGGAGCACGACCCGGCGTACCGCCACGAGGCTCTTGCGAAGCGCCAGCGCCCGGCGCTGAAGGTCGGCCTGTTCGGGTCGATCGTCGAACATCCGGTCTTCGAGCTCTTCGATCTGGTCGTCGAGTGTTTGGATGGCATCGAACTGGCCGTCGACGACGTAGTCGACCAGGCCGTGCAGCAGATAGCTGATGCCACTCTTCGCGAGCTCGGCCGAGTCGTCCCACCGGGCGACCACCGCGTCCACGTCGAAGTCCTGGTCGTGCCGGACCGTGACCAGAGCGTGCTTGGTGATGAACGCCGCCAGCTCGGACATGGTGAGGATCCCGGTGGCCGGGTCGAGGCGCACGGCATACGCGGTCATGAACGCGTGGGTGTCGTAGCGATCCAGCTTGGGTCGCTGGTGCCGATCGAAGACGTCCTCCACCGCGAGCTCATGCAGGTTCAGCTCCTCGCGAATGGTCGCGAAGTCCGCCTCGCTCGGCGAGAGCAGGTCGAGCCACACCGTGGCGGTCGGATCGTTCAGGTGATCCGAGACCTCGGCAGCCGGGAAGTTCTCGGCTACCAGGACGCCGTTGCGGTAGAGCCGGGTGCGTGCCATGACCGTTCAGGCTAGCTCGCCGCACCCTGTCCCAGCCGGACCGACGAGCCTGCTGCTTGTCGATACTGTCGGCTGTGGAGGTGCTCATTCGGTGACAGTCCCTGCGATGCCCCAGGTCGTGAGCAGCGACGTCGAGCGGGCGACTCCAGTCCAGACCGCCGCCGCTTCAGAGGCGACGGCCGGCCTGCAGACCTTCGCCCATCGGCTGCTGTCGGAGCGTCCCGCGCTGTTCGCCGGGCCGAATGCGGTGGTGTCGGCGGCGAGCATCGGCACGGCGTTCGCGATGCTGCGGGCCGGCGCCGAGGGTGAGACGGCCGCGCAGATCGACGACGTGCTCGGCTTCCCCGCGACCGACCTCGGCCCGGCGTACAACTTCCTGACCGACCAGGGGGCGACGACGGGCGGCGACGGGCCCGAGCTGTAGGTCGCCAACTCCCTCTTCATCCAGGACGGTCTCGAGCTGAAGCCGGTGTTCCTCGAGGCGTTGGCCCGTGACTTCGGTGCCGGACTACGCGCCGTCGACTTCGGAGCCGACGCGGCAGAGGTGATCAACGCCTGGGTGCGTGCTCAGACGCGCGAGCGGATCCAACGGCTGTTCGACGAGCTGTCCCCGGCGACGCGGCTCGTGTTCGCCAACGCGATCTATCTCAAGGCCACCTGGGTCAGCCAGTTCACTGCAGAGGCAACGAGGGACGGCAGGTTCCGGCGGGCGAGTGGCGGTCGGGTCCCGGTGCCGTTCATGCACCAGGCGTCCGCGTTCGACTTCATACGGGATGCCGATTGGTCCGCGGTGCGGTTGCCGTACCGGGGCGGCGACCTGTCGATGTGGGTGCTGTTGCCCGACCGCATCGGCGATCCGGTGCCGCTGCTCGAGCCGTCGGTGCTGGAGCGGGCCACGGCGACGGCGAGCCGGGAGGTCGTGGAGCTCTCGCTGCCGAAGTGGGACTTCCAGAGCGACGTCCCGCTGACCGAGGTGCTGCCGGCGATGGGTATGGCGAAGGCGTTCACGGAGGCCGCGGAGTTCTCGGGGATCGCCGATGCGGAGCTCATGATCGACGAGGTGATCCATCGTGCCGACGTCACCGTCGACGAGGAGGGTACGGAGGCGGCCGCCGTCACCGGCATCGCGATGCGGGCCAGCGGCCTCCCGCCGTCGCCGACGGCGAGCTTCGTGGCCGATCGGCCGTTCGCCTTCGTCGTGCTGCACGACGCGACCGGGGCGCCGCTGTTCGAGGGTGTCGTCGGCGATCCGTCGGCGACTCGTGACTAGCCGTCCTCGCCGCTGTCGCTGTCGCCCTCGGATCCGACGACCTGGAAGTTCGCGTCGAGCTGGACGTCGACCTGGCTGCCGTCGTCGAGTGTGACCTCGACCTCGTACTTGCTCTCCTCGTCGCCGACCTCGGTGCCGGTCACCTGTCCGCCGCCGGTGAACTCCAGCGCCGCGGCCGACGCCTTGTCGAGGGCGTCCCCGGTGATCGGCTGTTCGGATCCGTCGTCGTCGGCGACGCCGCTGGCGACGGCGATGCCGGTTCCGCCGGCGATGACGAGGACGCCCGCTGCGGCGCCGACGGCGATCTTCGCACGTTTCTGCATGGCATTCTCTCCTTAGGCCACGACATCAAGGCGTCAAGTCTGCAAGGCGGTCACTGAATGACGGCTGAACGCGGATCAGGCCAACACCGTGCCGCGGCGCTCGCCCCATTCGAGCGCGCTGGCGATCGCCTCCTCCAGGGTCAGCTCGGCGTGCCAGTCGAGCAGCCGCGCGGCCTTGTCGACGTTGGCGAAGGCGCCGATGGCATCGCCGGGCCGCGGCGGCGCCTCGCGAGCGGCCACCGGCCGGCCGTACACCCGCTCGAAGGCCGCCAGCAGCTCCCGTACCGTGACACCGCTTCCGGTGCCGAGGTTGATGACGGTGCTCGACGCCTGCTCGGCCTCGAGTACGGCGTCGAAGCGCTCGACCGCCGCGACGTGCGCCCGCGCGAGGTCCCAGACGTGGACGTAGTCGCGAATCCCGGTGCCGTCCGGCGTCGGATGGTCGGTGCCGGTGATGACGAACGCGTCGATGTCGCCCCGCACCGCCGCGACGAGCCGGCCCAGGACATGGCTCGGCAAGGCGTCCTGGATGCCGGAACGGAAGTCCGGATCCGATCCGATCGGGTTGAAGTAACGCAGGATGATGGCCCGTAGGTCGGTTGCCGCACAGATGTCGGCCAGCGCGAGCTCCATCATCCGCTTCGTCCGCGCGTACGGCGACGGCGGCGCCAGCGGCGACTCCTCGGTGACCTCGAAGGACTCGCTCGGCGCATAGAGCGATGCCGTCGACGAGAACACGATGCGGGGCTTGCCGAGCGCGGCCAGCTCGTCGAACAGCTCCAGCGACTTGGTGACGTTGTCCCGGTAGTACGCGTACGGCTCGGCGACGCTCTCGGGGACCACGATCCGTGCCGCGCAGTGGATCGTGCAGGCCAGGTCGGGATGCTCGTCGACGATCCGGCGCAGCGTGTCGCGGTCGGCGATGTCGGCGGGATAGAAGACCCGATCGCCGACGAACTCGCGTCGCCCGGCGCCGAGGTGGTCGAGGATCACCGGCACATGGCCGACGTCCTCGAGCGCGGTCGCGATCGTGCTGCCGATGTAGCCGGCTCCGCCGGTGATCAGAACTTTCATGCCGCGACCGTAGCCTGTGTCATCCCCTAGCGCCGAGATTGTCCCGCCGAGATTGCGCGTCTTCACCATTTCCGCGCCGAGGTTGCGTGGACTCGCCGGGTCAGTGGTGAAGACGCGCAATCTCGGCGCCAAGTGAGTGGGGCCCGGGCGTCAAGATCGCGTCAAGACGTGTCAAAGGGCCGTCAAGACCGGCCGGTGGGGCGTCGCACCGGACTTCACTGGCGGCATGACCGATCTCCTCTTCGTCGCCATCGCAGTGGCGTTCTTCGCACTCTGCGTCGGCTACGTCCGCGCGTGCGACCGGATCGTCGAGTCCGATGGCAAGCAGGCCGACGACGCGACCCCGGATCTGGACCGCGAGTTCGAGGCGAGCGAACGATGAGCGCCGATCAGATCGTCGGTCTCGTCGTCGCGGTCTTCACACCTGCGGACGTGGAGCCAGGTGCCGGTCGTCGTCTTGTCCGCGCGGCACGGGTCGGACGACAAGGTCGAGGCACTCGACGAAGGTGCCGACGACTACGTCACCAAGCCGTTCGGGATGGACGAGCTGCTCGCGCGAGTGCGAGCCGCCGTACGCCGATCCGGTGGGTCGGACGCCGACGGGGTGGTCGAGACCGAGGCGTTCAGGCTCGATCTCGGGGCGAAGCACGCGTGGCGCGACGAAAGCGAGGTGCATCTGACGCCGACCGAGTGGAGTCTGCTCGAGGCGCTCGTCCGCCGGCCCGGCCGGCTGGTGCCCCAGCGGCAGCTGCTGCGGGACGTCTGGGGACCCGCCTACGGCGCCGAGACGCACTACCTGCGGGTCTACATGGCCCAGTTGCGCCGCAAGCTTGAGCCCGACCCGGCCCGGCCGCGGCACCTGATCACCGAGCCCGGCATGGGCTACCGCTTCGTGGCCTGACGCCGGACAGATCGGACGGATCGGCGAGCCTGTCGATTCCGGGACGGCTCGTTCGTCATGGGAGTGAGGGGAGCGCCCGAGTCGAGGAGGACGAATGCAGTTCATGCTATTGCTGGTCGGCGACGAGGACGCCGAGAAGGACCTGACCGAAGCGGACATGGCGAAGATTCTCGAGGAGCATGCCGCCTTGACCGAACGCATGCACGCCGAGGGAGCACATATCTACGGAGCCGCGCTCGAGAGCGCGTCGACGGCGACCACCGTGGACGTCGCGGGCGGCGGCACCATCACGGACGGGCCGTTCGCCGAGACCGCCGAGCAGATCGGCGGCATCTACTTCATCGAGGCCGACGACCTGGACAAGGCGATCGACTGGGCCAAGCAGATACCGGTGAGCCCGAGCCTTCGCGTCGAGGTACGTCCGGTCATCGACCTGGGATGACGGGCGAGAGGAGAAGCGATGACTGAGCAGACGACGACGAACCTCGGGCCGAGCACACCGGTCGCGAACCCGTTCAGCTGGTGCGACATCGAGGTGACCGACCTGGCGCGGGCGGAGGCGTTCTACGGCGAGGTGTTCGGATGGGAGTTCGTCCCGTTCGGTGACGACTTCCGGATGGCTACCACGGACGGCGCGCTGGTCTGTGGTCTGATGAAGGCCGACGGTGCGGTCGCCGGCCGTGGACTGCGCGGCTACATCGCCACCGACGACCTCGAGGCCACGCTGCGGCGGATCGAGGCCGCTGGTGGGTCGGTGGCGCAGGCCCGACAGGAGATCGGCGGTGACTTCGGCTGGTGGGCATTGTTCCGCGACCCGAGCGGCGTCTCCCTGGGCCTGGCGACGGACCAGCCCGCGGCCTGAGTTCGGCGCATGAGGCGCTCGACGCGGCGCTGCGGGAGCACTGGGCCCGGCTGCTCGCGCTGCTGATCCGGGACTACGCCGACGTCGACGTCGCCGAGGACTGCCTGCAAGAGGCGTACGCGGCGGCCGTCGAGCACTGGGACCGCGGCGTACCGGACAATCCGGCAGGCTGGCTGCTGACCACGGCACGCCGCAAGGCCACCGACCGATTGCGCCGGGAGGCCACGCTGGCCCGCAAGCTGCCGCTGCTCGTCGTGGATTCGCCGACCGAGTCGGCCGGTGAGGTCGACGTCGACGCGATTCCTGACGAGCGGCTGCGGCTGATCTGCACCTGCTGCCACCCGGCGTTGTCGCACGAGGCGAGTGTCGCGCTCACTCTGCGCCTGGTCGCCGGGCTGCAGACGCGGGAGATCGCGCGACTGTTCCTCGTCGGCGAGGCGACGATGGCGGCCCGGATCACGCGCGCCAAGCGCAAGATCGCCGCCTCGGCGATCCCGTTCCGGGTGCCCGACCGGGCCGATCTGCCCGAGCGCCTGGCGCGGATCTGCTCAGTCTCCTATCTGCTGTTCACCGAGGGCTATGCCGCGACCGCCGGGCCCGAGCTGGTGCGGACCCGGCTGTGCGACGAGGCGATCCGGCTGCAGCGGGCGGTCGCCGAGCTGATCCCGTCGAGCTCCGAAGCCCGCGGACTGCTGGCGTTGATGGTGCTCCAGCACGCCCGTCGTGACGCCCGGGTCGACGGCGCCGAGCTCGTACGTCTGAGTGAGCAGGACCGGAGTCGCTGGCACCGCGCCGAGATCGACGAGGGGCTAGAACTGCTGCAAGAGGCGGTCACGCTCGCCAAGACACCGGGGAGCTACCTGCTGCAGGCGGCGATCGCGTCCGAGCACATGCGGGCGCCGACCGCCGCGGAGACCGACTGGACCCGGATCGCCCGGCTCTACGTACGACTCGACCGGCTGACCGGGTCTCCGGTCGTCCGGCTCAACCGGGCGGTCGCGGTGGCGGAGGCGGAGGGTCCGTCAGCCGGGCTGGCCTTGCTCGACGGGCTCGACGAAGAGCTGCCGCGGCACCATCGACTGCCGGCGACGCGGGCCGAGCTGCTGCGCCGGCTCGGCGATCGGGCCGGCGCGCTCGAGCAGTACGACCAAGCCCTCGAGCGCGTCCGTACCGACACCGAACGGGCCTATCTCGCGGCTCGGCGCGACGAGCTCATCGGCGGCGGGTGAGCGATGCCGCCACTCACCGTGGCGCGCCGCCAGGCGATCGCCTTCCGCCTGGCCGCGAACGACCTGACGACCCGGCTTCCGGCCGGCTCCCACGCCGCGGCCGCTCGCCAGGCGATCCAGGACACCTATCCGCGCTCGGCCCTGGTCTCGCTACATGCCCGGGTCGAGGACTGCGAGCCCACCGCGTGGGAGGACGAGCGGCTGATCCAGACGTACAGTCCGCGGGCGGCGGTGCATGTGCTTCCGGTGGCCGACTGGGCGGTCTTCACCGTCGGCCGGCTGCCGCTCGACCCGGACGCACGGCGGCACGTCGAGACCGAGGCGGATCGGGCCGTCGCGGCGCTGGCGGGCCAGGAGGTACGAGGCAATGCCGTGCCGGACGGCATCGACGTACGAGCCGCCTGCGCGACCGGCCGGATCGCGATCCGCTGGGATGCCCGGCTCACCTGGTATCGCGAGGTGTCGGCGCCGGAGGTCGACCTGGTCGAGACCCGGCGCGAGCTGTGCCGACGACATGTCCACGCCTCCGGACCGACGACGCCGGAGGCCTTCGCCTGGTGGGCCGGTCTCCCGGTCGGCGACGGACATCAGGTCTGGGCCACCCTGCTCCCGGAGCTGGTCGAGGTCGACCTCGAAGGTCACCGGGCGTGGATCCTCGCGGCCGATGAGGAGCGGCTCCGGTCGGCGTCCTCGGCTCCCGGCGTACGGCTGCTGCCCGCCGAGGAGCTGCGGCTGTTCGGCGTCGATCGGCACGGCCTGTTCGCCGGGCCGATGCGGAGGGTCGACTGGTCGACAGCGGACACGCACCACCCCCATCCGCTCGTGGTCGACGGGGCGCTTACCGGTGCCTGGGGGCGCCGCGGCGGTCGTGTAACCGTCAAGCCGCAAGGGCCGCTGTCCGACGAGCTGCGGACGCGGATCGAGTCCGAAGCGCTGGCGATGCCGATCCCGAACGCAGCCATGTCGGTCCGATTCGACGGACCCGGTGTCGGCGATCCTGTCGGCTAACGTTGCCGAGCCGGTCCGGGCGAGTCCGAGGGAGACGCATGCTGCGCACCCTGTCGCACCCCGCGCGTCTGGTGCCCGTGGCGTTCCTCGTCGTCGTCACCATCGGTGCTGTGCTGTTGATGCTGCCCGTCTCTCGGGCGGACGATTCCGGGCCGGTCGTCCTGCCGGCGGCGTTCACGTCGGTGGGTGCGCTGACCGGTGGCATGGTGCTCGTCGACACGGCGACCTTCTGGACCCCGTTCGGCCAGGCCGTCATCTTGGCGCTGATCCAGATCGGTGGCTTCGGGATCATGACGCTGGCGACGACGCTGGTCCTGCTCGTGAACCATCGGCTCGGGCTGCGTACCACGCTGGTCGCGCAGGCGGAGACGGCGGTGAACCTGGGGGAGGTGCGCCACATCCTGCGTCGCATCGTCGCGGTGACGGTGCTGATCGAGGCGGCGACCGCCCTGGTGTTGACCCTGCGCTACTGGATCGGCCACGACTACTCGTTCGGCACCTCCGCCTGGCACGGCGTCTTCCATTCGGTGTCGGCGTTCAACAATGCCGGATTCATGCTGGAGTCAGGCAACCTGGTCGGGTTCGTCGACGACGCCTGGGTGATCGTCCCGATGTGCTTCGCCGCGATCGCCGGTGGGATCGGCTTCCCGGTCCTGGTGGAGCTGATCCGCCGGGCCGGCCGGCCGAGCCAATGGACGGTCCACACTCGACTGACGGTGTACGGCTCGGCCGTGCTGCTCTTCATCGGTACCGCGGCGTTCCTCGCGTTCGAATGGGGCAACGACGACACGATCGGGCCGCTCGGACCGGGCGGCAAGCTGCTCGCGGCCTTCACGGGCTCGGTGATGCCGCGGACGGCGGGGTTCAACTCGATCGACTACAGCGGTGTCGCGTCCGAGACGCTCGCGGTCACCGACGTCTTGATGTTCATCGGAGCCGGCAGTGCCGGCACCGCCGGCGGGATCAAGGTGTCGACCTTCTTCCTGCTCGCCTTCGTGATCTGGGCCGAGGTTCGAGCGGAGCAGGACGTCAACGTCGCCCATCGGCGGATCAGCAGCGCCACTCAGCGTCAGGCCCTGACTGTGGCTCTGCTGAGCGTCGGCGTCATCGCGTCCGGCACCATCGCGATGCTGACCCTCACCGACGATCCCTTCGACGGGGTGCTCTTCGAGTCGATCTCGGCCTTCTCCACGGTCGGGCTGTCGACCGGGATCACGCCGGGCCTGCCAGACTCGGCTCAGGTCGTGGTGATGGCGCTGATGTTCATCGGCCGGGTCGGACCGATCACGGCGGCCTCGGCACTCGCCTTGCGCAGCCGGCACCGGCTGTACAAGCTGCCGGAGGAACGGCCCATCGTCGGATAGGGAAGTCATGTCGAGACACGAGATGAGCGGTGTCGGCGAGCCGGTGGTGGTCATCGGGCTCGGCCGGTTCGGCAGCGCATTGGCCTTGTCGCTGGTTCGCCTGGGACACGACGTCCTTGCGATCGACAGCGACCCCGGGCTAGTACAGAAGTGGGCCAGCGAGCTGACCCACGTGGTGCAGGCCGACGGCTCCGACACGGAGGCGCTGGAGCAACTCGGCGTCGGTTCGTACTCCCGCGCGGTCGTGGGCATCGGCACGCACATCGAGGCCAGCGTGCTGACGGTGCTGTCCCTGGCCGAGGTCGGCGTCGGTGAGGTGTGGGCCAAGGCCATCACGAAGCAGCACGGCAAGATCCTGCACCGGGTCGGGGCCGCCCATGTCGTCTACGTCGAGACCGCGATGGGGGAGCGGGTCGCCCACATGGTCTCCGGATCCATGATCGACTACATCGAGTTCGACGACGGTTTCGCGATCGCGCGGACGAAGGCGCCGGACGAGTCGTTCGACCGGAACCTGGGTGAGTCCGCGTTGCGGACGAAGTACGGCATCACGGTCGTCGGCGTCAAGCGTCCGGGCCAGGACTTCACGTACGCCCGGCCGGAGACCGAGGTCCATCGCGGCGATCAGCTCATCGTGTCCGGCGCGACCAAGCGGGTCGAGCGGTTCTGTGCCCTGACGCAGTCGGCCGAGCGATAATCGGCCCGTGATCGGCGGCGACCGGTTACCCTGGAGACATGCGCCAGGCACTGCTCCTTCGAAGGCCGCACTGACAGCAGTTCAGTCAGTGCGGCGGCCCCTCCTGTGTGAGGGGCTTTGTCATGTCGGCATCATGAGCAATCTGGCGAAGAGAAATAGGAGAGGCCCGTGACCAGCGATCGAGAGCCGTCCGCGACCTATGACGTCGTGGCGTTACAGAAGAAGTGGCGCCCCGTCTGGGAGCGGCTGGACCCGTTCCGGGCCGATGCTCAGGCGACCGAGACCGGGCCAGACCCGCGGGAGCGCCGCTACGCGCTGACGATGTACACGTACCCCTCCGGCGACCTGCACATGGGCCACGCCGAGGTGTTCGCGCTGCATGACGTCATCGCCCGTTACTGGTTCCAGCGCGGATACAACGTGCTGAACCCGATCGGCTGGGACTCGTTCGGGCTGCCCGCCGAGAACGCCGCGATCCGCAGCAACGAGCACCCGGCGACCTACACGTACGCCAACATCGAGACCCAAGCCGCGTCGATGCGGCGCTACGCGCTGGCGTTCGACTGGAGCCGTCGGCTGCACACGTCCGACCCGGAGTACTACGGCTGGCAGCAGTGGCTGTTCCTGCGGTTCTACGAGCGCGGTCTGGCCTACCGACGGGCGTCGTGGGTCAACTGGTGCCCGAAGGACCAGACGGTCCTGGCCAACGAGCAGGTCGTCGGCGGCCGCTGCGAGCGATGCGGGTCGACGGTCACCAAGCGCGAGCTGACCCAGTGGTACTTCAAGATCACCGAGTACGCGCAGCGGCTGCTGGACGACATGGCGGCGCTGGAGGGGCACTGGCCGGACGCGATTCTGACCGCGCAGCGCAACTGGATCGGGCGTTCCGAGGGTGCTCACATCGACTTCGTGATCGAGGGTCCCAGTGGTGCACGGGACGAGCCGGTCCGCGTGTTCACGACCCGAGAGGACACGCTGTTCGGCGCCACGTTCTTCGTCGTGGCGGCCGACGCGCCGCTGGCCCGTGAGCTGTGCGCGCCGGAGCAGCGCGAGGAGTTCGACGCCTACCTGGAGACCGTCAAGCGCGAGACCGAGATCGACCGGTTGGCCGCCGACCGCGAGAAGACCGGCGTGTTCCTGGGCGTGCACGCGATCAATCCGGCGACCGGGCAGCCGATCCCGGTCTACGCCGCCGACTACGTCTTGGCCGACTACGGCACCGGCGCGATCATGGCGGTGCCGGGACAGGACCAGCGGGACTGGGACTTCGCCAAGGCGTTCGACCTGCCGATCGTGCGTACGGTGCAGCCGCCCGCCGACTTCGACGGCGAGGCGTACGTCGGCGAGGGTCCGGCGATCAACTCGGCCAACGACGAGATCAGCTTGGACGGCATGGGGGTCGACGAGGCGAAGGCCACCATTACGGCCTGGCTGGAGAAGCAGGGTCGCGGGCAGGGCGCGGTGACCTATCGGCTGCGGGACTGGCTGATCTCGCGGCAGCGCTACTGGGGCTGTCCGATCCCGATCATCCACTGCGAGGCCTGCGGCGAGGTCCCGGTGCCCGAGGACCAGCTGCCGCTGGAGCTGCCCGACCTGCGCGGGCACGACCTGGCACCCAAGGGGGTGTCGCCGCTAGCGGCCGCTACGGACTGGATCGAGGTCGCCTGCCCGAAGTGCGGCGGGCCGGCTCGCCGCGACAGCGACACGATGGACACGTTCGTCGACTCGTCCTGGTACTTCCTGCGCTACTGCGCCCCGCACTACGACGCGGGACCGTTCGACCTGGAGCAGGTCCGGCGCTGGATGCCGGTCGAGAACTACTTCGGCGGCGCCGAGCACGCCGTACTGCACCTGCTCTACTTCCGGTTCTTCACCAAGGTGCTGCACGACATGGGGATGCTGGACTTCGTCGAGCCGACCAAGTCGTTGATCAACCAGGGCCAGGTGATCAACCGGGGCAACCGGATGAGCAAGTCCCGCGGCAACGGCGTCGACCTGGGGGAGCAGCTCGACGACTACGGTGTCGACGCGGTCCGGCTGACCATGGTGTTCGCCGGCCCGCCGGCCGACGACATCGACTGGGCCGACGTGTCGCCGTGGGGCTCGCACCGATTCCTGCAGCGCGCCTGGCGGGTGGCGCAGGACGTGGCGTCCGATCCGGGCGCCGATCCGACGACCGGCGACATCGAGCTGCGCCGGGTGACGCATCGGGTGATCCACGAGGCAACCGAGCTGATCGAGTCGTTCCGGTTCAACGTGATGGTCGCCCGGGTCATGGAGCTGGTGAACGTCACCCGCAAGGCGATCGACTCCGGTCCGGGGCCGGCCGATCCGGCCGTACGTGAGGCGGCGGAGACGACGGCCGTCATGCTGAGCCTGGTCGCGCCGTACACCGCGGAGGACATGTGGGAGGCGCTGGGCCACGAGCCGACCGTGGCGCTGGCCGGCTGGCCGACGGCCGACCCGGAGTTGCTGGTCCAGGAGTCGGTGACGTGCGTCGTCCAGGTGCAGGGCAAGGTCCGGGCCCGGCTGCAGGTGCCGCCCGACATCGACGACGTCGAACTGGAGGAGCTGGCCCTGGCCGACCCGGCCGTCCGGCGCATCGTCGACGGCCGTGAGATCCGCAAGGTCATCGTCCGGGCTCCGACCCTGGTCAACGTCGTCGTCTGACACCGTTCCCCGGGTACGCCGCGGCCGCGTATTCCGCATGGCTCGTCGACACTCTGCACGGGTTGGACGCCGTGCAGAGTGACCACATATCACGTGAACGTGGTAACCGGGTGACGCCTGGTGCGTGCGTCGCCGCTGCCGAGGACGGCCGTGGCGTGGCACCATCGTCATGTGGCGATGACGCTGGCCGGCAGGGCCGAGACCGCGACCCAGGCGAAGATCCTGAGGCTGCTCCGTGACGAGGGACCGAAAGCCCGGGTCGAGCTGGGGGACCGCCTCGGCGTGTCCCGTACGACGATCGCGGCCGAGGTGGCCCGGCTGGTCGACCTGGGACTGGCGGCCGACGCCGGTCCGGCAGCGTCGCGGGGCGGGCGGCGGTCCACCCTCGTCGACCTCGCGCCACAGCTTCGGTTCGTCGGCATCGACACCGGCGCCACCTCCATCGACGTGGCGATCACCGACGGCCGACTCGGCGTGCTGAGCCAGCTCTCCGAGGAACACGACATCAAGGTCGGCCCGGAGAAGACCCTGGCGCGGGCACTGGAGCTCACCCGCAAGCAGCTCACCGAGCTCGGCATCGAGCGACCCAGCGGGGTCGGGATCGGCATTCCCGGTCCGGTCGACTTCCACACCGGCGTCCCGGTCTCGCCGCCGATCATGCCGGGCTGGGACGGCTATCCGGTTCGGGACGCGTTGGCTCGTGAGCTCGGCTGTCCCGTCCTGGTCGACAACGACGTCAACGTCATGGCGCTCGGCGAGCAGCATGCCGGGGTGGCGAAGCAGGCCCAGGACTTCCTGTTCGTCAAGATCGGCACCGGAATCGGCTGCGGCATCGTCGTCGACGGCCAGCTCTACCGTGGCGTCGACGGGTGCGCCGGCGACATCGGCCACATCCGGGTGGAGGAGTTCGGACCGACCTGCGCGTGCGGCAACACCGGCTGTCTCGAGGCGTTCTTCGGCGGCGCCGCCCTGTCCCGCGACGCCACGGCGGCCGCACACGGCGGACGATCGGAGATCCTCGCCGCGGTCCTGGACGAACGGTCCGCGCTCACCGCGGCCGACGTCGCCGCCGCGACGGCACAAGGCGACGCGGTCTCCGTCCAGCTCGTCCGCGACGGCGGCCGCCGGGTCGGACATGTCCTTGCCAGCCTGGTGTCGTTCTTCAACCCGGGCCTGATCGTCATCGGCGGCCGGGTGGCGCGCTTGGGCCACACGCTGCTCGCCGAGATCCGGTCAGTGGTCTATCGGCGATCGCTGCCACTGGCGACCGGAAACCTGCCCATCGTGATGACCGAGATGGGCGATAGCGCCGGAGTCGTCGGGAGTGCGCGGCTCATCAGCGACGGTGTGTACGCCGCCGACTAGGCAATCTTCTAACGATTACTTGCGAAAGTTCGTCCACAACTATTGCTACTAGTTGTAACTAGGTCGTAACTTTGTGGATCAGCGCCACGCGGAGGGGCTGATCGAATGACAAAATTCGTCATCATCCGGCAAAACCGTGGACCCCTCTCGTCGGCGCATCCTCCGCGGCAACGGCCGGTTCTCCACCGATCTGATCGTCGCCCGAGCGCGGGCAAGGTCAACCTGCAGCCGCGGCCGTCGACATCCCGAAATCTTCGTCCTTCGGGAGCTGTCGTGAGCAGCTGTCACACCCGATCCGAGGGAGGAGGAGCTCCCGACCACTGCTGAGCGTGACGGTGGGGCGGCCTGCGCACCCCCCCACCGAAGATCCCCCGAGCGCGGGTGCGGCGGCCAGCGCACCGCCCACCCCAACCCTGAGAGCGTGAGGAGACACGAGATGCGCAACAAGACCCGCATGGGAGCCGTGGCCTTGGCGGCCATGACCCTCCTCGTGCCGCCGGCCATGTCGACGGCGCAAGCACCGGAGGCCGCGGCACCACCGCCGGACTCCGAGTTCCAGAAGGTGACCCTCAACGACTTCCCCGGCGAGCCGATGGACCTCGCCGTCCTGCCCGACGGCCGGGTGCTGCACACGACGCGGCAGGGTGTTGTCTGGCTTCACGACCCTGACACCGGCCTCAATACGCGGGCCGGAACGATCCCCGTCTACCAGCACGACGAAGAGGGTCTGCAGAGCGTTGCCCTGGACCCGAACTTCGAGCAGAACCGCTGGGTCTACCTCTACTACTCGCCGCCGCTGGACACACCGGCTGACAACCCGGCGACGCCAGGGGTCAACGAAGGCGACGCCCCATTCTTCGGTACACCGGCCGACTTCGAGCCGTTCAAGGGGCTCATCCGGCTGTCGCGGTTCAAGTTCGGCGCCGACCAGATCCAGCTGGGCACCGAGCAACAGATCATCGACGTGCCGGTCGACCGCGGCGTCTGCTGCCACGTAGGCGGCGACATCGTGTTCGACTCCACCGGCAACCTCTACCTCTCGACCGGCGACGACACGAACCCCTTCGAGTCCCAGGGCTACGCTCCGATCGACGAGCAGCCCAACCGCAACCCGGCGTTCGACGCGCAGCGTACGTCGGCCAACACCAACGACCTGCGGGGCAAGGTCCTGCGGATCCGGCCCGCCGGTGGCGGCGGCTACACCATCCCGGACGGCAACATGTTCGCGCCGGGCACGCCGCAGACTCGGCCCGAGATCTACGCGATGGGATTCCGCAACCCCTTCCGCATCGAGATCGACCCGGAGAGCGACGACCTGTACGTGGGTGACTACTCGCCGGACGCCGGTGCGGCGGATCCTGCCCGAGGTCCCGCCGGACGGGGCAGGTGGATGATCGTGCGGGAGCCGGCGAACTTCGGCTGGCCCTACTGCGCGACCGCCGAGCTGCCGTACGTCGACGGCGAGTTCGTGCCGGACGGTCCCGACAGCGGCACCGACCCCGACTTCGTCTCGAACGGCGAGGAGTTCGACTGCGCCAACCCCGTGAACGAGTCGCGGAACAACACCGGGATGGGGCAGCTCCCACCGGTGACCCAGCCCGACGTGTGGTACACGTACCCGCCGTCCTTCGAGTTCCCGGACCTCGGGCCGGCAGCCCCGGGCGGCGACAACGGCATCGGTCCGATGGGCGGACCGGCGTACGACTTCGACGTCCGGGACACCAGGGGCAACGCGGCCGTCGCGTGGCCGGAGTACTACGACGGCGTGCCGCTCTTCTACGAGTGGACCCGCGACTACGTGAAGGCCTTCCACCTCAACGCCGGTGGCGACCTCGACCGGATCGAGCCGGTGCTGGCGTCGTTCCGGTTCGCCCACGTGATGGACATGGAGTTCGGGCCCGAGGGTGCGCTCTACATCCTGGAGTACGGCGACGGCTTCTTCGTGGAGAACCACCCGCTGGCGCAGCTCGCCCGGATCGATTACATCGGCCCGGGTGGCAACCACGCACCGCAGCCGATGGTGTCCTCGGACGTCACCGAGGGTGGCCTGCCGTTGACCGTGTCGTTCTCCAGCGCCGGCACGTCCGACGCCGAGGGCGACCGGCTGCGCTACGCGTGGGACTTCGACGCCGACGGCGCCGTCGACTCCACGCAGCCGAACCCGACGTTCACCTATGAGGAGCCAGGTGTCTTCCGCGCCACGTTGAAGGTGACCGATCAGGGCGGGAAGGACCGCGGCAAGTCGGCCTCGGCCGAAGTCATCATCACCGCGAGCGACAACCAGGAACCTGTCGTGGAGTTCGTCACGCCGACCGACGGTCAGCCGTTCTCCTTCGGCGACGCCGTGCCGTTCGAGGTGAGCATCACCGACGACGAGCCCGTCGACTGTTCGCGGGTGCGGGTCGACTACATCCTGGGCCATGCCGGTCACGGTCACGGGATCACGACGCAGTTCGGCTGCTCCGGGACGATCCAGACCTCGGCGGCCGGGCACACCGGTGATGACCTCACCGGCATCTTCACGGCGCAGTACACCGACACCGGTGTGCCGGAGCTGACCGGCTCCGACGTTGTCGAGTTGGTGCCGACCGACTAACCAGACTGGGGACCCCGGTGCCGGTACACCCGAGACCCGGCACCCGGGCCCTCACCCAACCGCGTCACAGATCAGGCATCACGAGTCGAAAGGACAAGACAAGCATGTGCTACGGATACGACGGCGACGCGGCGCTCAAACGGTCGCTCGCCCGGCGGGGCATCGACCGCCGCAACTTCCTTCGCGGGTCGCTGGTGGGGCTCGCAGGCGCCGGCCTCGCCGCCACCGGGCTGGCCGCCTCACCGGTAGCGGCGAAGGGCATGCGCCGAGTGCCGCGGGGACAGATCAGCATCCAGCTCTGGACCGTGCGCAACGACCTCTTCGTCAACTACGACGACACGCTCCGCTACATCGCCGACATCGGCTACTCGAAGGTCGAGCAGGCGCTCGGCTACTTCGGGCGCACGGCGGCGCAGCTGCGGGACTTCCACGACAGCCTCGGCATCCGGACGTCGTCCAGCCACGACGGCATCAGCGGCTCCCCGGCAGCCCTCGAGGAGAAGATCGAGAACGCGCTCACCCTCGGCCAGTCGGCCATCGTCGTGCCGTTCCTCGACTCCCCGAACGAGGACGACTGGAAGATGTGGGCCGAGCAGATGAACGTCGAGTCGGCGGCGGCGCGTGACGCCGGCCTGCAGTACGGCTACCACAACCACGCCCACGAGTTCAGTACCGACTTCGGCAACGGCCGGCGGCCGTGGGACGTCCTGACAGAGGATCTCGACCCACGGCGGGTCCACCTGGAGATCGACATCTACTGGGCGGTGACCGGCGGTATCCAAAGCGGTGAAGGCGTCAGCGATCCGGAGGGCTTCGCGATCGACGTCATGCGGGCGGCGCCGCAGCGGGTACGGCAGTACCACGTCAAGGACCGCGACCCCGCCACTGGCGGCTTCGCCGACCCGGGCACCGGCCACATCGACTTCGCCCGGATCTTCGCCGCGCAGACGGTCCAGCAGTACATCGTCGAGAACGACGAGCCCGACGTGACGCCTCGGCAGACCGCCGAGGTGGGCTACCGCTACCTCCGCAATCTCAGGTTCTGACCGACCCGACGACACCGGGGTCGTCCCGCTTGTCCGCAGCGGGGCGGCCCACACGGGGGCGGAGGCGGAGACCCATCAGCCCACGGAGGCCCTCATGCACCTGAAGACGCGGGCGACTCTTGCCCTCCTGCTACCTCTCGCACTGGCGGCGCCAGCGGCTGCGATCGCGGTCCCGACGGGCTCGGAGCCGTCGGCGGCGACGATGTCGACCGGCTCCGATCGGCGGGCGACGCTGCTTCGATACGCCGAGGACACCTGGTCGTCGTTCGTGGCCATGACGGACGAAGACAGCGGCCTGCCCACGGACCGGCTGCATCTCGATGGCACCCGCAGCGTGCAGACCTCGACCACCAACATCGGCTCGTACATGTGGAGCGCCGTGGTCGCGGAAGAGCTCGGCATCATCGACCACGACGAGCTCGTCGACCGGCTCTCCACGACGCTGAGCACCGTCGAGCGGCTGGAACGGCATGAGGCGAGCGGGCAGTTCTACAACTGGTACGACTATCGCACCGGCGAGAAGCTGACGGTCTGGCCACCGAGTGGAGCACCGCTCGAGCCACAGCTCTCCTCGGTCGACAACGCCTGGCTGGCTACCGGCCTGCAGGTCATCCGGGGTGCGGTGCCGGAGCTGGCCGACCGCGCCGGCGCACTGTACGACGGGATGGACTTCGGCTTCTACTACATGCCGGAGCGCAACCTCATCATGCGCGCGTACGTGCCGAGCACGGGTGCGACGCCGTGCTGCTACGACACGCTCGGCGAGGTGCGAATGGCGTCGTGGATCGGCATCGGCAAGGGCGAGATTCCGCGCCGGCACTACTTCGGGCCGTTCCGAACCTTCCCGCCCTCCTGCGACTTCTCCTGGACGTTCACCAGGCCGGTCGGCGAGTGGCGGCGCTACCTGGGCGTCGATGTGTTCGAGGGTGCCTACGAATACCGC
>Ga0209382_10004490_pt1 | contig 18633 bp, 12 predicted proteins | sample SoiMetdeltSBSDD5_FD_187599 | JGI IMG/M metagenome (GOLD analysis project Ga0209382, IMG submission 187599) | Bulk soil microbial communities from a Populus tree surrounding site in Tennessee, USA - Soil MetaG P. deltoides SBSDD5 (SPAdes) (version 2) | ecosystem: Environmental > Terrestrial >...
CGTCAACACGATCGGCGTCGCACGCCGACTCATCCTGCTCCTCCTTGCTCGACCCGATCACGGGCCTCCCAAGAAGTCTGCAACGACGACCCGCTTACGGTCGAAACTCAGCGGGACGGTCCACTAGGGCCTGACCTCCGTCGCTCGAAGACAGACCACCGACACCACCACCAGGTCACGCTCGCGCAGGACGCCGCAGCGGTCGAGCGCCTTCTCCAACGCCGGAGGGCGCTCCCGCTCGGCACGGCGCCGTCGCTCCAGCGCCTCGGTATTCGCGATCACCAGGTCAACACCCTGCGCGTCCAGCACCTCCACGAGCGGCCCCAGCGTCGGCGCGTAGTACGCGTCACGAAACGCCTCGGTCCGCTCCCGGAGCGGCTCGTAGTACCCCGGCTGGTACGGCAGCGCGTGCTCGAACGAGGTCAGGATCGGTCGCTGGCCCAGCATCGGCAAGATATTGCTGTCCGCTGGCAGCGCGCCCACCAGCGTGCCTGTCGGGGTCTGGTGTAGAAACTCGTAGATCGCGGGCTGCCGCCCGGTCACGTAGAAATCGCCCGGCGGCGGCGCGTGCAGCGCCAGCAGCGCCACGCCCAGCAGCGCGAACGCCTCCGCGCCCGAGAGCGCCGCCGCCGATCCCAGCCGTGCGCGTCGGCGTGGATCGAGTCTCCCCGCGAGCCAGCCAGCAAGCCTGTCGCCCAGCAGCACCCAGCAGAGTCCGCCGGCCAGCGCCCAGACCAGCGGCAAGCTGAACTGCACATGCCGAGCTGGCAGATACAGCGCGAACAGCAGCAGATGCGCGGCGGCAAAGAGCAGCAGCGAGCCGCCCAGCAGGATCAACAAGAGTCCGCCAGACCGTGGCACACGCGGCGGTGCCACCCGGCCGAATCGCCCGAGAACCAGCCGGGCGCCCAGCGCGGCTGCCAGCACGAACGGGATCGTGAGGGCCGGCAGCTCCTCCAGCCAGGCGTCTCGCGGCTTCAGCGCGAAGCCGCTCCGGCTGCTCTCGATCCAGAACTCGTACGGGTCCGGGATGAAGTACGCCGCCCGGCCGCCCTGCTGGAACTCGGGCATCCGGCGAGCCTCGGCCGCCGAAACCGTCGGGCCGTAGCGTGCCGCATCCAGTTGTCCAAGCCCGACCAGCACCAGCGAGACCAGCGTGACCGCGCCGAGCCAGAGTAGCTTGCGGATCGGCAGCGCCCGGACCCACAGACGCCCCCTCACCCTACCCCGATCCCACACCATCCACAGTCCGAGCGTCACTACGGACAGCGCGCATCCCAGCGGGTAGAACAGCGCCTGAACCGGCAGCACGGCCAGTGCCAGCCGCCACCGGCCGGCCGCCAGCGCCGCGAGCTGGATCGTCAAGAGGGGTAGGGCGAAGGCGCGCGGTGTCGCCGATGCAAGGTCGTCATACTGCCAGACCGCCCAGGCCAGCAAGATCGCGCCGAGCGCCGCCGCCTCCGCGCGGCGCCAGAGCGCTCGGCCCAGCAGGAACCCCGCTACCGCCAGCACCACCGTCAGTCCGATCGGCAGGAGCTTGCTCGCCAGGACCGCGTCCACGCCCAGGGTCACCAGCCAGTACACCGCCTGGTACCCCGCCGGTGCTTGCGATTGGTAGTAGTCCGCGATCCAATCGCCGGCGAACAGCGCGGGATCGTGCAGGCGCGGCACCCAGAAGACGTGCTGACGAACGTCGTCGTGGACGACCAGCGGGTTGACCAGCGCCGAGCGGGACGTGCGGAGTGCGAATCCGAGGCTGACCGCGACGCTCAGCGCGAGCCAGAACGCTCGCCGAACCCTCGAAGCGCACGGCTGGTCGCACGAAGACGACGACACGGCCACCGTGGAAAGCTCGGGCACGAGCGGTTCGGCAGCCATCGCCTGCATTGTAATCACCGGACCAGGTCGTAACGAGACCGTTACCGTGATAACGGGACCGGTCCCCTCGGGCGTCCGTTCTGTAACGGGGGACTGGAACTGATGCTTCCGTCAACATCATGCCGTGAGCCGGGCCGCTCGCAGCGTGTCCCGCTCTACTTGGTCGCCACGCTCCTGATCGCGATCGTGCTCCTCGCACCCGCTGGAGCGTCGCCGCGCCCGGCCGAGGGCTCGGAAGATCACCTGGCACACGCTGCCATCCCGGCCACGGTGCTCGCGGTTGACGGCTCCGGGGCTGGCGGCCCCCTGGCGCCTCGCGTCTACGGCGTGCTTGCAGCCGCAGACCCGCCGGCGGCCCCGGACGCGCAGACCACCATGGCGAGCCCTACCGCCGTACAGGTGACGTCCGCTACTAGCTTCTACGACGTCGAGGGTGCCGACGTCCGATCGCTGCTGACCTCCCTGCGCCAGCGCGGCCCGAGCGACGGTCACGGGACCTGGGCTGCCAGCACTTCCTGGGTGTTCCGCTGGTCGTACCAGCCGGCGCTCGATCCCGCCTGCCGCGTCCAGGCAGCGCGCGTGAACCTGGACCTCGCCTACACCTATCCACGCTGGAACGCTCCCGAGCACGCCGCGCCGGCCGTGAGCACGGCCTGGACGGGGTATCTCGCGCGGGTCGAGCTCCACGAGCACGGCCACCGCGACATCGCCGAGGCCGCCGCGAACGATCTCGCCCGTGCCCTCGAAGCGCTCCCGGCCCAGCCGACCTGCGAGGCCCTCGCCGATGCCGCGCGCGCCAACGCCGCCGAGTTGCTCGCCCGTCACGCCCAGGCGCAGGTCGCCTACGACCGCGAAACCGGCCACGGCGCAACCCAGGGCGCCATCCTTCACGAGTAGACAGGAGACAGGAGTCAGGAGCGGCGCGAGCGGACGGCGCTCACCAGCGCGGTCACCAGCACGCCGAGCCACGCCAGCACGGCCACCGCGCTGGCTCCGAGCCCCAGGTAGACCGGGATCGGCGCGTAGCTGAACCGCACCACGTGCGAGCCGGCCGGCACCGCGACTAGCCGCTCCACACTGTTCGCACGGGCTATCGGGACTTCGGCGTCGTCCACGTAGGCGCGCCAGCCATCGTCGAACCGATCGGCCAGGATCACGTAGCCGGGCGCCGTCATCTCCGCCTGCATCACGATGCGATCGGGCAGGTACTCCAGCAGGCGGACCGCGCCAACCGGTTCAGCCCCGCCGCCCTGGGCCAGTGCCTCTGGCCGCAACCCCTCGACCACCGCCTGCCGTCGCGGGTCCCACGCCAGCTCGTGCAGGTGGGCGGACGTGGCCGCGCCGTTCGCGGCCAGCGCCTGGCCAACCACCGAGACCCGTGGCCGCGCCGCCGTGTTCTCCAGCAGCGCGGACGTCTGGTCCGCGTAGAGGATCCGGTACTTCAGCTTGTCGTACCCCCGGAGCGACACTACGGTGCCGTCCTCGGCCAGCACCCCGAGACCGTGCAGGTGGAAGCGGCCGGTGCCGGACATGACCCGGACCTCGACGACTACCGTCTCGAATGGCTGTGAGAGCGGGAGCGTCGAGCCGTACAGGCGGATCGGATCGCCCGGCGCAGACTGCGTCGGTACGAACGCCGGCCCGGCCCAGACCACGCGCGGCCCGACGTAGTCCGCCATCGGCCAGCCGGGCTCCGCTGCCTTGTACTCGGCCACGTCCACGCCGCCCCGAATCGGCACCGTCTGACGGCTGCCGTCCGCCCCCACCAGCGTTACCTCGGCGACGGGCGTCCCGCTCGGCACCTCGCCCAGCCCCTCGACCGCCGAGACGATCGTCAGCGCCGTCGCCCGGCTCGGCGGCGTCCGAAACGCCTCCATCCCCGAGACGTTCGCGGCCGTCCCGCTCATCAGCCGATCGTTCGGGTGATAGGTGGTCCCGTCGAACGTCCGTGAGCCCGGCCACTGGCGCGCGGCCAGGACGTATCGCACGTCGAACAGGTCCAGCAGGAAGTTGTCCTGTGAGACGATGCTCCACCAGTAGTCCGAGAAGCGGGGCGGCTCCAGCGAGCTGTACCCGTTCACCGTCTCGATCCCAGCCCCGACGAGCTGGTTGGCGCCGAACCGCTGGTTCAGCGTCGGCTCCACGAACGTTCGGAACGGCTTCGGCTGATCCATCAGGTAGGTCACGGCCGGCGTGGCCGGGATCAGCTCATCCGCATACGTCCTGAAGTAGAACGAGGTCGAGAAGATCCAGAGATCGGTGGCCGTCAGCAACAGCAGCAGCGCCCCCCATGCCACCTCGAAGCGCGGCCGGGCCAGCCAGAGGCGCAGCAGTAACGGCACCAGCACCAGCAGCGCCAGCCCGAGCGCCGTACGGGGGTTATCCGGCCGCGTTGTCTCCAGCAGGCCGTAGTAGACGTGCCACGGGCCCAGCAGCCAGTTCTCCTTGCTCGTCCGGAGCAGGAGGCTGAACAGATCGACGGACCGAACCGGATCGAACCGCAGCCACCAGCGCACCCCCCCGAGGACCAGCCCTAGAACGACCGGGAGCAGCAGCATACCGCTGAGCAGGGCCACGAGCGGTCGAGATGGCCCCCGATACCGCGCACGCCGCGCTAGCCAGGTGGTGCCGAGCGCGGCCAGCACCGCCAGCGCCAGCGTCAGCAGCAAACTGAAGCGGGCCGGCGCGCGCAGGTACGAGAAGCCGGGCGTGCTCCAGATGACGGTGTACGGCTTGATCGGGAGGTAGTCGCCGAAGACCAGGATGAAGCTGACCAGCGCCACCAGCCCGAAGAACGTCACCGCCCGCCCCCGCACGAACGCCAGCGCCAGGACGGCCAGCAGCAGCGGCGCCACCCCCACGTAGAGCGTCGACTCGTGCGGCGCCCAGAGCGCCCAGTGGCGCTCGGCATCGAAGTTGAACATCGCCGGGAAGACGAAGGTCAGGATCTGCGGCGGCGAGACGGCGAAGCTCGTCGCGTAGTCGTACGTCACCAGGCCCGGTCGGAGCGACCGCAGCCCCAGGTGGTAGAGCGGCACCAGCTGCGCCGCCGCCATCCCCATACCCAGGCCGACCACCGCCAGCCCGAGCAATGCTCGCCCGATGAACCAGTCCAGCGAGCCGCTCGCCAGCTCTCTCCGCGCCAGCAGCGCCTTGAAGTCGTAGACCAGCCGTCCTAGCGCCGCCGCCCCGCTGACGCCTGGAGACTGAATCGTTGGGATCGAGGTCCGCCCGAACGGCCCGAACAGCAGCGCCAGCCCGAAGATCAGCAGGCTCATCAGGACCGGCTGAATGTGGACGCCGACCCCCGCGAACGCGAGCGCCAGCGACGCCACACCCACCCATCCCAGCCGGCCAGGCCCCGTCGCGCGGAGCGCACGTTCCCCGGCCAGCAGCAGCCACGGCAGCCAGATCGAGCTCCGCAAGATGTTGTCGTGCTGGAGGTGGCCCACCATGAAGCTGCCGTAGGCGAACGCCAGTGCACCGATCGTTGCGCCGAGGCCGCTCGCCCCCAGCGTCCGGGCGTACAGGTAGAGCCCGAGCGCCGCGACCGCATAGTCGAGCGTGCGCACGGCGCTGTAGGCGAGCGGCATCTCCAGCGCGATCAGCAGCAGCGCCTGGAACGGCGAGAGCAGGCCGATCTCGCCATCCGCGAACAGGGGATAGCCGCCGAAGATTAGCGGCGTCCAGAGCGGAAGCCGCCCGGCCTTCAGCTCCTCGGCCGCCCAGAGCGTCAGCGGGTAGTAGAACGTGGTCGTGTCACGCCCGAAGAAGAATGGGCCCCCGCTCAGCTCGGAAGAGAACACAGCGATGCTGAAGCCGACCAGGAAGAGGAGCGGCAAGAGTCCAAGCAAGGCGGCACGCGTGGCCGAAAACGCGCGCGGCAGAGGCCGGCGAGACGCCACACGAGGCCCACCGTCCGAGGCGACAACCAACGCTGGGCTCCGTCGTCGGGGCGTCGAGCGCGAAGTCCGGCAACTGTAGCGCCGGCCTGCCCACCTGAGCAAGCCATCTCAGAACGCTCGGCCGCCCGAATCGTCTTCTGCTCGAGACAGCGTGCGCCTGCCGTGCCGCACGTAAACTGTCAGTTTGCGAACGTTCCCCAGGGTACAGCATTGACTCACCCGATCCGGGATCATACAGTGACCGGGGGCGGCGGTCACGCTCCAGCGGCCGGCCTCCCGGACGACAGAGCTGCGCAGGGGGCCTCAGGATGCGCTGTCAGAGCTGCGGTCGAGAGAGCCCGGCGCAGGCGCGCTTCTGCGGTCACTGCGGCTCGGTGATCCAGGCGCCCAGCCAGTCGCCTCCGCCGCCTGCGCCGGACCCGGAGCCCGTCCCGACGGTGATGCTGCCGCGCACACCTGCGCCCGTCCCGGACCAACCGCTCCCGCCGTACCGCCCCGCGCCCCACTATGAGCCCGAGCCGCCACGATATGAGCCTGTTGCGAGCCCGCCGCCGACGACGAATCCGTACGCGCCGTGGCAGGCTCCGGCGAACGGACAGCCCGCCCCGGCGGCGCCTCCTCCCACGCAGCAGTACCCGGTGCCCCAGTATCCTCAGGCCGCCCAGTATCCGCCGGCCGTCCAGCAGCAGCCCGCTGTGACGCCGTACGGACCGCGCCCCACGCAGCAAGGGACGGCACCGCGCCGGCGCCTGCCGACGCCCGTCATCGTGATCCTCGCGATCGTCGCGGCTTTCTTCGCCGGGCTACTCCTGCTTGGCGGTTTCGGCGCGTACGTCTACTCCCGGACCGGGGCGACTCCGACAGCCCAACCGACGTCCACCGTCGTGGCGACGGCCAAACCGGCAGCGGCGACCGCGAAGCCTGCCGCGTCGCCGACCGCGACCGCGCGCCCGAGCCCGACACCCGTCCCGGCCCCCACACGTGTGCCGATCTCCCTGGCCAACGGCGCGGACATCACGCCGCCGTCGCCCGGGGCGCCAGGACTCGGGAAACTGACGATCAAGAACGGCACCAGCCGCGACGCCGTCGCCAAGCTGGTCACGGGCGAGGCCGACCCGAAGACCTGGGAGACCCACCGGTTCGTCTACATCAAGGCGAACAACAGCGTGACCATGGAAGGGGTCCGCGTCGGCACCTACCGCCTGGCGTTCATGTCCGGCGTCGATTGGGACGCCGACGGCCGCAAGTTCCTGCGCGACGTCAGCTCCTCGCTGTTCGACGACACGTTCGAGTTCAAAGAGGAGAAGACCGAGCGCGGGACGCGGTTCAGCACGGTCGAGGTCACCCTCAACCCCGTCGCCGGCGGCACCGCCACCACGAGCGCGCTCCCGGAGGGCGCCTTTGGCCCCGAGTAGCCCACCGATCGTCGGACGCTGCATCCTGCCGGCCAGCGCAGCGACCGCCAGCTGGCACACTCCCTACCGACGTCAGAGCGGCAGGAAAGTCACGCGATTCTCCAGATCGGACGGATCAGAGGCGCTGGCGATCAACTCGAGGTCATGAATGCAAACGCCGATGGTCACGCGTCGCTGACGGGCATAGATGACGCCAGCGAATGGTATTCCCGCTGTCTGCCGATGTGTTGCCTCTGCCAGGAGATCCTGGTCTTGTGAGAAGAGCACCCGCCCCAGCGATGTTGCACGATCGAGGAGATCGGGGTCGGAAAGCCGATTAGTACCGTCTTCGGCCGCCGTCAGCACGTCCACCCCACGCAGGCGCAATCCTGAGGTGATCGGGCGGGGAACGTGGTGATCCATGTACAAGCCGACTGGCATCAGCCGGTCGGGCGGCCACGTAGGCGCTTGATCTCGCGCAGTCGAGCGACCACGGGCGGGACGGGCAACTGGCGCTGAAGTTCGTCAGCGAGGGCCTCCCGGCGCGCCATATCCGCGTCCAGCTCTTCCTGGTGGTCCCAGTAGTAGGCGAGCGCCGAGTGAATCTGTCCCATCGTCAGGTATGGGAACTGAAAGGCGAGCTCTTCCGGGCTCCAGCCGTACGCCTGCTGAGCGGTCACCAACTCGACGACCTTCATCGTCGTGTCGGCGATCAAGGGCACTCGGTTTTCGTCAAGGACGATATGCTCGTATCGCGTCTCGATCGTTGAGTCCATGCCGGTAGGATACTCGATGACGGGAGAGCAGCCGGATGCCGCACCCAGGTCTCGCCAGCCAGCGCCGCCTCAGCGTCCGATCGGCACGCCAGGTCTGCGCGTCCTACAGCCTCGGCGAGATCGTGCGGTTCGCGCCGGTCGCGGCCGGCACCCTGAACCTGAACTACCTCGTCGAGACCTCGCGCGGCCGGTACTTCCTCAAGCACTACGTCGGGATGCGGCGGGCCGATCTCCAGCAGCAGCACCGCCTGCTCGGCGCGCTCCAGGCTGCCGGCCTCTCCGTCGCCGCGCCGGTCGCCGACCAGCACGGTCAGACGTTCATGACGATCAGTCAGCGCCCCCTGGCCGTCTTCCCCTGGATCGACGGCGAGCACCGGCCGCATAGCGTCGTCTCAGATGACGATTGCCACGCCATCGGGGCGCTCCTCGGGCGGACCCACCTCGCCCTCGCAGAGGCCGGCGCAGACGCCCAGCAGACGTTCATGCTGCCGCCGATCCGCGTCGAGCGTACCCTGGCCAGGGTCAGCCAGCTCCGGCAGCTCGTCCAGGCCCATCAGGTGCTCCTGCCGGGCGATCCGTTCGACGACCTCGCGGACGCGTGCCTCGACTTCACCCTCGATCAGCTTCGGCAGCGTGCTCGGAAGGAGATCGGCAGCCAGCCGTGCGTTACGGCCTGGCAGTGGACGCACGGCGACTTTCACGCGGGCAACGTCTTCTTCCAGCCTGACGGCACCCTGACCCTCATCGACTGGGACAAGGCGCGCGTCCAGCCGCGACTCTTCGAGCTGATCCGGGCGATCGTCCTCTGGCTGGCGGACGCCCAGACCGGCGAGCTCGACGTTCACCTGGCTTGGAGCATGATGCGCGGCTACGCGGCCTGGGTCCCTGTCGAACCGCGCGTCCTGCCCCAGATCGTAGACTACTTCTGGTGGAGCAAGCTGAACGACCTCTGGATCCTCGACCGCCACTACGTCCAGGCCGATCCGATCGCCGACGGGCTGCTCCAGCCGACCCTCGGCTTCCTCCGCTGGCTGCTCGACCGGCGCCAGATCCTGGCCGAGGCGCTCGAAGACGCCGCCCACGTCGACAGCAGCCCGCCTCGCGTCCCACAATAGACCGCGCGAATCTGGGGCCAGCGCGCACACGTCGGCAATCTGCCCCAGGTCGGCCCGAATCGAACGATGCGCTGGAGGCTCTACGACGTGTGGGACGACGGCAAAACCGTCACGGTCGTCTTCCCGGCCTACAACGAGGCCGCCAACATCGCGCGGGCCGTCCGCGACTTCCTGGCCGTCTCGGCCGTGGACGAAGTCCTCGTCGTCGACAACAACTCGCGTGACGGCACCGGTGACCTCGCCCGTGAGGCCGGCGCCCGCGTCGTGCTCGAGACGAAGCAGGGGTACGGCAACGCCCTCCAGCGCGGCCTCCGTGAGGCGACCGGCGACTACGTCGTGCTGGCCGAGCCGGACGGCACGTTCGTCGCCAAAGACGTCGTCAAGCTCCTCGCCTACGCCGACGAGCTGGACATGGTGATGGGCACCCGGACCACGCGTGAGCTGATCTGGGAACAGGCCAATATGGGCTGGTTCCTGCGGGTCGGGAACTGGGCCGTCGCCAAGCTGCTCCAGCTCCTGTTCGACGGACCGTCCCTCTCGGACTGCGGCTGCACCCTGCGGCTGATCCGCCGCGAGGCCGCCCTGCGGATCGTCGATCAGCTCACCGTCGGCGGCTCGCACTTCCTGCCGGAGATGGTGGTGCTGGCGCTCCTCAACGGTCTGCGCATCGTCGAGGTTCCCGTCAACTACCGGGCGCGCATCGGCGAGTCCAAGATCACCGGCTCGCGCGTGACGACGCTCAAGGTCGGCACCCGGATGATCGGGCTGATCCTGGACTACCGCCTCAAGAACTGGCGAAGGAGGGAACAGGTTATAGGGGATAGGGGATAGGGGAACGACCCTCTCGTCACCCCTATCCCCTGTCACCTATCCCCTATCCCCTCGTTCCGATCCCGTCACCGTGTCGTCACAGGGCGCCGAATCCCGCCGCCTCCGCCGCTAGAATGGCCGTCCGGCCCGCGCCTCACCAGTCCAGTGCAGGCGAGCCGGCCTTCCCTCATCCCCCTGCTAACCTGCTCTTGACGTTGGAGGCGTGAGCGGTATGCCCGATCTGCCCGACCCGGCCACGGAACGACGCCACGTCTCGCGGCGACTGTTCCTGCGCGGCGCCCTGCTGGTGACCGGCGGCACCGCCCTGCTCGTCGCCTGTGCCCCGAATACGCCTGATCAATCCCCACAATCCGCCGCCCCGGAGCAGCCTGCCGAGGCCCCGAAACCGGCCGTGGCAGCCGTCCAGCCCACCGCCCCGACGGCTGCCACGGCCCCGATCGTCCCCAGTGTCCCTGGCTCCTCCGCCAGCCGGCCCGGCGGCACGCCGAGGACCGGCGGCACCCTGGTCGTGGCGAAGACCACTGAGGCGCCAGATCTCGATCCGCAGCTCACGTCCAGCCTGGCCCGGCAGCGAATCACGATGCTGACCTACAGTAACCTGGTCAAGCTCTCCAACGACCTCGTCATCCAGCCGGACCTCGCTGAAACCTGGAAGGTCTCACCAGACGGCAAGCAGATCGATTTCACCCTCCGCCAGGGCGTCCTCTGGCACCCGCCGGTCGGCCGCGAGCTCACGGCTGCTGACGTAAAGTTCAGCTACGAGCGCCTGCTGCGTGAATCGCCCGGCAAGATCGACTTCGCGGCCGTCGACGGCGTCGAGGTGCTGGACAAGTACAACGTCCGCTTCGTGCTCAACGCCCCCAGCGCTGGCATCCTCGCCGTGATGGCGGACTCGCGCTGGGGCGCTATCATCAACCGCGAAACCGTCGAGAAGCACGGCAACCTGCGCAAGAACGCCGTTGGGACCGGCCCGTTCATCCTCGAAGCGTCAGACGCCGAGCACGAGACCCGGTTCAGGCGCAACCCGGACTACTTCGAGAAGGGCAAGCCGCACGTCGAGAGCCTCGTCATGCGCGTCGTTCCGGACGAGGCGGACATCGTCGCCGGCCTCGGATCTGGCGCCATCCATCACGCCATGGTCGAAGACCACCGGAGCTTCGAGCTGCTCAAGGGGCAGCCCGGCCTCCAGGCGCACCGCACGCCACGCATCGGCTACGACTTCCTGAGCTTCAACCAGAGTGTCGCCCCCTTCAACAAGATCGAGGTCATCCAGGCGATCAACTACGCCGTGGATCGCGACGAGTGCATCAAGGCCGCCGCCTCCGGCTACGCTGTCCAGACCGCGCCTTGCACCCCGCCGCTCAAGCAGTGGCTCCTACCGGAAGACCAGTGGAAGCCGTTTTACAGGGTCGATCTCGATCGAGCGAGAGCGCTCCTCGCCAGGGCCGGCTATCCGAACGGCTTCGAGGCGACCGTTCTCACCATCCCGTCGATCCCCTCGATGTTCGCCAACGCCCAGGTGATTCAGGCGAACCTGAAGCGGATCGGCATCACGCTCAAAGTCGAGAGCGTCGAGTACGCACCCTGGATCCAGCGCTGGCAGAAGAAGGAGTTCGAAGCGACCCTGAACACGACCGGCGGCTACGCCGATCCGGACACCGCCTTCTACCGCGCGTTCCACTCCAGGGCCCAGAACTGGAACAACGTCAACAACCCGGAGCTCGACCGGCTGCTGGACGAGGGCCGGAGTGTCTTCGAGGTCGAGAAGCGCAAGCCAATCTACGACAAGGTCCAACTCCAACTCCTGGAGAAGCCCGGCCACCTCTTCCTGTTCAGTGCCGAGATGCTTGACGTCACCCACAAGAGCGTGCAGGGCTTCAGCCAGCACCCCACTACCACCCTCTGGAACTACCACAACGTCTGGCTGGAGGACCGGTCAGGGTGACCGGATCTCCAGGTTGTCGTAGCGCGCCTCGATCGTCCCCTGCGTGCCTGAGAATGCGCCAGCGCCCACGCCGTGATCGCCCCGGCTGAGCGTCATATCGGTCACCGACGCCACGACCTTCCCGTTCACGGCCGCCGAGATCCTCGTTCCGGCGCAGCGCAGCTCCACCCGGTTTTTGGCGTTCCCCGGGTTGATCGCTGGCTCGTCGCGCACTGTCGCGAGCATCCGCTCCTGCCCGTCGTCCCAGCGGCTCAGGATCAACCGTCGCCCGTCCGGCGCGATCGAGGCCCGGTAGTGCTTCGACTGCGCCGCCGGCTGGTTCCGGCAGACCACGAACCCGTACCGCGATGAGACGTCGCCCATCAGGCGGACGTCGATGGCGATCACCGTGTTGTCGTACGGGCCGTTCACGATGACCATCGGCGCGATCTGCAGGGCGGCGTTGATCTTGTTGATCACGTACTCGCCGCGATCGAAGCTGAAGACGTAGTCATTCGGGCGCGACGACGTGCGCGGAAGCTGCCCGATCTCGGCGCGCTCGAAGTCGTCGGCGACCAGCACGCCCGGCGGGTTGGTCGGCTTCGGCGGCACCGTTGGCGAGGGCGGGGGGCTGGTTGGCTTCGGCGGCGGACTGGTCGGCTTCACCGCGACCACCGGCGAGGGCGACGGCGCCGAAGCTGCCTGGGACGTTCCCGCCGCCACCGGCGAGCTCACCTTCGCCGCCGCGGCCTGCGTCGAGGTCGGCGGGACCGCCGTCGCCGCCGGCGTCGGCGTCGACACGGCTACCGTGGTCGGCGTCGGCGTGCTCCGTCCGGGAAGCGGCACCATCCGCCCGACCGCCACGCCGACGATCACCAGCACCAGCGCGCCCACCCCCAGCCCGACGATCTGCCAGGCCGGCATCCCGGACCGTCTCTGGCCAGGGCCCGGTCCTGGCCCCGGGCTGGGGACAGGCGGCATAGCTCGTCCCGCCCCAGGAGGGGGAGGCGGCAGTGTACCCCCTCGCGGCGGCCCGGGCATCGGCGGGTACTGGCCGGGCGGGTACGGTCCCGGAGGTGGCGTCCTGGGCGGCGCGTAGCCCGGAGTTGGCTGCGCCAGCGGGGACACCCCCTGCATGTACGGCCTCGTCAGAGCCTGTCCCGACGGGAACTGCCCCGGCGGAGACTGCTCCGGCGGCACCAGGACGGGCGGCACGTCCAGGATCTGCGTCACGCCGGGCGACGGGGCGGTTATTGGCGGGGGCTGTGGCGTCGGCGGCGCGGTCCCGGCCGCCGACGCCAGCGCCTGCCGCATCTCGTAGGCGCTCTGGAACCGCTGAGCCGGGTCCTTCGTCATCGCCCGCTCGATCACCGCCACGATCGGCGCCGGGACCTCCGGACGAAGCTGCCGAATCGACGGCGGCGGCTCGGTCCGCACCCGCCGGATCAGCTCCCACAGGTCCGTGTCCGCGAACCGCAGGTACGGCGGGCGGCCGGACAGCAACTGATAGAGCACCGCGCCGGCCGCATACAGATCGGCGCGGTGATCGACGGGCTGGCCCTCCACTTGCTCGGACGCCATGTACTCCGGGGTCCCGAGCGGGTGGCCGGATGCCGTCATCGTGCCGGCTCCCACCACCCGCGCAACCCCGAAGTCGAGCACCTTGAGGCGCCGCTCGGCGTCGATCATCATGTTCTGGGGCTTGACGTCGCGATGCACGATCCCGAGCGCGTGCGCCGACCCGAGCGCGCTCAACAACTGGTCGACGATGTGCAGCGCCTCCGGGATCGGGAACGGACCGTGCCGCCGAATCAGCTCGGCAACCGTCAGACCCTGCACGAACTCCATCACCATGAACGGCGGCGACGTCGAGTCCTGGCCAGCATCCAGGACCCGGGCGACGTGCGGCGTCTGGAGCCCGCGGGCGAGCGAGGCCTCCCGCTCGAAGCGCGCCGCGACGTCCGGGTCCCGCGCGACGTGGGCGTGAAGGATCTTGACGGCGACGATCGTGTTGGAGCGCAGGTCCCGCGCGAGGTAGACGTCGGCGTAGCCGCCGCTGCCGACGAGATCGGTCAGACGGTAACTGCCACTGAGAACCTGACCGATCATGCGCCCCGCCTCCGCTGATTCGGCGAGCGCTACTCTAGCATTTCAACGTCCTCAGCGCGAGTCGCGTCGGGCGAGCGCTCCCCACTTGCACCTCTTCTACGCCGCCCGGCCTCCATCCTCGCAGCCGTGGCAGGTCATCTGGCGGCGCGCGTCACCATCAGACCACGGTCGCGGCGTCGGGTATGCTATGGGACCGATGTCAGTCTCTGAGAGTCTGGTCACCTCACCGCCAGCCTCGGTAGTCGATCGTGCAGACCCGCGCCCGGCCACCGAGGTCCCCGTAGCAGTTCGAGTGAGCGTCGCCATCTGGATCGTGCCCCTGCTGGCGCTCGCGGCACTTCTGACCGGCATCGACATCCTGCTTTCGATGCGCCTGGGGCTCCTGGCGAATCCTCCCCTCAACGACGGGCTTGGCTACGTCGTCGACGCCCGTCTCCCCCCAAAGCTGGTGCTGACGCCGCCACGACAGCAGCTGGACCGGCCGTACCTGGAGGTCGTCGAAGTCGAATCGCCGGTCCTCGACGCCGTCCCGGCCCTTGATGCCCTCAGCCGGCGCGCTCCGCTCTGGGCCGGGCTGTTGAAGCTCAGCGATCTGCTCTTCGGCGCCGGCCACTGGCAGCCGTTCACCGCGCGCTTCTGGCAGATCGGCCCCCTCCTGATTCTCGTGTTCATCGTCGTCCGCCATCACAGCACGACCGCGCTGGCCTGGACCGCCGTGCTGGTGACTGGCCTGGTGCCGACCGTCAGCGTCAGCGTCCGTTCGGCGACGTATGAGCGGTTCGTCTCCCATACCGTGGATTTCGGGCGAGAGTGGTTCATGGCGGACCTGCGGCCGGACTTGGCGGCGTCGGTCGCCCTGCTCGCGTTGATCGTCGCCTACTTTGCCTGGCTCGAGCGGCCGACGCGTGGACGGGCCGTCGTGACCGGCGCAACGTTCGCGCTCGCGGTGTTGATGAAGCCGACGGTCTCGCCCGCGACGCTGTGCGTGCTTGGGCTGGCCGGACTGTACACGTTGCTGCTGCGCCGGCAGACGCTCCTCGAGAACGTCTCCCAGGCCGTCATCGCGGCCGGCAGCGGCCTGCTGTTGTTGGTGCCCTGGATGGCCGCCGGCGGGCTGGAGGCGGTCTACGAGAACTTCGTCGTCAACACCACGTCGCTCGGGCCGATCTGGGGTACCACCTCCGACGGCGACGCGATGGCTGTGAGGGTCGCCCCGAGAGTGGTACGGACCGCCGATTTCGCCGGTTCGACGATGGGGCCCGAATTCTGGCTCGTGGTTGGTCTCGGCCTGATCCTGGCCATCATCCACTGGGGCCGCCCCGTCTGCAAGCAGGCAACGCTGGACGGCTACTGCTTCGTCGGCTGCGCCACCGTGGTGCTCGCCATCGTCATGGCGTTCATCCTGCGGTCCATCGGGGCGTTCGCGCTGCTGCTGTTGTGGCTGGCAGCCTGGTGCCTCATCTCGCGAGAGGCCGCGCGGGTGCTCGCGCACTTCAGGATCAACCAGGCTGTGCTTCCAGCTCTGGCGGGTGTGTACTGCGTCGCCTTCGTGGCGGCCGGGTTCTACGCTTCGGCGATCTGGCCGGCGTACGGGCGGCAAGTGGGGCAGACGAGCATCCAGGTCTCGCAGGCGATCGAGCGGGACATCATGCGGACCGCCGCCCCGCACGACACCCTGACATCAGTCGAGATCTGGGGGTTCCCCCTGAGCCTCGCGAACGATCTCGGGCTCACCCACCGCTTCGTCGTGAGCCCCAACCTGTACGCGCTCGGGCTCCGCGGCAGAACGCCCGACGAGGTCGCGGACGACCTGTTCCGGACCTGCACCGAGTGCAGCGTGGTGGTGACGCTCGATGCCGACAGCGTGAACGACTCGCCGCACCTGAACTCCCCGGTCCTCACCCGGCCGTACCAGGATGCCGTCGCGCAGTGGGTCAAGGCCCCCACGAGCCCGTACGTGCTGGCCCGCACCTACCCGATCGCCGTGGACCCGTTTACCAGCATGAGCCGAAACGAGGAGGGCCGGTACGGCCCGAGCCTGCTCCTCTTCGTGCGCGACGACGGTCGGGCGCTGCCGGCCAGGGGCTTCGACGGCCTGCGCGACGGCATCCTGTACGGCAGCGGCTGGTACAAGACCGAGATCGCGAACGGCGAGCGCTTCCACTGGGCCGGCGACGAGGTCGAGCTGGTGCTCTCGCCGACGGGCCAGAGCGCCCTCGCGATCGAGATCGAGCCGGGGCCGGACCTCGCCGGCGGACCGCTCGTGCTCAGCCGGATCGCCGACGACGGTAGCACGCAGCGACTTCCGCCGATTGCGACCCGCCGCACAGTGACCCTCGACGTGCCGGGCGCGCCGAGCACCAAACGGTCGCTCCGCCTGCGGAACGAGAGCCCGACCCCACAGCGGGGCATCGGCGGGCGTCCACTGAGCTTCCGGGTGTTCGACGCCTACTGGGGCCGGACGGCCCTGCCGTACAGCCCGGCGCTGCTGCTCACGCTGAACGGGCCGACCGATATCGGGCCGTCGGAGCTGCGCCAACAGATCGCGGCGGCCAGCGCCACGCCGGAGGACGGTCTGTTCGTCGGCTTCGGCTGGTACCCCGCCGAGCAGACCGGCGGGCCGTTCCGCTGGGCCGCCACCGACTGCGAGATCGTCGTGACCCGCCCGACCGGCCAGCGCCGAGAGCTCCAGCTCGAACTGGAGCCCGGACCGGGCATCGGCACCGCCCCCTTCGAGCTCGACGTGGTGGACGCCGACGAGCACGTCGTCGGCACCGTCCGCGCGCAGGGGCGCGACACCGTTCGCGTGCCCCTGCCGCTCCGTCCAGGCGTTGACTCCCAGGTCTTCCGGCTGCGCGTCCGCGGCGGCGGCGTCACGGTCCCCGGCGACCTCCGCATCCTCAACTTCCGGGTCTTCTCGCTTCGCTGGGCGCCGAATTAGTGCTTCGTCACGCTCTTCGTGATGGCCGCTCTGTTGTTTTGTCTTCCCGACCGAAGCCATCATGCCGCGGGGCGGCACCTCCGAGGATGAAAATGCTCGGAGTGGCGAGTACCCTGTTGGTGACCAGGGGCGCGGTGAGAGGTCGATCCTCACTATGCCACGAGCCTGCACCGAAGCCGGGCCCGCGAGACCCCGAGGCACCTCCGATTGTGGCCCCCGCTTGCGGGGAGCACGCAGGACAGCGTCTGCAGGTGTCGGGTCTCGCCCGCGCCGCTGGTCGAGTGTCGCCGAGCGCGGGGAGGAGGTCAGACCGTGGAGGTGGTGAACGAGCGGTGTGCCGGCCTGGACGTGCCCAAGAAGGTCGTGGTGGCGTGCGTGCTGACGCCGGAGGAAGTGGGGCCGTCCGGGCAGCCGAAGCCGGTGCTGCGCCGGTTCGGGACGATGACCGAGGACCTGGTGGCCTTGGCGGCGTGGCTGGCGGAGCGCGGCGCGGTGCAGGTGGCGATGGAGAGCACCGGGGTGTACTGGCAGCCGGTCTGGAACATCCTGGAGGAGGCGGGCGGGTTCGCGCTGCTGCTGGTGAACGCGCACCACATCAAGGCGGTGCCGGGGCGGAAGACCGACGTCAAGGACGCCCAGTGGCTGGCCGAGCTGCTGCGGCACGGGCTGGTGCGCGCGAGCTTCGTGCCGGACCGAGCCCAGCGCGAGCTGCGGGAGCTGACCCGGTACCGGATGGCGCTGATCGAGGAGCGGACGGCCCACGTGAACCGGCTGCAGAAGACGCTGGAGTCGGCCACCATCAAGCTGGGGGCGGTCGCCTCGGACGTGACCGGGGTCTCGGCGCGAGCGATCCTGGCGCGGCTGGTTGCCGGGGACGACCACCCGGTCGCGCTGGCCGACCTGGCGCAGCGGCGGCTGCGGGCCAAGCTGCCGGAGCTGGAACGGGCGCTGGCCGGGCGGTTCGGCGAGCACCACCGCTACCTGGTCCCACGCATCCTGGCGGCGATCGACTTCCTGGACGAGCAGATCGCCGACCTCGACGCCCGGATCGCCGAGCTGGAGCGCCCGGTCGCCGACGCGGTCGAGCGGCTGGACGGCATCCCCGGCGTCGGGCCGCGGGTGGCCGAGACGATCGTCGCCGAGGTCGGCGGCACGGTCGATCGCTTCCCCTCCGCCCAGCACCTGGCCTCCTGGGCCGGGGTCTGCCCCGGCAACCACGAAAGCGCCGGCAAGCGCCTGGGCGGCAAGACCCGCAAGGGCAACGCGCCGCTCCGCCGCGCGCTGGTGCAGGCCGCCCATGCCGCCAGCCGCGCACGCCAGACCTACCCCGATGCGCAGTATCGTCGACTCGCCGCCCGACGCGGCAAGAAACGCGCGGCCGTCGCCGTCGCTCACACCATCCTCATCATTGCCTACCATCTGCTCGCCCGCAACGCCACCTACACCGACCTCGGCCCGGACTTCTTCGACCGCCGAGACACCGACGCCATCGAGCGCCAGCTCGTCAAGCGCCTCGAACGTCTCGGCAACAAGGTCACCCTTGAGAAGGTCGCTTGACCATCCCGGAGGGGTATTTTCAGGACAGCGAGGCACGAGCGGAGCGGAGGGATCTCGCCTCCAGGTCATATCGGCCGAGATTCCTGATAGCTGTACGCTGGTGGAAGGAGCGGCGGTGCTGCTCCGCCCGGGACCGCCCGGGAGACGGCTCAGATCCCTCGCTCCGTGAGAGCTCAGTTGAGACGGCCGCCCCGGGCGGGGCT